>Ga0180007_10000231_pt1 | contig 102629 bp, 110 predicted proteins | sample MM_PC_MetaG_FD_121122 | JGI IMG/M metagenome (GOLD analysis project Ga0180007, IMG submission 121122) | Groundwater microbial communities from the Aspo Hard Rock Laboratory (HRL) deep subsurface site, Sweden - MM_PC_MetaG | ecosystem: Environmental > Aquatic > Deep subsurface > Groundwater... | reverse complement strand
TCGGCGTGAAAGGCCGGTGTCCTGGACCGAGCTAGACGATGGGGACAGGTGGCTGGGTGACTTAGATTCGAACTAAGATTGACGGAGTCAGAGTCCGCTGTCCTACCGTTGAACGATCACCCAGCAGCGAAAAGTCTCATTAGGGAAAGAGTTATTGGCTGTCAAGATTGCAAATTGACACCTCTCACCAGGTGCCTCCGGGTGAGAGAGCGGGGCTGTATATGGTCTTGAGGACGAGGCTGTCGGCGTCCGAAAAGATGCTGTTCTTTTCTTCCTGGGCCTGCCGGGAGTTGAGAACCGTGTTCAAGGTTGCCTTGGGGTGGGTCATGATGCCCATGGCGTGCATGAGTTCGTGGCGGACGATCCAGAGTTTTTGTCCGCCCGAGGTCTGAAAGTTCAGATGCAGGACGATGTCGGCCTTTTTGATGACCCCGCCACTTGAGGCCAGCAGGGTGAAGCCCCGGATGCGATCACCAATCTCCTGCCAACCCGCCATGCCCTGCGAGCTTTTGGTCACCGCCTCCTGCCACTCTTCCCTGGAGTCGGTCAGGTAGAATCGTAGATTGGCCTTGTTCATGGAAGAAACCTGCTTGAAGGGCAGATTGGGAATGATGCGTCGCACTTCGTTTACGACCGTATCTATATAATACTGTCCTTCAAGGCGATCCTTGCCTCCGATCCAGAACAGCACCGGCTCTTCGAAGCGCGTGATTGTACCGCTTGGGATGTAGTCGCGCAGGAGCGCGTCCGTGTCGGCCCGGGCTGATCCGGCTGTGAACAGCAGGGCGATGGCGATGAAAAAGAGGGCGTGCTTGCTCATTCGTCTCCTGGGATATCGAGCTCAGGGATATCGAGTTCCGGGCGGAAATGTCTGACGTAGGCGCGGTAGCAGGACGTCACGGGCGAGGAGGGATCCATGCAGGGCAGAAGGTTGCCGAGGACGTCGGGTTTCGGTGCCGCGGGCCGGGGCGGGAATTTGGGCAGCAGAGACTTGTCCAGGGCGGGACGGCCGGCCATGAGCTCGATCTGCACTTTTTGGAAATAGGCGTTGCCCAGAAAACTGTTGGCCTTGTCCAAGATGTTTTGCGCAAAATAGGAAAATTCCTGCATGACCATGGAGTTGGTCGCGCCAAGCAGCATGGTGGTTTTCCGGTGCCCCAGGGGACGGATCATTTCGGCGATCTCAGGCCCGAGGATTTCGGGCCAGTGTCGCCACAACCGTGCTATGGCCAGCTCCAGCGCGGCCTCGGGCGTACCGAGGACCGTGCCGAGCGCCTCGGACGCGGAGCGTACTTTCTTTTCGCGTTTGTGCATGTGACCTGCCTAACCATCTTGCCTGCGCCCGGCAAGACTGGTTCTTGACCTTTAAGATGGGGGCATGTAGGCGAGCCTATATCAGGATATCTTGATATATAAAAATAACCACAAGCGTCATTCATGAAACTACTGACCCAGACCAAGGCCCTGGCCGATGAAACCAGGCTTCGCCTGATCGGCGTGCTGGCCGCGCACGAACTCAACGTGGGCGAGATCGTGCAGGTTCTGGACATGGGCCAGTCGCGCATTTCGCGGCATCTCAAGATTCTCATGGACGCCGGGCTGGTGGTTTGTCAGCGCCATGGCTTGTGGGCCTTCTATTCGTCTTCTGCGGCCAACGGTTCCAGGGCGCTCCTTGCGGCGGTGCTGGAAGGGCTCAAGGGGTTGCCCGAGCATCAGCAGGATCTGGACCGCGCCGCGCAGGTCCTGAACGACCGCAGGCTCTCAACGACCCGCTTTTTTGATGGCATCGCTTCGGACTGGAACCGCCTGAGCCGCGAAATGCTTGGCGATTTCGCGCTGGGGCCGGCCATCATGAAGCGTCTTGCCGCCTCTGAAATGGAGAAGGGCACCGTGGTCGACCTGGGGTGCGGACCGGGACTTCTGCTCGGTCATCTGGCTGGCGCGGCAGATTGCGTCATCGGCGTGGACAACTCTGCGCGCATGCTTGACGCGGCGGCCAAGCTCCTGCCCGAGGGGCTCGAGGTCAGTCTGCGCATCGGCGATCTCGAGCACCTGCCTCTGCGCGACGGGGAGGCGGACGCGGCCATCATGTCGCTGGTGCTGCACCATCTGGCCGCGCCGCAGGACGGCATCGCCGAAATGGGCCGGGTGGTTCGGCCAGGTGGCCAGGCCGTGCTGGTGGATTTCCTGCTGCACGACAACGAGACCCTGCGCACGCGCTATGGCGACCGCTGGCTCGGGTTTTCCCAGAACGACCTCCAGTCGTGGCTGGAAAAGGCCGGTTTTCAGGAGCTGGCCTGCGAATGCCATCCCGTCAACCTGGGGCTGACGCTGATGGTCGTCACTGCCCGCCGCGAAGAATTTTCAATGTAACATCAGGTGGCCACGGCCACATTCAAGGAAAGGAGAAATCATGACATTACCCATTGACCCAAAGCTTGAAAACAAGGTCGCCGACATGAGTCTGGCCGACTGGGGCTCCAAGGAAATGCAGCTGTCCGAGCGCGAGATGCCGGGACTGATGGCGCTTATCGACAAGCACGGCAGCGACAAGCCCTTGAAAGGCCTGCGCGTCACCGGCAGCCTGCACATGACCATCCAGACGGCCATGCTCATCAAGACCCTGCATGCCCTGGGCGCGGATGTGCGCTGGGCCTCCTGCAACATTTTTTCGACCCAGGATCATGCCGCGGCCGCAGTGGTGGCCGAGGGCCTGGCCAAGGTCTTCGCCTGGAAGGGCGAGACCCTGGAAGACTATTGGTGGTGCACGGAGATGGCTCTGACCTGGCCCGACGGAACCGGACCGGACCTCATCGTCGATGACGGCGGGGACGCCACCCTGCTGGTGCACGAAGGCGTGAAGGTCGAGAAGGATCAGTCCCTTCTTTCCCGCACCACGGACAACAAGGAGTTCCGCTGCGTGCTCGATCGCCTGATCGTGAGCGCCAAGACCGATTCGCAGAAGTGGACCAAGATCGCCGCCCGCATCCGCGGCGTATCCGAGGAGACCACCACCGGCGTGCATCGTCTCTACCAGATGGCCAAAAACGGCGAGCTGCTTTTTCCGGCCTTCAACGTCAACGACTCCGTGACCAAATCGAAGTTCGACAACCTCTACGGCTGCCGTGAGTCCCTGGCCGACGGCATCAAGCGGGCCACGGACATCATGGTCGCGGGCAAGGTCGTGCTGGTCTGCGGCTACGGCGACGTGGGCAAGGGCTGCGCCCAGTCCATGCGCGGCTTCGGCGCGCGTGTGCTGATCACCGAAGTCGATCCCATCTGCGCGCTACAGGCGGCCATGGAAGGCTACGAGGTTACGACCATGGCCCGGGGCTGCCTCGAAGCGGACATCTTCGTCACCGCCACGGGCAATTATCATGTCGTGCGCGGCGAACACATGCAGGTCATGAAGGACGAGGCCATCATCTGCAACATCGGCCACTTCGACAACGAGATCGACATGGGCTTCCTGGAGAACACCCCCGGCTGCACCAAGATCACCGTCAAGCCGCAGGTGGACAAATGGATCCTGCCTTCCGGCAAGAGCCTCATCGTCCTGGCCGAAGGCCGTCTGGTGAACCTCGGCTGCGCCACCGGCCACCCCAGTTTCGTCATGTCCAACTCTTTTACCAATCAGGTTCTGGCCCAGCTCGATCTGGCCAAGAACACCTACGAGCCCCAGGTCATGACTCTGCCCAAGATTCTGGACGAGGAAGTGGCCCGCCTGCATCTGGCGCGTCTGGGCGTGGAGCTTGAGACCCTGTCCACGGAACAGGCCGATTATATCGGAGTACCCGTGACAGGTCCGTACAAGTCCGATCATTATCGCTATTAACAGCCTCCCTATCAAAGAAGGAGATTTTTCATGATTCTCAATGCCGATCACTATCTGTTTACTTCCGAGTCCGTAACCGAAGGACATCCTGACAAAATCGCGGACCAGATCTCCGACGCCGTGCTCGATTGCCTGCTGGCCCAGGATCCCCGCTCGCGTGTGGCCTGCGAAACCCTGGTCACCACCGGCATGGCCGTCATCGCCGGCGAGATCACGACCGAGGCCTACGCCGACCTGCCCGAGATCGTGCGTTCCACCGTGCGCGAAATCGGCTATGTCAGCTCCGACATGGGCTTCGACGCCAACACCTGCGCCGTAATATCCTCCATCGACAAGCAGTCCCCGGACATCGCCATGGGCGTTGACCGCGCCAAACCCGAGGACCAGGGCGCAGGCGACCAGGGCATGATGTTCGGCTACGCGACCACCGAGACCAGCGCGCTCATGCCCGCGCCCATCTACTACGCTCACGGCCTGAGCCGCAGGCTGGCCGAGGTGCGCAAGAGCGGCATCCTGGGTTTCCTGCGCCCCGACGGAAAGACCCAGGTCTCCGTTGAATATCACAAGGGCAAGCCCGTGCGCATCGATAACGTGGTCGTGTCTTCCCAGCACACCCCCGAAGTGACCTATGAAGAGATCTTCGAGGGCATCAGGCGCGAGGTCATCTCCAAGGTCATGCCTGCGGACATGATGGACGAAAAGACGCGCATCTACATCAATACCACCGGCCGTTTCGTGGCCGGGGGCCCCCTGGCCGACTGCGGCCTGACCGGGCGCAAGATCATCAACGACACCTACGGCGGCATGGGCAACCACGGCGGCGGCGCCTTCTCCGGCAAGGACCCGTCCAAGGTCGACCGCAGTGGCGCCTACATGGCCCGCTATGTGGCCAAGAACGTGGTCGCCGCTGGATTGGCGTGGACCTGCGAAGTGCAGATCGCCTACGCCATCGGCGTGGCCGAGCCGGTCTCCGTGCTGGTCACCACCGGCGGCACGGGCATTGTTCCGGACGAAGTGCTGACCAAGGCCGTGCGCGAAGTCTTCGACCTGCGCCCCTATTACATCATCAAACGTCTGAACCTGATCCAGCCCATTTATAAGAAAAGCGCCTGCTACGGCCATTTTGGTCGCGAGGACTTCGTCTTCCCCTGGGAAGTGACCGACGCAATCGATGACCTGAAGACGGCCGCCAAGGTTTAATCCAAAAAGTACGGAAGAGATGCGGGGTGGGGGCGATGCTTCCCACCCCGTTTTTTTTACGCACCAACTTGACCGCAGGGCGTGCGAAGAACAAGAAAAGTCATGTCCAAACCCAAAGACACGCCTTCGCCCACGCCTACGGACGCCATTCTGGAGAGCATCTCCGACGGCGTCTTCACCGTGGATCTTGAGTGGCGCATCACGTCTTTCAATCGCGCAGCCGAGGAGATCACCGGGGTTCCGCGCTCCGAAGCCGTGGGCCGGCTTTGCTCCGAGGTCTTTCGCTCCAGTCTGTGCGGCGGGCACTGCCCCCTGCAGGCCACCCTCGGCAGCGGCAAGCCCCATATCGGCGTCTGCGGCTACATCATCACCGCCCAGGGCGATCGCATCCCCATCAGCGTGTCCACGGCGGTCTTTCGCGACGAGGAAGGCCGGGTCATGGGCGGGGCCGAGACATTTCGCGACCTTTCCGAGATCGACGCGCTCAAGCGCGAACTTGAAGGACGCTATCACGTCGGCGAGCTCTTCAGCCGCAGTCCCCGCATGCATGCACTCTTCACGGTGCTTCCGGCCATCGCGGCCAGTCCCAGCACGGTCTTGCTCACGGGGGAAACCGGCACGGGCAAGGAGCTCTTCGCCCGAACCATCCATTCCTTAAGCGCGCACAGTGAAGGCCCGTTCATCGCCGTCAACTGCGCCGCCTTGCCTGACACCCTGCTCGAATCCGAATTGTTCGGGGTCAGGGCCGGAGCCTATACCGGCGCAAACCGCGATCGGCCCGGCCGCTTCGGACAGGCCAGGGGCGGGACCATTTTTCTGGACGAGATCGGCGAAATCAGTCCGGCCCTGCAGGTCCGCCTGCTGCGCGTCCTGCAGGAGCGGACCTTCGAGCCGCTCGGGTCATCCAAAACAGTAACCACCGACGCCCGCGTCATCGTTGCCACAAACCGCAACCTGACGGAACTGATCCGGAGCGGAAGCTTCCGCGAAGACCTCTACTACCGTGTCAACGTCATCCGTCTGGAGTTGCCTCCCCTGCGCGAGCGCAAGGACGACCTGCCGCTTCTGGTCGATCAGTTCATCCGCCGCTTCAACCGCGTCCAGCATCGCGCGGTGCCGGGCATCAGCTCCGAGGCCCTGTCCCTCCTCATGGTCCATCACTGGCCTGGCAATATCCGTGAACTGCAGAACTGCATCGAGCGGGCCTTTGTTCTTTGCGGCGAAGGCCGCATCGACATCGCTCACCTGCCCGAGGAGCTGACGGTTTCGGGCTCATCCGCCTCCCCTGGGACTCAGTCCTCGCTGCATGAGCTGCTCGACAGGCAAGCCATCCAGGCCGCCCTGGAACGCTCGGGCTTCAATCGTCTGGTCGCCGCGCGCGAGCTGGGCATCCATAAAACCACGCTGTTCAGGCGCATGAAGCGCCTCGGCATGGCCCTGCCCGAACGCGACGGCCGCTCCGGCCCTAAAGGGTAGCGACGACGCAACCCTTATTCGCTCTTGTGGTGCGCCAGCGCTCCTCTTTGTTCGTCACTCCTGCGCAAATCTTCTTTTAAATCAAAATGTTCCTGTTTTTCTGCGGGTGGTGCTGGTATCGGCACGCTCCATGCTTTGCGCAGCTGTAAAGAGGAACTCTCATGTCACGCATCGCAGTGCATCATTGGCAGGATCGCATTGCTCCGGTTTTTGATACCGGAGGGAGCATCATTGTATTGGAAGACGGGACAAACGAGCGGGAGGAGTGTCTTCTGCTGCGGTCCCAGCCTCTGCAAAGGGCCGAGGATCTGCGTACCCAGGGCGTGGGGACGCTCATCTGCGGGGCCATCTCCCGCTCCATGCGTGAAGCGCTCGTGGCTTGTGACATCCGGGTCGTCGGCTTCGTGGCCGGTGATCTGGAACAGGTCATCGCCGCATGGAAGAGCGGGGGCCTGGACGAAACCTATGCCATGCCGGGATGCCGGGGCGCGGGTCTTGGCCCGGGGGGCAAGGGGAGAATGCAACACCAAACACGGAGGTCGGAATCATGCCACGCGGAGATGGGACAGGACCACAGGGGCTTGGACCGCAGACCGGGCGCGGAGCCTGGCTGTGCACGGATCCGGAACAGAATGCGGGCCGAGGATTTGACCAGCGGCTCGGCCTGGGACCTGGACAGGGAAGAGGACGGGGACTTTGTCGGCGACTGATGCCCGGGACGGGTCAGGTCGGCGCGCTTCGGAACCAGGCTTCCATGCGGGATGCCAAGGCGTTGCAGGCCAGGATTCGCCAGTTCGAGGATGAGCTGGGAACGCTGAGCACGCGGCTTGATGAATTGAGCAACAAATAACAGCTAATCGGGGAGAGATTGAATGGAGAATCTGGAACGGAGCGCGGCCTCCGGGACTACCCGGCCCAAGACCGGCTCGTGCGACTCATGCAAAGACTCCTCCTGTTCGGCCACAAAGCGCCAGCAGGATGAAAACGAACAGGATTTCAAGGAGCGTCAAGCCTTGCAGTCGCGGCTGTGCCGCATCGGGCACAAGATCATGGTCATGTCCGGCAAGGGCGGAGTGGGGAAGAGCACCGTGGCCGTGAATCTGGCCATGGCGCTCATGCTCGCGGGCAAGACGGTGGGGCTTCTGGATGTCGATATTCATGGCCCCAGCGTACCGACCATGCTTGGCCTGGAGGGGGCGAGCATCGAAAACAGCCCCGAAGGCCTCTTGCCCGTCGAACTTGGGAATCTTAAAGTCATGTCCATGGGTTTTTTGCTGCGCAACCCTGACGACGCCGTGATCTGGCGCGGGCCGGTCAAGGGTGGGGTCATCAAGCAATTCCTGAAGGACGTGGCCTGGGGCGACCTGGATTACCTGATCATAGACGCCCCTCCCGGCACCGGTGATGAGCCGCTTTCCATTTGTCAACTCATCGATCCCATCGACGGAGCCGTGGTCGTGACCACGCCGCAGCGGGTGGCAGCCATGGATGTGCGCAAGTCCATCACCTTTTGCGCTCAGGTCGGCATGAAGGTGCTGGGCGTGGTCGAGAACATGAGCGGATTCGTGTGCCCCAAATGCGGGGAACTGACCCACATCCTGCGTTCGGGCGGTGGGCGGCTCATGGCCGAGGACATGGGCGTTCCCTTTCTCGGCTCCATACCCATCGATCCGATGGTGGCCGAAGCGGGCGACATGGGGCAGGCATTCGTCATGCATCACTCCGCAAGCCCCACGGCTGAAATCATGCGCAGCGTGGTCGCGCCTTTGCTCGAACTGCCGCGCGTGAAACAGAACCTCTGATTTTGGAGTACGCAATATGCACAAAACCGTGCTTACGGTGCTGGTTGACAATCAGGCCGGGTTGGGATGCCTGGCGGAGCATGGCTTTGCCCTGTGGATAGAACACGGCGATGAACGCTTCCTGCTTGATACCGGCCAGGGCGCGGCCCTGGCCGAAAACGTACGTGCCCTCGGAGTGGACCTCGGCCGCACCGACGCACTTGTTTTGAGTCATGGGCATTATGATCATACCGGCGCGGTGCCCATGGTTCTGGGGGCCGCGCCGGAGTCCCGGGTTTACTGCCATTCGGGCGTGACCGAGCCTCGCTACAGCATCTCGGGCGGCGAGGCGCGGGACATCCGCATGCCCTTGTTTTCCATGCGGGCCCTGGCCTCTCTCCCCATGGAACGCATGCACTGGAATGGCGGTCCCCAGTTGATCGGCGACGGGATCGGCCTGAGCGGTTTCATTCCGAGGTGGACGGATTTCGAGGACGCGGGGGGCCCGTTCTACTTCGACCCGCATGCCTTGCGTTCTGACCCCGTAAACGATGACCAAGCCTTGTGGATCAGCACCGACAAAGGGCTCATTGTCTGCGTGGGGTGCTGCCATGCGGGTCTGATCAACACGCTCACCCATCTTAAAGAGATCACCGGCCAGAGCCGAATTTTAGCCGTTGTCGGCGGACTGCATCTGGGCGCGGCCAGCCAGGAGCGGCTGCAAAGGACCGTGCAGGGCTTGCGCGACATCAAGCCCGGCCTGCTGGTTCCCTGTCATTGCACCGGCGAGGGTTCTATCGCCTTCCTGCGCGACCATCTGGACTGTCCCGTGCACACTGGTTACAGTGGCTTGCGGCTGGACACGTCCGAACTTTGATACGCATCCGTGCGCGGCTTTGTGGCCGTGACGGGGCAGAATCCCACGGAGTATTGCATGACGTACATCATCCATCCCATTGTCATGGGCACCAAGGTTTTTGACAAGGGCATGATGACCTATCAGCATGATTACGGCACCCCTTTCACCATTCCCATCTATTGCTGGTACCTGGAGGGTGGGGACAAAAAGATTCTGGTCGATACCGGGGAGATGAGCCCGGTGATTTCCGAAGAGCGCGAAAGGGCCATCGGCGGCAAGATCCACTCCTTCGAATCGGGCCTCGCCAAGTATGGCCTAAAGCCGGAAGATATTGACATCATCCTGCACACCCACCTCCACAACGACCACTGCGAAAACGACTACAAGTGCGAGAACGCGACCATCTACGTGCACGAGAAAGAGCTTGCGCGTATCCACGATCCGCATCCCCTGGATTTTCGCTATCTTGAGGACTACATCGAAGATGTGGAGGCGAACGGGCAGGTAGTGGCCTTGAGCGAGGATACCGAGATCCTGCCCGGCATCACCATGATCCACACCCCGGCCCACACCGAAGGCGGCATGTCCGTGCGCGTGGAGACGGAGAAGGGCAGCGTACTCATCTGCGGTTTCTGCACCATCCTTGAAAATCTGTACCCGCCCAAGTCCGTGCGGGCCATGGACATGGAGGTCATCCCGCCGGGTACGCATGTCGATGCGTATCAGGCCTACGAGACCCTGGTCCGGGCCAAGACCCTGGCCGAGCACATCCTGCCTCTGCATGAACCGAAATGGGCCGGGATGGAGAGCGTGCCGGAATAATGCTGGTCATCAAGTGCGCCGCCTGCCGCAAGAAATTGTGGCGCTACCGCAAACTGGGACCGGGCGAGGTGCTCAGATGCCACCGCACGCGGATCGAGAAGGTCTGGTTCATGGAGGAGCGGGACGGCAAGGTCTGGTGCGAATGCGGCAAGGCCGTGGGTATCGACAAAGGCACGTTCATCAAGATGAACAGGAACGCGTTCACGTATTCGGGGACCAAGATCGATATCTAGTTGGATGACCTGGAGGCGCAGGGCGGCCGCGGGCCGGGGTGGTTCGGGCCGGGCCCGCCGAAACTCCTTCACCGGCCTCGTAATGCTTCCCCGCTGCGTGCGGGGAACATCGTTTTGCGCTCTGGGCGGCGGAGCAGCGGGGAAGCAAACGATGCCTGGATCAGTCAGACAGTCGGCGACCCCGGCCCGAACCACCCCGGCCCACTCGGACTGAGCTTCGGGCGGGAGATTCGGATTTTCGTACGCAGGCAGATCAAAATTTTACGCTGCAAGGGGTGCAGGGGGCGCGCCCCCTGCCCGCCGGAGGCACTTCTTCACTCCCCACTCGGCGTCGGCATGAACCTGATGCGCACGATGCGGCGGCGTTCGAGGCGTTCGACCTTGAACACGCCTTCCTTGATCGGCACTTCATCCCCGGCTTCGAGGACGCGGCCGGCCTGGGACAGCAGGAATCCGGCCACGGTGGTGTAGGCCTCGTCCTCGGGCAGCTTGAGCCCGAGTTTGCGGTTCAGGTCGCGAACGGCGAGCATCCCGTCGAGGATGAAGGCCGTGCCGTCGCGCACGATCTGGGAGCGTACTTCCTCGTCGTATTCATCGTTGATCTCGCCCACGATTTCTTCCAGCACATCCTCCAGGGTGACCAGCCCTTCCAGGCCACCGTATTCGTCCATGACAAAGATCAGATGGGTGCGCGTGGCCTGCATCTGCTTGAGGAGGCTGCCCAGCCGCTTGCCCGAGGGCACGAAGGTCGGCGGATGCAGGAGCCCCGTCATGGAGAAGACCAGGCCCGGTTCGCGGGCCATGAACGGTTCCATGTCCTGTCGAAAGAGCACGCCGACCACGTCGTCAAGGTCTTCTCCGTAGACGGGCAGTCGGGAGTAGCCGTGGATGCGGAAGGCGTCGAGCACTTCGTCCAGGGTGGAGGTGACGGGCAGGGCCGCTATCTCCGAACGCGGGATCATGGCCTCGCAGGCCTCGGTGGTGTTGAAGTCGAAGGCGCGGCGGATGAGGCGGCGTTTTTCCTCTTCGATCTGGCCGCTGGAGTAGCTGGCATCGATGAGCATGCGCAGCTCGTCCTCGGTGTAGACCGAGCCGTGGGTGGCGCTGGGGGTGAAGCCGAGCAGCCGGACCGTACGGGTTCCGGACCAGTCCAGCAGGCGGATGGGCCAGTAGAAGAGGCGGTAGAAGATCTCCATGGGCAGGGCGATGGCCAGGGCCGTCTTTTCGGCCCGTTCCAGGGCGATGGTCTTGGGCGCGAGTTCTCCGAGCACGATGTGCAGGAAGGTGATCAGACTGAACGCGATGGCGAACGATATGGAGTGCAGCACGGCGGGGGGAACCCGGCCCTCGAGCAGCGGATTCAGCAGTTCGGCAACTGCGGGTTCGCCGATCCAGCCCAAGGCCAGAGAGGACAGGGTGATGCCCAGTTGGGTGGCGGAAATGTAAGCGTTCAGGTGGTCGATGAGGCGCAACAGCAGTATGGCTTTTTTGTTTCCGCTTTCGGCCAGGCTCACGATACGCGAACGCCGCACGCCCACCAGGGCGAATTCCGAAGCCACAAAAAAGCCGTTGGCCAGGACCAGCAGGAAGACCAGCAGCAGAAATGCTAAAGAGCGGAGCATGAAAGAATCCTTGATGAAAACGGGCTGTTTGAACTTTGCCGGCGTGGTCAGATCCCCGCAGCGTTCTCAATCATCTGTAACCATGATCGGCTGCCACGGTAAAGGCGCAAATGGCGCTGACGCCGAAATTTTGCGCGTGCGGCATCAGTCGTCGATTTCGATCAGCCCGAGGCGTGCGGCATGGCGAACGAAGGCCACGGGGCTTTTGATGCCAAGCTTGGTCATGATGGCGTAGCGGTGGTTGAGAACGGTCTTGCGGGATACGAAAAGTTTGGCTGCGATCTCCTCTGGGGTCAGCCCCTCCGCCAGCAGTCGCATGACCTGCTGTTCGCGCAGCGACAGGCTGCCATAGGAGGAGTCCACGGTCTTGGCCTTGCGGCCGGAGATGTCGCTTAGTCTGCGCAGTACCGAAGGCGAGAGGGAACCGTCGAGGTATTGTCCGCCGGAGAGCACGGTGCCGATGGCCTGCAGAATTCCTTCGCCGCCTGATTCTTTGGACATGTAGCCGCTGGCTCCGGCCTGAAAGGCGGCGGCGATGAAATCGAGCTTGGCGTGCATGCTGACGATGAGCACCGGCAGGTCTGGTAGCGCCTGGCGGATTTCACGGGTCAGCTCGATTCCGCTGCCGTCGGGCAGGGAAATGTCGATCACCGCCAGATCCGGGGCCAGGGTTTGAGTAAGACGCAGTCCTTCGGCGCAGGTCCCGGCCTCGCCGACGACGCAGAGGTCGGGGCGTGTGCCGAGGCGGGCTTTGAGGCCGTCACGATAGAGCGGGTGGTCGTCGATGATGAGAATGCGTTTAGGCGCGCTCATTGCTGCTCCTGTTGAGCGGGGTTTCGATGCGGATGTGCAGGCCTTGCCCGGGCTTGGAACGAAAGCTGATCTTGCCGCCCAGGAGTTTGACCCTTTCGCGCATGCTCCACAGCCCCATGCGTTTGGTGCGCCCGGCCTGGGACAGGCAGCGGTCCATGTCCGCCCCGCAGCCGTCGTCTTCGATGCGTACCAGGAGATCAGGATAGGAACCGAGCAGGCGGATGGTCACGCGGCTGGCCTTGGCGTGCTTGCGCACATTGTTCAGTGCTTCCTGGATGAGGCGATAGATATTGATCTGGGTGTCGAAGTCGAAGCTGACTCCGTCAAGACCGTCGGCAAAGACGTCCACTGCGATGCCGTGACGCAGGGAGAACTCCTCACAGTGCGCGAGTACGGTTTCGACCAGTCCAAGCTCGGTCAGTCCCGGCGGGAGCAGGCCGTAGGCCAGGTCGCGGATGGAGCGGATGGACATGCCGAGGCGTTCGGCGATGACTCCGGCCTGGGCGCGCCACGGGCCTCCCTCGGGCAGGCCGCAGCCGATGCGTTCCAGGTCGGCCCGGGCCAGGGAGAGATCCTGGGCCAGATGGTCGTGCAGTTCGCGGGCGATGCGCTGGCGCTCGTTTTCCTGGACCATGATCAGTTCCTGGGACAGGGCGCGCATCTGCTCCTCGGCCCGGCGCTGGGCCACGATGCGGCCGATCTGATCGGCCACGGCGTCGATGAGGCTGCGTTCCTCGCGCAGGAACGGTCCTTCATCACTGTCCGGACGTTCCTCCAGATAGCAGACTTCGACCGCGCCGCATTCCTCTGCCTCGATGATGATAGGACTGGACTGGCACCAGTGGGTGCGCACGAAGTTGTCGGAGTTGTGCCGCGTTTCGCCGAGGCGGATGGAGGCGCAGGCGATGTCAGGGTATTGCCAGGAAGAGCGGATCAGACCGGCGATGTCTTCCAGGAGTTCGTCTAGTGGTTGTTCACGGCGTTGAGCCAGCCGGCTGATGCCGTAGAGGCAGTTGAGCTCTTTTATGCGTTCAAGCAGATCGTGCTGGGTTTTGTGGCTTTGGGCCACGAAACGCTGCCACTCCTCGTTCGAGGCGGGAAAATTTTCGGTGCTGTCGGGGCGGATGGTCATGAGCGTCTCTCCTGGGCAACGGGCGCGTTGGCCGTGTAGCACAGGATGGAGCAGGGTGCCAGGGGCGGAACCGGCAGGTAGCCGGTCCGCCCTCGGGGATTTATGCGGATCAGGCCAGGATCTTGCGGGCGATCTCGTCCTGTACGTCGGTGATGAAACGGATGCCGGTCTCGTGCGCGGTTTCGCGGTTGGCGGAGACGATGTCGCCGCGGGTGATGTCCGTGACCGAAAACTTGCGCGCCCCGGCCAGGAGCTGCTGCAGGCCAGCGCCGAGCTTGTCGGCCAGGGTCCAGGCGGCGATGGCGCCGTAAGGCACAGTCTTCATCTCATCGGCGCCGATCTTGGCCTTGAGGGATTCGTACCCGGCGAAGATCTGCTCAGGGCTCTCGCCGATATCCTTGACGGTCCTCGGCAGGCTGTCCCAGTTGCCGGCAATCTTATCCTTGCGGTCGGGGTTCAGCGCGCCTTCGATGTTGGAACCCAGGAAGCCGGGGATCATGAGCGTGCGGCCCATGCAGATCAGTTTGACGAAGGGGGCACCCAGCGCCAGGGCCTTGAAGATGTGGTCTTCGCGGGCCAGGCCGCCGGCAAAGGACATGTCTACGACCTTTTTGCCCTGGGAGGCCAGAATGTTCCCGTATTCCACTGCCTTGGAGTGCAGCAGGATGGACGGGACGCCCCAGGTCTCCATCATGTTCCAGGGGCTCATGCCCGTGCCGCCGCCGGAGCCGTCGATGGTCAACAGGTCAAGATTCGCTTCGGTGGCGTACTTGATGGCCATGGCCAGGGCTTCCATGCCGTAGGAGCCGGTCTTGAGCGAGATCTTGGTGTAGCCGAGCCTGCGCAGGTAGGCCACGGTTTCCATGAAGTTCTGATGCACGGCCTCAGAGGAAGGCAGGTCGGTGTAGCCCAGGCGGCTGTGACGGGCGAAGCCTTTGATGGCACCGGCCTTGAAGGCCTCCTGCACTTCGGGCAGCTCCGGATCCGGATCGAGCAGGTAGCCGCGCTTTTTCAGGAACATGGCGTAATCAAGGCTCGTGACCTCGATCTCGCCGCCGATGTTCTTGGCGCCCTGGCCCCATTTGAGTTCGATGCAGACCTTGTTGCCGTATTTTTCAATGACATATTCAGCCACGCCGTTGCGTGCGTCCTCGACGTTGAGCTGCACGATCATGGTGCCGTAGCCGTCGGAGTAGCGGTTGTAGATTTCGATGCGGCGATCCAGTTCCGGGGATTTCTCGATGCGGCCGTTCGCCATGCTGGAGGCCCGGTCCACGCCGACAACGTTCTCGCCGACCACGATGGGGATGCCGATCAGCGCACAGCCTGCGGCAAAGGAGTCCCAGTATTTGGCGGCGATGAAGGTCGAACCGAGTGCGCCGGTCATGAGCGGCATGCGGACCTTGGTCTGTTCCGTGGCGCCGAAGGAGGTTTCGAGAGAGACGTTGGTGAACAGACAATCGTCGGGATTGGTGGTCCGGCCGGGAGCGACGCCCTGAGCGCCGTAGTTGTAGCCCTGGATGCGCAGGGAATTATAGCTCACGCCAACGTGGCAGGTATTTGCGCTGCCGGCGGTGACGGAACCGAAATCCCTGGGGTAGAGCATGTGCCGGCCTTTGAGGCAGGACATCCAGGTTTCACATTTTCCGGCGCAGTCCGAGCGGCATAACGTGCACAGGCCGGATTCGGCCGGGTTTCCGCGATTGGTGGTGCCGAGAACATCATTGTTTTTGGGCCATTGGATCATCGTTTTCGTCTCCCGTATGGAAATTTGAGTATTGTGTTTCTCCAAAACGCACGTCGCCACCAAAGAGCCGGTCAAGGAATCCAAGGTGGCGCAACGCATTGGCACGCGTTTTCATAAATGAGCGGTCAATGGTGGGGCATGGAGAAATTCAATAGATTATCTATGTTTGGACTGCAGTTGTGTCGATAGGATTGCATCCCCTTTTACTGGTCATTTTGGGACAGACGATTGGGAATAAATCACGGATTTTGGGAATTTTGCCTGGAATAGTTTCAGGAACCGTTAAGGGAGTAAGGGGATAGTACGTCAGCGTCGCGTTTGAAGGTCGCTGGCATTTTGAAGCGCACAGCTTTGGTGGGAAAGGTGCCTAATGGTATTCTCCGGACATGAAATTGTCGGCCATGGTTTTTACAGCGGCTTCGCTGGTCATGAGCATGTCCATTTGCCTGGTGACGATGAGCAGCCGGCCCAGTTGATCCAGACGATCCCGGATCTCTTCCTGGGTGTATTTCTGGAATCTGGCTTGTGTCATGTCCCCGCGAACATCGGTGATGAAGCCGAGGCGGCCGAGAATTTCGGCGATGCAGCGGACTCGGCGTTCGCGGCGTATTTCGTCCGCTGCGCCGCCCTTGAATTGGAACGTGATGTAGTTCTTGGACACGGTTTCTCCGCAATAGGCATCGATGACGCTGTAATGATAGCCCACGCGGGAACTGAAATTGAGGTACTTGTCGGAGATGATGCCGTAACTGCGTTCGCCGAAGCGTTGCGCCTGGACCGTGGGCGGTTCGAGCAAGTGCTGGCTCATGACGGAGAGAAAGCCTCCAACGTTGATCGGCCTGGGGCCGCGCATATGCACCTCCGGGCGAAGCATGCCGGACAGCAGCGCGGAAAGGGGGGCCGAAGTGATCTGTTCAGGATAAACATAGGGTCCGTTGGCATCTTTCAGCCCTCCACCCAAGTCGATGAGATGCAGATCGATGGGCAGTTTGGCCTTGAGTTGGCATGATACGGATCCGGCATCGGAAGCTCGGTCGCTGATGCGGAACATTTCCGTGTAACAAAGCTCATGCACGTACCGCATGACATCATGCAGCGTGGTGCAGGATTCCGGGCGGAACAGGGGAGACTTGGGATCAAGCAGGTGCAAGGGGATGATCTGATCCGCGACCTGTCTGAGGGTGGCGTGGACGGGTGTATCGGCGATCTTGAATGTGCTCGCGGATTTGAAAGCCATGAGTTCCTCGACGATTCCGCCGTAGACCCGGCCGGTGACGGCGTCCACGGTCAGCGTTTGGCCATTTGTGATCAGTGTTGTGGCATGCTTGGCATTCAGTACTGTCGGGACGTTAAATTCACGGGCCAGGGAGGCCATGTGGCCTGTGATGCTGCCTGCCTCGGTGATGATGGCCTGCGCCCTGTTCATGACCAGGACGTAGTTGGGCAGGGAGTGAGGAGCGACCAGAATGCCGTTTTCGGGAAAATCGGAGAGATCATTCAGAACGTTGGTCATGACGGCTTGTCCCGTGCCGATGCCGGAACAGGCGATGTCGGCTTTATCAATAAGAAGTTCGGCTCCTTCGATGGGCGTCGTCGCCACGCCGTTATGATGGACGCTCGCGAGTCGCATGGGTCTGCTTTGCAGGATCATGATCTGACCTTGCGTGTTCAGAGCCCATTCGATGTCCTGAGGGTGATGGTAATGTGCTTCGAGCTTGGCTGCGATTGCCGCAAGCTCCAGGACCTGTTCTGTTTTCAGACACGGCACGGATCGCATTGCTTCCGGCACCGCCACCTCACGTTTGCCTTTGGCGTCGGAAATGAGTTTTACCCGCTTGTCGGCAACAAATTGTGAAGAGATAGTCAGTACGGGAGTAGGTTTGATATGCCACGTGTCAGGTTCGATGATTCCATCCACGGCATAAGCGCCCAGGCCCCAGATGGCGTTCAGGACCATTTCATCGGACAGTGGATTGACGGGATGGCGCGAGAAAATGATCCCGCTGGCCAGGGCATCCACCATTTCAATGCAGGCCATGCCCATGGCGCATTGCTCGAAGGATACGCCATGATGGATGCGGTAGGTGATGGCCCGTGGGGAGAAAAGACTGGCCAGCACTTCGCGAAAAGCGCTCTCCAGGGATTGCCTCGTCACGCCGAGGATGGTGCGGTATTGGCCGGAAAAAGAGAGAATTCCATCTTCGCTGATGGCGCTGGAGCGCAATGCGGTCCGGACTGACGTGGGGTTGGGAAAGGTTGAATCCCATGCATTCAGCAAGGCGCGCAGGACATGCTCCGGGACGTGGACCTGGTCGATTGTCTTGAAAATGGCTTCCGACACCAAGACAACGGTTGTTGGATCATCCGCCTTCGCTTCGCGAAGAAGTTTGAGGATTTCATCGCGCAAACCTTCAGTTTGCAGGAAAGCATCATAGGCTGCGGTGGTTATCGCGAAACCTGGAGGTGTAGCAATTTTTGCGTGATTCTGGATTTCCCCGAGATTTGCGCATTTTCCTCCGACGATATCGACAAGATTTCTACCCACCGCGGAGAGCGGATATGTGTATTCATCCACGATGGGCTGAGGCTTGCTGTCGAGGATGCCTGAGATGCGCCCATTGATGTGTTCCACCATTTCCTGAAGGATGCCGTATCGATTTCCGGAGATGACGTTCAGGGCCGTGACCATGCGCATGGTGTGAAAGACGCTGCGGGTCGCCAGTGCGCGAATTTCACTTGTGCCGAACAACGCGGATCCTTTGAGCTTTTCATCGATCTGGGCCATCAGCGTCCCCAATTCCGCATTGGACAGGAGCAGATCCTTGAAATGCGTATATTGAATGCGAAATGATCTCAGCACGGTGTCCTTGTCGTGCTTGGGCTGCCCTTTGGGGAGAATCGCGTCAAGCCAGTCACGGAGTCCCATGGTTCATTCTCGCTGATGCAGGTTACTCAAAAGCGGCCAGCTATGACATATCGGGATGATGGACCCTTGCCGGATTTGATCAACAGGCCCTTGTTGACCATGTCCTGCAGGTCGTATTGCGCGGTGCGCACCGAGATTTCTTCCCCGAGCGCGCTTTGATACAAAGCACGGTTCGTGCCACCGGATGCGACAATCGAAGGCCAGGCCTTTTTTTGCCGCAGGTTGAGGTTGAGGCCACCCAGATCGTTGGCGGCGATCGAATGCAATTTATTCTTTATCTGACGGGAGCTGTCTCCATGCGTAACTGGTGGTTGGGGTTCAGTTTCCGAAGACAAGTCGGATAAGGTCGAGGGGCTTTCACCCTTCGGAATGGGTATCAAGGATGAAGTCACGACTTCGGTATCGCGCGACAAGGGCCTGGTTTGGCCGAAGACAAGGTGGTCGGCCAGAAGAATCTGGCCTTCGGCGAAGGTCATTGCACGGGTGATGCAGTTTTTAAGTTCCCGTATGTTGCCGGGCCAGTCGGACTGCAGAAGCTTGTCCAGGGCTCCCCTGCTCAGGTCGGGCGGATTCTTGCCCGTGCCCAGGGCCTCTTCCGCGAGGAATTTGCGCACCAGGGCGGGGATGTCCTCCTTGCGATCGCGCAACGGCGGGGTGGTGATGGTGATGACCGCCAGGCGGTAGTAGAGGTCTTCGCGAAATGTTCCGCTCTGTGAGCATTCAAGCAGATCGACGTTGGTCGCCGCGATGACCCGCGCGTCGAAGGGCTGCTCCTGGTCGCTGCCGAGGGGGCAAATGACCCGCGCGGCGAGTGCGCGCAGCAGGGCCTGTTGAACCTTGGGCGAGGCGTTGCCGATCTCGTCGAGGTGCAGCGTGCCGCCGGACGCTGCCAGGAAAGCGCCCTTGCGGTCGGTCTTGGCCTCGGAAAAGGCCCCCTTCACGTGACCGAACAGGGCATCCATCAGGAGATTTTCGTCCAGAGCCCCGCAGTTGATGGAAATGAAGGGTCCGCTCGCCCGGGCGCTGCCTCGGTGGATGGCCTCGGCCGTGAGTTCCTTGCCGGTTCCTGTTTCTCCGATGATGAGCACGTCGGCCATGACCTGGGATGCCTTGTGGATCATGGCATTCAGTCCGCGTATGGCTTGGCTGGCACCGACGATGCCTGACGTGAGCCCGGCGTCCTGGTATTTCTCCGTACGAAGCGCGTCGGCCATGGAGTCCAGACAGACCGGCTGGCGCTGCATTTCTTCGAACACCTTGTTTTGTCGGAGTTTCGTCTCGTTGCGCGCAGCCTGCAGCTGCAGCACGAGGACGTTCATGGCGTGCTGGAGATGGCGCAATTCCTTGGGCAGGGGGCTGAGGTCGAGAGTGGATGTCTCGTCTCCCAGGGCCAGCTTTTCGGCGGCGCTGGTCAGGATTCTGAGGGGTTTGCTGATCCTGCGATTGAGGTAGAAGAAGGCTCCCAAGGTCAGAAGGAGCGCGGCGAGCCAGGAAATCGCCAGGGCCAGGGCGATCTCGTAGCGCGAGGACTTGAGCATGAAACTGCTGTCGATGCATCCGATGCCTCCGAGGATGGCCGGGTCGCGACCCATCTCTTCCTGGAACCGGATGGGGACGTAATAGAGGAAGTGGTCCCTGGCCGTGTTTTCTCGGTCGTTCAAGAAGTTGGAGAAGTCGATTTCCCCGTCTTTGCCGGATTGGACCGCGGAGACCACGGCCCAGTATTTTTCATACTGCGGATTGGGGCGGAACGCGCTGTCAAAGCCGGGACGGCCCATGTCGCCCTGCAGTCCGGTGCGGATGGCGTCGATGGAGACATGGGGCCGTCCCGTGGCCGTGGACCCCGTCTCGCAGATGAGCCAGCCTGCCGCGTCGAAGAAGAAACTTCTGGCGCGCTCCCTTTCCTGGGGAAAGATGTACAGGGGCGACTGCCTCGATGAGAACAGCGTCATGATGCGTTGGACTTCGATGATGTCAACGGAAAGCGTCAGGTAGCCTATGAATGCCCTGTCCCGGTCCATGACCGGGGTGCTCAGTCGGATGACCGAAAATTCCATGTTCTCTACTGATCCGAGGTACGGGATGGATGTGTAGTAGACTTGGACGGGCGGTTCGATCTGCACGAAATCCTCCAGCTTTCCCTCGACTTTCTCCTTTCTGGTGAATGTTCCGAACTTGATTTCGGAAGCCTTGTCGCTTGGCACCCGCCAGAGTTGTTCCCCTGTGTTCAGAAGCAGGAAGTTCTTGTCCGGATCCACGGCGTGGAAGGCTATCTCGGCGTAGCGATTCCTTTTCGTCGCGGGCTTGCCCATCATGTACGCCTGAATGGAGTCGGCCGTCAGGTCCGCCTGACCGAGGTTCAGGAGTTCGTAGCGGGCATCGACGAGAAGCTGCTGGATTTCATGGGCCTGGGCCAGAGCCCTGGTGTGAGCGTTCCGCGCATAGGCCCGGTTCAGGTAGTGGGAGGCGATGCGGTATGTGGACACGGTCATGATCAGCATGACCGCAGCCACCAGAGGGGTGCCGACCAGGAGCAGCAGGCGCGTGAAGCTCCATTCCTTGATGGGTTTCTCCAGGTTGATGACCGGGTTCAGAATGGGCGGATACGAGTAGCGCATGCGAACTCCTGGGCCGGGATGGCTCCGGTAATGCGAAATGTTTTGTGCATTTTTTAACATGCTCCAGAATATTGCGCAATTATTATCTCTAATCGTCCAAAATAAAAAACGAAAAAAGTGCGCAATGATCCTTGGCACAGTCCTTGCCAAAGTCGCAATGGCAATGCGTGATTTCGAGCGTTGCGAAAATACTCCGATAGCCGGGGCAAGGATTTAAAGAGGCAGGGCCGGCTGCTCAGAAGGCCGGAAGTAGGAAGCAAACAAATCTGGAGGTTATGATGAAATCAAGATTAAGCAAGCTGTGGTGGTCATTGATGGCAATGATCGTGCTGTGTCCGAGCTTTGCCCTCGCCGCCGGCGGTGGTGGTGCGGCTCCCATCGTGCTGGTGGCGGACACGCGCAAGTTGACCGGGATACTCGCTTGGTGGGCGAACTTGTACAATGAGAGCCATTTCCAGTTCATGATCCTGACGATTATTTTGATTCCTGTCACCGGTGTGATCTTCGGCATCCTGGCCGATATCATCATGAACTGGATCGGAATTGATCTGAAGTCCCGTGATCTGGCAGAACATTAAATCGTACACAAGATAAGGAGATAAACCATGGAATGGCTCTATGTCCTCATGCCCATTGCAGGCGTTAAAATTTTCTGGCCCGGCCTGATCATTCTTGGCGTAGGCGTCGGCATCATCGGCGGTTTTTTCGGAATGGGCGGGGCCTGGATGGTCACCCCCGGTCTCAACATCCTCGGCTTCCCCATGGCCTTTGCCATTGGTACCGACATCGCGCACATGGCCGGCAAGTCGCTTATTTCAACCATGCGCCACGGCAAGTTTGGAAACGTGGACTACAAACTCGGCATGATCATGCTGGTGGGAACGGTCGTCGGCTTCGAGGCCGGGGCCCAGATGGTCATGTGGCTGGAGCGCATCGGCAGTGTAGAGAAGGTCGTACGCTGGATCTACATTGGGCTCCTCGCTTTCATCGCCTGGATGGTTTTCCATGATGTCGCCAAGCGCAAGGCCAAGGAAAAAGCCGCCCTCGCCCGTGGTGAAAAGCTGACCGGACTTGAGACTGGCGTCGAGTGGCACAAGACTCTGCACAAGATCAAGATTCCCCCAATGGTCCACCTGAAGGAAGCCGGCATTTATTGCTCCGCCTGGTTGCCCATTTTCGTCAGCTTCTTCACTGGTTGGCTTGCTGGTATCCTCGGTATTGGCGGCGGTCTGATCCGCATGCCCGCCCTGATCTACATGGTCGGTTGCCCGACTCACGTCGCGGTGGGCACGGACCTTTTTGAAGTGGCCATCTCCGGCCTGTATGGCGCGGCCACCTACACCTGGAAGGGTCGGACCGAGCTGGTCGCGGCCATGATCATGCTGGTCGGCGCGGCCATGGGCGCTCAGGTCGGCGCAGTCGCGACCAAGTACATCAAGGGCTACGGCATCCGCATCGCCTTCGGTCTGGCCGTCATTGGTTGCATGTTGTCCATCCTGCTCAAGCTGGTTCAGCCCTGGCTGCCCGCCTATAAGGACCTTCTCAATGCCGCATCAACGGTCTTGGTTCTCGGGTTGGTTGTGGCCATGTCTACGTACATATTTGTGCGCATGGTCCAGGGCGTGAAGATGGAATTGGCTTCGAAGAACCGTAAGAGCTAGAGCGCACAGCACAAGGAGCAGACTCATGGATATCAAACGCACTCTCTTCATGCTCATGGTCGCAGTACTGACCTTCGGGGTTCTGGGTTGCGATGAATATGGCAAAGTTGATCAGGGACGGGTCATCACGTTCGACAAGGACAAGCAGACCGTGACCGTCATTGAAGACAAGAACATGGATTCCCAGAATCCCGACTATGCTATCCTGCCTCCACATACCTACACGATGCCCACTGATCCGGCAGAACGCGGCGCCGACCCCAAGGTCGGACTGCGCATGAAGATCGATGTCGACGCCAAGATCATCAAGATCTTCAATCCGAACACCCAGGTGATCGAAGATTTGCCCATCACCATTGTTGATGCGCAAAAAGACATCGCCAAGGACCATCCCCTGGTATTCGACAAAGGCGAAAATAAGGCCAAGAAGTTCCCCGTGGTCGACAAGGACAAGAAAGCCATCACGATCTATTCCGGTCGTCAGAAGTTGCTCGTAACATTCAGCGTACCCGAGGAGTATTTCAGCTTCCCGGAATACACGTGGGATGCCGGCGACGAAGTGCGCATCTACTGGAAGGAAAAAGGCAAGGCCATCCGTTTCATGAACATTTCAAAGACGGACATCTTCAAGAAGTAATACCTCGAGGACATCCGGGGCGGTCAATCCCCTCCTGACCGCCCCGTCCTCATTCAAGGAGTACCGAGATGAGCGAATACAGATTCTTCCTGCTGCACAAGATTCTCGTCCTTTCCATCAATGCCCTGGTTCTCGGGGCGCTGACCGTTGCCATGTATGTGGCCTCCGGACGCCCTGACGAATTTACACTGGTGTTCCTCAAGTTTTTTGGCGGGATGCTTTTGCCCATCATGGTTCTGGGATTCGTGGCCAAGCGCTGGCTGCGCCGTAGCGTTGATTCCATGTGCGGAGACGCGGCGTGATCCGAGCCGAACGCATTTGGCGCTTTCAGCGTGCAAGCGGCACTGTGGCGATGATTCTGCTGGCATTGGCCCTGATGATTCTATTCGACGGCCTGCGTGGCGGGATTTTTGGCGGTTCCGGGCATGTGCGCCTGATACCCGGAGATCGGTATGAGATAAGCGGGCCCATGCCGCCGAAGACCGATCGAATCGAGGATTTTGTCATCGAGGGCGCTTTGGCTGACGGTTCCGTTCGAATCGTGCCCGAAGGCGTGTTTACGGGCTACATGTTCGGAGGCGGGATGTGGCGAGGACACATTCTGGTGGACTCCAATCCCAAACCCGGCGAGTACGTGTTCAAGGTTCGGGACAAATATGGCGAGAAGCAGAATCCGGCCCTGGTTTTCACCGTGCGCGTCTTTGCCGACGCCGAGGATCGCAGGGCTCATTCACCTTCAGCGGTCATGCGTTGGACAGGGATCGAACCCTATGTGCTGGCTGCGTGTTTTGGCTTGGCCGGTCTCCTGATGGCCGGGATAAATTTTCTGCTGGGAATAAAATGGCACGCCATGCTTGCGGATCTTGAGTGCGGAGAAATATTTCGACTCAAAAAGATCAATGGTCATTATGAAGCGGGCGTTGACATGAGGCACTGTTCGCCCGTCGTGGTCGGTGCCTCATATAGATTTACGCATCCCCGGCGTGGGAACATCGGTCAGGGTCTGGTCATTGCTTGTGATAAAGGCGAGATCACTATACAGGTTGCGTCTGATGTTCCGATTAGGCTGGGTGATATTGCCTGTCCCGTAACTGTTTGATTCAATGGAGGGGCCATGAGTTCTCTTGAAAACTGCAGGCTTTTGTTTGTGGATGATGAAGAGGATTTTTTGGCCACATTGACCAAATACTTACGGCGCAAGAAACTCAGCGTGGTCACGGCGAATTCCGGACAGGAAGCTTTGGACTGGTTCGCCGACAATTGCGTGGACATAGTCGTCCTTGACGTCAAGATGCCTGACTTGAATGGCGTGGACGTGTTGCGCAGGATGCGCGAACTTAAAGGTGATGATTTCGGCGTGATCATCCTTTCCGGTCATGCCCACACGGACATCGCTCTGGAGGCGATGCGGGCCGGGGCCAACGATTTCTTGCTCAAGCCGTGCGCCGTGGAAGAACTGTTGGAACGTATCGATCTGCTCAATGATCGCATCTCCGAGCACCGGTGTGCCTGCGATCTTGGCGAGCGGGCCTAAAAAAACCCTCTTTCGAGGGTTTTTTCATTTATGCGGGAGTCTTGACGGCTTTCTTGCGCTTTTCCCAAAGTTTCATGCCCTGCATGGTCTTGCGACGATCCCTGGCGAGGGACTTGGCGACCAGCGAGGTGCCTTTCTTGTAGCCGAACTTTTCGCGGTACTCTTCGGGGGTCAGGCCATGGGTGGCAAGGTGACGCTTGGTCAGCACCTTGAAGGATTTGCCGCATTCGCAGCAGATGACGCTCTTTTCACGGATGGCGTTTTTGGGGTCCACGGCGGGTTCAGTGTCGACAACTGGGGCAACGCCTTCGGCGACACCGCGAATGCTCTGCGTCAGGGCGCGGATCATCGAGGTGATTTCGTCTTCGTTCATGTTGCGGACAGAAGCCTGGGCCTTGACGATTTCGATTGCTTGTTTCAGATAATCTTCCATAGTTACTCCATAGCTATAATAGGGTCATTGATGACGATGTAGCCCGTCAGACAAAGTAGCTTACTACATAGTAGAGAATGATAGAATGTCAAATGCTTTGTTGATAATCTTTTATGTCTGCTGCTGTTTGCCCGGAGGGTCATTAGAAACGTGTCGGAATCCGTTGAGGAAACATGTGTATTTTTGAGGGATTGATTATCTTCCCTGGGGGATACATTTGCCTGGGACGCTTGACGGCGCTGGGGTTTTGAGGTCAGCATGCGTGCATGTTGTGAGAGAAGGCGAGACGAAAAGGAGGACTAATGCCATCTTTTGATATTGTGAATGAGATCGATCTGCAGGAAGTTGATAATGCGGTGAATAACGTGCGCAAGGAAGTCGAAACCCGGTACGACTTCAAAGGCGTGATCACGGAAATGGAGTTCAATCGCAAGACAAAGGTTCTGTCTCTGATTACGGGAGACGAAATGAAAATACGGGCCATACGCGAGATGCTCATCTCGCACTTTGTGCGCCGGAAAGTCGACCCCAAGGCCCTGGAATTCGGCGAAACCGAAAATACCTCCCGTGGTCAGCTCAAGCAGGAAATCAAGCTGCATGACGGCATCGACAAAGATGCCGCCCGCAAGCTGGTCAAGCTGATCAAGGACAGCAAGCTGAAAGTTCAGGCCGCCATTCAGGACGAACAGGTGCGGGTTACTGGAAAGAAAATTGACGACCTGCAGGAGGTCATGGCGCTCTTGCGGGAGTCGCAATTCGAACTGCCACTGCAGTTCGTGAACATGAAGAAATAACCGGAGGTGCGCATGCACGCATTCATGATGGGCATTTGGTCCTGGATCATGTCCAACCCGCTGATCGGGCTGGGTGTGGGTGCGGTTGTCGTGTTCCTGTTCTGGAAACAGCCCCGGCAGACCATGAAGCTATTGATCGCGTTGCTTGTGCTCGTGGTTCTGGGCTATCTTGTTGCGGAAATCGTCGACTTTGCCATGAACAGCGCCATAGTGAAGGAACGGGCGATGGAGAAGACTCCGTAGAAGGTAGTGATTGGTGATTGGACGGGGAAGAGCAAGCGTTCCTGTCTCCAACATGTTTTCCACTCACTATTCACCAATCACCTTGTCATCGGAAGGAGCATGCGCACGCACGTGCCCTGGCCAGGATGGGACGAGAATTCCAGGCGCCCGCCGTGGTCATGCATGATGGCCGACGAGATGGACAGGCCAAGGCCCGTTCCGCCCAACTCCCGTTTGGTGGTAAAGAAGGGGTCCTGGATGTATTTGAGGTCGAGAGGGGAGATGCCGCAGCCGTTGTCCCGCACTTCCACCCCGGCCCAGGCTTTGTCTTCCCCGAATCCGGACAGGACCTGCACGGTGATTTCGCCGCCCGTGGCGGGCACGGCCTCACAGGCGTTGACCAGCAGGTTGATGAGCACCTGGATGAGGCGCTGCAGGTCGGCTTCCACCAGCACGGGCTCCGCGGCCAGTCTGACAAGATAGCCCGGGGCCGCGGTTTTGAGTTTCTGCCGCACGAACGCCAGCGCCCCGGCCACGACGCTGTTCACGTCAGTTGCTTCGCGTTCTCCTTCGGGACGCTGGCGGGAATAGTCTTTGAGCCGTGAGACGATATCCTTGATCCGTTCCGACCCGTCGACCATGCCCTGCAGCAAAAGCGGCATCTGCTGCCGGAGCTCTGAATATTCGAGCCCGCCAAGAACATAATCCCCATGCTCTTCCTGATATTCGTCCAGCACATTGAGGGCGTCGGCCCAGACGTCGCGTAGCAGGGGCAGGTTCAGCGTCAGGAAACTGTTGGGGTTGTTGATTTCGTGGGCCACGCCCGCCACCAGCACGCCCAGGGATGCCATCTTGTCCGCCTGGATCATCTTCTGTCCGCGCAGCTGGGCCTTGCGTTCGGCCTCCTTGCGAGTCGTGATGTCCGTCAGCTTGCCTTCAATGAACACCGTGCGGTCCTGATCGTCTTTTTCGATTCTGGCGTTGAATTCCACCCAGATCTCACTGCCGTCCTTGCGACGCATGCGGGTCTCGAAATCCTTGACCACTCCGTCGCGGCGCAGAATGGAAAAGACCAGCTCCCTGTCGTCGGGGTCACAGTACAACTGGCGGCTGATGTCGGTGATCGTGGACATGAGATCCTGGGGTGAATCGTAGCCCAGGATGCGGGCCATCTCGCGGTTGGCCTCGATGAATCGCCCCCCGGCCGTGGAGCGGTAGATGCCTTCCAGGGCTTTTTCAAAAATGGCGCGGTATTTTTTGCCTTCCTCTTCGCGCTCGCTCCACTCGGTGATGTCGTGGGCAAAGACCACAGCCCCCAGAATCTCACCACCCCGCTGCAACGGCACGTAGGTGTTCTGGTAGAATCCGATTTCTCCTTTGGGCTTTCGGTACTTGCGCCGCAGAATGTAGGATTCGCCGGCCAGAACGCGGTCGAAATTGCGGCGGGAGGTGGCGCGTTCCTCGGGTTCGTTCAGAATGTCGAAGACGTGCATGCCGGGGTGAATGTCCAGGTTCCAGTTGTGTTTGACGAATTCGCGGTGGGCCTGGTTGAAGGCGATGTAGTTGTAGTTCAGGTCGAGGGAAAAGAGCATGACGTTGAGCGGCGTATCGATGAGGGCGTGCAGGTCCTGCAACTCGCGGGAGAGTTGGCGGTTTGCGCGTTCCAGTTCGCGCAGCCTCTGCAGCAGGTCTGCCCGTCCGGCGGTCACGCTTGACCGTCCTCTTTCTGGCGGAGCTTGTTGAGACGCTTGTTGAGCGCCTGCCGGGACACGCCCAGCATGCTCGCGGCCAGAGCCTGATTGTTTCCGGTGCGGCGCATGGCTTCGCGTACGAGTTCGGCGCAAACATGCTTTAAGGTCGGCAGCTCCGGACCGAATTGCAGGCGTGTGCCTGCACCGGGCTGGACCTTGCGCGATGCGGCGGGGTATTTGTTCACGTGCGCCTTGATGCGGTCCATGTTCAGTTCGTCGTCGCCGGAGCAGCTCAGGGCATCCAGGATCAGGAACTGCAGTTCGCGGATGTTGCCCGGAAAGTCGTAGCTTACGAGCAGGGTCAAGAGTTCCGCCGGCACTGCGGGGCGCTTGCGCTGCGGACAGCCCTGGCGCAGGAAATGGTCGATCAGCAGGGGCAGGTCTTCGCGGCGCTCGCGCAAGGGGGGCAGGTGCACGTGATGGCCGCGCAGGCGGTAGTACAGGTCCGATCGAAAGCGTTCCGCCTCGCCCATGATGTCCGGGTCCACGTTGGTGGCCGCGATGATGCGGGCGTCGGTCTTGCGGGTCACGTCGGAGCCGATAGGCAGGTATTCGCGTTCCTGCACCAGGCGCAGCAGCTTGACCTGCGAGGCCTGCGGGAGATCGCCGATCTCGTCCAGAAAGAGGGTGCCGGCCTTGGCGTTTTCCACCAGACCGGGGCGAGCCCTGTCCGCGCCGGTGAAAGCCCCTTTCTTGTGTCCGAACAGGGTGTCGGCAAAGATGTTGTCATCAAGACCGGCCACGTTGACCGGCACGAATTCGCCCTGCCGTCCGCTTAAATCGTGGATGACCTTGGCCACCAGCTCCTTGCCGACCCCGGATTCCCCGGTGATGAGCACGGGCTGGGTGCTGCGGGCGATGGCCTCGATGTATTGGAAAATGGAGCGCATGGTCTTGGAGCAGGTGATAATGGGCGCGAAGGCGTCCGGGTGCTCCAGGGTGTCCTGTAGGAAACGGGTGCGCAGGCTGCTGTTTTCGCGCTTGAGTTCGCGGATTTCTATGGCGTGCCGGATGCCTGAGACTAGGCTGCTCTTGTCGTTGGTCTTGACAAAGAAATCAAAAGCCCCGCGCTTGATGCACTGTACCGCCGTCTCCACCTGGCTCATGCCGGTGATGACCAGGATGGGGATGTCCGGGTTGGTCGCGGACACGGTGTCGATGAGTTCCTGTCCGGACAGGCCGGGCATGGCCAGATCCACGGCCATGACCTCGATTTCGGTCGTGCCCAGGATTTCAGGCACCTTGGTGCTGTCGTTGCAGCAGAGGATATTGTCGATTCCGTGAGATTTGAGCGCCAGGGAAAAGGACCGCAGCCATGTGTCCTCGTCATCGACGAGCAGGACAGGATAAGATGGAAATTTTGTCATGTCTGCTTCCTAGTCGTATGTGCGTTCGTCAACAAGAGCCGGGGCCCCTTCAGGGATGGTTTCTCCCAGACCGAGAGTCACCACGACCGGTCGCAGCTTGATCACCTCCTGAAAGCCCGCGCCAATGGTGCCGGGGTCCGCCGGGCCGTTGGTTTCGATGCGCAGGGTCAGGGTTTCCTTGCCGCCGGGATTGCTCACAACCACCTGATGGCGCAGGATCTGCGGGAATCGGCTCATGGCCTGCGCGACCTGGGCGGGATAGATGAATTGCCCGCGGACCTTGGCGGTGTCGTCCACCCGTCCGAGAATTCCCTGCAGCTTTGGTGTTGTGCGGCCACAGGCGCAAGGGGAGTCGACCAGGCGCGACAGGTCTCCGGTAGCCAGGCGAATCAAGGGGTAGTCCGGGGTGAACGGCGTAACCACCACTTCGCCGAGTTCTCCGGTGGGCACGGGGAGTCCAGTGGCCGGATCGCAGATTTCCACGAAGCAGCGGTTTGAGAGATGCATGCCTCCGAGCTCCTGGCACTCGTAGGCGATGCAACCCACGTCGGCCGTGCCGTAGCCCTGGCGAATGATCATGCCGAACATTTCCTGTGCTTCCGTGCGCAGGCTCTCGGGCAGGCGTTCGGCGGCAACGAATCCGACCTTGAGGCCGAAGTCCTTTTTGGGATCGAGCCCTTTTTCCCCAGCCTTTTCTCCCAGCGATTTGAGAAAACTGGTCATGCCCACGAAGACGGTCACGGGCAGCTCCTGCATGAGCTGTAGCTGTACCGCCGAGTTGCCGGGGCCGGCCGGAATCACGGCGCACCCCAGCGCGTGCAGAGGCTCTTCGAGCATCAGCCCGGCCGGGGTGAGGTGGTAGCTGAAAGTCATCTGCGCCAGATCCCCGTCGCGGACGCCCGCCGCGAAGAAAGCTTCGGTCCAGCCCCAATAGTCTGTGCCCCGGCCTTCGGGATCGTAGATGGGGCCAGGGGACTGGTAAATGCGTGAAAGGCGTCCGGGGGCGTGGGACAGAAACCAGGACAACCCTTTCTCGCGCTGCAACCGGGACAGGTCCTTCTTGCGCAGCACCGGGATGGAGGTGAAATCGTCCAGGGAACGGATCTCGTCCGCCACGATTCCCGCCAAAGCCAGACGTTCCCGGAATTCTCCCTGGAAGGACAACGCCTTTTCGACCACGGCCTGGATGGTTTGCCACTGCCTGTTCGTCCGTACGGACTCGGATTCGGTCTCAAGGTCGTGATAATAGCCCTGTGTTCTGTCCATGAACGCTCCAATCAAGAGTTGTTTGGAAGATGTTTGCAGAATTGTTGAGAGGGTGCTCGACAATCACTCCGGCTTCCCCGCCACGCGAATGGTTGCCGCAAGGCCTCAGCCGAGCCAGCGTTTTCTTCGTCTGTAGTGCTTCACGTCGTGATAGCTGCGTTTTTCTCCGCCGTGTCCAAGCCCGAGATAAAACTCCTGCACGTCGGGATTTCGGAGCAGGTCCTCGCCCTTGCCGTCCATGACGATGCGGCCGTTCTCCATGATGTATCCGAAGTCGGCCAGGGACAGGGCCATGCGCGCGTTCTGCTCCACCAGCAGCACGCTGACCCCTTCGGTCTTGTTGATCCGGCGCACGATGTCGAAGATCTCCTCCACCAGCAAAGGCGCAAGGCCCAGGGATGGCTCATCCAGCAGCAGCAGTTTGGGGTTGGCCATGACCGCCCGGCCGATGGCCAGCATCTGCTGTTCGCCGCCGGACATGTAGCCCGCCAGCTGATGGCGCCGTTCCTTAAGTCTCGGGAAATACGCGTACACCTTTTCGGAATTGTGCGCAAAAAGGCGCGCGGGTTGGGTGTAGCCTCCGCAGCGCAGATTCTCCTCCACGGTCAGGTCCTCGAAGATGCGGCGTCCCTCCATGACCTGAAAAACCCCGGCCCGGACCAGCTTTTCCGGGACAAGGCGGACCGTCTCCATGCCGTCGTAGAGGATGGACCCGGAGGTGACTTTGCCGTTCTCCCCGGCCAGAAGGCCGGAGATGGCTTTCAAAGTGGTGGACTTGCCCGCGCCGTTGGCGCCCAGGAGCGTGGTGATGCTGCCTGCGGTCACGTCCAGGGACAGGCCTTTCAAAACAAGGACCACATCGTTGTAGACCACTTCCAGGTTCATGACTTGGAGGATGTTCATCGGATTTTTCTCGGAGATGGTATTCAAAATTGTGTTGTGGTGGAGGGGCATGGCGCGGCTGTGCGGCGCGCCGTGCCCCTTCGCCGGGGAATCAATGTCCCAGCCATTCCTTTTTGCGTTCCAGGGTCTCGGTCTTGACGAATTCAAGCTTGCCGCCCTTGAAGGCGGTGATGTTCACGGACAGGTTCGGGCGGTGGTCATCGGCGAAGAAGCTGATGGCCGGGGCCAGTCCCTGGGGATCGAAATCGCGCATGGTCTCAAGGGCTGCCTTGATGCTTTCGCCCGTTACTTCGCCCGCCGCCTTGGCCATTTTCATGCCCTCGCACATGACCATGGCGGAAACGAATCCCCGCACGTAGTGGGTCATCTGCGGCTCTTCCTTGGTCAGTTCGCGGATGATTTTCATGCCCGGCACGTCCTGCCCGTAGATGACTCCGCCCTGCAGGCCGAAGTGTCCGTTGGCCGCCTCGCCGGCCAGCTTGAAGATGTTCTCGTCACTGCTCCAGATGTTGGTCAAAAAGGTGCAGGTCATGCCGAGCTTCTGCGCGTCCTTCATGATCACGGCCGTGGACGGGGTGGTGCCGCCGGTCCAGACGAAGTCGGGCTCGACCTTCTTGAGGCTCAACAGCTGCGGCGTGGCGTCGATGGCTTTAAGATCCACGTTTTCCTGGCCGACGATCTCAAAGCCGAGTTCGGCGGCATATTCCTTCATGGCCGGGATGGGCACGGAGCCGTAAGGGTTGTCCGGAAAAACGAAGGCCAGCTTGGGCGCGCGTTCTTCCTTCCAGGACTCGCGCAGATATTTGAGGCCGGCCCGGCCCTGAGTCGAATAGTCGGGAGCCGCGGTGAAGTTGTAGGGCGCCTTGGCCGGGTCCATCAGATGGGCGGAGTAGGAGGCCGAGAAGACCGGGATCTTGTCCTTGGCCACGAATTTGACCAGCGCTTCGGTGTCGCCCGTGCCCCAGCCCTGCATGGCCACGATGCCGCTGGAAGTGAAGCGCTTGTACGCGGCCAGGGCCTGCTGCACGTTGTAGGCGTAGTCGACCTGGATGAGCTCAACGGGTTCGCCGGCGATGCCGCCGTTGTCGTTCAGCCAGGCGACATAGGCCTTGATGCCGTCGGCATAGGGCGCGCCCACGCTGGACGTTGGTCCGGTCAGGTCGGACAAAAGGCCCACCTTGTAGGCGGCCGATGCCGTGCTGATGCTGGCGACGAGAGCCAGGACGGTCAGAACAAGAAGCTTTTTCATGGTGTCTCCGGATGCGGCGAAAGGTTTTCCCGGCGAGAAAGCCGAGGCGTTAATATGCAAAGGGGAACAGCTTCCAATAGGCCTTGGTCAGCCGCCATTTGCGGGCCAGGCCTTCTGGTTCGAAGATGAGAAAAAGCACCAGCATGAGCCCGAAGACCCCTTCCTTCATGGGCACGATGATGGCGCTCAAGTCCGGGGCGATGCCCCCCAGGGACGTGGTCAGGAGGTTCAGCATCTCCGGCAGCAGGGTGATGAAGATGGCCCCGAAGATGGACCCCAGCACCGAGCCCATGCCGCCGATGATGATCATGGCCAGATAGCTGATGGACAGCCCCATGGAGAACTGCTCCGGGGTGATGTACATGGTGTAGTGCGCCCACAGTCCCCCGGCGATGCCCGCCAGAAAGGAACTCAGCCCAAAGGCCTGCAGCTTGAAGGCGAACAGGTTGACCCCCACGTTCTCGGCGGACTGGTGGTAGTCGCGGATGGCCACGAAGGCCCGGCCGGGCCGGGTGCGGATGACGTTGGTCACGACCAGGACGCACAGCACGGTCACGAGCAGGATGAGGTAGAAGATCTTGGAGTCGGTATCAAAGGAATAGCCCATGATTTCCGGGGCATCCACGGGCAGGCCGTTGGCTCCGCCGGTCAGGCTGCCCGCGTGCAGGAAGACGTATTCGAGGATGAGCTGCGCGGCCAGGGTGGAGATGGCCAGATAGATGCCCTTGAGGCGCAGCGACGGGATGCCGAAGACCATGCCGATCAGGGCCGCCACAGCGCCTCCGCCGAGCAGGGCCAGAAAAAAGGGTACGCCCAGGTTGGACAGCACCGCCGCGCCGTAGGCGCCCACGCCGACGAAGGCCCCGTGCCCCAGCGACATCTGGCCGCAGACGCCGGTCAAAAGGTTCAGGGAGACCGCCCCGATGACCGCGATGAGGATCAGGTTCAGGATGGACATGACGTAGGAGTCCAGAAACTGCGGGCAGACCAGCAGCACCACGAAGAAAAGGGCCAGGCAGGTTTTCTGGAACTTCGAAGGAAAGAGACCGTTTTCGCGGGCGTAGGTCGTGTAGAAGAGTCCGCATTTGTGCATGCTCATACCCGTTCAATCTCCTTGGTTCCGAACAGTCCGTAGGGCCTTATCATGAGGATGACCACCAGGATCACAAACGACGCCACCTCCTTGAAGCCGCCGAGGCCAAAAAGGTCCTTGGCCGCGCCTTCGCAGATATTCTCCAGCACCCCGATGATGAGCCCGCCCAGGGCTGCGCCGAGCAGGCTGTCGAGGCCCCCCAGGATCACGGCCGGGAAGACCTTGAGGCCGAGGTGCCCGAGCTGCGCGTTGATGCCGTTGATGTTGCCGAGGATGATGCCGCCGATGCTCGAAACCACGGCCGCGATGCACCATGACAGGGCGAAGATGGATTTGATGCCGATGCCCATGGACTGCGCCGCCTGCTGGTCGAAGGCCGTGGCCCGCATGGCGATGCCAAGGGACGAATACTTGAAGAAGAGGGTGAAGACCCCGAAGAGCAGGAGCGAGAGGCCGAAGGCCGCCACATAGACCGGGGCGATGGGCAGCCCCAAGAGCATGTAGGGTTCCTGGGGCAGGATGGGCGGAAAGACCTGGATCTGGGTGCCCCAGGTCATTTGCACGAAGGATTTGAGCATGGATGAGAGCCCGATGGTGACCATGATCACTGAGATGATGGGCTCGCCGATGAGCGGCCGCAGGATGAGGCGCTCCACGAGGATGGCCAGGGCGATGGAAAAGACCAGGGTCAGCAGGAACGAGACCAGAAACGGCAGCTGGTACTGCACGGTCAGGGAGAAGCAGACATAGGCCCCGACCATGACCAGTTCGCCTTGGGCGAAGTTGACGACCTTGGTCGCCTTGAAAATGATGACAAAGCCCAGCGCCACCAGGCTGTAGATGGAGCCGACCACCAGGCCGTTGATGATGAGTTGGAGATAATATTCCATGCGGTGTTCCTTACTGTTGCCGGATGTCGCGGATGCAGATCGCGCCCGTCATCTCGCGGTGCGAGCCGTCCTGGTAGGTGATGGCGATGCACAGGTCCGTGTTGTCCGTGCCGTCGTACAGCGCGCGGATCAGCTCCGCGTAGCGTTCATTGATGACCTTGCGCCGGATCTTCCTCGTGCGGGTCAGTTCGCCGTCATCGGCGTCGAGTTCCTTGAAGAGCAGAGCGAAGCGCGTCACCTCGGTGCCGGGCTGCAGGGAGGGATTGATGGCCCGGATTTCGGACTCGATCAGGTCGTAGAGTTCGGGCTTGGCCGCCAGATCCTGGTAGGTGGTGTGGGTCAGGCCCTTGGACTCGGCCCAGCGGCCGGCGATGTCGCCATCCAGGCAGATGATGGCGCTGATGAACTCGCGCTCGTGTCCGAGGACCACGGCTTCCTGCACATAGGTCGAGAACTTGAGCTTGTTCTCGATGAACTGCGGCGAGAAACGCACGCCCTTGCCCGTGGTCATGACGTCGGAAAGGCGGTCGATGATGACGAGCTGGCCGTTGTCCTTGAAGAATCCGGCGTCCCCGGAGTGCAGCCAGCCATCGGTGATGGTCTCGGCGGTGGCGGCGTCGTTGCCGAGGTAGCCTTTGAACACGGCGACGCTTCTGGACAGGATCTCGCCGTCCTCGGAGATGCGGATCTCGGTCCCGGTGATGGGTTCGCCCACGGACTCGAAGCTGACCGCGCCATCGCGGTGGATGCAGGAGATGCCCGCGATCTCGGTCTGGCCGTAAATTTGCTTCAGGTTCACGCCCATGGCGTGAAAAAAGGTGAAGGTGTCGGGCCCCAAGGGAGCTCCGCCGGTGGAGGCTGAACGCACCCGTGAAAAGCCGAGCCGGTCGCGCAGAGCCCGAAAAAGACCCCAGTCGGCCAGCTTGTTGGCCATGCGCAAGCCCGCCGAAGGCGTCTCACCGCGCAGCACCGCGCCTGCGTATTTCAGGCCGATGGGCATGAAGACATTGAAGAGAAAACGCTTGAAGCGGGTGGTCTCCATGATGCGCACCCGGACCTTGGCGGCCATGTTCTCCCAGACCCGTGGCGGTGAGAAAATGAGGTGCGGCCCGATCTCGCGGATGTTCTCCTGCACGGTGTCCGGCTCTTCGGGGAAATTGACGCAGAATCCGAACAAGAGGGCCGAGGACACGGCCATCATCTGCTCGCCCATCCAGGCCAGGGGCAGGAAGGACACAAACTCGTCGGTGTCGCGCTTGGGGTCGGACAGGCCGAGGTTCCAGGCCATGGAGAGGAGGTTCCTGTGCGAAAGCATGGCCAGCTTGGGCCGCCCGGTGGAGCCTGAGGTGGTGGCGATGAGCGCCGTGTCGTCCGGGGAGACGTCCTTTATCCAGTTCTCGAATTCGTGCGCCCGCTCTTTGCCCAGGGCGCGGATCTCGTCGAAGGATTTGAGCCCCGGCGCGTCATATCCGATCAGGCCCTTGGAGTCGTGATAGATGATGTATTCGAGGAGCGGCAGGGAGTCGCGGATGGACAGGATCTTGTCGACCTGTTCCTGGTCCTCGGCCACCACCAGGCGGGCCTTCGAGAGCTCGAACACGTAGCCGATCTCTTCTCCTGGTGAATCCTGATACAGCCCGAGGGAAACGCCGCCCAGCCCCTGAATGGCCAGCTGCGCCCAGAGCCATTCGGGGCGGTTGTCGCCGATGATGACGATGATGTCTCCCCGGCCCAGGCCCAGGGCCTTCATGCCCGCCGCGAACTCGGCGGTGATGGTCCAGTACGTCAAATAGGAAAAGGGCTGCCAGATGCCGAAACTTTTTTCGCGCAGGGCCGTGCGGCCGGGACGGTTCCGGCTGTTTTCGAGGAGCAGCCTCGGGAGGGTGGTTTCGTACGGAGCGGTCATTTAGCGTCCCTTATACAGCGCGTCATCATCGCCCAGGTAGGCGCTGATGACCTTGGGATTGTTCTGGATGGCTTCGGGTGTTCCGCTGGCCAGCACCCGGCCGAAGTCGAGCACGATGACATGGTCCGAGAGGTCCATGACCACGCCCATGTCGTGCTCGACCAGAAAGACGGTCACGCCCCACTCCTCGTTGATGTCGAGGATGGAGCGGGCCATGTCCTCGGTTTCTTCCAGGTTCATGCCCGCCATGGGCTCGTCGAGCAGCAGCAGTTCGGGTTCGGCGGCCAGGGCGCGGCCCAGCTCGACCTTTTTCTGCACCCCGTAGGGCAGATGTCCGGCGATTTGATGGCGGTAGGGGGAGAGGTTCAGGAAATCGATGATCTCCTCCACCCGCTGCCTGTGGCGATCCTCTTCGGCTCTGGCCTTGCCGAGGTAGAAGATGGAGGCCAGCAGCCCGTAATTCAGGCGGGAGTGGCGGCCGACCATGAGGTTGTCGAGAACCGAGAGGCCACGGAACAGCGCGATGTTCTGGAAGGTGCGGGCCAGGCCGAAGCTGGTTCGCTTGTGCGCGGGCACGCCGGAGAGTTCGCGCTCGCCCATGCTGATCTTGCCCTTGGTCGGGGTGTAGCGGCCGGAGATGCAGTTGAGCATGCTGGTCTTGCCCGCGCCGTTGGGACCGATGAGCGAGGTGATGCTGCCCTTTTGTACGCTGCACGACACCCGGGACAGGGCGGCCACGTTCTTGAAGGTCAGGCTGACCTCCTGCACCGCGAGCAGGGGACTACTGCCATTCATGCTTGAAATCCTCGGGTCCGACCACGTCGTAACCGGCTTTCTGCAGGGCGGCGGCAATGGAGGACGGGTTGGGCGTGTCCACGCGGATGACAACCATGCGCCGGTCCTGGTGGGTGAAGGTGCCGGTGGAGATGATGGAATAGCCGAGGGCGTCGATGATGCCCGAAACCTCTTTGAGCACTCCGGGCCGGTCCACGACCTCGAACACGATGCGCGAGCCGCCCTGGCCGTAGCCCATCTCTTCGGCCAGCACTTCGAGCATGATCGTGCGGTTGATGTAGCCGATGAGATCGCCGTCCGGGTTGACCACGGCGAGTCCGGCCAGGTTCTTGGCATGCATGAGCATGGCGGCGGTTTCGATTTCCGCTTCCGGAGTGACGGAGGTGATGTCCTTGCGCATGATCCGGCCGACAGTCAGCTTGGAGAGCAGATAATTGAGTTCATGTTTGTCCAGGCCGGTCATGAGCGAGGGCATGGCTGCGTTGATATCCTCCTGGCGCACATACCCCACCAGCTTTCCGTCCTTGACCACGAACAGCATCCAGAGTTGCTGCTCGTCCATGAGCCGCTGCGCGTCCTCGACCAAGGCATCGGGCGGCATGGTGATGAAATTCTTGAGCATCTTGAGCCCTACAAACATGGTTGCTCCTTTCTCGGGGTGAACAGGTTTTAAGGTACTTAAGGAAGGATCGTGCCAAAATGGCGTTGCGCGGGCTCATGATTTGCGACGGGTATGATTTTTAATATTTAATATTTAAATTCATCGTGTTGGAATGAGTCTCCTGTCTGGACAGAGGCGGGTTCCAGCCTCGTCGGGAGTGATCACTGACAGGCCTTGCGGGAGTATTCGCAACAAATATTGACAGAAATATGTAGTGCGTCCCTTGGAGGGTCCTGTGCGAGGGGAAAGTTGAAAGCAATCTAAGTTGCAGCAGCAAAATAAGTGGCAATGAAAAAACCGTGTACCGGTTGACAGATAGGAATTGTGGTATTATTTTGAACATAATTTCATAATATGGAGGATTCGTGGGACGCAGAAGAAAATGCAGGTTTGTGGCCGGTGTGCCTGCGGTGACGGTTTTCAAGCCGCAGGGCGTGCCCATGGGGCAACTCTACGGAGTCGTACTCGGCCTGGATGGGCTTGAGGCGATGCGCCTGGTGGACGGCGAGGGCCTCAGCCAGGAAAACGCCGCTGCTTTGATGCAGGTCTCCCGCCCCACCCTCTGCCGCATTCTGGCCGAGGCGCGCAGCCAGGTGGCGCGGGCCTTGTCGCGAGGATGGGCCATTCGGATCGAGGTGGATGGGGAGCATACGGCGACAGGCGGAAATACAGAACAAAACATGACTCCATATTGCCAGAGTGCGCAAAACTGCGCTGGTGATGGGGGCCGACAACAAGGAGGACGATCATGCGTACAGGACAAAGTGGACGAACCGGTCAGGCCGGGCAGGGCGGACGAGGCGGACGAGGCCAGGGTGGCCAGGGGCAGGGCGGTCAGGGTGGATGTCGGCGACGGCGAGCAGGTGCGGGGGCGGGAGGTGTAGCCGGAGGTCAGGCCGGGCCTGGTCTGGGCCAAAAGCGCCGGGATGGATCCTGTGTAACCGACCCTCCGGTTCCGGAATCGGTTCCGGTAGAGATTGACAAGGAATAATCACAGGCATAAATGCTCGTTTGAGCAAAACGGAGTTGCCATGCCACGACCCAGGAAATGCCGGCGCATCGAAGGATGCCCCAAGTCATTGTTTTTCAAGCCCCATGGAATTCCCCTGCGCGAGCTGGCGGAAGTGTACATGCCCATGGATGGGTTCGAAGCCCTGCGTCTGGCCGATTATCACGGTTTGAGCATGGAAGAGGGCGCGGTCCGCATGCATGTCTCCCGGCATACGTTCGGGCGCATTCTGGGCGATGCCCGGCGCATAGTGGCCAGGGCGCTGGTCGAGGGGTTGGCTTTATATATCGCCAACGATTCAGGACTGTCCTGCGCGCAACTGCATCCGGACCGTATCGCGGCCCGCGGAAAGGAGCTTAGTATGACCAAGATCGCAGTAACCAGCGAAGGCCCGAATATGACCGATCGTGTTGATCCCCGTTTCGGGCGTGCCGGCGGCTTTGTCGTCGTCGACGTGGAGACCATGGCCCATGCCTATGTGGATAATGGCGCTTCCCAGGCCATGAGCCATGGCGCGGGTATTCAGGCCGCCGAGAACATCGTCAACGCCGGGGCCGGGGTGCTTCTGACCGGATATGTCGGCCCCAAGGCTTTTGCCGCACTCAAGGCAGGCGGGATCAAGATCGGCCAGAATCTGGACAACATGACCGTGGCCGAGGCCGTGGCCCTCTATCAGGCCGGCAAGGTCGAATTCGCCGATGCCCCGAACAAATAGGATGCGCTCATGATTGTTGCAGTCGCCAGCGGCAAGGGTGGCACAGGCAAGACCACGGTCACGGCCTCCCTGGCCGTGTCGTGGCCCAAAGCCGTCATCGCCGTGGATCTCGATGTGGACGAGCCCAATCTGCATCTGTTTTTGAAACCCGAGATTACGGAAATCGAGACCGTGACCCTGGAAGTGCCCGAGGTGGACGAAACCAGGTGCACCTTCTGCCGCGCCTGCGCCGAGCTCTGCCAGTTCAAGGCCATCGCGGTCATGGGCAAGGCCATTTTGACCTTCCCCGAGATGTGCCACGGCTGCGGCGGGTGCATGGCGATATGCCCCGAAGGCGCCATCGGCGTGACCACGCGGGAGCTTGGCGTCATGGAGCGGGGCCTTGGCCGGGGCATTCCCTGTCTGACGGGGCGACTGCGCATTGGCGAGGCCATGAGCCCGCCGCTCATGCGCCATGTGCGCCTGCGCATGCTGGACGAAGCGGCGGGCGCGGACATCCTCATCGACGCGCCTCCGGGCGTGAGCTGCCCGGCCATGTGCGCCGTGGCCGACAGCGATGTCATCGTGCTCGTCACCGAGCCCACCCCTTTTGGCTTCTATGATTTCACCCTGGCCTGGGAGGCGTTCTCGCCGCTCGGCAAACCCATGGCCGTGGTCGTCAATCGCGCCGGACTGGGCGACGGGCGGGTCTATGAATTTTGCGCAGAGCACGGCCTGGCCATTGTGGCGGAGATCCCCTACCGCCGCGACATAGCGGAGCATTATGCCAAGGGGCTTGTCCTGGCCGAACTGGACGACGGTCTCAAACAGCAGTTCGCAGGGCTGTGCCGCACCCTGACGACCTTGGCCAAGGAGACGGATCATGCATGAGATTGTCGTCATCAGCGGCAAGGGCGGCACGGGCAAGACCTCCATCACGGCGGCCTTCGCGCATCTGGCCGAGAACAAGGTCATCTGTGACCTGGATGTGGACGCCCCTGACATGCATCTGCTCCTTGCCCCCCAGGTGGTGCGCGAGGAGGCGTTTTATTCAGGGCATGAGGCCGTCATTGGCGCCGACCGTTGCTCCGGATGCGGAACTTGTCTTTCCATGTGCCGCTTCGGCGCGGTGGTAGCCGATGGAGAAAAGTTCCGGATCGATCCGGCGCGCTGCGAGGGGTGCAAGGTATGTGTGGCCTTTTGTCCTGAAAAGGCCATCGATTTTCCGACCCGTCATTGCGGCGCGTGGTATGTGAGCGACACCCGCTTCGGACCCATGGTTCATGCCCAGCTTTTTCCGGGCCAGGAAAATTCCGGACGGCTGGTCAGCGTGCTCAAGAAGGAGGCGCGGCACCTGGCCGAAGCGGGCGGCCATGATCTGATTCTGTGCGACGGCTCGCCCGGCATCGGCTGCCCGGTCATCAGCTCCCTGTCTCAGGCGACCCTGGCCGTGGTCGTCACGGAGCCGACTCCCTCGGGCGTGCATGATCTGGAGCGGGTGGTGGCCCTGTGCGATCATTTTCGCATCAATGTGGCGGTGATCATCAACAAGTTCGACCTGAACGCCGGGCATGCGGCCCGGATCGAGGCCTTGTGCCGGGAGAAGGGCTATACCCTGGCCGCGCGTCTCCCGCACGACACGGCGGTGACGGAGGCCATGGTCCGCCGGCAGGCCGTGACGGAGCAGGACGGCATACATTTCGGTCTCCATGTGCGCGAAGCCTGGAAGACCATTCAAGGGCTTTTGAATACATAATTCGGAATAAGGAGAGAGTATGGAAAAGGCGAGAATCGCGGTCCCTTCGACTGTTCCCGGGGGCCTGGAAGCGGAAGTCGGCGCTCATTTCGGGCATTGCGACCTGTACACCATCATCGACGTGGAAAACGGCGTCGTGACGGCGGTCAGCACCCTGCCCAACGTCCCGCATCAGCAGGGCGGCTGCATGGCCCCGGTCAACCATCTGGCGAGCAACGGCGTCAACCAGCTCATTGCCGGTGGCATGGGCATGCGTCCGCTCATGGGTTTCAATCAGGTCGGCATCGATGTCTTTTACGGCGCGGGCGCACCGAGTGTCGGTACGGCCGTTGACGCCCTCCTGAAGGGCGCCCTGGTCAAATTCACCCAGGAATACACCTGCGGCGGCGGACACTAGCCATCCTCCCTGGCCGGGCGGTTTTGCCGATGGAAACCGTCCGGCCTTTTTTCTTGACGCCTGTAGGAGGCCGACATGCACGTGGTCATTCTCACCGATCGGAAAGAATCGTTGCTTGAATTTGCCCAGGGTTTGGGGGGCGATGTCGAATGGGTGACGGCTGCCGATGACGTATTGAGCAGGGCAAAGACCCCGCCGTGGCAGCTCGTCGTTGTCGACGCGATGATGCCGGGCATGAAGTACACGACTTTTCTGATGGATCTCTTGCGCGTGAACGCCATGCTGAGCACTGTGGTCATCACTGACATGGACGAGGAAGCGTTCCACGAAGACAGCGAGGGGCTGGGCGTGCTCTGCAGCGTGCCGGAGAATCCCGGACGCGAAAGCGGGGTCAAGGCCATGGACAGGCTTTGCCTGCTGCTGGGCCTAGGATAATTTTCGGATTTTTTGTGAAAGAAAAAAGGGGGCGATCTTGCGGGATCGCCCCCTGTATTATCTCAAAATGGGTGTGTGAATCAGTTGTATTCGTTCATGGCCGCGTCGGCGTAGGTGTCTTCGAGCACCTTGCGCAGGCGGAAGGCGCCTTCGATCATGGGAGCGAGTTTCGGCAGGCCGTCGATCTTGTCGACATAGCTGAACGCGCCCATGACCTCGGCCAAGCGGCGGGTCTCCTCGCTGCCGTGTCCGGTGAAGAGCACGACCTGGATCTTGGAGTTGATTTCCTTGATCCTCTTGAGGGTCTCGATGCCGTCGATGCCGGGCATCTCGATGTCCAGGACCACGACATCATAGTTCTTTTTCTTGATCATTTCCAGGGCATCGTCGCCAGTGTGGGCCACGTCCGGGGATACGCCGTACAGGATATTCAGGCGGTCGGCGAGAATGCGGCACAGATCTTTCTCGTCGTCCACGATCAGAAGCTTCATCTTGTTCATGTTCATTCCTCCTTGGCAGATGCCGGTTCTTCCGGCCCGTTATGTTCATTGTGCGCATGCACGGCCATGGGCACCTTTATGGTGAAAGTCGATCCATGCCCAGGGGTGCTGCGCACGGAGATGCTTCCTCTCATGGCCTCGATGATGCCGTGGCAAATAGCCAGCCCCAGTCCAATTCCCTTGCCCACCTCCTTGGTGGAGAAAAAGGGTTCGAAAATTCGTGTCAGCAGATGCTCTTCGATACCGCAGCCCGAATCCTGTACTGCCACTTCCATCTCTCCCTCGGCGATATTCCCGCGTAACCCCAGGACCAGTTCTTTCGTGATCTTTGCTCCTGCACTTTGAACTGCTTCCAAGGCGTCGAGAGCATTGTCGATGACATTGGCCAATACCTGTTCCCATTCAGATGCGGGCACCTGCAATCCCGACAGTTCCTGCGACCAGTTTTCCTCAATCCGGACGCCCAGGGCTGTAATGCGTTCGTGGCGAGCTTTGAGCAGGGTCTGGATCAGGTCCGGCAGGCACGTGGTCGCTCCGCGTTTGTCCAGGGCGCAGCGCAGGGTCAGCAGCTTGGAGGTGATGCCCTTGCAGCGGCCCGCCTGGCTGCGCACCAATTCCAGTGAGGCCATGATCTCGGACTGCGCGCTCTCTTCCAGTTTAGCTTCAAGAAGAAGCTCTTCAATCCAGCCGACTTCGTTGAGCACGACCTGCAGGGGGTTGTTGATCTCATGAGCCACCCCCGTGGCCAGTTCTCCCAGGGCTGCCAGCTTGGCCGTTTCGGCCATGCGCTGCCGGGACAGGGATTCCATGCGCCGTCCCTCGGCCTCGCCGATGGCCGCCACCAGGGTTTCAATGTCCATGGGTTTGGTCAGGTAATCCCTGGCGCCGCCCTTCATGCCGGCTACCGCGGTGTTTAGGGTCGAATCCGCCGTGAGCAGGATGACCTCCGGGCTCGGTTTTTCGGCCTTGACGGCGTCAAGGGTCTCAAGACCACTCATGCCCGGCATGGTGATGTCAAGCACGACCACTTCCGGGGCAAGGGCCCGGACCAGGTCCAGAGCTTCCTGCCCGCTGTAGGCGGTATGCACTTCCATGCCCCGAGTGCGCAGGCGCTCGGCGAGCAGGTCGGCAAAATCGCGTTCGTCATCGACCACCAGGACATGGACCATGTGGACCTACCCGAAAGGAATGTTGCCCTGGGTTACGGTGCGGATGCTTTCCAGCAACACGTCGATATCCAGGGGTTTTTTGTGGTACAATGCGGCTCCAAGGTTCATGCAGGTCTCGAAATCCTGGTCAGAGCCGTGTCCGCTGAGCATGATCACCGGCAAACAGGGCCACCCTCGGCGGATGCGGCGCAGGACCTCGACTCCGCCTAAACCCGGCATGCGCAAGTCCAGGACGACCACATCCGGCGGTTCTGCCGCGATTATTTCCAGGCCGGCTTCGCCTGTGACGGCGATCCGGGGAGAAAATTCCCGCATTTCGAGCCTCTCCTGCAATGTGGTCACAAAGGCTTCTTCATCGTCGATGAGCAGAATATTCGGTACGTCCATGACTTTTAACCCTGGCGCCGCACGGGCAGAAATATTCGCAATCTGGAGCCGTCCCATTCCACCTTGCCGTCATCGAGCAGGGCGCCGAGAAAGGCGACTCCATCCAGGTCGGGATCGATTCCTGCCGGTGGGCGCACGTTCAGGACATGAAAATCCTTGCCGCTCTCGATGTCCATGTGCACGACGCCGTCCTTGACACCTGCGCCCACGGCCCACTGCACGGCCTTGTAGCCGGTCATGAGCAGTCGCAAGGCGCCGACGGCCACAGGCATGGCCGTGGGCGGGGCGGCAAAGTTCACGGCCGCGCCCTTGAGGCGAACCAGTCGTTCTGACAAGAGCGCCACTGTCCGCGCATAGACGGTCAGGTCGCAGCCTTCGAGCAGATCTTCATCCGGGGAATGGGCCAGACGGCTGGTCGCTTCCAGCAGCCCCTTGCCCCGATCCACGTGGGATGAGATATGCTCGAGGGTGCGTTCCATGTTGGGCCGGTGCTTGAAGTCGACCTTGGCGTTGACCTTCAAGATATCGCCCATGAGACCGGCCGACTCGCGGATGATGGCCAGGATGTTTTGCATCTCGTGCATGCTGAGGGCTGTTACGGACCCGATAAAACGGGCCTCTTGCGCGATTTCAGGCATGTGGTGTTCCTTTGTCCGAGTTGATCGCTTCGCCGAGTGTCTGGATGAGATCGTCCAGGTCCAGAGGTTTCATCATATAGGCAAAGGCTCCATAACGCATGCCTTCGATGCCGTCGCGGGTCTTGCCTTGTCCCGTGAGCAGGATGACCTGCGTTTGGGGGTGAGCCTCCTTGACGCGTTGCAGCACGTCGAGGCCCTTCATGCCCGGCATCATGACGTCGAGCACCATGACCTGTGGCTCGTTTTCGGCCACGGACTTGAGGGCGGATTCGCCGTCATAGGCGACCCTGGCGTTGATTCCTCGCAACTCCAGGCGTTCGGCCAGGGTACTTACGAATTCGACTTCATCGTCGACCAGCAGGATGTTCCACGCGTTCATGTTCATGATTGTCCTTCCGTGGATTTTTTGGGCAACAGGATGGTCATCGTGGTGCCCTCGTTCAATTTGCTCTTGACCTGAATTTCACCACCCAGGCGTTTGACGATTCCGTAGGTGATGGACATGCCCAGCCCCGTGCCTTTTTCCTTTTTGGTGGTGAAGAAGGGTTCGAACATATTTTTGGCTGTTTCGTCGGACATGCCGCAGCCGTTGTCCTTGATGGAGATGCCCACAAAGTGTTCGTCAGCATCCCAGGTGGCCAGCATGATTTGTCCGCCATCGGGCACCGCTGCCAGGGCATTGTTCAGGATGTTGAGGAAGACCTGCTGGATCTGGCCATGGTCCATGGGGATATTCGGCAAATTCGGAGCCAGATCGCTTTTGAGCTCCACGTTGCGGTATTGGGCCTCGCGCTCCAGAAAACCCAGCGTCTCCATCAGTACGCTGTTCAAGTCCAGAATTTCGATCTTGACATCCATGCGTTTGGCAAATCCGAGCATGCGGTGCGTGATGCCTCGGCAGCGATCCACCGATCGGAGGATCGCTTCGATCTGTTTGGAGAATTTGTCCTTTTCCGGAAAGTCGGGTCTGAGTCCCATGATATCACGCATCAAACCGGCCTTTTCGTTGATGATGGCCAGGGGGTTGTTGATCTCGTGGGCCACGCCTGCGGCCAAGCGGCCGATGGATGACAATTTCTGGGAATGCTCCATCTGATGGATGGCGCCCAGGCGCTGCTCGTCGCTTTCCTGCAGGCGGTTGATGAGCACGCTGGTCAGGCGGTAGACGGCCAGGAAGATGGCAATGACCCCGGTGACAAAGATGAAGAGCAGGTCCGCGCGGATCGTGTACCAGGTGCTGAACACAGTGGGCTTGGGTTTGATGGCCGCCAGGGCGAAGTCCGTGTCCGCGATGAAGGCCGAGGCCAGGAAGATATCCCGGTCCTTGTCGTCGCGCAGGGTTTGAACGTTGGACTCGAAGTTGGTGGGCGGCAGGGTAAAGGGCAGCATGTCCAGAACCTTGCCGTAGCGGCGCGATTCGGTCTGCAGAACTCCGTTGCGGTTGACCAGGAATGCGTCGCTTCCGGGCTCCAGACCCATGGCTCCGATGATGCGGTCGAAGTGCATGGTGTCGAGGGTGGCCCGCAGCACCCAGGTCTTTCCGTTTTCCGTGGTGTGCCGCACCGCGATGACCACATGGGGAAATTTGCGGAAACCCAGGAACACGTCGCTTATGTACGTGCCCTTGAATTGAACCTGATGGAACCAGCCCTGTTCGGTGTAGTTGCGGTCCTTGAGATCGTAGGGGCCCGCGTAGCTGATCTGATTGCCCGCTGCATCGATGAGGCCCAGATCAACGAAGCCTGTGAATTCGCGACGCATGACCTGAAAGATGCGCTGCAGGTTGGCGTCATTAGACAGTTCTTCCGGGGAATAGGCCGAGGCGATGAAGCTTACGGCCGAGGTCCTCTCAGCCAGAAAAAGTTCGAACGAATGTTTGGCCTTGCCGACCAGTACGCGCAGAGGGGCCTGGATTTCGGCTGCCATGGTGTTCTGGTGCTCGTAGTAGTTGATCGCGGCCAGAGACAGGAGCGGCAGGAGGGTGACCAACGCCATGAGGGAGATAATCTTGCGACGCAACAACTGGTAACGCTTGGGAGAATTGATCTCCGAGGCCAGGTCGGTCTTGATGGACGACATGGTGTCGGACAGCACGTTTTTCATGAAGACTCCGCGGTCCGGTCATAGAGAATGTCGCCAGACTTGAGGTTGTTCTTCGCCACCCGTGCGACAACGCTCTCAAGGGGCCCCATGACCGAGTCGATGACGTCGATACGTTTCCAGCGCAGGTAATGATAATACTCTTCTTCGATGCCGCCGCAAACGATGGTGCCGATGTCACGGGACAGGGCCAGGTCGCAGAGTTCATCCCCCGAAGCATGGGCCAAAAGAAAGGTTTTGCGCTGAAGGATCTCTCCAGTATCGGAAATATTCAGGAGCAGTGCTTCGGTGGTAAGATCGAAGCGCGGTGCGATTTCGTCCTTGGAGACGGTGATGAGTGCGCGGCGTTCCATGACTATCGCTCCTCCGCATTTTTACGGCTACTCTTGCGACCCGTCGCGGGGGGAGCCTGGGCTTCAAGCAATCCCGGCAGATGTCCGGGCAGGTGCTCGATCTGGATCTTGTCCCCGATGCAGACCATCGCCGCGAATTCCATGATGTTTTTCAGTTCCCGCACGTTTCCGGGAAAATCATGATTGCAGACCAGGCGCAGCGCTTTGGGACTGATGCCTGTGATGTTTTTTTTGAAGCGCGCTGCATAGTGGCTCAGATAGTGATGCAGCAGAAATCCGAGGTCTTCGCCGCGTTCCTTGAGGCGGGGCAGGTGCAGGCGGATGGCCGAAATGCGATGGAAAAGGTCTTCTCGCAGGCGGCCGTCACGCACCAGCTTTTCCGGCGATTCGGCCGTGGAGGCCATGAGTCTGGCGTTGACCCGCACTGTCTTGCCCGCGCCGACAGGGAGCACCACGCCTTCATCCAGGAACCGGACCAGGCTGCTCTGCTGAGAAAGTGGAAGGTCCGCGATCTCGGACAGGTACAAGGTTCCACCCTGGGCTTGCTGAAAGCGTCCGGGTTTAAGTTCTCCTGTGCCACCCTGGACTCGTCCAAAAAGTTCGGCATCCAGGAGTTCCGGAGGCATGGGGCCGCAACTGAAGCGCACGAAAGGTTCACGTGATCTGGGCGAAGCCTTGTGCACCGATTCGGCCAGGAGATCCTTGCCCGTGCCGGTCTCACCGGTGATGAGCAGCGGCGAGTCATGCTGAGCAATGACCGGCACGAGGCGAAGGAGTTTCTCCATGGCCGGGCTGCGGCCAACGATCTGGCCCTGCCCCGTGGCCTGGGACAGGCGGGCCTCTATCTCCCGCAGGGCGGTCAGATCTTCGACCACATCGAGCACGCAGACGGGTTGGTTGTTGCCGTCGGTCACGCGCACGGGAGTGATGCGCACGGGAATCTTGCGGCGGTGACGGTTGATGCAATCGGTTTCGATGCCTGTTCCAGGCAGGTCCTCGCGTCCGTGCGGGCATCCCTGAACGCAGGCTTGGCTGCGCAGGACATGCCGGCAGGGCAGTCCGCGGGCTTCTTCCCGGCTGTAGCCAGTCAGTGCTTCGAGGGCCTTGTTGAGCATGAGGATGCGCCCCGAGTCGTCCAGCAGAGCGACGCCCATGGGTAGTCCATCCAGTAGCCCCGGCAGATCCGGGCAGTCGTTGCCGATGAGTTCTTCAATCCGTTTGAGCACGTGATTCTCCCTTAATGCCCGCCACTTCCAAAGATGCCGGATGCAGCCACGCAAAGCACGATGACTTCGGCTACGCTGATGAGGGCGAAGGCCATGTCTTTCTTTTTCAAATAGGCAAATATGAGGGGAATATAGCCAACAACTGTCAGGCTGGCCAGAAGTGCGATTCCCAGGAAGTTGAGGAAGTCGCCTTTGGCGAGCAGGGTCGCCCAACCCCAGCCGACGGGCACATTGTTTTTCGAGAGGTATTCATTCACGGGGTGGGACCAGGATTGGGTAACGATCTCCGTAGGCACGTAGGGGTCCATGATGCCGAAAACATACAGGCAATAGGTGATAAGCATGAGCGCAAGCCCGCCCCAACAGCCATAGAAAAGGATATTGGCGTAGGCAATTTGTTCAGCAGGGGCATTTGTATCAGGTGTGTTCATAGCGGTACTCCTTGAATTCTAATAAAGTTAGATGCCCAGCCCTTTGAGCAGGGCCTTGCCACCCGCGAAAGCCAGAACGCCGATAACCATGTAGCGGATGAAGGTCGGCTTGGCCTTTGCGAGCAGGCGCACTCCGACAAAGGAGCCCATCATGAGGCCGATGATGGAGGGAATGGCCATGAGCGGAATGACGCAGCCCTTGTTCAGGTACACCCAGGCGGCGGATGTGTCGGTGATGGAGAGCAGGAACTTGCTGGTGCCGACGGCGATCTTGAGCGGCGCACCCATGAGCAGGTTCAGGACCGGAACGTTGGCCCAACCTGCTCCCAGCCCGAACATGCCGGCCATCAGGCCGATAATGATGAAGAGCAGCAGGCCGGGGATGGTGCGATGGGTCTTCCATTCGATGACTTCGCCGGTGGCGGGTTCGACATAGGCGCCGTTCATGCCCAGGGCCAAACTCAGCGCGTCCTGTTTGGTGACCACGGGGCGGGCAGTGTTCTTGGATGTCAACAGTAACACGGCGATGAAGATGATGGTGCCGCCCAGGCAGATCTGAATGACATTGGCAGGCAAGGCCAGGCCCAGGAAGGCGCCCGCGATGGAGCAGGTCGAGGCGATGAGCGCGACGGGCAGAGCCAAGCGCAGGCTGGCCAGGTTGCGCTTCAGCAGTCCGGGGCCTGCGGCCAGTGCTCCGGCCAGGGCGACCAGCAGGCCGGTTCCGCGCACGAAATCCAGATGAAAGGGAAAGAATCCGCTGACCAGAGGTACGAAAAGAACCGCGCCGCCAACTCCGGCCAGAACGGCGATGACGCCCATGACAAAACAGAAGAAAAGTAAAATGGTAGGCCAGGCCCACCAAGGCATGACCGAAGACGTACCCGTGGCTTCCGCCATCTGCTTGGCTGCTTCGTCTGCGATTTCGGGGTTATTGCTCGCCCAAGCCAAAGTGACCAACAGGAGTGCGCACAGTGCGGCCCCTCCCAGAATTCGCATCCACTTCGTGTTCAGTTTCATTCCTGTTTCGCTCCCGTTTACACGTTTTCTCAAGAATTGGTTGATTTTGCACCACAATGCACAACGCATCCGAGACCATACAAGGCAAGGAGCATGCCAGTGCGGAAATGCAGGCCAGCCGTATGTTGACGTGTGCGAACACAGGGAGTAAACGGCAAAATATTGCCGCAATCGGCAAGTTTGTGCCTTTTTTCCCAAATTATCGTTCGGTCAGGCGGAAAATCGCAAAGCAGGCATTCCGGTTTTTCGGTGTACGCAACAAAGGATAAAATTAATGGAACTTCGAGCAGATAGCGGAAAAAAAGCCAGGGGCAGAGGGCGTGCTCCATCTGGCAAGAATTTGCCGAAAGATCCGGAGGAATCTTCCGTTGCGGAGGTTTTGGAACTTGGGACCGAAGATGGCCTTGGCAAGTTCGTCATCCAGTCCAGGACCATGCGCGACCTGTATCGTCTGGCCACGCAGGTCGCCGGTTCGGATGCGACCATTCTGGTCTACGGCGAGTCGGGCACGGGCAAGGAACTCTTCGCCCGGCTTGTGCACCAGCTTTCGGGCCGCAGGGCCAAACCGTTCATTCCCGTCAACTGCGGAGTGCTCAAAGGCGAACTGTTCGCCGACAAGTTTTTCGGGCACGAGGCCGGAGCCTTTACCGGGGCGCAGCGCCAGCGCAAGGGCAGCTTCGAGATGGCCGCCGACGGGACCCTGTTTCTGGATGAAGTGGGCGAGATTCCGCCGACCAATCAGGTGGATTTCCTGCGTGTCCTGGAAGAAAAGACCTTTCGCCGTTTGGGCGGGGAGAAGACCCAGCCCTTTGACGCCCGAATCGTCGCGGCCACCAACAGGGTGCTGCACAAGATGGTCGTGGCCGGAGAGTTTCGGGCCGACCTGTATTATCGCCTCAATGTCATTCCCGTGACCCTTCCGCCGCTGCGGGAGCGCATCGACGACATTCCGCCCCTGGCCGAATATTTCCTGGCCATGTACCGGCACCGATATCACAAACCCGATGTGCGACTGGCGCCGGCCACTCTTGATACCCTGTGCGGTTATTCCTGGCCGGGCAACGTGCGCGAGCTGCGCAACCTGACGGAACGCCTGGTCCTGCTGTGCGCCGATCCTCTCATCGAACCCGTCCATCTGCCGCTGGAAATGCGCCTGGCCACAGGATTGCCGGCCACGGAATGCGGCCAGGGCGTCATGACCCTGGAAGCAGCCGTTCGTCAGGCCGAGGTCTCGGCCATCGTCCGCGCCTGGGCCGAGGCCGGCGGCAGCAAGGCCCGCCTGGCCGAGATCCTGGCCGTCAGCCCCCGCACCCTCAGGTACAAGCTGGCCGAGTACGAGCTCAGGCTGGTCTGAGCGATTGCCAGGCACGCCTGGGTCTGACTTCACCGGGTTTCCGAGCCTGCCAACCATTCCCTGTCGTATTCCTGCGTCACGCATTTCACGAATCCCCTGGTTTTCGTTCCCGGACCTGATCGGCAAAAAATTGCCGTTTCGTGTTGTCCCCGTTTCTCGGGGCTTCGAGAGCTCTGCGCGGTGTCGGGAAATTCGACCTGTGCGATATGAATTTGTGTTGAATACTCACTAGGTAGCATGATTTTTTTATTGATCACACTGATCGATTCGTTTATTCGAAACGTGTTCGAAAACAGGCCGTTATTCAGCAGAGAGCACGAGCATGATTGTCGAGACGACCGACCCGCGCTGCCTCGATCTGCCCAGCCCGGTGCCGGGGCGCAGCGAAACCTTCCGCAGCCTGTCCGATGGCGCAGGGAGCGATTCGGTGCGGCCCGGCGGCCTGCTTCCCCTGGCCATGGCGCTGGCGCTGCATGGGTGGATCTTCGCCATGCTGATGACTCTGGGCATGGGTACGGGAATGTCACACGGCGTCATCACCGTGTCGCTGTTGCCGGCGGGCGTCCTGTCAGGTCCTGCCGGCGGTTCCGCATTGCCTGAAGGCGGCGCGGGCCGGGAAGGCGGTGCGTCGACAGCAAGTGAAGTCTTCGACGTCGGCAAGACCATGATCCCGTCGACCACCTTGGAGAGTTTCCGGCCTGACGAAACCGGGCAGGATGTGCCGGCGGCGGAACTGGCGTCGAGTGCGCCGCTCCCACCCGAACCTGTCGCGGATGTCCTGGAGCGCTCCAAGGTCGCCGAGCAGGTGCCTGCAGTGGAAAAGAAGTCTGTTCCGCGTCCTGAGCCGGTTGCGGAGAAGGTGGCGGCTGAGGACAAGAAGTCCGCTGCGCCTCCGGAACTGCGTTCGCCGAAACCGCCTGCGCTGGCCAAGAAGCCTTCCGCGGATTCGAAGCCCGCAGGGGCGCAGTCCTCTGCTGTGACTTCCGGCGCAGACGTATCCGTCAGCCGAAGCCCCGCCGGCGGCGCGGACTCCGCGGCAGCCGGGGCAAGATCTGGGAACGGGCCTGATTTGGGTCTGGCCGGCGGGGAACGGGGGCCGGCCGGCATCGGCTCGGGCATCGGGGGCGGCCCGGTCAGCGCGGGTTTCGGCGCCTCCGACGGGCCCCGCTTCGTGCGGCGAGTGGAGCCCAGGTACCCGGAAATAGCCCGGCGTCGGGGGAGGGAAGGGCGGGTCGTCCTGCGACTCGTCATCGGGGCCGGCGGCGAACTCCGGCACGTGGAAGTCATCGAAGGCGGGGGGCACGGCTTCGAGGAAGCGGCCCTGGCCGCCGTCAGGGCTTCGGAGTACGCCCCGGCCGTGCGCGGCGGCCGGCCCGTGGAATGCGCGGCCCTGTTGCCCATCCGATTCTCCCTCAGGGGGAGCTGAACCGTCGGGCCGGATGACCTGTCACGTGGCGCCCAGCCGGTCAGGCTTGCCAATCCGGGCCAAAAGCACTGTTGCCATTTCAACAATTGCGAGCGGCATATGTCGAAAATGATGTGCTTTCTTTTCGTTTTTCTGCTTATCCCGGGGCTTGCCCCGGCTCGCACCGTCACGGACGCCATGGGCCGCTCCGTGGAAATCCCCGACGACATCCGGCGCGTCATCTGCTCCGGGTCGGGCTGCCTGCGTCTGTTGACCTACCTGCAGGCCCAGGACCTGGCCGTGGCCGTGGACGACATCGAATCAAGGCGCAACCGCTTCGACTCGCGCCCGTATGCCCTGGCCAACCCGCAGTTCAAGACCATGCCCATCTTCGGTCAGTTCCGGGGTCAGGACAATCCTGAGCTGATCCTGACCCTTGAGCCCCAGCCGCAGGTCATATTCAAGACCTATGCGACCATGGGCCACGATCCGGTGGAATTGCAGAGCAAGACAGGCATTCCCGTGGTCGTGCTCGATGCCGGCAATCTGGGTGCGAAGCGCGACGATTTCTATGCCTCCCTGCGGCTTATGGGACAGGTTGTGGGCAAGGAGGAGCGGGCCGAGAGCCTTGTCGCCTTTTTCGACGCGGCCATCGCCGACCTTGCGCGGCGCACCGCGGATATTCCCCTGTCCGGCAGGCCTTCGGCCTACATCGGCGGCGTGGCCTACAAGGGGCCGCACGGTTTTCAGTCCACGGAACCGACCTATCCGCCTTTTCTTTTCGTGCAGGCCCGCAACCTGGCCCGCGAAGAGGGCGGGGCGGGCAAGGATCTGAGCAACACGGATGTGGCCAAGGAAAAGATCGTGGTCTGGGATCCGGACCATTTGTTCCTTGATCTCTCCACCCTCCAGATGGGTGAGGATGCCGGGGGCCTGCACGAGCTGCGCACCGATCCCGCCTATGCGACGCTCACTGCCGTGCGCGAGGGGCGGGTTTACGGAGTGCTGCCCTACAACTGGTACTCCCAGAATTTCGAGTCCATCCTGGCCAACGCCTATTTCGTGGGCAAGATCCTCTACCCGGACCGCTTTGCGGATGTTGATCCAATAGCCAAGGCCGACGAGATCTACTCTTTTGTCGTCGGCAAACCCGTCTTCGAGGAGATGAACCGGACTTTTTCCGGACTGGCCTTCGTTCCGGTGCCGGTGCGCTGATGCATTCCGATCACGGGAACGTGCCCGAGGAATACAAACGCTATCTGGCCTGGAAGACTCTGGTCGTGGTCGCGTGCGCCCTCGCGCTGGCCGGATTTCTGCTGTTGTCCCTGTGCGTCGGTGCTGCCGGGCTGCCGCTGGGCGACGTTCTCGCCAGCCTTCTCGGGCGGTCCGCAAATCCCCGGGTGGACGCCATCGTGCTGGGAATCCGTCTGCCCCAGGCGCTGGCCGCCATGGTCGCTGGCGGCGGGCTGGCCGTGGCCGGAGCGGTCATGCAGGCCATCCTGCGCAATCCGTTGGGGTCTCCCTTCACCCTGGGCATTTCCCATGCCGCTGCCTTTGGCGCGGCTTTTTCGGTCATGGCCCTGGACTCGGGGCTCATGACCTCCGGGCAGACTGCCGTGAACATCACCAGCCCCTACGTCACCACCATCTCGGCCTTTCTGGCCAGCCTCGTCGCGTCCGGGATCATCATCGCCATTTCCCGCACGCGCGGGACCAGGCCCGAGACCATGGTCCTGGCCGGGGTGGCCCTGGGTGCACTGTTCACTGCCGGGACCATGTTCCTGCAGTATTTCGCGACCGACGTGCAGCTCTCGGCCATGGTCTTCTGGACTTTCGGGGACACGTCCCGGGCCTCATGGGCCGAGCTTGGGCTCATGACCTTTGCGACCCTTGGCTGCAGCCTCTATTTTCTGGCCAACAGCTGGAACTACAACGCCATCGACGCCGGGGACGAGACGGCCAAGGGGCTCGGGGTGCGGGTCGAGCGGGTGCGCATTGTCGGCATGCTGCTCGCGAGCCTGGTCACGGCCGTGCTCATCGCCTTCCTGGGCATCATCGGTTTTGTGGGGCTGGTGGTGCCGCACATGTTCCGCCGCCTCATCGGCGCGGATCACAGGTTTCTGCTTCCGGCATCGCTGGTGGGCGGGGCACTGTTGCTGCTGGCCTCGGACACGGCGGCCCGACTCGTCATGGCTCCGCATCTCTTGCCAGTCTCGGTGCTGACGGCCTTCCTGGGCGCGCCGACGTTTCTCTATCTCATTATAAGGGGGCGGCGCCCATGATGCTCTCGGTCTGCGGGGTGCATTTCACCTACAACAGCCATCCGCTCCTGCGGAACATCGATTTTAGCCTCGAGCGCGGCGAGCTTCTGGCCATCCTCGGCCCCAACGGAGTGGGCAAGACCACGCTCCTCAAATGCATGAACGCCATCCTGCGTCCGGCCTCGGGCGCGATTTTCGTGGAGGAGCGCGACATCCTCTCGCTTGCACCCGCGGATATCGCCCGCGACATCGGCTATGTCTCCCAGAAGAACGAAGCCTCCCGCCTGACGGTCTTCGACGCCGTGCTCATGGGCCGCACCCCCCACATCCGCTGGCGCATGAGCGATGACGACCTGCGCAAGACCGACGCCATCCTGCACACCATGGACCTGTGTTCCAAGGCCATGCGCCACATCGACACCCTGAGCGGCGGTGAACTGCAGAAGGTCTGCATCGCGCGCGCCCTGGTGCAGGAGCCTTCCCTCCTGTTGCTCGACGAGCCGACCAGCGCGCTGGATCTCAAGAATCAGGTCGAGATCATGAAGCTCATCCGCCGGGTGGTGGATGAGCACCGCATCGCGGCGGTCATGAGCATGCACGACCTGAACATGGCTCTGCGCCATGCCGACAAGACCATTTTTCTGAAAGATGGTGACATCCATGCCACGACCACGCCATGTTGCGTGACCCCTGAGATCATCCACGAAGTCTACGGTCTGCCGGTGCATATCCACCGCATTGACGGCCGTTCCATAGTCATCCCCCAAAACTGAAAAAGGAGAAGTGCATGTCCTGCCGGATTTCACCTGAACAGATAGACGCCGCCATCGCTTTCCATGGCCACAGCTGCCCGGGTCTTGCCATCGGCATCCGCGCCGCCGAACTGGCCCTGCGCGAGCTTGAGAACCCCAGGGATACGGAGATCGTGGCCGTGGTCGAGACGGACATGTGCGGCGTGGACGCCATCCAGTTCCTGACGGGCGCGACCATGGGCAAGGGCAACCTCATCCACCGCGATCACGGCAAGATGGCCTTTTCCTTTTTCAGGCGCGCTACGGGCAACGGATTCCGGGCGCTGCTGAACCCGGCGGCGCGCGGCGGAATGGATGACGAGATGGCCGAGCTTATGCGCAAAAGCGGCGACGTTACGGCCACGGAGGCCGACAGAGCCCGCCTGGCGGAGCTGCGCGCCGAGGCGCAGCGGCGCTTCATGGAGCTGCCCCTGGAGGACATGTTCACGGTCACGCCCATGGACAAGGGCGCCCCCAGGCCGCCGAAGATCCTGCAGAGCCTGGCCTGCGAGCACTGCGGCGAGAAGACCATGGAGTCCCGCACGCGGCGCTTTGCCGGTCAGACGCTGTGCATCCCGTGCTTCGCCCTGGTCGAACAGAAGATGTGAACCCGGCGGGCGGCTTCCGCCCGCCCCGCGAAACACCATAGAGCGTCTTCGTGACGGGCCTCGGGCCCGCCCACGGGGCGGACTGTGGTTTCGTGCGCCCATAGGTAACACAAAAAATATATTCATACACGTTTCATGATATAAATTCATATTTAATACTATGGAGGCAGACATGGCAGGAAAGGGATTCGCGGTCGCGCTGGGCATTCTTCTGGCTTCGGCGTGGCCGGCATGGTCGGGGGACATGGTCATGGAGGAGATGACGGTCGTGGAGGACAGGCTGGTGACCCCCACGCGGCAGACCAACGAGCAGGTCTACACCGGCACGGAGATCACCCGCAGCGGACTGGAGTTGCCCGGGACCAGGGCCGAGACCAGCGTCTACGAGGCCATGGGGGCCCTGCCGGGCGTGCACGTGGAGAGCGTGGACCCCCGGGGGCTGGCCGCGGAGCAGCGCAACACCCGCGTGCGCGGCGTGCGGGGGTACCTGGGGTCCATGACCGTTGAAGGGGTGCCGAACTGGGGCGGCAACCCCATGGGGCCCCGGGAGTACATCTACGACATGGAGAATTTCGACAGCATCGCGGTCTACAAGGGCGCCATCCCGGCCGGCCTCGGCACGGGAGTGGGCGCGCGCGGCGGCGCCGTGGAACTGCGACCCCTGTGGCCCCAGGACGATCCCGGCTTGGATCTGAACTTCTCCATCGGCGGCGACGCCTACAGCCGCGTGCACTCACGTGTGGACAGCGGGCGCTTGTGGACCACGGACACGGCCTTCAGCGCCTCGGCCTCCTGGACGGACGCGGAGAAGTGGAAGGGGCCAGGCGACCTCGGGCCGCGCGTGAACGCCAACTTCATGGTCGAGCAGCCCTGGCACGGGGACGACGCCATCCGGGTCTGGTTCAACTACAACGATCTGGAGCAGGACCTCTACCGCTCCCTGACCTTCGACGAGACTCGCGATCTGCACGAAAACTACCGCAAGGATTTCAATGATTCCCTGACCGGAGTCAAGTCGCAGGACACGGCGTATTTCAGGAACAACCGCTCCGAGCACGCGAACATGGACATCGTGGGCGTGGTCCCCTTCACCTTCAACGACATGTTCGCCCTCACCCTCAAGCCCTACTACTCCTGGGAGGACGCCGACATACTCCAGGGCGTGGCGTCCCAGGGCGGCGTCGTGCAGAAGCGCATGCGCGATATCGAGCGCTTCGGGCTCCTCTCGCAGCTTGACGTAGACACGGAACTGGCCCGGCTGTCCATCGGCCACCTCTTCGAATCCGTGGACATGAAGATCAACACGGACCTCTACCACCCGACCACAGGGGCCTTCATCAACCACAGCATCCGCACGGAGAACGACGGCAACGGCTACGTCAACAGCCCCTTCGCCACTCTGGCCGGCACTGCGGGCGCCCTGGACTGGCAGGTGGGCCTCAAGTACTTCCGCTACGACGAACCGGCCAGCAAGGGCTTCACCTCCGTGGGCGGCGTGTCGACGGAGGCCCCGGACCTGGCCCGGGACTCCCGCGTCTACGACATCTGGTTGCCCAGCGCCGGCGTGAGCCTGACCCTGAACGACATGTTCCAGCCTTACGCCAGCTACGGCCGCAGCCACATCCGGCCCTACTCCTACGTGCCGCTCATCAATCTCTACAACGCCCCCGCCAACAGGGCGAAGTTCCAGGCGGCGGGCGTGACCCTGGAAGACTTGTTCGAGGGCTACGACATGGAGACCTCGGACAACTTCGAACTGGGCCTGCGCATCACCCACGAGCGTTTCGAGATCACCCCTTCCGCGTTCTATTCCCTGCACCGCGACCTGCTGACCACGGTCTACGACCCGCGTGTCGACCTCAGCTATGCCCAGAACGTGGGCGACGCCACGGGCTACGGGGTGGAGGTGGAGGCCAGTTTTTATCTGACCCGGGACCTGACAGTCTTCGTCAACCCCTCCTGGACGCGCCTGACGTACGATGACGATCTGACCTACCAGGGCAGTGACCTGGATACCGAAGGCGAGCAGGTGGTGGACACGCCGGAGTGGATGGTCAAGGCGGGGCTCGTCTGGAAGTTCAAGGGCTTCGAAGTCGTGCCGAGCGTGCGCTACATGGGCCACCGCTACGGCGATGCGGAGCACGAGGAACGCGTCGACGACTACGCCGTGGCCGACCTGAGCGTGAAGTACGAGTACCTGGACCCGTCCTTCGCCGACGCCATCCGTTTCTCCCTCGACCTCTACAACCTCTTTGACACGGAGTACGTGTCCGTGATCAATGCATCCGACGACACTCGTGAAGGAGGGGCGAGCTACTACGCGGGCGCGCCCTTCACGGCGGTGTTTTCGGTGGGTCTTGCGTTCTAGGAACTGTCACGGGTGCGTCGGCCGCATAAAAGGACCGGCGCACCCATCCGGAGACAATGAGCGGAAAAAGGGGAGGCGGCATGAAGGTTGCGATGGTATCCCGGCGCACGGACGCCCTGCAGGACTTCGTCCGGGGCATCGGCGGGGATGTGGAGTGGTTTTCTGAGCCTGAGGTCTTTCTCGCTCAGGCCCCGGAAACGTCTTGGAATCTCGTGATGGTCGACGCCCTGCTGCCGGGCCTGGACGTCAGAGGCTTCCTGCAGTCCCTGCTGGACGCCAATTCGCTCCTGCACACGGCGGTGATCTCGGACCTTGGACCGGGGTTTCTGGAGCAGTCCGCAGGCCTGGGCGTGCTCAGCGCGGTGCCGACCGTCCCGACCTGGGAGGACGGCGCCGAGGTCATGAATCGGCTGTGCCTGTTTTACGACATGGGGTAAGGCGGACTTGCCCCGGTTCCTCATTCACTTGCGGGCGGCGTCCATGAGCGCGCGGGCATTGGTCCGGAACACGTCGGCGAGGTCCTGCCCAGGCCTTGGGAAATTGATCAAACTGACCCGGCCGGCCCCGGCCGCTTCGGCCACGGGTTCCCCGGCCGGCATGTGCGCGTTGTCCAGGACCAGGTCCGGCTTCAGGGTCGACAGCCGCAACAGGTCGCCGGGCTGCAGCACGCCGGGGCCGTAGGTCCCGAGCAGTTCGAGCCCGGCGAAATCCGCCCACATGGCCATGAATTTCTGCGCAACGGCCCGCCTGCCCGAGTCCTTGAAGGCCTGGCGGACCTCCGTTCGAAGCGCATCGCATTCCCTCTCGAAATCCTTCAGGAACGCCTCGGCCCTGTCGCGGGTCCCGAACATCTCTCCCAGGCGCAGAACCTCCTCCCGAATGACCTCGGGGCTGTTGTGCAGTCGCACCTCGACCATCCTGGCCTTGCCTCCCGCCGAGTCCCGCAGTCGCTGGGCGAAGCCCTCGAACCCTCCGAGAACGATGAAGTCCGCATCCCTCAGGCGCATCAGGTCCGAGGGTTTCGGGTCGTAGTCCGGGGGGTGCTGGAGGTTTTCGGGGGCGATGACCAGCACGTCCTCGGCACCGGCGGCCCTGGCGAAGGCGGCGGCCCAGCCGGTGGCGGCGACGACCACCGGGGAGGCTGCGGCCTGGCAGGGGAGGAAGAGCAGGATCAGAAGTGCGATCAGGCGGTTCTTCATGGTCGTTTTCCTTTCAGGGAACTCAGTCCGTATGTTGTCAGGGTGATGGCCCCGGCCGTGAGGACCAGGACGGGGCCAAGGGGCTGGTCCAGCAAGACCGCGATGATAAAACCCGCCAGGTTCCCAAAGAGCCCGAAGCCGACGGCCCAGGCCGCGATGGACGCCAGGCTGGACCCGACGTTGCGGGCGGCCAGGGCCGGCAGGATGGTCACGGCGTCCACGAGCAGCGCGCCCGTCAACCGGATGGCGGCGGCTATGGACACGGCGATGAGGACGTAGAGCGCGATGGTCAGGCCCTTGACCGGGATGCCGGAGCACCAGGCGATCTCGCGGTCGTAGAGGAGCATGGCCAGGTGGCGGCGTTTGAGGAGAAAGACCGCGGCCAGACAGAGGCAGATGACGGCCAGCATGAGCACTTCAACCGGACGCACGGCCAGGACCGATCCCCACAGCAGCTCGAAGGCGGCGTTGGCGTTCACGCCGCCCACGGACAGGACCAGGAAGGCCAGGGCGATGGACACGACCATGAAGAAGCCCATGGCCCCGGGTGCGCCCGAGGGCCTCTCGGCGAAGGACGCCAGGACGCGGCCGGTCAGGGCGCACAGCGCCAGGGCCGCGAGCAGGGGCTCCAGCCCGAAGACCTGGCCCAGGGCCACGGCCAGCAGGGCCACGTGCATGATGGTGAAGCGCAGGGGGTAGATGTTCAGGCCGACGATGAAGACGCCGACCAGCGGCAGCCCCAGGCCGGAGATCATCAGGGCCGCGAAGCCGCGCTGCACCGGCGGCAGGCTCATGAGGTCCATGAAGGTGGTCACTTCCAAACGTTCTTCCCCCTCACAGCGCGATACCCCTGATGCTGCCCTGGGCCATTTGCAGGGTTCGGTGGCATTTCCGGGCCAGGGCCAGGTCGTGCGTGACCACGAGCATGGTCGCACGCAGGGCGGCCAGCATGTCCGCCACCTGCTCCTGCCCCTGGAAATCCAGGGCTGCCGTGGGCTCGTCGGCCAGCAGCAGGCCTCCCTCGGCAAGTCCTCCCAGGGCCCTGGCCAGGAAGGCCCGCTGCAGCTGTCCGCCCGACAGGGCTGAAAGGGGACGGTGCTGCAGGCCCCCGATCCCGAGGCGTTCAGCCGTCGCCAGGGATTCGCTTTCGTTGGGGCCCGATGCCAGGAGTTCCCTGACGGTGAAGGGGAACTGTCCCCTGGGCTGCCGCTGCGGCATCCAGACCATGCGGGGATGCGGGGTCAAAAGTTCGGGCGGCAGGGGCTGCCCGTCGGCGAGGATTTCGCCGCTGCGGTCCCGGTGCAGGCCCATCACGGCCCGCAGGATCGTCGTCTTGCCGGACCCGTTCCCGCCGATGACGGCCACGTGTTCGCCCGGCTCCACGCAGAGGCTCACGCCGTCGACCGCGACAGCGTTTCCGAAGCGGCAGGTCAGTTCCCTGATCTCCAGGCGCATGGGCGCGCGGCCGGGATCAGTCATGGCGAAAGCACAGCAGGCCATAGAAGTCGTCCGGGTCGGTCCAAAGAATGCGTACATCGGCGAATCCGGCGTCCAGGCCGAAATCGCGCAGGGTCGAGAATTTTTCCTGATGGCCGTGCTCCGACCAGTGCCGGCAGGCCACGCTCAGGTCGTCGTCCGTGAGAAAGGTCCAGTTGGCCCGGCCGTGGCCTTCGAGCCTGGCGATGAAGGCCTCCCGGTCCTCGTTTTCCAGAAGCATGGGGTCGTGGGCCAGCAGCATGCCTCCGGCATGGAGCGCCTCATGGGCCTGGGCCAGGAATTCCGGCTTTCGCCGCGTCGGCAGGTGGTGCAGGAAGAGGCCCATCCAGATGATGTCGAAGGCGGGGCCCCCGGGCCGGGCCTCCCGGAAGTCTCCGTGGAGGATGCGGCAGGGGAAGCCGGCGTCCGCGGAGTTTTCCAGGGCGCGGCCAACGGCTTCGGCGCTGGAGTCGATCCCGACGTATGCCTCTGGCGGGTTTCGCTTGAGGGGCGGGAGGATGTCCGCGCAGTCTCCGCAGCCGATGTCGAGCAGCCGGAAAGGACGCCCCAGGCCCGTAAGGACATGTTCCAGGGTCTTGTAGACCTGGGCATGGCCCATGATGTCATGGGCCTTGAGGGCGTCGAACACGGCGCGGCGGGCAAAGCCGGCCTGGACGTCCCCTCCGTCATGGCCGGCGCTCATGGCTTCCTCGCGCGCGCCATGTAGCGTCCGGGCCGGTCGACGACGAGGGGATCGCCCAGACCGGCCCGGGCGAAGAGCGTCCGCATGGCCGGTTCGGGCGGGAGGACGTCGTCGGCCACGGCGTCGTGGGAGCCGTGGTGCCTGGCCAGTTCCTCGCGGCTGAGCAGGTGGGCGATGACGACTTCCGCGCCGGGCCTGGCGACCCTGCACAGTTCCCGCAGGGCCGCAAGGGAGTCCGGGAAGTGCGGAAAGGCCGCAAAGCAGATGACGTGGTCGAAGCATTCCGCCGGCAGGGCCATGGCCTGGGCGTCGCCCTGGAAGAAGAGGTCGCGCGCGGTGAGCCGCTTCTTGCGTGCCTGGCGGATCATGTTGGCCGAGAGATCGAAGGCCACGATGGTGCCTTCTCCCCCCGCCGCCTGGCGCAGATAGGGGTTGAGCACGCCGGGCCCGGTGCCCACGTCGAGGACGCGGGCACCGGGGCGGACCCCGAATTCAGGGACGAGTTCGGCCAGACGCGTCCGGACGTCGGGAGGATAGCACTTGTCCTCCCACCCCTCGGCCCGGCTGTCGAAGAACTCCCGCTGGTCGTCCATGACGTCCCTCCTAGAATTTCACCGAGACGCCGAGCACGCCGTTTATCCCGGGCATGGGATAGCCGGGGAGGTATTCGTAGTCCTCGTCGATGAGGTTTTCTCCGGCCAGGAAGACCTCGGCCCCCACGCCCCACGTCTCGACGGGCAGCTCGTAGCTGATTTTCCCGTTCAGCAGGAAGTAGGCGTCGATCTCGGCGGTGTTGACGGCGCCGTCGCGGCGTGCCTGGGAGGCGACATACATGTCCGAGACATACTGGCTGTCCAGGCTCAGCTTGAAGTGTTCCAGGAAGCGCCAGTTGAGTCCGGCGCTGAGCGTCGTGGAGGGCGTGTAGGGCCTAGTCTCCACGTCGCTGTCCAGCAGCGTGATGCCAAAGAACAGGGACAGGTTGTCCGTGGGCGAGACGCTCAGTGTGGCTTCGACGCCCTGGGTGCGGTACTCGCCGAGGTTGGCGTAGGCCGGCGGCGGCGGGGGCGGGGGCACGACGAGGTAGCGGTTGTCGCCGTAGTCCCAGAAAAGGGTCAGGTCGGCCCGGACGTGTTCCCAGGTCTGGGAGATGCCGATCTCGTAGTGGTCCAGGGTCTCGGCCTCCAGATCTTCCCAGCTCTTGCCGAGCATGGGCATGTAGTATTCCGAGAGAAGGACGACCTCGAGGCCGGGGTAGATCACGCCGCGTGAATAGCCTGCATGGAACTGGGTGTTACCGTAGCCGACGATGAGGCCGGCGTGGGGGGCCGTCTCGGAGTCGAATTCGTTGTGCGTGTAGGCGCGGAAGCCTGCGGAGGGAATGACATGGAATCCCTCCCTGTCGCCGAAGAGCTGGCTTACGGCGAGATGGGGTGAGAAGATGCGCTGCGACGGCCCGTCCCAGTCGCCTTCCACGCCGGCGGCGTTTTCGTCCTCGATGTCGCCCTTGATGACGTCCCAGTCGATCCCGAAGATCAGTTCGCCGCCTGTCCAGGGACGGATCGTTTCGTTGAAACGCACGCCGTAGAAGGTGAAATCGTTGTAGAGGTCCTTGCTGGGCGGGAGCTGGTCGTACCAGTTGCCCTCGCCCGTGTTGACGAAGACCTTCAGGGATCCGTCGGCGTGCTCGTAGGCGTGGTTCAGGGAGGCTATGCCCATGGTGGCGATGGTCTCGTACTTGCCGTTGCGGGTGGCCGATTCGTTGCCTTCGACGCCCGGGTCGAGGGCGTAGTTGTCGGTGTGCAGCCCGAAGAGGCTGACATCCCAGTTCGGGCCGAGTTCCACGCCGGCGCGGGCGAAGTAATTGGTCAACTGGCCGTCGCTGTCTTCGCGGTGCCCATCGGAGGTCCTGAAGCTCTGGCCGACGTAGTAGTCGAAGGCGCCGATCTTGCCGCCGTGTTCGGCCCTCTCGGAAAAGGTTTCAAAACTCCCGCCCGAGAGGCTCAGTTCGGTCTGGTAACCCTCGGAGCGCATGCGTCTGGGATCGATATTGATGACGGCGAAGGCATTGCCGAAGAGTTGGGGCTGCGGGCTCTTGTGGACCTGGATGGAGTCGGCCGAGTCAATGGACAGCAGATCCAGCAGCGGGTGGTTCCAGACGCTCATGTACATGGGTACGCCGTCGATGAGGGTCTTGATCTCGCCGCCGGGGCGGCTCGACCCCATGCCGCGGATGAAGATGCCGCCGCCCTCTGCCCCGCCGAAGGAACCAATGGGGTTGTAGCGCGAGATTGTCACGCCCGGCGTGCGGCGCAGGGCCGTGCCCAGGTCCACGGCGTTGAGGTCATCCATCTGCTCCCGGGTAACGACCGTGGAGCTGGCCCCGAAGTTGTCCACCTGGTTGCCCTCGATGATGGGGTTGGCGACGACGACGATCTCATCCATCTCTTGGGCCAGGCCCGGCGAGGGGAGAACGAATGCCGCCGCAAGTACTGCAAAGGCAAATCTTCGAACCCAATGTCGCATGCCTTACTCCTTGCGTCGATGCTGGATTTTAAAGTGTGAAAAATATGTCAAGCTGGCTATCAATCTCCTGATTAATAATCAAGAAAAAGATAATAATATTCTATTCGTGCTACCTTAGACGGTGGCCGGAGACATCTGGCCGGGTGTCTTCGAACCTCAGTCTTCCGCCGAACACGGACGAAGCGAAGAGTGCCGCAAGTTGGTCAAGACGTGCTTGCGGCCTGGGCTGCGTGTAATTCAATCATTCAAGAAAGAGAGGAGGACGCCTCTGGATGTGACGTGACAAGGTGTCTTGACAGTGGGTCAAAATGGCGTAAATGGTCATTTCGTGCCACTAATTTAATTTTTGTGGCACGATTGATCTGGTCTCGTTTAACGTCATGGCCGTCAAGGCCGAAGGAGGAGCTTCATGATCGAGATCGAAGGAGTCATGTCCACGGGCCAATTGCCCAACTCCGCGGACCCCAACTCGTTTTCCATGGTTCAGGTGGACCCGGAAAAATGTCAGGCCTGTGGCAACTGTCACGAAATCTGTCCCACAGGCATCATCCAACCCGTTGACGACTCGGGAATCCACAAGGTCGTCGATCCGGCCGGTTGCGTGAACTGCGGCCAATGTCTGGCCAACTGCCCTTACGGTGCCATCTACGAGCAAACTTCGTTCGTGGATGAGATCCTGGCCAAGCTCAAGGATCCAAATACCGTAGTTGTCTCCATGCCTGCTCCGGCAGTGCGCTATGGGCTGGGCGAACCGTTCGGCATGCCTCCCGGCACCTTTGTCGGCGGCAAGATGCACGCTGCCCTGCGCAAGCTGGGATTCGACCTGATCTGGGATAACGAGTTCACGGCCGACGTGACCATCATGGAAGAGGGCACCGAGCTGATCAACCGAGTCGCCAAACCCGATCCCAAACATCCGTTGCCGCAATTCACGTCCTGCTGTCCGGGCTGGGTCAAGTTCGTGGAGACATTCTATCCGGAAATTCTTCCTCACGTATCGACCTGCAGGTCGCCTATCGCCATGCTTGGGCCCTTGGCCAAGACGTACGGAGCCGAGCAGACCAAGACCGATCCCAAGAAAATGTACACCGTGTCCATCATGCCTTGCATCGCCAAGAAGTACGAGGGGTTGCGGCCGGAAATGAAGGCGAGCGGATTCCGTGACATCGATGCGACCATCACCACTCGCGAATTGGCTTACATGATCAAGAAGGCTGGGATAGATTTCGCCAGTCTGCCTGAGGAGCAGCCTGATCCGGTCCTGGGTGAATCCACTGGAGCCGCGACCATTTTCGCGACGAGCGGTGGTGTCATGGAAGCAGCCCTGCGACTGGCTTATGAGGTTCTTTCCGGCCAGAAACTGGACAACCCCGAGATCAAGGCAGTGCGGGCAAGCGAAGGTATCGTCACGGCCAGCGTGGATGTGCCCAACTTCGGTGCGGTCAACGTGGCCGTAGCAAGCGGTCTCGAAAACGCCGCCAAACTCTGCGAGGAAGTCAAGGCCGGGAAGTCGAAGCACCATTTCATCGAGATCATGACCTGTCCCGGTGGGTGCGTGAACGGTGGAGGACAGCCTCTGGATCCGGGCTTGCTCGTCCAGAGTTCGCCTCTTCTCGAAACCTACAAGAAACGCTTCGGCATCAGCTGCTAGGGAGGGCGAATAATGAATACCATCATGGAACTGACGCGCCGGAGTTTTATCAAGGTCACCGGAGTGATGACGGCCATGGCCGTGACCGGTGTCCACTTTGTAGGCACGGCCCAGGCCGCGGCAATGGATTTTGTCGCCCATCGGCAGACATCCGTTTACGATGCCGACGCCAAGGTCTACAAGATCAGAAAATCCCAGGAAAATCCAATGGTTCAGAAAATCTACGCCAAGGACGGTTTTCTGCATGACGGGCCCTGTGGCCACAAATCGCACGAGTTGCTGCACACTCACTATGTGGACCGCAGCGCGGGTCTCAAAGCCCTGCGCGACAAGGGCATCCAGCTGAAGCTGTGATGCCTGGGATGAAGTTGTAACCCACCTCCTGCAACCTGCGGCAAGGATTGGGCTGAACCAAGGGTTGCGTTTTAATTGTTCCCGAAAAGAGCGTCGATGGTCGAGGCGAGGAAGTCCTCAATCTCGTTGCGCTGGCTGGTGATTATGGGCGGGAGCTTATCTGCTTCGGACATGTAGGAGAGGAACGCCTGCAAATGGAAGAGGGCCTTTTTCCTCAGTTCTTCATCACGATTTTCCTTGAATTTTTCAGACAAGGCCTTGCCCAGATTGAAGTGAGCCAAAGGGAAGGGAATCCCTTGCAAGGCCGCTTCGTATTGGCCGATGGCCAGGTCCATGTTGCCTTGGCGGGCGTGGATCACGCCGATGTCGTTATGGGCCTCCGAGGCCTCGATGGTTCCGGGGCAGCATTCAATGACCTTGGAATATCTGGCTACGGCCGCAGGATATTTTCCCATGGCCAGAAAGCGTTCTCCCTGTTGGATCAGGGTCCGGGGCAACTCGGCTTGGGCATGGTCGCAGAGCCCGCCAATCAGACCGAGAAAAGCGATAAGCAGTAATGGACGAAGCAGCATGGTATCTCCTGGAGCTTGAGGTGTTACGAATTTTTATTTTGTATTCGCGTTGTGACGCAAGATCAAGGACGGAGTGGGCCTCCGGGATGTGGTGCAGGAAATGAAGAAGTCGAGAGTCAGGAACGCATACACGGAAAGATTGGGAGTGGTCGGGATTATGAGTCCCAATGCTGCGCCGGACAGGGCAAGAGTAGCTGAACTTCTGGCCGAGTACGACGGCATTATCGTTGGCCGGGCCGAGCTGCCGTGTTCCGAGCGGAACATGACGCTGATTTGTGTGAGCATCAAGGTCACAACCAACGTCTTGGGGGCATTCACGGGCAAGCTTGGGCTCGTTGACGGCGTGAAAGTAAAGTCAATGTTATTGTGAGGAAGGCGATGAAGTTAAAATTTGTTGGTCGCGTGGCGGCCGTCCTGGTGCCAGCGGCGGTCCTGGTCGGATTGAACTATGGCACTTTGATGGCAGAAGAAAGTCCAAACGAAGCGGGGCAGCGTACATACCATCTCGAAGACATTACGGTTACCGCCCGCGGAGTTTCCGCCCCTGCCAGTCTGACTCCTGGCGGAGTAGGCGTGGTAAAGGAGGATGATTTGCGCGAGCAGGGTGGTTCCAGTGTGGTCGAAAGTCTTGCCCGCATACCCGGCGTATCACGTTCCAACGATTCACCCTGGAGCGCGGACGTCATCATCCGGGGCATGACCCGCGACAGCGTGGTCGTGCTCGTGGATGGTATGCGCGTGAACATGACTACAGACATCAACGGCCGTTTCGGATTGGTTCCCGCCCAGCAGATCGAGCGTATCGAAGTGCTCAAAGGGCCGGTCAGCGCCCTCTACGGCTCGGGATCGGTAGGCGGTGTGGTCAACATCATCACCAAGGGCGGTTCTTTTACGGATACGCCGCAGTGGCACGGCGGGTTGGGAATTTCCGGTACCAGCAACCCTGCAGGCGGGAGCCTCTCCGTTTCCCTTGGGTACTCCACCCCGTCTTCCTGGGTTCGTGGTTCGGTAACATCCAGGGATCACGACGATTATCTGGACGGAGACGGGGATCGCGTGGAGAACAGCCAGTATGCGGATATTTCCGGGTCGTTGGCCGGGGCGCTTAAATGGAGTGGCGAGCATCAAACCGCGGTGAGCTTTTCCGCGACTCAGGCACGGGATGTAGGCATTCCCGGCACCGGCACCGCCCCGCTTCCGGTAGGAGCTTATGTGACGCTGACGCGCAATGATTCAAAGCGGATGGAAGTGCGGCATTCATTCACACCCTCCGACAGCTTGTTGCTGGAGTCGTCGTTCCGCCTTGGGTACCAGTTCATTGAGCGCAAGCCACGCATTGACCATTTTCCTTCGGGTCCGGTGTCCCGGATCGAGCCTTGGGCCGATCACGAGACCGTGTCCGCGGATTGGCGCAATCGCTTCGGGCTGGGTGACCACCTCCTGACCGTAGGACTTGAGGCATGGAACTGGCACATGACGTCCGGAAGGGAAAAGAAACTCAAAAATGGATCATTCCTGAAGGACAAGCCCACCCCAACCACGACGCAGCGCTCTCTTGGGGCGTACATGGAAGACGATTGGAGTTTGGCCCCGAAATGGATCTTGAACGTTGGGGGCCGGGTTGATCAGGTATCCATCGACAACGCTGAGACCGCGACCGTACAGTCCGGTTCTCGTGACGATGTGAGCTGGTCCGGGCATTTGGGCCTCACTCGCGAGATATTGGAAGCCTGGAGCCTGACCGGCTTGGTCGCGTCTTCATACAGAACTCCAAATATTTTGGAATTATTCAAAAATATTAATCTTGGCGGCGGAATCTCCGAAATTGGCAACCCCGATCTTGAACCGGAGCGTTCGCTGTTTCTGGAAACCGGAGCCCATTATGCGGACAGGACCCTGGGGGCGGATTTTTCGCTCTACGCCAACTTTGTGGATGATCTGATCGTCAGCACGCCTATTTCGCCAACCCTTTACCAGATGGACAATGTTTCCTCAGCTGAAATCTACGGGGCCGAGGCGGCAGCCCAATGGGAATTCATGGCGGGCTGGGAACTGTTCGGCAATGCTGCCTATGTCAGAGGACGCGATGTGGGAGCAGGGGAGCCGTTGCGTTTCATTCCTCCATTCAATGCCCTGGCGGGGTTGCGCCAGACTTTGGACAACGGATTCTGGTGGTCGGGGGAAACGGTTTTGGTCGCTGGCCAGCATGAGACACCTGAAGACGTGGAACAATCGAATTTCCATGCGCTGTTCAACGCCCGGTGCGGATTTGGTTGCGAAGCGTCGGGTTTCAAGCATGACCTTGGGCTGACCGTCAACAATTTGCTGGACCGTCAGTATGCCAGCTACCTGGCCACGTCACGGGGCGTGGATTTGATGGAGCCGGGTATCTCGGTCATGGGAAGCTGGAGCGTCAGCTTCTGAGCGACGGATACGCGACTTAAAAATAAACGGAGCTCTCGTCTTGGACAAGCGCTCCGTTTATTTTCGTCCAATCCCGGACAAGATTCGGCTGTCAGGCTCGCATCATTCAAATTGGCTGAATCGGCTGCTACCAAGACTCGTTATGGATCAATTCGGACCTGAAACGGTTTACGGCCTCGAAGGTTCCGTCCGGCCAGCCGATCGGGATGAGCGAGAAGGGGAGGATGTTTTCCGGGATGCCCAGGAGCTTGCGGAAGCCGTCCATGCGGTCCTTTTCCGGGTAGATCCCGACCCAGACCGTGCCTAGCCCGAGGTCCCGGGCGGCCAGCAGGATGTTCTGGGTGGCGGCGCTTGCGTCCTGATCCCAGAAGGTCGGCCATTTCTTGCCGTCCGGATCTCCGCAGACCACAATGGCGGCGGGGGCCTGCAGGACCATCTTGCTGTAGGGATGAAAGCTTGGGATGGTGTCGAGTTTGGCCCTGTCCCTTATGACGATGAAATGCCATGGCTGCTGGTTTCCGGCCGAAGGCGCGCTCATCGCGGCCTTGATGATGACACCGAGCATTTCGTCAGAGACGGGCTTGTCGAGGTATTTGCGAATGCTGCGGCGAGTGTGGATGGCGTCCAGGAGTTCCATGGCTTTTCTCCGGTTTGCGGGTTGCTTGATGGATGCTTGATCAAAGCATGGTCAACTTTAATCCATAAACATCGGCAACCGGGATGCCAAGAGGGGGGCAAGTTTCTTTTGCGACCGCTGCGACCTGCCTCCGCGCCTCCTCTTTACTTGAGTTCCCGCATGGCCTTGATCAGCGGCCCCAGGTCCGGGCGGGAGTTGATGTCATGCACGTCTATGTAGCGGATGATGCCCTGCTTATCGATCAGGAACAGGGAGCGCTCGGCCTCGCCCGTTGAGCGCAGGATGCCCAGCGCCTCGGCCAGCCTGCCGTGCGGGTAGAAATCCGAGGCCACGGGGAACCACACCCCGCCCATCTCCTGTACCCAGGCGTGCAGGGTGGGCACGTTGTCGACACTCACGCCGATGAGCTGGGTTTCGGCCTGGTCGAACATGTCCTCTACGATGTTGTAGCCGGGCCACTGCCCGGAACAGACCGGAGTCCAGGCCGCCGGGATGAAGGACAGGACGACGTGCTTCTTGCCCCGGAATTCGGCCAGGGTGATGACGCTCCCGTCAATGGTCGGCAGGGAGAAGTCCGGCGCCGGGTCTCCGACCTTGACCTTCAGGGCGCTGTCGAGCGGGTTCAGTTTGCCTGGCTCAAAAATCCGCTCCTGGGGTATCGAAGTTTCCTGGGCCTGAAGTCCAGAGGGGGCAATGGTCAGCAGGGCGGCAAAAAGCAGGGCTCGCAGCATGGTATTATTCCCCTCCTCGGGTTTTCAAGACGTGCTCAAGAAATGATTCCGCTGATTCCATGCGCCCAAGCAGCGTCTGAACTACACGGATTTCCTTTTTCTTCGGGTTCATGGACAGAACATAGAAGAATGGAGTTCCGACTTCGCCGATCTCCTTGTTGACCGTGAAGTCCGGGTCGGAAAAGAGAGGGAAGGTGGTGGCGTACTTGTCGCGGAAGACCTGCACCTCGAAATCGGAGTTGCCGATGCCAACTCCGATGAGCTTGATCTCTTCGCTCAGGCCCCGGCTTGCGATCAGGGCGTTTAAATCGTTGAGGACCGGGGCCTCGCGCTGGCAGTGCGGACAGTACATGCTGAAAGCAACAAGAATGACGGTCTTGGCGTTGATATCGGAAAGATCCCATGGCGAGGGGCCTTTGAGGCCCAGATGGGTCAGATGCTCCGCGCTCAGTTCGCCACGCAGGAGCAGGTCCGGCATGGCGGCGCCTACGGGCAGGGGGTGGGAGTCCGCATTGTCCGAGGCTTCCATGGCCAGAGCGCTGCCGGACAGCAGTAAAAAGAGAAGAAAAGTGAATACGATTCTGATTCGCATAAAGACTCCTTGAGTCAGGCTTGCATGGAAGGCTTGGTTGCCCGTTAGGATATGAATTGCCAAGGCATCCATGAATATTTGGACAAATATTAGCAAGATGTGACGGTCGCAGCAAATGACTTTTTATTACTCAGAGTTTTGCACCGAAGAAAATGAGAAAATCTCCGCCGGCAGGAGACCGACGGAGATCATTTCAGACGGGGAGGGAGAGCAGGTTCATTCCGGCATGAGGAGACGTTCATAAGCCATGAGTGCCGCCTTGGGGTCCCAAGAGGCCTCGACCACATGTGGGAGGCTGCCTGCTTGAAGTTACGAGTTTGATGCGGTCGTGTCCTTGGTTTTCGATTCGGCCGTGATGTCGATCACCTCCGGTTCGCTGAGGCCTCTTTTGAAATTGGAGATGGCCCGGCCCATGTTGGTGCCGAGAAGCGGGAGATTTTTTGCCCCAAAGACAAACAGGGCAATGACCAGAATGATGAGCAGTTCCTGAACGCCTATTCCGAACATGAGAGCCTCCGCGAGAGGTGCTGGAAAAATGGTTTGACGCGTTTAAAATCAGGGCGACAAAAGCAAACACGGCCCAGACCTTTTTGGTCCTTGAATGCGAGCTTTCATAGCAGGGGACTTGTCCAAGAGAAAGGGGGAAGATGCTCGAAAAAAAGTCAGCCCAGTCTTTTGGCCGCAATCTTGTACACTGCGCTGCGTTCACGTTTTCCCACGGCGATCACGACAATGACCACCTCGTGGTCGCGGACCTCATAAACAAGTCTGTAACCGGCGCTGCGGAGCTTGATCTTATAGCAGTCTGGCATGCCCGAGAGCCTTGCGCTGTTTACCCTTGGGTTCTCGCGCCGTTGGCGCAGTTTCTTGGCGAAATGTTCACGGATGACGGGATCAAGGCTGTCCCATTCCTTTTTGGCCTCTTCCTTGAAACGCAGGCTATAGGTCATCCCAGGCCACCTCGATCTCCGGCTGATCCTTGCGGGCGACCGCCAGGGCTGCAAGCTCAATGTCTTCGAGTTTATCCATGAGGGCTTCATATGCATGAGCCGGCACGCAGTAGAAGACCGGTTCGTTGTGGTTGAGGATGGCCACGGGGAAACCTTCGCCCGCGGCGACGGTGGCCATGGGATTTTTCTTGAGTTCCGACACGCTGGCCGCCACATCGGCAAGTATCATGTTGGGCATGATTTCTCCTTTTTAAGGTCTATTTATAGGGCGATAAATAGGTCTTTTGCGGTGTCTGGTCAAGGGGCGCAGACGACATGTCCGGGAAAGCGAGGTCCGAGGTGGTGACTGGTCGAAAACAAAGCCGTGCGCGATGGTCCGCCTTTCTGGGTACCCTGGAGGTTAGATAGAAATCCTGCTCAAATCTTGCCGTAGGAGGCAACTCCATGTCGACATGCCCGAGCGGAGGGCATAACCTTCTTTGATGTCCGGGAGGGCGGCGAAATCCGTCTTTTTGCTTGCATCAGGCGGTGCGGCCTTGGTAGCCGTCTGTCCGGTCCTTTTGCCCGTGATATTTCATGCATGTCATTATTTCAGGAGTTTTAGCCATGAATCTTTCCTGCTTCAAAGCCTACGATATTCGCGGACGGGTTCCGGACGAGTTGGATGAAGCACTGGCGTATCGCATCGGCCGGGCCTATGCTGCGTTTTTGAATCCCGACCGCGTGGTGGTCGGTCATGACATCCGCATTTCAAGCCCCGCCATGGCGGATGCCGTGATCCGTGGTCTGCGCGATTCCGGTGTGGATGTGTGCACTCTGGGCGAGTGCGGTACCGAAGAGGTTTATTTCGCCGTCTTTGATCAGGGGCTTGATGGCGGCATCATGGTCACTGCCAGCCACAACCCCCGGGATTACAACGGGATGAAGCTCGTGCGCGAAGAGTCGCGGCCCATCAGCGGCGATACAGGTCTTTTCGCCATCCGCGACCTGGCGGCGGCTGGGGAATTCAAGGTCGCGCAGCGGGCGGGTCAACTGCATGAACTTAAAATGCGCACGCGCTACATCGACCATCTTTTGTCCTATGTGGATCGCGATGTGTTGCGCCCCCTGTCCATTGTGGTCAATTCCGGAAACGGCGGAGCCGGGGCCATCGTTGACCTGCTCGAACACAAATTGCCTTTCAAATTCCAGAAATTGCTGCACAAGCCTGACGGCAATTTTCCGGCCGGCGTGCCCAACCCGTTGCTGCCGGAGAACAGGGAATTGACCGCCCGGGCGGTGCTCGAACACAAGGCGGACCTGGGCCTGGCCTGGGACGGGGATTTCGACCGCTGCTTTTTCTTCGACGGCAGCGGGCGCTTCATCGAAGGCTATTATCTGGTCGGGCTTCTGGGCGAGGCCTTCGCGCGCAAGGTCCCTGGGGCAGGCATCATTCACGACCCGCGCCTGACCTGGAACACCATCGCCGCCGTGAGGGCCGCGGGAGGCCGGCCCATCATGTCCAAGACCGGGCACGCTTTCATCAAGGAACGCATGCGCCTGGAAGACGCGGTCTACGGCGGGGAGATGAGCGCGCACCATTATTTCCGTGATTTCGCCTACTGCGATTCGGGCATGATCCCCTGGCTCCTGGTGGCGGAGCAGATCTCGCGCACGGGCAAGTCCCTGGCGGAGCTGGTGGACGCGGCCATGCTGGCCTATCCTGCCAGCGGCGAGATCAACCGCCGGGTCAAGGACGCCAAAACGGCCATCGCCGCCGTGGAGGCGCGGTTCGCTTCCGAGAGTCTTCGCCGTGATGAAACCGATGGTCTGAGCCTTGAGTTCGCCCAGTGGCGCTTCAACCTGCGCTCTTCCAACACCGAGCCTGTGCTGCGCCTCAATGTCGAGTCGCGCGGAGACAAGGCGCTCATGGAGGAGAAGACAAGGGAGATCCTTGAGGTTGTGGACGGGATGGACTGAATGGACTGAATGGACGGGATGGACCTTGGGATGCCCAAGGTCGATGAGGGCGAGGCCGGGGGCTTCGCCCTCATGTTGTTTTGGCTATTTGCTGAAAACCTTTTTCAGAAGATCCGTGGTTCTCGCGGCCGGGTTGGTGCGGATGGCCGCTTCTTCCTTGGCCACATAGTGGAAGATGCCGTCCATGCCTTTTTCCACCACGTAGTCCGTGAGGTTGGCCTTGGCGTCGGGCATGAAGGGCAGAGCCTTGTACTGTCCCATCATGTTGTCGTAGGCCTGCACCGCTCCGGCCTCGGCCAGGGTGGCGTCGACGATGGGCTGCATCTCTGTGGCCAGACCCGGGCCCATGGACTTGCGGAAATACCGGGTGGCCGCGTCATCGGGGCCGCTCAGTATTTTCTGGGCATCCTCGATGGTCATGGCCGAGATGGCGTCCACGAAAAGGGCCTTGGCCTTGGGCGTGGCCTGTTCGGCGGCCCGGTTCAGCTTCAGTTCCAGATCGTCGACCAGACTCGAATACCCGGCGGCTTTAAGCGCCTTCTGCACCGTGGCAAGCTGTCCCGGCAGGGGGATGTGGATGGCCTTGTCCGTGTAAAACCCGCCCGTTTGGCCCAGCTTTGCGACCACGTTCTCGGTGCCCACGCGCAGGGCTTCTTTGAGGCCGTCACCCATTTCGCCCTGGGACAGGGGACCGGTTTTGGAACCGCCCGAGGACAGCAGCCCCAGCCCCTGCTGCAACAGATTGCTTTGCGCCCAGACTGTGGCGGACATGAGCACCGCTGCAGCCAGAATGCAGATGGTCGTCAGATATGGTGATTTGGTACGAACAGGCATGGGTTCCTCCGGTGTGGATGCAATGTTTGTGAAGATCTTAGGCCCGATCCGACTGCGCAGGCAAGGGGAAAATGGATTGAAGGTTCTGCGTGAGCGTCTTAGCTGAGTTCATCCACCAGGGTTCCCGTGTCGCGCATGAGGAGCCGGATCAGGATTTCCTCCAGGGACAGGGTCGGCGTCTGCCGCCGCGCCTCCACGGCCTGGTCCAAGAGGTCGGCCTGGGAGTCCAGGGCCGTGGCCTGGTAGGTAAGTCCGTCTTCACGCTGGGAGTAGATTTCTTCCAGGGTGGTCATGTCGGCGATATGGGTGGAGAGGTTGTCCAGTTCGCTTTGCAGGCTGCCTGCCGGGTTGTCTTCCAGGGCCGCGCCGCTGAGGGCGGCCAGACCGGTGGTGTCCAGTTTTTGGAAGGTCACGTCAAAGCCGCCGTTTGTACCCTGCGCAAACGACTGGATGAAGACATTGCCGTTTGCGTCGATCTGATCGGTGCCCCATTGCGTATCGTCGAGCAGGGAGATGCCGTTGTATTGGGTCGATTCGATGATGCCCGTGATCTTGTCGCGCAGGGCGTTGTACTGCGTGACGACGTCCGCCGAGTATGTCAGATCGCCGTCTTTCACCTGCTGGGCGAGGCTCTGCATTTCCTCCAGGGTGCTTTTGATCGTGCTCACCGCGCTGGTGGCGATGCCGACCATGGAAGAGGCTTCTTGCACGTTCTGGCCGGCCCGGCGGATGGCCGCGCTGTCCGAGCGCAGCCTGCCGGTGATGGCTTCGTCGAAGGGGTTGGTCAGGGGTTTGACCGGCTGCTGCCCAAGTATCATCTCGCGCAGGTTAGCGCCCACGGCGGAGCCCTGAAAATAGGCGTTCATGAGCAGATCCTGCTGCCACATCCGGGTGGCGGTGGAGACGACGAATAGTTTTTGCAGGTCGCTTAAGGCCATGAAAACCTCTTCACAGGCGCTGTTGGTGTCGAAGCAGTCGAAATTCGGTAGAACATTATTAACAAATCGGCTGGTTTTCAAAAGTCATTAACACGGAGCCCGGAATGATTTTATCAATCCTCTATTCTACTCTGCCAACCTGTCCACTCCTCCGGAGGCCACCTTAGTACATGACTTCTTCTAGTGTGAGCCCTCGTGCCGGGGCCGTGGCCGGGGCGTTGCGGCGATCACACCCTTCGAGGATGGTGCGAACGTCCGCGGGGGCCAGCCCGCCTCGTCCCACTTCGACCAGCAGTCCCATGAGGTTGCGGACCATCTGTTTTAAAAATCCATCGGCCTGAAAGCGGAAGATCCATTCCGCCGGGTGTTGACCTTGGGTGCGGACAATGGGCTCCAGGGTGCGCACGGTGCCTTTTATCTCCGTACCGGCATTCTGGAAGGCCGCGAAATCGTGGGTTCCGGCAAGCACCCTCGCGGCCTGGTCCATGGCCTCGAAATCAAGTCCGCGCACAGACCAGACAAAGGGCGCCCGCTGGGGCAGGGTGAAACCGGGCTCGGTCCAGAGCGTATAGGCGTAGCGTTTGGAGCGGACCGAAAATCGCGCGTGAAAATCGTCCTGCGCTTCCCGTGCTTCGAGGATGGCGATGTCGTGCGGGAGCATGGCGTTCAGTGCCTGTTGCCAGGGGATATGCCGCTTGGACTCGGGCACGTCGAAGTGGGCCACCTGCGCCAGGGCATGCACGCCCGAATCCGTGCGCCCGGAGCCGTGGACCCGCACCAGTTCGCCGCAGATGCGGGTCAACCTGTCCTCGATGGTGCCTTGAATGGTCTCTCCCCGGCCTTGGATCTGCCAGCCCTGGTAGCGGGTGCCTACATAGGCCACGGTCAGGCGGATGCGCGGCATGCTAATTCGCGTTTTCGCCGGTCTGCAGCCTGGTCAGGGCGGCGGAAAGGACCGCCGCGCGGTCGGCCCGGACCGAGGACAGGATTTCGCCGGCTTTGCGGCCGCTCATTCCCGCCAGGATTCTGACGGCGATGGGCTCTTCCAGGGTCTGAAGGACCAGCGCCGCCTGCTTGGGCTTCATGTTCGAATAGACATCGATGAGATGCGCCATTTTTTCGTTCTGGATGCTCCCGGCGGAATCGATCAGGTTTTGCATCTTGATTTCAAGCTCCCGCAATGTTGTGAGCTTTTCATCTACTTGCCTCTCCAGCGCCTGCAGTTCCGCTTCCTTTTTGGCCAGGGCCTGTTCCCGCGCATTGAGATCCTGGAGCTGGCTTGTCTGTGTATCGGAACCTGTGGCGTTGTCCTGGGTTTCGGCGGAGGGCGCCGCAGGCTCCGCGGCCTGTGCCAGACTTGCGGCGATGGCCGGGCGGATGATCACGGGCTGCAACAAGGGGTTTTGCGGGACGGTGGGCGGAATCCAGAGCAGGCAGACGGCCACCAGCTTAACGGCCACAAGGGCGATGAAGGCCTGGACCAGCCTAGTAAGGCGTGCGCCCGTAGCGGAGGGTGCCTGTCTCGTCGAATTCTTTTTGCTCTTTTCGTTGTTCTTCCTGACCATGTTTTTCTGCCTGTTTGGCCCGGAGTTTCTCCAGGAGTTTGCGATCTTTGGCTTTCGTCACCAGTTCGAGCCGACGGGTTTCGGCCAGCTTCTGCAGTTCGACAAGTTTTGCCTGTGCTTGCTTTTTGTCAAGTTCCAGACGCTTTCGCCACCCCGACCAGAGCCACAGCTCCGGTTGGGTCATTTGTTTGATGCGGCTCAGCTCAAGAAGGCAGGCCTCCAGGTCTTTGTGCAAAGCCTCCACCCGCAGGTTCTGTTCGGCAATCTGTTGCCTGGTCAGGCTCAAGGCCAGTTTTGCCTGGTCTTCGAGCTGCCTGCGATATTCCAGGATTTTTTCAAGTTTGAATAAAAAGGGGCGTGCCATGATGGCATGTTAGCAAAAAGCGTGCACAAAAAAGCCCGACCATTTCGGCCGGGCTTTCGGGAACCTTCTATTCGCTTGTGCTAGGCGGCGCTGGCTGCCTCAATATACCCTTGACGCAGGGACTCGATCAGTTCCTTAACGGAGACGATGGCGTTGACCCGGTAGGCGTTGGCTCCGGCAAAGGCGAAGCCGTGTTTCAGCATGCCTTTCTTGGCGTTTACAAGGGCCAGGGCGATGCAATAGGGGCTCTTGGTGTAGTCGCAGGAGCTGATGCAGTGGAACGGGCATTTGAAGGGTTTTTTGAGACCGCTGGTCACGTCATCGAGAAAGGGACCCCTGACCGCCCGTCCGGGAAGACCCACGGGGCTTTTGATGATCTGGATATCCTCTTCCTTGGCGTTTATATAGGATTCCTTGAATTTGATGTCCGCATCGCATTCGTGGGTGGCTACGAAGCGGGTGCCCATCTGCACTCCCGCCGCGCCCATCTGTAGGTATTTGTGAATGTCTGCGCCGTCCCAGACACCGCCAGCGGCGATGATCGGGATCGGCCGACCGGCTTTTTTCTCGAATTCCCGTACTGCCTCGATGACTTCAGGCACGGTCTTTTCAAGAGAGAACTCGGGGTCGTCGATCTGCTCGGGCTTAAAACCGAGATGGCCGCCGGCCTTGGGTCCCTCGACCACGAAGGCGTCGGGCAGGTAATCGAACTTGGACAGCCATTTCTTGCAGATGATGCTGGCGGCCCGGGCCGAGGAGATGATGGGCACGAGTTTGGTCTTGGCCCCGTCTTTAATGTAGGAGGGCAGATCAAGAGGCAGGCCGGCACCGGCGAAGATGACGTCCGCGCCTTCCTTGATGGAGGTTTTGACCATGTCGCTGAAATTGGTCAGGGCGACCATGATGTTCACGCCCAGGATGCCATCGGTTTTTTCGCGGGCCGCGCGCAGTTCACGGGCCAGGGCACGTATGTTGGCTTCGCGGTAATTGCTTCCGATATCGGGCTCGCCCATGCCGATCATGGCGGCGGCGATGACACCGATGCCGCCTTCCTTGGCCACGGCCGAGGCCAGCCCGGAAAGGGAAATGCCGACACCCATGCCGCCCTGGATGATGGGGATTTTTGCAACAAGATCACCGATCTTGAGTTGTGGAAAGTCCATGGTGTTCTCCTGTCTGGATTGCGCCTCGTGGCCGTTGAGAAGCAGAGCTTGAGTGACCACTTAATGAAGGCGTTTGTCGCGCTGCTAACTCAAAATAAAACAGGGGTCAATGAAGGTCCGCCGGACTCCTCGTATGCAGAAGGGTATAAATGGTGGACGGGCGAATGTGCAGGTATTGAACGGGCGTTCAAGGACGCGGAATACATACCTGCAGGTGTCAGGTTGACAGGCAAAGGGGCAGTAGTGCGCAGATCTCCCCGGCAATGATGGCGGCTCCGAGGAAATCGCCATTCACGCCGCCCTGCTTGCGGCCCAGCGCCAGCAGCGCGGCCAGGCCAGCAACGGCCAGCACAAGAGTGGTGGCCAGATGGCTCGGGCCCAGAAGCAGAGCTGGCAGCAGGGCGGTACATCCGCCCAGGACCAGGGCGGATGTGTTTGCGCCCTGCAAGGCGTTTTGGCCCAGACCGGCCCGGGACAGGCTTTGGCTCATGCGGGCCAAGGCCAGGCAGCAGAAGCGGCCGAAAACAGGGGCGAAGAGCAGCGCCAGCCACGCATTGTGAGAGATGGCCGATTCGAAGAGCGCGGTCTGTAGTCCAAGGCCGAGAATAAGGCCCATGGTGCCGAAGGCTCCAATGTGGCTGTCCTTGACGATGGCCCAGAATCGTTCGCTCGTGGCCCCGCTGCCCCATCCGTCCCAGAGGTCGGCCCATCCGTCCCAGTGTAGCCCTCGGGTCAGATAAACGTTGAGCCCGGTCAACAGCCAGGCCAGGACCCAGGATGAGAGGGGGAGCATCGAGGACAAGGCCAGAATCAGACCAAGGAGGAGCCCAACCATCGGATACATGGGCATGGACCGGCTAATGGCCTCGTTGGTGGTGATATGGGCACGGCCCAGACGAGTCAGAAAAGTCAGGGCAACGAGAAAATCTTTCAGCGGGTTCACTGGTGCGGGGTGTCCTTTTGGGTCAGGCGTATGTTCCGGCCGGGGCAAAGGCCTAAGGTACGGGCACAGTCGCCCTGGTTCACGGCCAGCTCCAGCACCCCCTGACTGCCCACCAGGAGTCCGATTTGTCCAGGCGCGAGGTCTGCGTAGGTTGCAGTCGTAACAACCGTTCTGTCGTCATCAAGGGTCCATGTCCCTGAAAGTCCGGAAAAATTTTCTACGCGCAGGTTCAGTAGGCAGTTGCCGAAGCGGTCCACATGCAGGACCGTGCAGTCAATGGAGCGGTTCTCAATCTCGGCCCAGAGTAGATCGCGGCGCATGACCATGCCCGGCGTGATGCGCGACCCAATGGCTTGCGGCGTAGCACCCAGGGCCAGCCGGGCGGCGATGGGCGCGAAAATGTCCCGCCCGTGAAAAGTGTTGCCGACGGCGTAAGCCTGTGCGTCAATCCGCCACCAAGAGACAGACTCGTCGATGAGAAATGACAGCAGACCATTGTCCGGGGCCAGAAAAAACTGATTCTCCCGTTCGGCCAGCACAATGGACCGCGATGTGCCGACCCCAGGATCGACCACGTTCAGAAAGATACTCTGAGGAGGAAAGTGTCGATAACTGGCCTGCAGCAAAAAGCCGGCTTGAATGATGTTGTGCGCCTCCACGTCATGGCAAAGATCCACAATGCGCGCGTCCGGCGCCTCGCGCAAAAGAACCCCCTTCATTTGCCCTGCATAAGGATCAAGGTGCCCAAAGTCTGTGAGTAAAACGATAACCGTACGCATGACATGTTTTACGACCAAGGCCGGAGCCTGTCCAGAGTGCATCGAGAAACCTGTTGACAGCGTGAAGTTCGGCTGTGTAGATACCCCACTCTTCGGGGCGTAGCGCAGTTTGGTAGCGCATCGGTTTTGGGAACCGAGGGCCGCTGGTTCGAGTCCAGTCGCCCCGACCAAGAAAAACAAAGGCTTACAGGAAAACCACCTGTAGGCCTTTTTTTCTTCCCCGCACGCTTCCCCGCACCGGAAGTTTTTTCAGGCTGGGTGCGATTTGTCCGACTATCGCCGTTCTAGCTTTCCCAGAACTGCCACCAGTTGAATTTTTTAGCGGTGTTGGCGGACGCAGCAATGTATCCAGGTTATTGGCAACCTGCCTTGTTATGGCGTCAACGGTTTCTTGGTTAATTTCTATGGCAACTCCGCCCGCGATATCACGGCCAAGCTCCGTGAGGCTCTGTCTGTCCAGATAATAGGGTGTCCTGAATTTTGTGTAAACGGCAGTGTTAGAGGTTGATCATCCTGTCTTCGAACTGGATGCTGAATCTGGTCAGAGCGGCATTCCAATCCCGAATCGGCATAGTCCATTTCCGAATGATGTTCTGCAGGGCCAGATAGAAGAGCTTGGCAGGGGAGTCATCACTCGGGAACGCGCCCCGGTTCTTGGTGATCTTGCGCAGGCTCATGTTGATCGATTAGTGGATGCACTCCAGATACACGATGGGATACAGAGCTTCCAGCGGACGGGATAGCCAGGCCTTGACGTCCTCGATGACCGCGTCGGTTACGGTGGAAATTAACGTCGGCGACACCTCGGTCCCGTACATCTCCATTGGGCTTGAATCTCGCGGACGCTCATGCCTCGGGCATAGAGGGAGAGGATCTTGTCATCGAAGCCCGTCCAGCGGGTTTGATGCTTGTCGATAAGCTGGGGTTCGAAGGTCATGGGGAACGTCAATGGGGAGTTCGCCGAAATCGCCCTTGAGGGTTTTGCGGCTCTTTCCGTTCCGGGTATTGCCGGTCGGGTTTGCGACGGGCGCATGCTTTGAATGGCCGAGATGGTCGGTCATTTCGGCATTGAGAGCTCGCTCGACGAGGGCCTTGGTCAGTTGCTTGAGAAGGCAGGCCTCGCCGATGAGGTCTTCAGGCTTCTTGTAATCCGCAGAAAGAATTGCAGGTGCTGCCAGTCTTGTTTTGGAGTGCCCCTCCAAGAGAGACGAAAAGTGCCGAACAGGTCATTGGCGGCAATGGCCCGTCCTAATATTTGGGTGCACCTATGGCCGCAGTCAGGATTTTCATATGCCCGGTCAAGGGTGTCTTCAATTGATCGGGGGTCGGGATGAGGGCTGGAAATTTTCCTAAGCCAGTATACACGATCCCCCTCTTAAATCGAAATTGTCTGTCCGATTGCAAGCATGTCTGCTAAACAGGTGATTCCAAACCGGGGCCGTGGTTGGTTCGCTGGAAATAGACGGGCAGGGCGTTTACCAAACCCGAAAGCCAAAAAAAGGACATGCCATGCATCATGACGCCTTCGCCACTCTGGACGCCCTGAAGTCCACGCTTAACGACCATCGCCCGCTTGCTCCGGACCTCTTTTGGAGTCTGCGAAAGGACATGGTGCTGAGGTACACTTACCATTCCAACGCCATCGAGGGGAACGCGCTAACCCTCATTGAGACCAAGGTGGTGCTTGAGGACGGGTTGACCATTGGCGGGAAACTGCTGCGACATCATCTCGAAGCCGTCAACCATGCTGACGCCATCACCCATCTGGAAAATCTCGCGAACGAGAATATCCTACTCGATGAGAGCGGTCTCAAGGATCTTCATCAGCTTGTCCTGCGAGGGCTCGACATCGAAGCCGGGCGTTATCGCGGCTGCAACGTCATCATCTCCGGTGCAGGGCATACGCCGCCCGATCATCTCCTTGTCGATGAACGCATGCAGAACTTCTTCGATTGGTACCGTGGCGAGGCCCAGAAACTTCATCCTTTGGAGAGGGCAGCCAGGGTGCATGCCGACCTGGTCATCATCCATCCCTTTCGGGACGGCAACGGCAGGACTTCTAGGCTCGCCATGAATCTGGAACTCATGCGGGCAGGTTTTCCGACCGCCATCATCCCGGTGGAGGATCGGCTCGAGTATTACCAAAACCTGGACAAGGCGGGGAAGGACGCGGACTACGGTCCTTTCGTCCAGCAGCTTTCTCAGCTGGTTGAACGAAGTTTCGATCCTTACTGGTATCTGCTTGGTTTAGCTTAGTTGGCAAGTGGAGCAACTGACGAACAGCCTCGGGGTAATAAGCTCCGGGGCTGTTCGTATTTGAAAGATTCATGATCGACACGCGGATCGTGGTGCGCTTCTGCCGTTAATGGCTGGTGTGTTGGGGAGAAAACTGAGTGCCGGCTTTCATGAATAAATCAAACTTGAATGTCATGAAAGTTTAGGCTATCAATTTGCCGTTTCAATAAAGATGGGGGGCCAGCATGGACGAGAGAACGACAATGGGGCAGCATATCAGGCATCTGCGTAAGGCCAAGGGGTTGACCCTGCAAGCCCTGGCCTCCGACGTTGGCTGCTCCGAGAGCATGCTTTCCAAGATCGAGAATGGCAAGGGCAATCCCTCCATGCGGGTGCTGCACAATATCTCCAAGGCGCTTGATACGAACATGGGTTCACTGTTCATGCAGAATCCCACTCTCGAACTGGTGTCCCGCAAGGGGCAGCGTCACCTGGCGCAGCTTGTCAGCGGCAAGGGTGTCATTCTTGAATACCTCTCGCCTCATCTGCCCGGGCATCATCTGCAGGCCCACATCCACATCATCGAGCCCGGTGGGAGCAGTATCGAGCCGATCTCGCACGAAGGCGAGGAGGTCGGTTACGTCCTTGAAGGCGAGGTTGAACTCAGTGTCGAAGGCAAACAGTACCATCTTTTCGAGGGAGACTCCTTCTTCTTCGATTCCAACCTTCCTCACGCTTTCCAGAACAGAGGCACGTCCACTGCACGCGTACTCTGGGTCAATACTCCTCCAACCTACTGATTCCCATCCAAAAAAGACGCATCCATTTCCGCATGCAGGGCTCGGACGCCCTCTTCCTTCCGGCCGGATGAAATTCCGGCGGGCCCATCCGGCAGCTTTGCATCGCTATCACTGTCACGGCTGATTCCCTTTTCGAACCTTCCATAGGCCTGTCACGATGTTGTTTCTTGTTCTTGGTTGCCTGCGGCTTCGCGCTGTGTCGGCAGACTTGCCGATAATGTGCATAGGATTCAAGAAAAATAGGGCAGTTTTTTACATTAATGTTAAAAATAATTCCGAAAAACTGCCTCTAGGACAGTTAGTGTTGCCCAGATTAATCATTAATGATCTGGAATTTAATGCTGTTTTATTTCATGAAAGTTTTGGCATGGGAGCTGCTTAATATATTCAAGTTTTGCAGCTAAACTTTCCAAAATTAACATGCAACTAGGAGTCAGATCATGTTTCCTCAGACCCTGAGAGACTTTCCTCTCGTGAAAATCGGCAGCCTGCTGCTGGCAGCGCTTTCCCTGGCTACCCTTTCCACCGCCACGGCCCGGGCGGACCTGCTGGAGCAGGTCAAGGCCAAGGGCGAGATCGTCATTGGTACCGAGGCCGCCTTTCCTCCTTTCGAATTTGTTCAGGACGGCAAGATCGAGGGATATTCCGCGGATCTGCTGGCCGAGATCATGAAAGATTTGCCCGGCGTCAAGGCCAATCGGCTGGACGTGCCATGGCAGGGCATCCTGCCCGGCCTGGCTGCAGGTAAATTTGACTTTATTGTAACTTCCGTGACCGCCACCAAGGAACGCTACGAGCGCTACTCGTTGAGTCTGCCGATCGCCGATGCCACCGTGGCGCTGCTTGTACGCGCCGATTCCGACATCAAGACCCCAGAAGACGCTGCAGACAAGATCGTTGCGTCCCAGACCGGCTCTGCCCAGTTGCAGGCTCTCAAGGGACTGGGCGAAACGCTGGCCGCTGCCGGCAAGAAGTTCTCCGATGTGCGTGAATACGTGTCCTTCGACGAGGCATATGCCGACCTGGCCGCGGGCCGTGTGGACGCCGTGGCCCAGTCCTTTCCCAACCTGGCCGACGCGGTGAAGAAACGTCCCGACGCCTTTCGCATCATCACGCCACCTTTTGGCCCCAAGGTCTATTTCTCCTGGGCGGCCCGCAATGACGAGGACTCCAAGTCCCTGAGCGCCTTCTTCGACGAGGGGCTGCGCAAGCTCAACACCTCCGGCAAAATGGAGGAGTTGCAGAAAAAGTGGTTCGGCTTCGCAATGCCCGTGCCTTCTGACGAGCTTCCCGTTCCCATTCAGTAACAGTCATGGTGCCGGGACTCTGGCTGTCGCGGCAAATCGCTACAATCCAGAGTCCCCCGGTTCTCCGGGTCGCTTCACGGCCCCGCGGTCCAGGAACGTCAACCACAAGGACAGCCCAAATGAGCTCCGCCTTCGAATTTGAAGTGGTCTTGACCAGCCTGCCGACCCTGCTCAAGGGTGCCGGGGTCACCCTCGGCATATCCATGGCCTCCATCGCCCTGGGACTTGTGGTGGGAATGCTGGTTTGCCTGTGCCGCATCTCGGACCGCAAACTGCTGAGCTGGCCAGCGGCCGTGTTCATCAGCGCCCTGCGAGGCATCCCGATTCTGGTTCTGCTGCTCATCGTTTTTTACATGCTTCCGCTTGTCGGGATAGGGATTCCACCCATCATGGCGGCAATCCTTTCCATGAGCCTCAACTCCGGGGCGTTCCAGGCGGAAATCTATCGCGGCGGATTCCTGAGCATTCCCCGCGGACAGGCCGAGGCGGCACGGGCGCTGGGAATGAGCGAGTCGCGCATCCTCTGGCGTATTCTCATCCCGCAGGTCATGAACAAGGTTGCACCTTCGCTGACCAACGAATTGATCATGCTGCTCAAGAATTCATCCCTGGCGTCCTCCATCACCGTGGTGGAGCTGCTGCGGACCAGCCAGCAGATCGTGTCCAACACCTACCGCCCCACGGAACTCTATCTCACTGCCGCGCTTCTCTACATCCTCATGAGCATCGCCATCTCGGTTGTAAGCGATACGGCGCGCAGGAAATTCTATCACGGGGGGAGGGTGACGGCATGAATTTTTCCGTTCTCGAAGCATATCAGGGCGCCATCCTCGGCGGGTTGGGGACGACCATATATATATGCGCCCTCAGCATCGCCCTTGGCCTTGTGCTCGGCCTTGCCATCGAACTCGTCCGCCAGGAGCTGCCCTGGATGCGCATGCCGTGCCGGATTTACGTGGAGTTTTTTCGAGGATCACCCATTCTGATCCAGATCTTTCTTATCTACTACGCAGGCCCGCACTTCGGATTGCTGCTTAGTCCCGTCACCGCAGGTGTGGTCGGACTGTCCCTCTACGGTGCGGCCTACTACGCGGAAATCTTCCGCAGCGGATTCGAGGCGGTACCCAAAGGGCAGATCGAGGCGGCGGAGTGTCTGGGCATCTCTCCCTCGCGGGTACTGTGGCGTATCAAGCTGCCGCAGATGACCGCCCTGGTGCTGCCGCCCCTGGTCAACCAGTCCATCATCCTGATCAAGGACTCCGCTGTACTGTCCGTCATCACCGTGCCGGAACTGACAAAGCAGACCTCGAAAATAATCAACGAGACCTTCACTATCGCCGAGCCGCTGTTGGTGCTGGCGCTGCTCTACTGGGCGCTGGTGGAAGGGCTTTCGCGCCTGGGCAGGTTCCTGGAAACCCGCATGAATCGCCATATCACTTCATCCGCCGGGAGGACGTCATGAGCCTGGCACGCACGAACATTCCCCCTGTCATCAACATCACGAACCTGCACAAGCGCTTCGGCAATCTGGAAGTGCTCAAGGGCATCGATCTCGACATCTACCAGTCCGAGGTGGTCTGCCTCATCGGTCCCTCGGGGTCGGGCAAGAGCACGCTGCTGCGCTGTATCAATTTTCTGGAGAGCTATGAGCAGGGTCTGGTGAAGATCAACGAAGAACCCATGGGGTTCGTTGAGATGTATGACGGCACCCTGCGCAAGGCCCCTGCGGCGAGGGTGCTCGAGTCGCGACGCGATCTGGGCATGGTCTTTCAGCATTTCAACCTGTGGCCGCACATGAACGTGCTTGAGAACGTTACCGAGGCTCTGCGCTCGGTCAAGCTCAGGCCCAGGGACAAGGCCGAAGCCAAAGGCAAGGCCATGCTGGAGAAGGTGGGGCTCGGGGACAAGCTGGACAGCTATCCGGCAAATCTCTCCGGAGGCCAGCAGCAGCGGGTGGCCATCGCTCGTGCCCTGGCAATGGACCCGTCCATCATGCTCTTCGACGAACCGACCAGCGCCCTGGACCCGGAACTGGTCGGCGACGTGCTGGCCGTGATGCGCTCTCTGGCGGCCGAGGGCATGACCATGGTCATCGTTACCCATGAAATGGGCTTCGCCATGGATGTGGCCGACCGCGTGGTTTTCATGGAGGACGGCAAAATCGTCGAGCAGGGCGACCCAAAGACACTTTTCAACGCTCCGAAGAGTCCGAGACTGGCAGCATTTCTGAGTTCTTGGAATCGAAGGACCAACAGCTAATCTGGAACCGTGCAACCTTTCAGAACAATAACAGGAGATTATCATGTCCGAGCAACTCGTCACCATTCCCGCCCGTTCCGGCAAGGCCGCCCTGGTCAAGGCCGGACAGAGGATCAAGATCATCAACACCCATGGCGCACAGATCGTTGATACCTGGGCCTTCAATCCCTGCGACCCCAGCGAATACCTCTCCATGCAGCATACCCGGGCCTATCTGGACAAGGTCATTCCTTCAGCCGGCGACACGCTGGTTTCCAACCGCCGCCGTCCCATGCTGCAGTTCGTGGAAGACACCTCCCCGGGCGTGCACGACACACTCATCGCGGCCTGTGACATATACCGTTATATCGGTCTCGGGGTTACGGAATACCACGACAACTGCCAGGACAACATGTACGCAGCCCTGCGCGAACTTGGTGTGAACGCGCCGACTTGCCCCAGTCCCCTGAACTTGTGGATGAACACGCCCGCCAAAGACAACGCCATAGTGTGGCTGCCCCCCGTCTCCAAGCCTGGGGACTATGTGGTGCTGGAAGCTGCCATCGACTGTGTGGTGGCCATGTCTGCCTGTCCCCAGGATATCATTCCAATCAACGGTGAGGCCTGCAAGCCCACTGAAGCTCACTTCGTGGTGCTCGGGGAGGCGTGATGGATCCGCTCCGGCTGACCCGCGAACTCATCGGCATCGACACCTGCAATCCTCCGGGGGGCGAAGAGAAGGCTCTGCGTCATCTCGAAAGTCTCCTGGGGGATGCCGGGTTCGAGGTGACTCTGGATCTGTTTGGGGAGGGGCGGGGCAGTCTCGTGGCCCGGTATAACCGCGGGGCGACGGACACGTCCCTGTGTTTTGCCGGGCACATCGATACCGTGCCCCTTGGCACTGCAGCCTGGAGCCGGCAGCCCTTTGGCGCGGAAGTTCATGACGGGTTGCTTTATGGTCGTGGAGCCAGCGACATGAAGAGTGGCATCGCAGCCATGTGCTGCGCTGCCATGGCCGCTGCTGCGGAGAAGGTACCGGGGGAGATCGCCCTTTTTGTCTGTGGCGCCGAGGAAACAGGATGTCAGGGTTCCTTTCGCCTGGCCGCAAACCCCGGACTGCTGGGACGTCCCGGCGCAATGGTGGTCTGCGAGCCGAGTCGCAACCGGCCTCTGCTGGGGCACAAGGGTGCCCTGTGGCTGCAGGGCCGCACTGCGGGCAAAACGGCTCATGGCTCAATGCCCGAGTTCGGTGACAATGCCCTGTACAAGGCCGTTGACGCTATCGCGCGCCTGCGGGCCATGGAATTGGGCCAGGCGCCTCATGTGCATCTCGGCCCGGCGACCATGAGCATAAACACCCTGTGCGCCGGGCAGAACACCAACTCCGTGCCCGACGAGGCGATCTTCACCATGGACCTGCGCACCCTGCCCGGCATGACCGGACAGGAGTTGATCGCGCGTCTGGCCCGAACAGCGGGGCCGGACGTGGAATTTGACACGCTACTGGATATTCCGGCTGTTTGGACCGAGGCTGACGACCCCTGGGTCCTCAGTAGCTTCGAGTTGCTGCGCGGGCATCTGAACGTCGCGCCGGGCATCGAGACTGTGCAGTTCTTCACCGACGCTTCCGCCTTTCGTCAGGCCCTGTCGAACATGCCCATAATCATTCTCGGCCCAGGCGATCCGGGCTTGGCCCATCGCACGGACGAACACTGCGAAATCCGTCAGATAGACGCCGCCATGCGCATGTATCTCGACCTTTGCCGCGACTGGGGTGGTGCATAGGCCCTGAGCAGGCTGCCCAATAAGGCGATCTGTTGCGCCAGCGAAAAAATCCAGACCGCTTATGTATATGCATGGTCGGGTGTCCTGGATTTTTTCGCTTTCCGGCATCTCGCCGTTTATTTCAGCGGCCTGTGAATTATGAATTTTCAAGGCAATCATTTCTTCAAGGACATCCTGCCCTTCTTTCTTGCCTACGCCGTCATGTTCGTGATTTTCGCCTTTGTGCAGCAGTTACTGGCCACATTTTTATAGTGCATATCCATCATGGAGAAATGTATGAGCAAAATAGCAGTTCTTACCACTGGCGGAACTATTGCCAGCATAAAAAACGAAAATTCAGGGCTCTATATGTCGGGTGCCATGTCTGGAGAACAGCTCGTTAACAGGGATCGCGTCAGGTCGACTATGGAAATCGAGGTCGAGTCTGTCTTTCAAGTGCCAAGCAACGCTATGGACTTCGACAAACTGCTCCGATTGCGCGACAGGATTCTCCACCATATAAACGATCCAGACGTCGATGGAGTTGTCGTAACGCATGGTACGGACACGCTCGAAGAATCGTCATATTTCATGGATCTGATTCTCGAGACGAAAAAAACTGTGGTCTTTACCGGTGCACAGCGGACTCCTTGTGGAGAGGGTACAGACGCCTATGCCAACATCCGTGATGCCATCGCAGTAGCAGCCTCTCCTGAATGCAAGGGAATTGGGGTTCTCGTTGCCTTTAACGAGGGGGTGTACAGCGCGAGGCACGTTCACAAGATGCATGCGAACAACGTTCAGGCCTTCACGTCTCCCGGCTTTGGACAACTCGGTTATGTGGACAATGGAGAATGCTTCATGACGCAGAATCCGCTCCAACATGTATGTTACGAACTGAAAGAACCGTTGGGGAGGGTTGATATCATCAAGGTGTATTTGGGGTGCGACGGTAAGATCATCGACACTTGCGCGGACTTCGGCGTGTCGGGGATTGTTCTTGAGGGCCTGGGGCGTGGACATGTTCCCCCTGGTTGTATGAATGCGGTGCAGCGGGCGGTTGACAAGGGCGTGCATGTAGTCATCACCACCAACTGCGGCCAGGGTCGTGTCTATCCTGTTTACGATTTTGCCGGAGGCGTCAGAGACCTTCAATCGAGGGGCGTGATCCTTGGGCATGACTACATGAGCTTGAAAGCGCGAATTAAACTCATGGTACTCTTGGCTTCGGGACACGAATCCAGCATGGCGTTGCAAAAGGCTTTTCTAGCTTAATCTTGCTGAAGAGAGCACTTTGCGGAGGTGAAAGTCCCATGCGCCCCAAAAAATAAACGCTAGCCGGATGGCAAGGGTGTCCAGCGCGAGGTTGAATCAGGAGTATGCCGCAGGCAATATTCCTGCTCAACGATTGGGGAGCACCTCTTACGCCCATATTATGTTTGCTTCCATCGGCAGTTGCGGTCGTGGACAGGATGTCGCAACTCGTTTCAGTGCTCACTTTCTAGGTACCTGCAAGGGTTCTGTTTTAAAATAAATTGCTCCGTGAGTGGAAGGCAGTAACTGGGCGAGTCAGAAAGATAGTTCTCGATCGTGCCCTTCGGGGATTCTTGAGAAGCCAGCTTTTCTCAAGAGGCAAGGTGTGCGAGAAAAAAAGTTTTATTCGACAACTAGCTTTAATAATGGAAAAAATAGCAGCGCTAAACTCCATTTTTGGGAATTTGAGTAGAGTGGATCAAAAGTTTTGCTTGCATTTTTTTTTGAGCGGGCTATAGTGGGAATTTCCGTGGTGGTGAATTTCCTGTAAAAATGGTGAAGCCTATGTAGATATTATATTGAAAATTTTTATTTGTCTGATATGATATGTGTTTTTAAACATATGTCTTGTCTGTATTGGCAGTCTGTCAAATATTATATTTGACATATGGATTTGTATTGTCATTTTCCAATTCAAAATGAATTCAACAATGTTTTTTTATTTTTATTAAATTTTTATTATTCGAGCAAGAATTATTTTTTTAATGTCATAATTTTTATCAAGACAGAAGAAAGGAGAATAGTGATGGCTGTACATGTTCCGACGCGGCGTAGAGGTGAAAAGCGGACTGAAGAAATTTCCTTCAAGGTCAGCCGCGATGAAAAAGCTATGATTACAGCTGCTGCAAAATCAATGAATACGAAAAAGGCGATTTTGATTAGAAAAGTTCTTTTTGAATATGGGATTGGAGTGGAGGTCCCGAAGGAAGAACCCAAAGCTACCGAACGGCCTGCTCCGAAAGTAAGCCGTGAGTTGATGCTTGAAGTTGCCAAGATGAGTAACAGATTGAGCCAACTTGCCAACTGGGTGACCAAGTACAAAACAGAGGAAGATGTAGTGCTCGTGGTGTTCACGCTCGTTGCGCTCGACCAAACGCTTAGCGAGTTGGTTCACGGACTTCCAACGTATAAAAAGTAGAAAAACTATGCTTGTAAAGTATTTGAATAAAGGCCGTGGGGATGCGCAGAAAGCAGCTGATTATCTTATTGGTGATTATGACTGGACTGGTGAGAAAAGAAAAGAAGTTTCTGTTTTGTACGGTTCGCCAAACCTTGTCGCCAAAGTTGCAAATTCGCTGACAAACCCGAATGTTTACACAAGTGGCGTAGTCGCCTGGGCCGTAACTGACAAGCCGACGGATCAGCAAATACTTGAAGCAATGTATCTGTGGCGACTTCTTGCGTTCGCAGGAATGGAAATAAACAGATTTTGCCACTGTGAAATTTTGCACCGTGACTTTGATGGAGGTGTTCACGTTCATATGCTCATCGCTCGCGTAGACTTGGAAACAGGGAAATGCTTCAATCCCGCTCCTCCTCGTTGGGAACGGACATTTGGGATTATGCAGGATCTGCTCAATCATAAGTATGGTTGGGCAGATCCTAATGATCCCATGCGGGCCAGACTTTTACAGCCAGGGCCACGCGTTTATGTTGATAAGTCTCGGCAACGAGAAGGTTTTGAATTTGAACCAGACCAGAGAGGCATAATTCACGACATAGTAATCAATGGTATTAAGGAAGGTGAAGTGACTAATCGGTCATCAATGGTCGGTTATGTCGAAAGTTTTGATTATGAAGTTGTGCAGACAGGAAAGAATTATATCAGTATTAAAAATCCAGATGGGGGTTATAATATTCGCCTCAAGGGATCTTTGTACTTAGAAGATCGAGTATTTGACAGAATAATTGAAGAAGAGTGGCGTACTGATGCTGATTTAGTCCGCTATCCGGACGAAAGAGCCGCTAATGAAGCATTTGAAAGATTCGAGTGTATTCGTGAAAAGCGTTCAAATTATAATATGAAACGATTTGCTGTAAAAAATAAAGATTATTCTAATTCAACACAAGAAATTATTGACTCGGAGTGGATCGCAAACTGTTCCCATAATTTTTTGTCAAAAAGATCTAAGGATTCTTATTTTGGTAGGGCTGATGTGTATATTAGTACACTATTTTATAAATATGTAGAAATTCATACAATTGTAAAAAAAAATAACAAAGAAGAAGAAAGTGTGAATAACAGATCGCAAATTTCGAATCGCAGTAAAAACAATGATTTAAATAATTGTCGTCCAGATGATTTCTGTCGTGATGTTTTTGAAAAATATAAAGAAGATTACAAATATTTCGAATTGTATAATTGTGATTATTTGGAAGAATTTCAGGCAATAATGAGTAAAATTATATATTATATTTACGATATGGATATAAAAAATAAAATTTTATCCGATATAATATATGATTTTTATAATGTTAATAGTGAGTTATATATTAATTTTATAAACATTGAAAAAATATCTATTTCAAATGAATATGATTTCAATGTTTGCAATGATATTCCGGAATGTCAAAGCCAAAGAAATAAAAGTCAGTTGAGTCTGAAGATGTAGTTTGTGCAAGACTGAGTAACACAGCAACTAATTAAGAGGTGCAAAATGATGATTAGTAACGAAGTAAAACTTTTCTGTGAAAAAGAAGCGGCTGATTTTTTATCGATCAGTGTCAAAACTCTTCAGCAGTGGAGATATCTGAAAAAGCCTCCTGTATATATAAAATTTGGTAGAAATGTTCGTTATAATTATCATGATTTGGTAAAATATATGCAGTCGTGTATCGTTGAGCCAATGAACTGATGCTTTATAATAATTTATTGCTATTGTTTCATGAAGTTATTGCTTTGAATTTATTGTAGTAATTCATATTCTGCCATGCAGTGAACATAAAGACATCTCATTTCTTGTAATTTGGCATCCATCAGGATGAGACGTTCTGGACCCTGAGCGGCAATCAGTATATCTCCTGTCAGCATGCAGCAGCAGGACGTCATCTTCAAGCTCAACAACCTAGGCAACCGCTTTCCGCGTGGTTTGGAGCTCTCCAAGCAAGACCTTCTCTTCGTTGGCTGGCTGTATTTCCGTGAGTTGGCCACGGAGGCGGCGAGGATCTCGGACCGTGAGTTGCGGCAGCAGTTTTCCCATGCCGCCGTTCAGCTCGGCATGGAGGATGATGTTTCCCAGTCGGCGCAGGTCATTGACCGGCTGGTGCGATTCAGGCTTGGTGCGCACGTCGGTGGCGGATTCAATCGTTCAGGTGTACTGCCTGACGAGGTTCGGTCTTTTGGTGATTTTTCCAATATATTCCATCAGTATAACGTATTAACGTATTGATTTAGAGGTTCCGTTAGCAGATCTTGAGGATGGTCTCCTCCAAAAGTCGCCCACTTGCTCTTGCCCGTGAAAATAGTAGATGCCAACTCTTGGCCTACGGTATCGAACACGGAGAGTTTTACTTCTATCCGATCAGGTCGCCCCGACCATTCCGTTGCTCGGTCCTCCCAGTGCAGAATCTCCGGCACGACGTAATAGATGCTTCCACCGGCGTGCGACTGTTCGAGGCATTCTAGCTTTTCGCAACCGGAATTCACAGATGTCGTTGCCGCGAATTGGGCAAATGCGCCCCGCACCGCCAGTGCTGTCATTTTTCCAGAGTTGGCGTACACTGTGGCCCCAAAATGTCCGTTAGCAGGTGTGGCGATGAGAACGGGGGTGCCCCGGTCCAATTTAGAGTTCGTCTTCGTCAGAGGAGTGTTTTTATAGGTGGCCGCACAGCCGGAGAGCAAAGTCAAGGCGATAAAAAACAAGATGAAACGCATGTGTTCTCCAATAAGCGTAAAAATTTAATTTAAGTTCACACACTACACAATTTGTTGAAAAATTCAAATACAATAATATGAGCTCAAAACTGATTTAGTCATGAATAATTATAATGTTGTCAATTTTATAATTTGTATATATCATGGTTTGAGTTTTAAGAATGTATTGTTCGCAGAAAATTTCTATATTGATTGTGCAAAATACAGTATCAAAATCAACTTATAATTGCAACTAACATTTTAGATTTTAATTCCTTTAATTTTTTAAATCTAAAACTAAAATCTTTTAATTTTTCCGCTCGTAGTGTGAGGGATCTCGGATACAGAAATTAATTTTAGTGGCAACTTGTATCGCTCTAAATTATTTCTACAATGATTTAATATTGATGATTTGTCAATTTCATTATTTGATGAAAAGATTACTTCAGCTACGATCATTTGTTCGATTCTTGGTTCGGGTATTCCGTAAACTCGAGCTTTTAAAATAAATGGGTGGGATTCAAGTACCGATTCAATTTCTTCCGGGAAAACTTTCAGCCCTGCAACATTTATTTGAGATGATTTTCTCCCGACTAGCTTCAGACAGTTTTGCTCTATAACTCCAAGATCTCCACTGCGAAAAAAACCATCTTTGTCAAGAGTTGTCGGTCTTCGCTGCGGATAAATATATCCGGAAAATACGCCTGCACCCTTGATGCATACTTCTCCAACTTGTCCGTCAGCGGTATTGTTTCCTTCTTCATCGTAAATGCGAATATCGAATCCAGGCGCTGCCGAACCTACCGTCAAGGGGTTTGAATTGTCATGAGTGTTGATGCAAACGAGGCCTGCTTCGATTATTCCATAAGCCTGCCTGAGCGGATGTCCGAAACGCTGCTGAAAAGAGACGGCTATGGATTCCGGGAGGGGTTGCCCAGTGGAGATTGCCCAGCGTAGGTGTGGAAATTTCTCCATGCCTGAATCGGCGGCCAGCAGTCGAAACTGCCAGGGGCTGCCATAGAGCAGGGTTGCTTGATGTTTTTCAGCCAATGAGAGAACCGTTTCTGAACGCGTGTCAGGAGAAAGTATAACCGTTGTCCCGGCCATAAAATAAGCAAGTATTGATGATGCAAAATGCAAGCTTGCAGACATTGTCCATATTATCGTGTCTTTGATGCCAAGTTCAAGGGCGTGAATTACTGAATCAATTCTAGCTTCAATACATTGGTGTGAGAGAATGACACCCTTGTTTATTCCTGTTGTTCCAGATGTTGGACGAATAAAAGCTGTCGATTCTTGTTCTGGAAAACATGTTTTTGAGCTATCCAACAATTGTGTCACAAATTTGTCTTCTTTTTGTTTCAACACGGCATCTGCTTCACAACAACGAAGGTGAGTGGCTTTTTCCTGGTCGGAAGCATTCGGAGGCAGCGCAATGAGCGCCTGGCCTTTCAATATCACGGCCAGTGCAAGAACAATATCATCTATGGAATTGGCCAAAGACACGGCCACGCGAGTTTTCCGGTTGTCTGCAAATTTCAAGGCATCGGCCTGCTTTCGAACTTTGCGGTCGAGATCCGAAAAAGTAAGGCATTCTTCTCCTTTAATGAGCGCAGCTCTATTACCGTATGTGACAGCATGGGACAGAATTGATTCAATAATGTTCATGTCGATATTGCCCGTTTTAATATGAGCCTGTTTGATGTTTGTCGGCGTGCATCCTGGGCTGCCAATTCGCCCGCGCGGTGTCCTGTTTCAATGCACACGCCAGCGACTCGGGCTGCTGCCTGACCCAGTGAGGATGAACTTAAACTCATGCCGGCCGTATAGATTGAAGGGGAGTGCGATGCCCGGAGACATTCATCCGGTATGGCGTATCCGCTCGGATGCGGATAAATAAAGCGGGGGCCTCGCAAATCGCGCCACCACTCAACCGGCCAAAAACCTCGGATGTTGGGATGTCCCGTATTGTCCTCCTTTCGGAGCATCTCTTCATCAAGCCGCAAAAAACCGGCAAGCACCCTGCCGCTTCGCAAGCCTACTTTTATTCCTGACCATTCAAGGCGAGCCGATTTGAAGGCTGCGAATGTCTTTCGCAAATCATCGAGCATTATGCGCAGGCATTCATTTGCATATTCCGCCAATCTCGCAGGTTCTTCAGCATGAAAGTCTGGTGGAAGATTAATAACGCCTCGAACTTCATCTGCCTTTTTTGTCCAAGGTAGAAACGAAGGCAGGAATTTCCGACCTGACAGGGTTAGCTGACGCAATATCTGTAGAGAACTCCAGGGCTCCCGGTTATCAATCCCCCCAATGCAAAAACCGACACCAGGGCAGGTCGGTTCTGTTGGTATTGTTGGAAGCCCTGCCATATTCAGGATGTGGGCCTGTCCGGTGGCGTCGATAAGAGAGCGAAACGCGAGATGATCCCCAGGCTGCAGACGCGTATTGAATGTAGTTCTTATCGTTGGTTGTGCCGCCAGCATCTTCAAAGCTGTCTGCGAAAATTGGCCGGGATTGATAGGAAGTACATGTACCCGACCGATACGCTGCGGTTCGTTGCCGATTGCCTGAGCCCACATCCGCGCCCTGTCCGATACAAGTGTCGCTTTGCTCCTATCGGGCAGGTAGAGTCCACAGATAGTGTGAAGCCCTGCATGGTCCAGGGTCCCGCCAGGCTTTGAGTGTTCGTCCACCAAGAGGACCTGGGCTCCTGCCTGGGCGGCCGTCAAGGCCGCAGACACGCCCGAAGGACCGGCGCCAACGACAATGACATCGGCCTCAAGCGTCAAGGGCTGACGGTTTCGATGATCCATATGGTCATCGACCATAGATCATGGGCTTGCGCTTTCCGTAGCCTCGTACGTTTTTCCAGATCGGACGCTGTTGAAATAGGCCCAGCAGTTTCATAATCATGTTCAGGGAAAATTTGTTCCAATCCGATGGTGTTGACCATGTCGGGCGATGAATGGAGAGTTCGTCAATACCGGCGACAGGGGCTGGTCCAAGGTCCGGCGAACAAAAATAATAAGGCTCCAGCAAGGTGTTTTGGACATTGAGAAGCCCCTGGTCCAGACAATATTTCCATACGCCGGTGTTTCGGTAAACGCGGATTCCGATGCTTGGAAAGATTGCGTTGGCGTGAACATGCTGATCAAGAAATTCCGCTGAATCTCGTATCGTGTGCCATGTTTCTCCCGGACCGCCGAAGAGCAGGTGCGCAGCGAAGGGTATGTCCGCTTTTTGTAGCGCCTTAGATGCTTTTGCAATCTCGGACAGAGAAAAATTCTTGCCCATGGATTCGAGCATGGGTTCGCTGGCCGCGTCCAATCCCAGTTCGGCGCCGACACAGCCTGACGCCTTCATGGATCGCGCAAGAGTGTCGTCGAGGCCGGAGGGATTGATGTACGCCTGCCAGGTGATCTCAAGGTTCGCCTGGGCCAATGCATCACAAATGGCCAGAGCGTGTTCGCGTGGATGGTTGAAGGCCGAATCCACAAAATAAAAATGGCGGCATCCAGACTGACGAATGGCCGCAATTTCCTGGACCACGCTTTGCGCGGAACGCAGGCGCATCTTGCGGCCTTCAAGCTGGGGATACACGCAGTACGAGCAGGTCAGGTTGCAGCCCCTGCGGGTTTGAATGCCCGCGAATCCGCCCCACCGCACGTAGGTTTTGAGAGGAATCTGTCTGTGCTCCTGCCTAGGTAACGCATCCAGATCGAGGATGTTTTCAAGGGGACGCACTTCCCCATGGCGTCCTGCCACGCCGGGGATGTCGGCCGGGTTATTCCCTGAGAGCAGACGCTCGACCAGATCAACACATGTGCGTTCTCCTTCTCCGACTACTCCCCATTCGAGTTCTAGCGCGTTTAAAATTTCAAGCGGAGCAAGAGAAAATGCCGCACCTCCGATGATCAGGGGTACGTTTGTGGCCTGACGGACGATGTCGATCACCTTTTTTACTTCCGGAAGAAACGATTCTGGGGAGGTCATGACGCAGGAGTCCAGGTTGCGCATGGAAAATCCGATCAAGTCCGGTGAAAAATTTTGAATGGTGCGGCGTAAGGTGCTCTTGACGTGCAAAGCCGGTCCGAGGTCAAGCAGTCGTGCGTTATGCTGCGCGTTATTCAACGCACCAACAATCATGGCTGCACCGATCGGAGCGGCGGGATATGGGAGGCGTTGTCGGTTGACGGCGATGATAAGGATATTGGCCATGTTTGATCCGAGGAGGTTACAGGGGCAGCAGGTCGTGCATCATGCGCTGGCCCAGTTGCAAGGGGTCCTGGCCTGTGCTGCAGATTGAAAGATGGAGTTTTGCGCTGTGCCTGCAAGCGAAAAAACCCAGGCCGGGAGGATCACAGATCATGGGTTGGTGGAAAACATGCTCGACTCGCGCACCATGAAAATCAAAATCCACAAGCGTATCAAACGTGGTTCGGCCTGTGTGCGCGAAAAAGCAGGAGGCCATTCTGCCCTGGGTCAGATGGCGCAGAAGCTGGGAGCCTGCAGCGCGGGGCAGGTATCCCGACAGATCGAGTTGCCTTTCACAGGCTTCGACATGCCCGTTTCTGAGCGCATTCAGGAACTGTTCGGCAACATAACGAGCCAGAGTTTCGGGCGTGGTGTCTTCCATTTGGGCTGCTTGCGCCAGGATATATACGAGGCTGATCGGATTCCCGAGAAGCGGGCTTAGGTTACCTGGACTGCGTCGCGTCACGGTGACGGGAATCATGTAACCGGACGGATTGTTTTTGACCTCAATGCACAGAGCGTGCGTTCGTCGTAGAGCCCCCGCAAGCAGGAGTGCTGTTTCGCCGATGATGGGATGGATTTGTTTGCCCCGGCCAGCGATCTCCTTGCTTTGCACCTCGTCAAGAACAAGATGGCCCACATTCAGCCGGGGATGAATGTTTGGCATTTCGGGCGCCGCCACGCCCTGTCCAATGCGCTTGAAGACTGGGTGGAGGGATCTTGTGGCTTTGAGTCGCTGCAATCCGCTTATATGCGAGACGGGTTTCCAGGTGATCGCGTTCTCTTTGTTTCGTCCTGCAAGTCGAACTAACAGGAATTCGGCGCCGCGAGCATCCATGAGCAAATGATCCCAGGTGAGGCCCAGAGTCGTCCCTTCGGGTCCTTCAATGATATCTATCGCAAAAGGTGGATGCGCAGGCCTGGGAATGGGCGTGTTCAGGCGCCAGTTCAGAACGTCATGGGCGTGTATGTTTTGGTGTCTGCGGAATTCGGGACGCATCGCCAAGGGGTTCAACACCCGGCGTGTTCGGGCCAAGCCGTCAAGGAGGACGACTCGGCATGCGGGTTCTTCAAACGCCCAGGCCTGGAAGCGCTCCTCAAATTGATGCGGATCGGGAGGAGCGGATAGCCGCAGCTGAAGCTGCGCGATGTTGCCTGGCAAACCGTGACGACGCATGTCATGATCAAGAATGTCCAGGAAATGATCCGGACCTTGGAGACGGGCAGGATTCATGATCACTGGTTGCGATACGTGTCGATGGTCGCGGACAATGTTTCCAGGCTTTGCAGATTGGTCTCAGTCAGTGCCGAGTCGGGAATGTTTGCACCTAATTCATTTTCAGCCATGACGATGAGTTGCAGTTGAGCCAATGAGTCGATGCCAAGATCTGCCAAAGTGGCAGTAGGGCTCAATTTCTCGGGTGAGACACCAAGAAGCTCTTGTGTGGTTTTTTTGAGCCAGTTGAAAGTTGAGTCTGGAGAAATCTCTGCTAACGTCATGGAACTATCCTTAATCAAGCTGTGTTCAAGAAAAAAATCGTGAGGAGCGTTCAATCCCAGTCCGCGTCCTTGCCCATGTCGTTAGTCGGCAGCGAGGTTCCAAAAGTCAGGGATTTCGGAATCTCGCTCGCGGACAGTCTCTGGACCAACCACGTACGGATGTCGCGGCGAAAGGCATCGATCTGGCTCTCATCCCTGAGGACGACGAATGCCTTGAGCCTTTGTCCTTCATCCGGGCGCATGAGGCGCACCGCGCATGAGCGCACCATGGTATGGCTGCGGATACAGCCGGCCACTTTTTCTGGGTATACGTTGACACCAGCTACCTGGACACATTTGTCCTGACGCTTCAGAGGCCGGAAGGTTCGGGCTGTCTCCCAATGGATGAGATCGGGTAGTTTGAAGGATCCTGCGGTTTCTCCGTCCGGAAGTCGGCGCGTGAGTATCGTTGGATGGTCTGCCTGAATGGTGAACGGCTCCCAAAACGGAAGCAGCGTGTAGGCATGATCCGGATGGTGACGCGTACCGATGCCTCCGGTTTCCGATGAGCCGTAAACTTCCGTTATACGGCATAGTCCCAGGTTCAGCAGGGTATGGATGATATCCGCCGGGCAGGGGCCTGTTGATGTCACGCCGCAGACTCCGGGCGGGAAGGAGGGGGCAAGCACTGCCAAGGATTTCCAGAACATGGGAAAGGCCACGACCAGGTCGCCAGGACGCAATTGTTCCATCTGGCTCCGCGAAGGGACAAGAGGGAGATCAAGGACCGGAGTTCCCAAGGCCTTGGGCAGGAGAATGGAAAAAAGGAATCCATAAATATGATGCCTGGGAACCAGCGTGACGATGCGCGTATGCTCCTTGAAAATTTCCGCCTGAGCCTGAATTTCCTGTTCCAAGAGGGCAAAAGATTGCTTGCAGGCGTTGGGCGTGCCCGTGCTGCCTGATGTCTTGAAAACAAGTTCGGCAGGATTGGAGCGCCAGAACCCGAGCGCACATTGGGCCCACTCGTCCATGGTCGGACAACTCATGAGTTGATCCACGGCAGTGTCGGGAATGCACAGCATTTCAGTAAAGGCGTGAGCCACGCTCCGCAGTTCGTATTCCTCCAGACCTGATTGCGAGGGTTGCATCGACGCGAGAGCGGCCATGTCCAGGCTGTTGGCCAGGAGGTAATGCGCTTTGCTGGCGTGTAACCCGGAACCGCGTATCAGGCTGGCCAGTAAAGCCCGCAGATCGGGGGCTGTGAGTTCGAGGGCCGAGTTCATGTGCATTCTCCGGAAGTTACGAGAATGCTGCCAGTCATGCCGAATCGGTTTCTGCTCAGACAATGCACGGCAGGACATTCATCCATGACTGGCCCCAGCCGTCCCTGAACTACGAGCAGGGCCACGGCCGCATCGAAGGCCATACCGATGGGCATGTTGCCGTAAAGCGGGGAGAAATCATGCATCGGAGGAAGGGTGTTTCGTTGCGCAGGGCTCGCGGACCCGGAGAAAAAGATCGGGGCATCGAGACACGTTTTTGAGAGGGACGTGTCCTCGATGAAGCCGTGGCGTGCACGTTCTGGATCGGCGTGCAGGCAGAAAAAGACGGCCCCCTCTCCGGGGACAAGCCTGCGTCGTCCGCCAGATCTTTCGTTAGACAGATTTTCGGCAATGCGATGGGCATTTATCTCAAGTAAGGCCGTATGTTCATCTACGGCGCCGAGCAGAACGCGCGTTACGCGTTTTTCAGCCAGCCAGGTTTGGGCAGTCAGGAGCGCCGCCGCAACGGCCGTGTCGAGTTGGCAGATACTGAAACACGGGCCCCGCAAAGACATCATGAGTGCGATGGTGGCGGCGGGAATGTTGTGGACGGAATGCGCGAACGCCTGCGGCGA
>Ga0180007_10000230_pt1 | contig 103095 bp, 78 predicted proteins | sample MM_PC_MetaG_FD_121122 | JGI IMG/M metagenome (GOLD analysis project Ga0180007, IMG submission 121122) | Groundwater microbial communities from the Aspo Hard Rock Laboratory (HRL) deep subsurface site, Sweden - MM_PC_MetaG | ecosystem: Environmental > Aquatic > Deep subsurface > Groundwater... | reverse complement strand
TGACCGGCAAAGTGTTCGTGACCGCCGGGCTCGGCGGCATGAGCGGCGCCCAGGCCAAGGCCGCGGTCATCGCCGGTGCGGTGTGCGTCGTGGCCGAGATCAACCCCGAGGCCGCCATCAAGCGCCACTCCCAGGGCTGGGTCGACGAGCTGTACGACGACCTCGACCTGGTCCTCGGCCGCCTCGAGCAGGCCCGGGCCATCGGCGAAGCCGTTTCGATCGCCTACCAGGGCAACATCGTCGATCTGCTCGAGCGCATGGTCGACGACGATGTCGACGCCGAGCTCGGCAGCGACCAGACCAGCCTCCACATCCCGTACACCGGCGGCTACTATCCCGCCGGCCTCTCCCTCGAGGAATCGAACGACCTGATGGTCGACGATCCTCCGGCGTTCAAGGACGAGGTGCAGGATTCGTTGAAGCGCCACGTGGCAGCCATCAACGCGCTCAGTGAACGCGGCATGCATTTCTGGGACTACGGCAACGCCTTTCTGCTCGAGGCGAGCCGCGCGGGGGCCGACGTGCTCGCCGAGGACGGGTCGTTCCGCTACCCGTCCTACGTCGAGGACATCATGGGCCCACTGTGCTTCGACTTCGGGTTCGGACCGTTCCGCTGGGTGTGCTGCAGCGCCGATCCGCGTGATCTCGAAACGAGCGACGCGATCGCCGCCGACGTGATCCGCGAGCTGGCCGACATCGCGCCTCCGGAGACGAAGCAGCAGTACCTCGACAACCTGCACTGGATCACCGAGGCCCAGAAGAACAAACTGGTTGTCGGATCCCAGGCCCGCATCCTCTACAGCGACGAAGTGGGCCGCCGCAGGATCGCCCAAGCCTTCAACGATGCCGTGGCCGACGGACGCATCTCCGCTCCGGTGGTGATCGGTCGCGACCATCACGACGTCTCCGGCACCGACAGTCCCTACCGCGAAACCGCCAACATCCGCGACGGATCGATGTGGTGCGCCGACATGGCCGTGCAGAACTTCGCCGGCGATTCGTGCCGCGGCGCTACCTGGATTTCGCTGCACAACGGCGGCGGCGTGGGCTGGGGCGAAGTGATCAACGGCGGCTTCGGCCTGGTCCTCGACGGCACCGACGACGCCTCACGGCGCCTGAACATGATGCTCCACTGGGACGTCAACAACGGCATCGCCCGACGGGCCTGGGCCCGCAACGCGGGTGCCGAGTTCGCCATCGCCCGGGCCATGGAGCGCGAACCGCTCCTGACCGTCACCATGCCCGAACACGCCGACGACGACCTGGTCGGCGACGCCATCACCCGAGCCTTCGTCACGGAGTCCTCATGAAGCCCCAAGCCGAGCGACTGAGCCGACCTGCTGTTCCCGAACTCGACACCCTTCTGGGGCACTCCTTCCCCGTGCTCGACGACGGGTTCGTGAGACTGGTCGACTACATGGGCGACGACCAGTCCATCGTGCAGGCAGCGCGGGTGTCCTACGGCGCCGGCACCAAGATGGTCAGCCAGGACCGCGGCCTGATCCGCTACCTGCTGCGGCACCGGCACACCACGCCGTTCGAGATGTGCGAAATCAAGCTGCACGTCCGGGTTCCCATGGACGCCTGGCGACAGTGGATCCGACATCGGATGGCCTCGGTGAACGAGTATTCGACTCGCTATTCGGTCGCCATCAACGCGATGCAGACCACTGCGCCACACCAGTGGCGAACCCAGGCACTGGACAACAAGCAGGGCAGCGACGGAACCATCGATCCGGATATGGGTCGGCATCTGACCGAGCGGGAAGCAGAGCTCCATGAGATGGCCCGGGCCATCTACCAGGAACGACTCGACGCCGGCGTGGCCCGGGAGCAGGCCCGCAAGGACCTCCCCCTTTGCACCTACACCGAGGCCTACTGGAAGATCGATCTGCACAACCTGCTGCATTTCCTGGCACTGCGAATGGAATCCCACGCCCAGAAGGAAATCCGGGACTACGCGACGATCATCGGCGAACAGATCGTGGCCAAGTGGCTGCCGTTGACCTGGGAGGCGTTCCTGGATTTCCGGATGGGAGCGGTGATGCTGACCCGCATCGAAAAAGAAATGCTCGCTGCTCTCGGCGGCGATGACCTCAACCGGGCCATGACCCTCGGCAGGGATGCCGGATGGATCGATGCCGACAGCGGCGCGCCGACGAGAAACCGCGAGCGGAGTGAATTCGAGGACAAGGCCCTGGCGTGGGGAATCGAATTGCCGTGGGGCAACCCGAGGAGCATCGATCATGCATGAGGACATCCACGACAATGGCCAGCAAATGCAACTCAAGCTCCTGATCGCCGAAGTGACCCGATCGTTCTTCGACGTCTCGCCATCGGACATTGACGCCAAGATCAACGACGCGCTCGCTGCCTGTGGTTCGTTCGTCGGCGCCGATCGTTCCTACGTCTTCCTCTCTACCGGCTCCTTCATGTCGAACTCCCACGAGTGGTGTGACGAAGGCATCGAGCCCCAGATCGACAGCCTGCAGAACCTGCCAATCATCGCCTTCCAGTGGACCATGGATCAACTCCTGGACGAGGGTGTCGTCGTGATCCCCGACGTAGCCCTGCTGGGCCCCGAAGCTGCAGCGGAAAAGGAAACCCTGCAGGCCCAGGCCATCCAATCGGTCATCATGGTCAGGATGGAGACGACCCACGGCAGGGATCTAGGTTTCCTCGGTTTCGATGCCGTGAGAAACCGCAGGCAGTGGACTCATGAGAACGCCACCCTGCTCAAAGTGATCGGCACGATCATCGCCACGATGCTCGAACGGATTCAACTGTACAAGCAGCTGAGATCCCGGGAAAAATCCCTCCAGGATCTGACAAACCGCCTGGTGGAAGTCGAGGATTCCCAGCGGCGCATGTACGCCGAACAGATCCACGAAGGCATCGGACAGGATCTCGCCCTGGTGAGGCTGCACCTGCTCCAGTTGGCGGAGAAGTCGGGAAGCGACTGGCACGTCAAAATGCAGCCGTCACTCGAGTTGATCGACGGCGTCATCGCCTGGACCCGCGACCTGACCTTCGAATTGAGTCCGGCATCCCTCTTCGAGCTCGGTCTGGCTCCGGCCTTGAGTGAGCTCGCGCACCGAAGCATACGGCAAACCGGCATCTCCACGACGTTCACCGAGCAGGGCGACCCCTGCCCTCTTGAGCTGGAGTCGAAGCAGGTTCTGTTTCGAGCTGCCAAGGAGCTGATCACCAACGCCTATAAGCATGCCCGACCGGGCAACGTCGCCATCAGGCTCGACTGGAAGGAGTCCGAGATCGAGCTTTCCGTCGAGGACGATGGCTGCGGTTTCTCCGAATCAAAAGATCACCAGGGCATCGGCCTGGCGATTCTCCGCGAGCAGGTTCAGGACAAGAACGGCCGGTTGACGATCGAAGAGGGTGAAGGTGGCAAGGTGACGGTCGTTCTTCCTGTCCGGAACAATCACCTGGAGGCCCACGGCCAGGAGGAACGCCCATGAGAACCCTCATCGTCGAAGATCATACGATGATCCGAGAGGGACTGATCCTCAGACTCGAAGATCTGCCCGATATCGAAATCGTGGGTCAAGCCAGTGACGGAGCCGAGGCCATCCGACTCACCGGGGAACTCCATCCCGATCTGATCATCATGGACATCGCCATGCCCCGCCTCAACGGCATCGAAGCGGCTCGTACGATCCTCTCGATGGATCACGATCCGGTTCCAAGGATCATCTTCCTGTCGATGCATATCGAGCGGGAATACGTCATCGAGGCGTTTCGGGCAGGAGGGCGGGCCTATATCATCAAATCATCGATTTTCGAGGAGTTGGCCCAGGCTGTCATGGCCGTTTGTGAGGGTGGAACCTACATCTCACCTGCTGTCGGCGACTTGCTGATCGAGGAGGTCACCGGCATCGCTCCGCAGACCGAGGCAGGCCCGTACCAGGTCTTGACACCTCGAGAGCGGCAGGTCCTCCAATTGCTGGCCGATGGCATGAACGCCAAGGAGATCGGCGAAATGCTCGGTGTGAGCGATAAGACGATTCACGCCAATCGGGTGACGATCCTGGCCAAATTGAACCTTCGAGGTGTCGCCGATTTGACGAAATACGCCATCAAGCACGGAATCACGACTCTCGAATCATAGGCGAGACTTATTCACCTAATGATGAGAGAAACTCGGGGAGCATTCGTCACGAAAACCTATTAAGATTCAATTCGAGGTCAATTGACTAGGCACTCTCGTGATTCGCCCATCGCGATGACGCCGTCAAAAGCGGCTTCGTCCTCACTCCCCCGAGGAGCCGCCCGACCCCGCCCCAAGGCCCTGAACTCCGGTTCGGGGCCTTGGTTATGGAAGTGGGTCTCTCAATGTGTCTCCGGACACTGGGAATCTCCTCGGCCGACCACATCCCTTCGATCGGCGATCCCGCCCCCGAGCCACATCAATTCGAGGTCCGGCAAACCATGATCAGCCAGGGACCTCCATTTCCGCCACCAGGATGCATCGAGAGGGTCGATCACCACGTCCCCGCTCCCGGTCATGCCCAGCACCAAGGGGCGAACCGCGTGTGCGCGCCCGGCATGCACGGTCAGCAGCTGCTGCCACGCCCCGGGGCCGCGTTGAATCCTGTTTCCGGGTGACGGCTCCATCCACACGACACCGTCGCTGCTGCTCCGCGTGCGAATCAGGACCTGATCGGCGTAGACAGGGTGGGCGTCGGCAACCCGGGCCACCGGCTCGATCCACGGTCGTGACCAGGCCGACGGCAGCATCTGGGTCTCGATCACCGCCGGCCACGAACTGGTGGTCAGCCAGGCCATCGCCCCCATGACTCCCGCGGCGATCAGTTGGCGATTGAGGGACAGGCCGTCCCTTCGGTGCACCCACCCCGCCCCGGCCACCGGCAGCAACAGGATCAGCAACGGATGATGCAGTCGCGGAAAACCGACTGTCAGCAGCGGCCCCAGACAGCCGACGAACACCAGGACTAGAAGCAACCCCCGGCGGCGCACGACATCGGGGCGCAAAAACCCCTGCACGATGAACGAGAGGATCGCGAGCCACAGGAGAGTCTGCCCCGCCCATCGTCCGGCGGCAGCCCACACCGGCAAGGGACGATGTATCAGATGGGCGGCGTGGCGGGTCGGGAAGAGATCCGCAGCCCAGGTCAGACGCAGCCGATCGAGCGCACGGCCAACCGCCGCGACCGGATCGTCGGTGACCCGATCGACCACATAGGGATACGCGCCGCCGGCAGTCGCGATGGCTTCGGCGAGACGCTCATGGTCGTCCGGGCCGACCCAGAGCGACCCTTCACCCAGTCGCACATCCGGAGCGTTGCCCAGCGCCAGATTCCAGCCCCCGCTGGTCGACAGCATCGGAAAACCATCGGTTTCATGGAGCAGAACGGCCTGCCAGGGCGAGACCACGACGATCGCGACGATCGCAACGGTCAGCATCGCCTTCCACCGGGCCGGAGCATGACGCCCGGCAAGCCAGGGAATCACCAGGAGATACGGCAAGGCCGCCGTCCGGGTCAGCAACAACGCCCCAAGGGCCAGACCGCCCAGCCACGGCCGCGGCTTGTCTGTGGTGACGGCGATCAGGGCACCCAACAGAGCCGCGATGTAAAGAGGTTCCGCCCAGAGAGACGCCGCGAAAAAGAGAGAGGTGGGAAATCCTGCATGAAACCAGGCCGCCGTTTGCGCTTCCCTGGATCCGACGAATCGCCGGGCGAAGACGAAGACAAGGGGTGTGGCGAGGGCACCCAGCAACGCATTCCAGACGCGCCCCGACAGGGGCAAGCGCCCTCCGCCTGTGACTGCACCCATCAGCATGGGGTGAAGCGGCGGCTGGAATCCGTCGTCGAAGGCCCGGTCAAAGGCCGTGGCCCGAGGCGTGCGGTCCGAAAGGCCGAGCCAGGATGCCCAGCCTTCAGCCCGTTGCACGTAGTGCTGCTCGTCGAACGCAGGGCGCGCATCCACGGCGACCATCACGCCCACGGCTCCGAGGCGCAGGACGAGCGAGACCAGGAAGAGGATCAACAAACGTCGGCGGCCGGTCACGATGCTCCTGTGGCGAGATCCTCGATGGCCTCGGCCAGGCGGTCCCAGGAGTACTTCATCCGTTCCACCGCAACCGCCGCACCGAACTCCGCGGCTCGCTCTTCATCGAAAAAGCGGATGACGGCCGAGGCCAGGGCTTCGGGATCGGACGGAGGAACCAGATAACCAGTCCTGCCATCGTGCACCACTTCGGGCAACCCGCCCACAGCGGTCGAGACAACCGGACGGTCGTAGGCATAGGCCACCTGCACGATGCCGCTCTGGGTCGCCGACACGTAGGGCAGCACCAGCAGGTCGGCGGCGATCACGTGATCCTCGACCTCTTCATCAGGACAATAACCTTCGCGCCAGTCGAGAATCGCCTCGCAGTCGGCACGGCTTCGGGCCTCATCGTAGGGCGCACGGTCACCGTACACATCTCCAACGACGACCATGCGGAACCGGTCGTCGCCGAAGTGCTCCCGGAGCCTCGGCAACGCTTCGATCAGATGAACGACTCCCTTGTAGGGCTTGATGAATCCGAAGAACAGGGCGATGAGCGCGTCATCTGGCAACCCGAGAGCGGCGCGGGCCTCGGCGCGGGTCTTGCGCGGACGACCGGGCACGCCGAAATCGTAGATCGGATGAGGACAGTCGACGACATCGGTTCGATCGACACCGGGAACCGTCTCGAGCAGGTCGCGACGAACCTGAGCGCTCATGGCCACGTGCCCATCGGCCTCGCCCAGCGCCCAGCGAGTCAGAGGACCGGCCAGGGGATAACGTTCGTGGGCAACCACGTTGTCCAGGACATAGACCCAGCGCGCACCGCTGCGACGGACACGCCTGACGACCGCCCCGAATCCCGGAGCGAAGAACGGCAGCCAGTACTTGGCGATCACGGCGTCGGGAGCGAAGGCGATCAGGTCGTCGGCAGTGCGGCGCCAACTCCAGGGGTCCCACGGCGTGAAACGCACCGAGTCGGGTTCAGGCATCCACGACGCCGTCTCCCCGGTCTGGCTCGAACCGGGAAAGAGAAAACCGGGATACTGACGGCGGAACCCGGCCCAATGCAGGTCGTGCCCGCGGGCGGCCAGCGCACGGTGCAGCATCGCGAGGTAGGTAACGATGCCGCCGTGGAACGGAGGAGCGGGTCCGAACAGGGCGAGTCTCACGACGCCTCCTGCTTCATCGGGCCCCCAGACGACGCAACACTGCGTCGCACACTGCCTCGGGTCTCAGGGTCGGCATGCACGGCTCGTCCTCACGGCAACGGGAAGCGAAGTAGCAACCGCAGGCCTTCTCGGGTGAGATGATCTCGCCTCGGCCGTAGAGCTCGAACTCGGCCGGATTGAAAATATTGTTGAACAGCACGAGTTCCTTGCGCAATCCAATGGCCAGGTGCATGGCCATGGTCACGGCGGTCACGACCACGTCGCAACGATCCATGACCCCCACGAAATCGCGAAGCGGAAAAGTGCCCGGGTAGACGGCCCTGGTCTGTCGAACCAAGCGAGTGTTGCGCTCGTGCTCTTCGGGCCCTCCGAGCAACAGGACGCCCAGACCCTGATCGCACAGAAGTTCCACCAGCGCCGCCCAATGCTCGTCGGGCCAGAGACGGCTGGTCCAGCGTCCACCGCAACCCGTGTTCAGACCGACGACGGCGCGGCCTTCGGGGACGGTGATCACCGGGGGCTGGGCCGGTCCTTCGATCTCGTACTCCTCGCCGTCGAAGGCGTAGCCGCAAATCGCAAAAATCTCTTCGAGGTAGGACTGCTCGTTGGCCTGGCTGACGTCATCGAACAGCCCGGTGAGGAATTTGTCAGCGGTGGCATCATCGTCGGTCGGCACACAGAAGCCGTCGTCGCCGAGAAGGAATCCGATCCGCTCGGTGGCGGCCACTTCGGTGGCCAGGGCGCAGGCCTCGGCATCCTTGTCGAGATTGATGACCAGATCGAAGCTGGTGTTGCGGGCCCAGACCACCGTGGCAGCGTCGAGCCGGCGCCGATCCGGAACCGACGCCGGAACCAGGTCGGGAAATTGGGTCACCCAGGTCATCAGGTGGTTCGGGAAATCCCGGCGCAAAGGGGCCAACAGGGGGGTTGTGCGCACCACGTCGCCTGCGGCGCCGAGCTTGATCAAGAGGATCCGACCCTTCCGCTCGACGAATTCGGGGCACTCGTCGCAACGTACCCCACGCTGCTTGTGGGGCGTGCAGGGAACATGACCGCGGAAATGCAGACAGTCGCGGCGGACTTCCATGGTCACTCCCCGGTTCCGAGAACCACGAGCTGGGCCGCAGCTTCGGCGTCGAGGTCGGGCGGCAGCCCCAGCTCTCGGGCCGAGCGCAAGGCTTGCAGACCCTGCACGGGGTTGCCAGCATCACGCTGCAACAGACCGAAACGATAGAGCGCCAGGGCACGCTGGGGACTCGATGTGGCCTCGCCCAGGGCGAGGTCATACATTTCCTGGGCCCGGAACAGTTCGCCGAGAGCCTGGTGAGCCCGACCTGCGCGACGGTAGGCTTCGCTTCGGGACCAGGATGACTCCATCTCCCGCTTCAGGAACTTCTCGCAGACCCGTACGGCCTGCCGGGCATCACCGCCGTCCATCAGTCGATCCACTTCGGCCAGTTCAGCCGGCAATCGGTGCCGCACCGACTCGAGCTGATGGACCAGCTCGTTGCGCACGTCCGTCAGGTCCTCAGGCAGGTCCTCCCGCAGAGCCAGATCGAGTTGACCGGCGGCCCGCTCCATCTCCCCGCGTTGACGATAGAGGCTCGCCAACAACAGGGCCGCCACACCCATGTCCTCCTTCATCCGGATGGAACGACCGAGCAGGGCTTCGGCGCGAGCGCCTTCGCCGGACTCGAGAGCTTCGAGCGCACGGTTGACCAGGTGGCCGAACGCACGTCCAGCCGACTCAGGCGGCGGCGCGTAGAACTTGACGGTAAAGACTCCGGCGCTGTGCAGGTCGGCTGTGAGCGTCACCTTGATCTCTTCGCCTCGACCCCAGGGCACGTGCACCCGGTGTCGTGATTCGTCGTTCTTCTGATAGACCAGCGACCGGTCCGAAAGGCGCAGGACATTCACGCTGCAGGTCCGGTAGTCGCCATCGACCTCGAGGATCCAGGTGCGAACCGGCAACTCCTCGAAAGGCAAGCTGAACTGGGCCGACTCCCCCGACTCGAGATGATAGACTTCGGTTCCCCGGGCCTCCCACAGATTCTCGGGCACCGAAGCCGATGTCGTCGTCACAGCGCAGCCCAACAGGACCAGAAAACAGACCCCACGTGATGTTCGCACGGAATTCTCCTTCGACCCGATGGTCGGGCGGTGTTATCTTGGCGCGTCGTCCGGACCATACCGGAGCGCCATAGGGAAGACAAGCCGTGACAGGACGATCAGTCGAGAGAACAGGAGCCGACCGATGAGCGAGACGATCCAACTGACCCTGGGCCACTCCCCCGATCCCGACGACGCATTCATGCACTTCGCCCTGGCGAAGGACAGGATCGACACCGGTCCATACCGGTTTGAGCATATTCTTCAGGACATCCAGACCCTCAACGAACGCGCCACCCGCGGCGAGCTGGACATCACGGCCATCAGCGTGCACGCCTACGCCTACGTGTCCGACAAATACGCCCTACTGCCCTCTGGCGCCAGCATGGGGGACCGTTACGGGCCCATGGTCGTAGCTCGCGAAGCCTGGGATCCCAAGGATCTTAACGGCAAGCGCATCGCCATTCCCGGCCTGCTGACCAGCGCCTACCTCGAGCTGCGTCTGGCCTTGAGCGAGATCAAGGCGGAGTTCGAGCCGATCGTGGTGCCGTTCGACGAAATCATCCAGCGGGTGAAGTCGGGGGAATTCGACGCCGGCCTGATCATCCACGAGGGACAGCTCACCTATCAGAACGACGGCCTGCACTCGGTGCTGGAGTTGGGCATCTGGTGGGACGAACTCACCGGCGGGCTTCCCCTGCCCTTGGGCGCCAACACGATCAACAAGCGCCACGGCGAAGCCATGCCCGACATCGCGCGGATCCTTGAGCACTCCATCCGCTACGGTCTGGACAACCGCGACGAAGCCCTGGCCTACGCCCTGGGCTGGGCCCGTGACATGGAGACCGACCTCGCCGACAAGTTCGTAGGCATGTACGTCAACCACTGGACCCTCGACTACGGCGACAAGGGCCGCGCGGCGATCACCGAGCTGCTCGAGCGGGCCCACAAGGCCGGCCTGATTCCGGAAGTGCCGGGGCTGGAGTTCGTCAGGGTCTAGAAGAAGGCTTGGATCACGTCGGCGCCCAGATCGAGAGCCATGCCGATCATCAGCACTCCGGACAGGATGTCGGACAGGGACCTGTGACGTCTCAGGAACGAGGCGGCGGCCGTGCCCAACAGCAGCAGCGCCGGCAGGGTTCCGATCCCGAAAGCCAGTAGCAGCACTCCACCCTCGACAGCACCGCCTGCCGGCAACGCCCTCGCAAACGCTGCGTAGGATAATCCGCAGGGCAGCAATCCGTTGACCATGCCCATCGGCAGCATGCCGGCCCCAGTCGCTCGCCCGGCAGCAACCCGCGCCGCCCTGAAACCGGGAATCGCCGTCGGGTTGGCGGCAAGCATGAGCGTCGGCTCCGGGATCAGACCGATCCGGGACAATCCGAACAGCAGCAGGAAGGCCGCTGCGACAGCCCCGAGCGCCACCTGGAGATGAGCCACCTTCCCGAGATCCCCGATCAGGCCACCGATCGAACCGAGGAGGGCCCCCACGACGCCGTACATCGCCATGCGTCCGAGGTGGTACCACAGATGAGGCGAGATGCCTCCGGCCCGCGAAGGAAAGGCCACCACCAGCGGACCGCACATGCCGAGGCAGTGCCCGACGCCGAACAGGCCGAGCAGGGCCATCGCGACCAGGTCGGGAAAAGCGGGAAGGTACGCCAAGGTCGATCCTTTTCGGTTCTGGTCGCAGAGTCGTTCGAGAGACGCTATCATCGGATCGGGCAGGCGTCCAGACCGCCGGCCAGACCCATCCGCCCATGGACATGGCCATCACTCGCGGCTATTCTCTAATCGAATCCGGTACCAGTCAAACTTGGAGTCAAGCCATGCAGCATCACCATCTCATCAGGATCCTGGCCCTCACCCTGATCGTTGCCTGCGCAAGCGAAGAGTCTCAACGCGAAGGTCCAGCTCCGGCCTTGGTTGGTCTGTCCGCCGACGGTACCATGAATCCATCCGAAGCCGACCGCTGCCCTGTCTGCGCCATGTCCACAGCTGACAAACCCATGGCCTCGGCTGTGGAACTCGAAGATGGGCGCACCTACTATTTCTGCGGCACCGGTTGCATGCTCTGGGCCAATTTGCACACCGAAGAGTACCTGGCTGTCGGTCCCGAAGCGATCAGCCGGGCGATGACCCGGGACTATTTCACAGGTCTACCCCTCGATGCCGCCGAGGCGTACTGGATCGCTGGATCGGATGTGGTCGGCGCCATGGGGCCGATGCTCGTGCCCCTCGCCGACGAGGCTGATATCGCCACCTTCCGGGAGCGCCACGGCGGCACACGTGTTTTCCGCCTCGACGACCTCGACGGCGACCGCTGGGAAGCCCTCCTGGGCCGCAAGGCAACCGGGCAGTGAGGCGAACCTCCCGGTTTGCGCCGGTGACTTCGTCCTGGTCAGGCCCCCTTCGACAAATCGGCATCCTCTGGCTCATTACCGCCGGCCTGCTGGGCGGAATCGTCCTTGGGACAGCTCTGACCGGGAACGGATCCGCTGCGATGGAATTTTCCCGGGCCATGCGACTTTCGACCCCGGTGACCGGCCCTTCCGGCTCGCCGTCAAGGCTGCCGGCCGGATCCCATCCCGGCCTCAGGCCTGATCACGTGCCGGCTTCTCCAGGTCTGCTGTTCCCCTCGGAGGCCCGTCGATGAACTCCGGTGCCTGGTGGTCCCTGATGCTCTGGGCGGCCCATGATCTTGGGCGTCGGCCAGGTTCCGCCCTTCTGACCGGCGGAGTCATCGCTCTTGTGGTGACCTTTCTGGCCACGACACTGCTGTTGATCGAAGCCTGGACCGCCACCACGACATCCCTGATCGAAGCCGGACCTTCCCTGGTCGTGCGTCGCGTCACCCCGACCGGATGGGCGCCCATGCCCCTCGACGCTTCCCTCGAGTCGGCCCGAAGCGTGACCGGAGTGACCGCCGTCGAGCCTCGGATCTGGGGGCTGGCGAGTTCCGTCGACGGGCCGCTTACCGTGGTCGGGGTCACGCCCCCGCTCATGACCGAACTGGAGGTTTTGGGATACTCCGCGCCCGGGAAGGGCGAGGCCCTCGTCGGTTCGGGAGTCCCGATTTCCTCGTTGGACATGTCCATCACTCTGGTCGGTGTCGCCGATGTCACTTTGCAGGTTTCGGGTGTCCTGCCCAGCGACGTCGCCCTCGCCGCCCACGATCTTGTGTTCCTGAATGAAATCGACGCTCGGCTGGTGTTGGGTCTCAGCGCTCACGAAGCTTCCGATCTGGCTGTGTCCGTCTATCACGAAGCCGAGGGAACCGCCGTTCGGCCCGATCTGAACGCCGCCTTTCGGTTCCCGGTCAACATCACCGATCGCCGCGACGCCATCGGAGCGGTCGTCGGCACCCTGACCCGCGACGGCGGCCTGGCCACGATGCTCCTGGTCCCGGCTCTGCTCGCCATGGCCCTGCTCGTGGCCAACGCCTGGCGGGACGTCGGCGGATCCCGGAGGGACATCGGACTCTTCAAGACGTTCGGCTGGTCCACCGGAGACCTCGTGCGCGTGCAACTGATCCAGAGCCTGGCTGTCGCCGTCCCGGCCACCATGACCGGTCTGGCGATCGCCTGGATGCTGGTCTTCCGGCCGGGAGTGACCTGGCCCGGTGCCCTGCTTCTGGGTTGGCGAACACCACCGCCGCCGCTCACCCTGACGACTGACGGCGCCGCCCTGGTCGTCGCGACGGTCGTCGGACTGGTCATCGGACCCTGGCTTCTCGCCACACTCGTCCCTGCGATCCGCAGCGCCCTCGCCGATCCCGACGATCTGGTCAGGGGAGGTCGCTGATGGCTTTCGCAAGAATCGAACTGAAGAACATCCGGCACACGTGGCGGGATGGGTCCGGCGAAAGCGGCCTGTCAGTTCCGGCGATGGCATTCGAGTCCGGCCGGCACGTGCTGCTGACCGGGCCGACGGGCTCCGGCAAGACCACGCTCCTGCACCTGCTCGGTGGCCTCGTTCGTCCTCAGTCCGGAGAGATCCTGGCTGACGGCGTGGCCGTTTCGCGCTGGACCGCAGCTCATCGGGACCGTTGGCGGCAGCGGGTCGGCATCCTGTTCCAGCACATGGAGCTGATCGACGGCCTCAACGCCGACCAGAACGTCATGGCTCCCCTGGTGCCCCGTCCCGGATCCGTGCGCGACAAGATCGTCGCGGTCGCCGAGGCCCTCGCCAAGGTCGGCGCGGAGACTTTGGCCCATCGACAGGTCCGCGCACTCTCCGGCGGCGAACGGCAGCTCGTGGCTCTCGCCCGGGCCATCGTCGGTCACCCGGATCTTCTGCTGCTCGACGAGCCCACTTCCCATCAGGACGACGACCACGTTCGCCTGATTCTGGATAGGGTGAACGAAGCCAATGACCGCGGAGCCATCGTGATCACAGCCAGCCATGATCCCCGCCTGACCGGAGCCGTCGGGATCGACGCCACGCATGTTCTGGGCGGCGGCCGAGTCGGCGAGCCATGATGCTCCATCCCCTTGTCCTTGCCATCTTCACCGTGGATGTCGCTTCGGCTGCGCTGCTGATTCTCGCGGGTTACGGCAACGCCCAGATCCTCGCCGGATGGAATCCCTCGAGTTCGAGTCGGCTTCAGTTGGACCTCGAGCGGCGTGCCGAAGCCGTTTCGCTGCAGGCGCGATGGGCGACGGCGCTTTTCGTGATCGGCTCGGTGCTGCTTGTGGTTGGTGTCTCAGGCGTGCTGCCGACCCTGGTGCCGGGCGCCATGTGCGGCACCGGTGTGGTCCAGGCTTCGAGTGGGCTGCTGGGCCGGGCCCTGACCTTTCGTCTGCTCGCCCTGGCGCTGCTGGCCATGTGGCGTCTGACCGATCGCCTCGACCGTTCGGCCCCGACGTTTCCGATCATCCAGCTGACGGCCCGAATCGAACTGCTGAGCATGGCGGCTGCCGTCATTGCGATCTGGAACACGATGACCGCCCTCGCCTCGCTGGATGTCCACACGCCTGTGGATTGCTGCTCCGTCGTTTTCGACCAGGTCCGTTCCGCGGTCTCGGCGACGACGACCCACGGCATCGACGACACGGTCCTGGTGATCGCAACGTTCGTTCTGCTGGCCCTTCTGCTGGCCTTGGCCCTCGGGTTCGCCAGGCGACGGCGCCTTCCAGGTCTCCGAACGTCCGCGGCACTCGCGATCACCGCTCCGATCACTGTCACGGTCGCCGGAGTCACGCTCATTCGTGTGCTGTCCGCCTACCATTACGGCGTTCTGCACCACCATTGCCCCTGGTGCCTGTTCCTGAAGGAGCACCACCTGGTGGGATACCCGCTCTTCGGCGCCCTCGGGATCATGCTGATCAGCGCCTGGTCTTCGAGTCTGGCGACCGGTTTGGCGACCGTCGTGTCGGGACTCGGGGAATCGGCACGGCATGCCGCCCAGCGCCACGCCTCACGGGTGGTCGCGGCGATCCTCGTCTTCGCCGGCCTGACGGCTCTCCCCCCCCTGCTCTGGAGACTACGGTTCGGCGTCTGGTTGACGGGTTGACTCGTCAATGAAACGTCCTGAATGATCCCCAAAAAATACCGATCCCCACCCAAACACGCTCCGAGACTGAGACATCAAGATCCAGCACCTACCGAGAGATCGTATCTCCGGAGGTGTAGTCCAGTGTGGAGCCGTTCATGGAGTGGGGGATCATGTAGACGCCCAGGATGACCAAGGCGGCGATGACCGTGAAGACACGGGCGCGGGCCGTGATGCGTCGACCGTTGACCATGAGGGCGGCGAGGATCCAGGCCAGAACCGCCACCGCGAGCTTGTTGTCGGTCAGGTCTTGGCCGAAAGGCCAACCGGTCCAATAGGCGCCGAATGCGTATTTCTGGATGATCGGGCCGAAGACCAATCCCCCGACCACGAGCAGTCCGAGAGTGATGCGAACCTGGTGAGCCAGGCCGCGACCGCCGGTCAGAGCCTCGAGTCCCGCTCGATTGGCCCAAAGCATGGCCAGGAACATGGCCAGAACATGGGGGATCAGGAAAAACAGAGAGACATCACCCTTGAAACGGGCGACGACGGCTTCTTCACCCGTCAAACGCCACACGTCCCGCCCCTTCTCCAGTTGGATCACATATTCCACCTTGCCGGCGCTCGGTTGGGCCGGAATCGATGCTATCAGGCTTCCACCCTCCCGCTCCATGGGCACATCGATCCAGGGTTCATCGGTCGGCCAACGCCGCCAGCGCAGATCGGCCGAGGCCTCGGTGTCTGATACGTCGATCGAGACGACCATATCCGAATTCGTGCTGTGGCTACGCAGCAGCTTGGCTTGAACTTCGATGCCGCCGATGCTGTCGTTCAGCCGAACCGGATGAGTCGGGCCGGTCATGCGCTGGTAAATAGCCGACACCAGCGTCAGGACGATGGCGATGATCCAGAGTGATTTGTTGCTCACAAGCGATCCTCCTCAGGGTTGTGGCGGCATGCTATCAGACGTTCCGGTCTTTGTCCTCCATCTTGACGACAGACAGTGTTTTCCCTAGTCTTCAGAATTCCAACAGTCTGATGCTCCGGTTCCATCCCATCCCGATCTCCCGAGGAGACACCATGACCCAGGGTCACCCCAAGGGCTTGTACGTCCTTTTCTACACCGAAATGTGGGAGCGCTTCAGCTACTACGGCATGCGCGCGATCCTCGTGCTCTACATGACCAAAGCCCTGATGTTCGACGTGGCCCGCGCTTCGACGATCTACGGCAACTTCACCGGCCTCGCCTACCTCATGCCCCTGGCCGGCGGCTACATCGCCGATCGTTGGTGGGGCAACCGCCGCTCGGTCCTGGTCGGCGGCGCTGTGATGGCTGTCGGTCAGCTCATCATGTTCATGAGCGCCTCGAACTGGGATAATCCCGCCGTCTCGCATCCCCTGCTCTGGACGGGCCTAGGAGTGCTGATCGCCGGTACGGGGCTGTTCAAGGCCAACATCGCCTCGATGGTCGGCTCGCTCTACTCCCCCGGCGACGCCAAGAAGGACAGCGCGTTCACCATCTTCTACATGGGCATCAACATCGGTGCTTTTCTGGCGCCATTGATCGCCGGCGGCCTGGGCGACACGGGCAATCCCGCCGATTTCCGCTGGGGATTTTTGTCCGCGTCGGTGGGCATGCTGCTCGGCACCGCGATCTTCTGGATGTTCAAGGACAAGCACATCATCGACGCCGAAGGCCGTCCCCTGGGGCTTCCACCCGCGGAGCACCGCAAAGCCGGCCATGACAGAAGCCACGACCAGCCCATGGTGCGCGAGGACTATGAACGCGTGACCGTGATCTTCGTCCTGTCTTTCTTCGTGATCTTCTTCTGGGCCTGTTTCGAGCAGGCCGGCGCGTCGCTGACTGTTTTCGCCGATCGTCAAACCAATCGCGATCTGTTGGGTTGGACTGTTCCTGCAAGCTGGTTCCAGTCGGTCAACGCCCTGGCCATCGTGCTCTTCGCGCCTGTGTTCGCCTGGCTCTGGAGTTGGCTCGGCAAGCGCAACCTCGACCCCAGCACGCCGGTGAAGATGTCGCTGGGGTTCGTGTTCATGGCCCTGGGCTACTTCGTGATCTCCTTCGGTGTCGACGGCGTCGACCCCTCGACCAAGGTCAGCATGATGTGGCTGGTGAGCCTGTACCTGTTGCACACCTTCGGCGAACTGTGCCTTTCTCCGATCGGGCTCTCGGCTGTCAGCAAGCTGTCGCCGCCCAAGTTCGCCTCGCTCATGATGGGCGTGTGGTACCTGGCCTCCTCCCTGGCCAACAAGATGGCGGGGGTGCTTTCGAGCTTCTATCCCGAAGAAGGCCGACCTACCCCGGTGCTGCTCGGCTACGAAATCACCGACCTGCATGACTTCTTCCTGGTTTTCGTGGTGATCAGCGCCCTGGGCGGCCTGGTGCTGTTCCTGCTGGCGCGGCCGATCGTGAAATGGAGTCATGGGCGGGCTTGATGCTCCTGTGTCCCGAAATCGTCATTTATCTCGGACCGGTCAGTGTGGTTGACCGGTCCGTCCACATCCGATAGATTCATCGGCATTGTGCAACGGGTCGGTAACGGCCCTTCTGTCTGAGCGCCAATAATGCGGAGGATTTGATGGCCACCACGAACTTGCCACAGAAGGGTCAGCCTACAGGGCTGCGCGCCCTTTTCATGACAGAGATGTGGGAACGTCTCGGTTTTTACCTGATGCTCGGCATCCTCCTGCTCTACATCACCGACAGCGAACGTGGAGGCCTCGGCTTCACCACGAAACTCGCCGCCGAGATCTATGGCACGTATATGGCCTTCGTGTACTTCACCCCCTTCCTCGGCGGCATGATCGCCGACCGGTTCCTGGGCTTCCGCCGCTCGGTCTTCATCGGCGGCCTTTTCATGGCGGCAGGCTACTTCAGCCTGGGCATCCGGGGCCTGGAGACATTCTACCTCGGGCTGGTGCTGATCTGTCTGGGCAACGGCCTCTTCAAGCCGAACATCTCGGCCATGGTGGGTAATCTCTACGCACCGGACGACCCGCGTCGTGATGCGGGATTCAACATCTTCTACATGGGCATCAACATCGGCGCCGCGCTCTCGGCACTGCTTTCCGCTCCCCTGCGCAACCTGTGGTCATTCAACATGGCGTTCACGGCGGCTGGCGTCGGTATGCTGATCGGCTTGGCGATCCTGGTCTTCAACTGGAAGAAACTCGCTGCCGCCGATCGACAGAGCGAAAAGAGTTCCGAGGACATTTCGTTCAAGCAGGTGATGTTGACCATCATCCTGCCCGCTGCGGTTTTCGGCTGGATCGGCTGGTTCCTGGGCGGGAAGATCGGATTCATCCAGGAGACTATCGGCGCCATCACCTTCGGGTTCATCGTGGGCATGATCCCTGTGATGATCTACTTCGGGCTGATCGTCCATCGGGCCAACGAGCAAGAGAAACCAGGCCTCGCCGCCTTGATCCCCGTGTTCGTGGCCGGTGGCGCGTTCTTCATGGTGCTGCACCTCAGCGGCGGCCTGATGACCGTCTTCGCCGAACACAACACCGACCGACGCGCCGAATGGATCCCCGAGGCCACGAGCTTCTACGCCCAGCAGGCCATGCCGTCCTACTACGGCAATGCCGACGCCAGCCTCCCCCGTCCGGACCAACGCACTCTTCTGACGGTGTCCGACGAAGGCGAAGCCATGTTCGGTGCCCGCATCCTCAGCCAGGCGCTTGTCCATACCCTCTCTGCGGTTCCCGGCGTCAAGATGATCGACGTCGACGACACGGCCATCCCCAAGGGTGAAGAGTTCCTCGTCTGCAAGGTCTACTCCGCCGATGACATCACGATCTCCAACGCCGCCGACGCGCACGGCGTCGCCACCACATCGGTCAAGGTGGACGACGACGCCGCGGTCCTTGACCGGGTCCTGATCACTCGACCGATCGATGGTGTGAACATCCCGGTCATCCTGGTTTCGCAGGCCACACGCGATGCCGTCTACGCCGGAGCCGACACTTCAGTCGAAACCCTGGCTCCGGGCAAATATGTCCGCCTGGTGAACGCCGAAATGCTGACCGGCCTGCTCAACCCGGTCTTCGTGGTGATCTTCACGCCCCTGGTCGTGGGCTTCTTCGTCTGGCGCTCACGCCGGGGCAAGCCGATCACGACGGCCCGCAAGATCTTCATCGGTATGCTCATCACCACTTTCGCCCTGTTGATCATGGCCATCGGTTCGAGCCTGGGCAAGGACGGCACAGCCAAGACCGCCATGATCTGGATGATGCTCTACTACGCCATCATCACACTCGGCGAACTGTGCCTGTCACCGATGGGCCTGTCCCTGGTGACCAAGCTGTCACCCAAGCGACTGGTCGGCCTCATGATGGGTGGGTGGTTCCTCTCGACGGCCATCGGCAACAAGCTCTCGGGCTTCGTCAGCGGCCTGGAGCCCAGCACTCAGATGTTCGTGGTCCTGGCAATCGCCATTCTGGGCGTTGCCGGATTCATCTTCGTGATGCTGCCGAGATTGGACTCGGCCATCAAGAAGTACGGGGCATAAACGAAGATAGAGTTTCGACAGCGACAAACGCCATGACCCCCCTCTCTCGGCTTCATCGCCATGCTCAAAGGCGCCGAGAGAGGGGGGTCATGGCGTTTGTCGCTGTCGGCACGAGTGTTCAGAAGTAGAAATAGACTCCCACTTGGGGAAACAGAATCACACTGTCCTCATCGCCCTGGTACAGGAAGTCGACCTCGGCCTGGACGGCGGCCCGTTCCCAGTAGAGGCGTTCGAGCCCGACGCCGAAACCCGTGTTGACGTGGTCCTTGATCCGGCCATTGTCGTTGTGGTAGTAGTGGCCGATGCCTGCCCCGAGGTACACACGATCGCGGCCCGATTGGCGCAGGATGTACTGCAACTCGAAGCCAAGATTGTGACGCTTGTCGTGGCGCTTGTTCCAGATTCCTCCGGTCGCCTGTCCGTAGAGCCACCATTGGATCGGAAACTTGTAGGACAGCCCGGCCCCCGAAGACAGCCCGAGATGGAGGCCGATGGCTTCGTACATGGGGTCGTCGATGCGGTTCCAGTCGCGATCCTGGGCTGAGGCACCCGCTGTGAGCGTCGTCAGGATGACGGCTCCGAGAAGCAGGGCGAGTGAGTGGCGGATGGTCATGATCGTCCTCCATGTCGAACACGCTGGCACCGGTCCCCCGGCGGTCGAACCTGTTTCTACGAAACCGATGGCTCCAGGTTCCGCCGAAGCATGGCATCAAGAATTCATCGTGTCCAGTCGCGGTAACAAAAGCGGAGCCGGTCGTCGAAACGACCGGCCCCGCCGCGCTGCCCGGATTGCTCCGGGTCCTGGGATTTCGCTCGATCCCCCCCTAGCTGCAACCGCTGGTCGCGCCGCAGTTCATGCATTTGTAGCACGCCCCGTTGCGGACCATCAGCGAGTAGCACTCGGGGCAGGGCGGCGCGTCGGTCTCGATCTTGTGGGTCGCGGTCTGCGGCTCCATCTCGATTGGTGCGCGGTCGGTCTCCGGAAGGAGTTCGTTCTTCTCCATGCCGGTCTTGATGGGCTCGTAATGGCTGGTGATCCGCGGCGCGCCCTTGCCGAATTTCAGCTCCAGCCAACGGAACATGTAATCCATGATCGATTTCGCGATCGGGATCTCCTTGTTGGTCGTAAAGCCGCTCGGCTCGAAGCGGGAGTGCTTGAACTTGCTGGTCAGGACATCCAAGGGGACGCCGTACTGCAGCATGATCGAGCAGGCCGTCGCGAAGCTGTCCATCAAGCCAGAAACGACCGAGCCCTCCTTCGCCATGGCGATGAACATCTCGCCGGGTTGCCCGTTCGGGTACATTCCGATGGTCAGATAGCCCTCGTGACCGCCCACGCTGAACTTGTGCGTCAAGGCGGTGCGTTCATCGGGCAATCTCACACGGCGAGGCGTGGGAGGCGCTTGGCGATCCTCGGCGGGCGAACCGTCCTGATCCGAATCACAGCTCGTGTTCAGGGGCTGGGTTCGCTTGGAACCATCGCGGTAGATGGCTACGGCTTTCAGGCCCATCTTCCAGCTCTCGATGTAAGCCTTGGCGATGTCCTCGACCTTGGCTTCTTGGGGCAAGTTCACTGTCTTGCTGATGGCACCCGACAGGAACGGTTGCAGCGCGGCCATCATGCGGATGTGACCCATGGAGTCGATGGTGCGATCACCGTTCTTGGGCTTGAAGGCGCAGTCGAACACGGCCAGGTGCTCGTCCTTCAGGCCCGGCGCTCCCTCGATCGTCTCACGCTCATCGAGATAGGCAAGGATCGCCTTGACCTCGTCATCGCTGTAGCCCAACCGTTCGAGGGCTTCGGGCACGCTGTTGTTCACGATCTTCAGCCTGCCGCCGCCGACGAGCTTCTTGTACTTGATCAGGGCGATGTCGGGCTCCACTCCCGTTGTATCGCAATCCATCATGAAACCGATGGTGCCGGTGGGGGCCAGGACCGTCACCTGGGCATTCCGGTAGCCGTAGTCGAGGCCCACCGTGTAGGCGTCGCTCCACACTTTCTGGACGGCCTTGACCATCTCTTCGGGCACACGGTGCTGGTTGATGTTGTTGATGTGGGAGCGGTGCTTCTGGATAACCCGCAGCATGGGGTCGCGGTTGGGCGTGTAATAGTCGAAGGCGCCGAACTTCTCGGCCATCCGGGCCGAAGACAGGTAGGCTTGGCCGCACATCAGGGCGGTCAGGGCTGCGGCGTAGTCGCGTCCTTCGTCACTGTCGTAAGGCAGTCCCCGCGACATCAGCAGAGCGCCGAGGTTGGCGTAGCCGAGGCCTAGCGGACGGAAGGCCCGGCTGTTCTTGGTGATCGACTCGCGCGGATAGCTGCTGTTGTCGATGATCATCTCCATGGCCGTCAAGGTGACGTCCACGGCGAACTGGAAATGGTCCACATCGAATTCGCCCTCGGCGTCCCGGAACTTCATCAGGTTCAGCGATGCCAGGTTGCAGGCCGAATCGTTGAGGAACATGTACTCGGAGCAGGGGTTCGAGCCGTGGATCCGGTCCGTGTTCGGGCAGGTGTGCCAGTCGTTGATGGTCGTATCGAACTGCAGCCCGGGATCACCGCAGACGTGCGTGCCTTCGGCGATCGCCTGCATCATCTCCTTGGCGTGGTAGGTGTCCATCCGACGCTTGTCGGTGACAGCGCGGGTCGTCCAGGTCCTGTCTTCGATCACGGCGTGCATGAATTCATCGGTCACGCGCACCGAGTTGTTGGAGTTCTGGAAGAAGACCGAATTGTAGGCCTCGCCGCCGAAGGAACCGTCGTAGCCAGCGTCGATCAGGGACCACGCCTTGCGCTCCTCGTTGACCTTGCAGTTGATGAAATCTATGATGTCGGGGTGATCGCAGTCGAGCATGACCATCTTGGCCGCCCGGCGCGTCTTGCCGCCCGACTTGATGACGCCGGCGAAAGCGTCGTAGCCCTTCATGAAGGATACCGGGCCGGACGCGTCCCCACCGGTGCTCAGTTTTTCCCGAGACGAACGCAAAGGCGACAAATTCGTGCCTGTGCCGCTGCCGTACTTGAACAGCAGGCCTTCGGTCTTGGCCAGGCCCAGAATCGAGTCCATGGAGTCTTCGACCGAATTGATGAAGCAGGCCGAACACTGGGGTGTCTTTTCCACGCCCACGTTGAACCAGACCGGCGAGTTGAAGGCGACATGCTGGTGGACCAGGAGGTAGCTCAGTTCGGCCCGGAACGTCTCGGAGTCGTCCTGCGAAGCGAAACAACCGTCCTTGATGCCCCAATCGGAGATGGTATCGGCCACCCGGCTGATCAGCTGACGAACCGACGTCTCCCTCTCAGGAGAACCCAGCCCCCCCCTGAAATACTTGGAGACCACCACGTTGGTCGCCATCTGGGACCAATTGCGGGGAATCTCCACGTTCTTCTGCTCGAAGATCACCTCGCCCTTCTCGCTGGAGATGCTGGCATCCCTCTTCTCCCAACGCACTTCGTCGAGGGGGTTGATCCCGACGGTCGTGTTGAATCGGGAGAACGCCAGGCCCTGGCGCAAGGGGGAGTCCTCGTGGCCGCCTCCGGCCATCCTCACCTCAGCCAACTCATCGGCACTCAACTCGGCCGAGAGGGAATCCAGATCCAGATCAGTGGCATGATCCTCCGCCACCGTGTCCGCGCCCGCCATGGCCTGCAGTTTCTTCTCCTGGTGGTCCTTCATGGAGATCTCCCGGGATATTTTGGCCTCGGAGCCAGAGACAGGGGTCCAATGCAACGACCGGATTTGATCGCGCTTTTGCCTGTCAATCTTGAGGAATTCGGTGATTGTGTGACGGGCGATAATGAGGAACGACCCTCCGCCTGCGCACGATCCGTCATCCGCAGCGAGCCCCAACATCTTGGGGCGACCCGGATATTAGCTACTACCAATGGGGAAACAAAGGGTATTTTTCTCATGGCTGGATTTCCCATGCGGGGGGGCTTCTCGCCTTCCGAGCACGCCTGCTCGATCACTTTGTCTGGGCCAGTTAGAGGCCTGATTCGGAAGGAGTGCATCTCGGAGGCAGCTCGAAAATAAATTGCGTGAAGCGTCGCTCGAAAGGCTCCCGGAAAGTCGCCAGGAATTGAGAAAGCAAGTCTGAAGTCTGTAGCTTCAAATCAGTCTTGGAGATACGTGGCGCGGGGTCGGTTCACGAAAGAGACACGACTCAATCAGGGGAGGGTGGCCCCGGCGAATGCTCCGTCAGAAGATTACGAACCAGGGCTTCGATGCAGTCCCGGCCGGCTGCGAAGGCCCGGACGACTTCCTCGGGCGAGCCCTTGACGCTCATGGGGTCCGACATCGGATGAGCCCGATGTCGTGACGGGTCCTTCAACAACGGCAGGAATCGCGTGGATTGGCTGCTCAGGGTGACCACCAGGTCGAAGGCGTCGAGATCGTACTCGTCGATGGACTGGCTACGCTGCCCTGCCATGTCGAGGCCCACTTCGGCCATCGCCGCGCGTGTGGAGTCGGTGATCGGGTAGGTGATCAACCCGGCGCTGGCGATTTCCCAGCTCGGAGGAAAAATCGATCGAGCCCAAGCCTCGGCCATCTGGCTGCGGCAGGAGTTGGCTGTACAGAGAAAGATCACTTTCACGACTTCACCTCCTGGCCCGCGTCGGTTTCACCGAATATTTCGATTGCCATGACAGCTGCAAGAATCAAGCCGCCGCCGATGAACCCGATCCAGCCGAGCATCTCCCCCAACCAGAAGTAGGAAAACAGAGCGGCGAAGACAGGCTCCGCCGAGAAGATGAGGGCCGCGCGGGTCGCCGTCGTTTCACCTTGCCAGCGGTTCTGGAGGATCAGGGCCACCATCGTCGACAAGAAAGTGGTCACAAGCAGGGCAATCACGGTTTCGGAGCGCCAGACCAGTCGCGGCGTCTCGACGAGCAGGGCGAGAAGTGTCGTGCCCAGCGCGCAAACCGCGACAGTCCAGTACAGCAGGGGAAGGAACGACACCTCCTTCAGCCCATCGCTCAGGCGGATCAGGTAGAGGGCGTAAGCCAGGGCCGTTCCCACGGTCCAGAGATCCCCGGGCGCCAGCCCTCCCACATCGGGGCGGGTCAGCAGGACGAGGCCCACCACGGCGATCACGATGGCGGCACCGACGATCCGCCCCGGCCTCACGCCGCGCAACCCGAACAGCAGCACCGGCACCAGAACCACGCTGAGCGCCGTGATGAAGGCGCTGTTGTTGGCCGAAGTGCTGTGCATCCCGATTGTCTGGGTCACATACCCCAGAGCGATCAATACTCCCAGCTCAAAACCCCATCGCCATCCCCGCCGATTTCCGAGCAGACCCCAGCCTTGAGACGCCTCGGATCGGGGCAACAGGCGCAGCAACCAGGGCCACATGATCGTCAGCAGCAGGGTCGCCGCCAAAAAACGGATGGCCACGAACAGTGTCGCCGACACGTAGGGCGTCGCCGACTTGATGGCGGGAAAGGATACGCCCCAGCAGATCGTCACCACCAGGAGCATGAGATCGGCGCGGCGCTGTCGGCTCAAGGGGTGGTCTCCCCTGCGGCGGCCAGGACTCGTCGCGCTTCCCGGGCGCCGATGGCGATGATCTTTTCCACCAGTCGAAAATCCTCGATGTTCACATCGGGCATAGCCGGCGCGATCAGCATGTCCGGGGGGTGATCCAGCAGCTGACGGCGACTGACTTCCGTCTGCAGGATATCCACCGCTTTGAGCAGGACATCCGCCGCCAGTGTACGACGCCGGAACATCAGTGTTTCCCAGAACCACAACCAGGTGTCGCTGGCGGTCGCAGCGTGTTCCACCACAGGTCGGTCCAGCGGAGGTTGGAAGTCGCAGGCCACGACCTTGTCGACATCCAGGCCCTGCATCGCCGCGACCGGCACGGTGCTCTTGAGGCCTCCGTCCACGAGATTGCGTCCCTCGTGCCGAACTGGTTCAAAGGCACCTGGAAACGCACAAGAAGCGCGCACGGCCAGCGGCAGATCGCCGTCGCGCAGATAGACGAGATCCCCGGTGTCGATGTCTGTCGCGGTGCAGATCAACGGGATGTCGAGCTCAGCGAAGGTTGCCGGCAGCTGAGTCCGCAGCCAGCCCAGAAAACGTTCGCCCCTGATGAGGCCACCCTTGGCCGACAGGTCGATGACCTTGGTCCAGCTCGTTCCACCGGCGATGGCGTGGATTTCGGTGCCGGAATAACCGGCGGCCCAGAAGGCGCCAATCATGGCCCCCATGGACGTCCCTGCGATGACCGAAGGGTGCCAACCGACCGATTCGAGGGTTTCGATGATGCCGATCGCAGCCAGTCCCCTGGCTCCTCCGCCTCCGAGAACCAAACCCAGACGTCCCTCGCCGCGCCCGATGCCGTTCACTGGTCCGTCCCCTCGAGAGGCTCGATGTCGACCAGCAGATTCCCGACCGCGACCGTCGATCCTTCGACGACCGCCACGGTCCGAATCTGACCGGCGACCGGGGCCAGGATTTCGCTCTCCATCTTCATGGCTTCGAGGATCAGCAGCGGTGCACCGGCGGCGACATCCTGCCCCTCGGCCACCAGGACCTTGACCACGCGGCCGGGCATTTCCGAGACCACCCGGGGGCCACCGGATACCACGACATCCACATCGTCGGCCTCATCCCCTCCGATGTGCAGGGTTCGGGAACAGCCATCCAGAAAGACCAGGCGTTCCAGACCCCGGCGAGCCACCCAGGCCTCGTGACGCCGACCATTCCGTCTGAAGGCGATCCGGTCGGACCCTGTCTCGAGAATCTCGACACCTGCAACCGGCAGGCCATCGAGACTCAGGATCCATCGTCCCCCTTCGAGGCGAACATCGATGCTGCGGCTCAGATCGCCGCTGCGAAACTCCATGCGCATGTCAGTCCAGTCCTTCCAGGCGGAATCGTCCCAGCCGGGCCCAGGGGGAATTCGGCTGTGAGACGGCAGCGTCGGCCGAATGGCGTGGAATCGTGAGATGAACAGCGTCAGCCACCGCCGTCGCCATCAAGACGATATCGTCCACGGCGGCAGGACTCCAGTCCGCCAAGTGCTGTTCGAGAAACGCCGTGGTGATCTGACCTGCCCGGAAAGCCGGGTGGTCGAGCACGGCATCGAGGTATTCGCCGTTGGTGGAGACTCCCAGGATCGGGTACCGGCGCAGGGCGTCGCGCATGCGATCGATCGCCTCGGCCCGGGTGTCGGCGTGGACCGAGAGCTTGGCCAGCATCGGATCATAGTGCTGGGTGATCTCGTCGCCTTCGCTCACTCCCGAATCCACGCGCACGCCCGGACCGTCGGGTTCGCGATAGAGCAGGAGCCTGCCCGTCGAGGGCATGAAGCCGCGGCTGGGGTCTTCGGCATAGATTCGGCATTCGAGAGCATGCCCACGGGAGACGATCTGATCCTGGGTCCACGGCAACACGCCTCCTGCGGCGACGTCGATCTGGGTTCGCACCAGATCGATGCCGGTCACCAGCTCGGTCACAGGATGCTCCACCTGCAGCCGGGTGTTCATCTCGAGAAAAGAGAAGGAGCCATCCTCGTCGAGCAGGAATTCGACGGTCCCGGCCCCCACATAGTCCACTGCCCTGGCTGCGGCCACGGCGGCATCCCCCATCAGGCGACGGAGTTCGGCGTCGACAGCGGGCGACGGTGTCTCCTCCACGATTTTCTGGTGACGCCTCTGGATCGAACATTCCCGTTCGCCGAGATGGACGGCATGCCCGTGAGCATCACCGAAGATCTGGAATTCCACATGCCTGGGCCGTTCGAGATAACGCTCGAGGTAGACCAGGCCGTTCCCGAACGCCTTGATCGCTTCACGAATGGCCGCTTCCACCGAAGAATTCAATTCGGCCGGGTCGCGCACCAGCCGCATGCCCTTGCCGCCGCCCCCATAGGCCGCCTTCACAAGCATGGGATATCCCACGGCAGCTGCAGCTGCTTCCAGGGCCTTCGGGTCGACCCTGCCTTCGGCGTTGGGCGCGGGAAGGTATTCCCCCGGAACCACCGGCACACCGGCTTCCTGCATGATGCGACGGGCCGCGGTCTTCTCTCCCATGGCGTCGATGGTCTCGGCCCTGGGGCCGATGAATATGACGCCCGCGGCTTCGCAAGCCCTCGCGAAAGCGGCGTTTTCGGAGAGGAAACCGTATCCGGGATGGACGGCTCCGGCTCCGGTGCTCTTCGCGGCGGCGAGGACCCTTTCGGCCAGCAGATAGGATTCCGAAGGGGAAGCGGGCCCGATTTCCACAACCGTGTCGGCGAGTCGGGCATGAGGTGAGGTCAGGTCGACATCCGAAGCGACCGCCACCGTCCTGAGACCCATCTCCCGACAGGTGCGGATGATGCGGCAAGCGATCTCGCCCCGGTTGGCGATCAGAATCGTGTCGAAGGGTCGCTTCACAGGCTCCACTCCTCATCGGTCACCCAAGGTGCAGGACGCTTGGCAAAAAACGCCTCGAGGGCGGTCTGGGCTTCCGGACTCGTGCGGGCCTCAGCGATCATGCGCGCCGTGAATTCTAGGCTGTCGCCGAAGGGAAGGTCTGCTGCTCCTTCGACCAGTTCCTTGATCTTTCCCAGCGCCTGCGGCCCACCCTTGAGCAGGGATCGCACCGTGGCTGTCACGGCGGCGGCAAGTCCTTCCTCGCCGGCGAGCACGTCCACTAGGCCGATGCGATGGGCTTCGGCCGCATCGAATCGTTCCCCGAGCAGGCAAAGGGTCCGCGCCCTGGCCACTCCGATCCGACCGATGACCAGGGGGGAAATCACACCGGCGACCAAGCCGAGCCTGGCTTCGGTCAGAGCGAAGAAAGCCGTCGGATCGGCCACCACGATGTCACAGGCGCAAATCAGGCCTACGCCACCGCCGAAAGCACCGCCGGACACGCTGGCCACCACAGGCGACGGACTGAGCCGGACGGCCCGGAACATCTCTCCGAGTTCGTGGGCGGCGTCGAGGTTCTCGGCGTAGTCAGCCTGGCCGAGTCGCCGCATGTCCTTGAGGTCGCCGCCGGCGCAGAAGTGCCGACCCTCAGCCTGCAGCACGACGGCATGGGGCCGATCAGCGGCGTCGTGCAATCCCGCAAAGAAATCACGGACCTCCAACACCATCCCATGGTCGAAAGCATTGTGGGCTTCCGGACGGTTCAGTGTGGCCACCGTCACGGGACCTCGTCGTTCGAGAATCAGATTGGGCACGATGGATCCTCACTGCGATTTCCGCCGACATCACCAAGCCGGGCACGTCTTGTTGTTTCGAATGTCCGAATATCATCATTCAGGGGTCTTGAGGCAATGCCAGGCCTACGACCCCCGGCGTTGGGGCTACATCCTGAACACTCCATACTTCACAGGCTGGATCGGAGCATTCAGACTCATGGCTATGGACAACCCCAGCAGGTCCCTGGTCTGACGAGGATCGATCACGCCATCGTCCCACAAACGGGCACTGCTGTAGTACGCGTGGCCTTCGGTGGCGTATTTCGCCAGGATCGGCTCGACGATGGCTCGTTCCTGGGCTTCGGTGAGCTCCTCGCCCCGCCGGGCAAGCTGCTCTTTTTTCACCTGCAGCAGCACGCCGGCCGCCTGCTCGCCGCCCATGACCGAGATCTTGGCTTGGGGCCACATGAACAGCAGCCGCGGCTGGTACGCCCGACCGCACATGCCATAGTTGCCGGCGCCGAAACTGCCGCCGACGATCACCGTGAACTTCGGGACCGTGCTGTTGCTGACGGCGTTGACGAGTTTGGCGCCGTCCTTGGCGATGCCGCCGTGCTCGTAGTCGCGCCCGACCATGAACCCGGTGACGTTCTGCAGGAACAGCAGCGGAATGCGTCGCTCGTTGCACAACTGGATGAAGTGCGCGCCTTTGAGCGCCGACTCGCTGAACAGGATGCCGTTGTTGGCCAGGATGCCCACCGAGTAGCCGTGCAGACGGGCGAATCCGCAGACCAACGTGGTGCCGTAGCGGGGCTTGAATTCATGGAAACGGCTGCCGTCCACCAGGCGGGCGATGACTTCCTTGATCTCGAACGGCGTACGGTGGTCGTGAGAGACGACACCGAGCAGTTCCTCGGGATCGTAGTAGGGATCTTCGGGTGTCGAGCAGGGAACGTGGGCCGTCTCGATGGGGCCGAGGTTCTCCACCATGTCGCGCACGATGCGCAGGGCATGAGCGTCGTCGTTGGCCAGATGGTCGGCCACGCCGCTGATGCGGGTGTGCACGTCACCGCCGCCGAGTTCCTCGGCGGTGACTTCTTCCCCGGTCGCGGCCTTTACCAGCGGAGGCCCCGCCAGGAAAATCGTGCCCTGCTCCTTGACGATCACGACCTCGTCGCTCATCGCCGGGACGTAGGCGCCGCCCGCGGTGCAGCTCCCGAGCACGGCCGAGATCTGGGGAATGCCCGCCGCCGACATGATGGCCTGGTTGTAGAAGATCCGTCCGAAATGTTCCCGGTCCGGAAAGACATCGGCCTGCAGGGGCAGGAACGCGCCACCGGAATCCACGAGATACAGGCACGGCAGACGGTTTTCGAGAGCCACTTCCTGGGCCCGCAGATGCTTCTTCACGGTCAGCGGATAGTAGCTCCCTCCCTTCACGGTCGCATCGTTCGCCACGATCATGATCTGTCGGCCGTGGATCATGCCCACGCCCGTGATCAGGCCCGCTGCCGGAACCGTCTCGCCGTAGACGTCGTAAGCAGCCAGGGGCGACAGTTCGAGGAACGGGGTGCCTGGATCCAGGACGCGCTCGATTCTCTCGCGCACCAGGAGCTTGCCTTGGGATGTATGACGTTCGCAGGCCCGCTCAGATCCACCGGACCGGATCGTGGTCTGAAGCTCCGCCAAAGCCCCACACAAAACGCTGTTCTTCTCTCGATTTTCGAGAAACGAGGGGGCGTCCTGTCGAATCTGAGACGTGATCCTCTTCATGGTGCTCCTTCTCTTGCCGACTGGCCATTTTCGAGACAGTGAGACAGTCTAGCATCCACCGGGGATCATCGTCCATACACACCCCGAAATCCAGACAACTCGTTCTCATGAATCAAGTTCAATCACAATCACCCGAAGCATTCCGATGGCCCGCTGATTGCAGATCACCGTACGACAAGAACCACTTTGCTGTCCTGTTGAACGGTGTGGAGGGCGGACATGTCGAAATATCGTCAATTCGTCATCGGAGCGTTCTCTCTGGCCGCTCTGATCCTCGAGACCTTTATGACCGCCAGTTCGAGCGCCGTGGTCTCCCACGGTGTCAATGTCCTGACGATCCGGTGAATGGATGAGGAGATCCAGTGAATAATGACATGAGCCGACATCTCTCCACCAAGCCCACGAGCACCAGGAAGTTCCACCTTCAGTTCGGGTTGGCCCAGAGGATCTGGGTCGGAGTCGGTCTCCTGGCTCTAGGGTACGCCCTGTCGATGGTGTTCCTGACCATCGCAGCCAGGAACCAGCAACAGGACCTCGCGACGATCGCAGAGCAGTTGTTTCCGGCGACGCAGGAGTTCCGCACCGCCCAGGCCAGTTTCGAAGAACAGGCCAAGCTCTACGAAGACGCCTGGCTCATGGGCGAATCCAACCTCGTGAATCAGGCGGACATCTCTGCAACGAACTTCCGTGGAGCCCTGGGAAGGGCCAGCCACCTGATGGCAGGATACGCCCCGATGCTCAAGCAGGTCCGCGCCCTTGATCAGGTTCACCAGGACTACACGAGCCGGGCCATCATCACCTACACGGCGTTGAGCAACTTCGAGATCACCGAGCAAGCCAGGGTCGAAGCGCAGCAGCTCTCCGAGATCCAAAACGCCATGCTCAAAGACCTCTCGGACTTGAACTCGACCTCATCCTCCATCCTGACCGCCAGCCTGACCGAGGTGGGTCGCACATCCCAGAAACAGATCCGTCTCAATTTTCTGATTTTCCTGGGTGTCTTGACGATCGTGGGTTTGGGCTTCTTCACCATCATTCAACATCTGATCATTGCACCGATCCGCCAGGTGATGAACGACCTGGCCACCGGATCCCGGCAAATGACATCGTCCATGTCCGATGTCAGCCGTACGAGCGAAGCCATGGCCAGGGACGCCCAGGACCGGGCCACTCAGCTGGACGTCACCTCCCGAACCGTTCAGCAGATCGCCGACCAGACCAACCGCAACTCGAAAACCGCCAACTCGGCCTCGACCAAAGCCGATGCCGTCCGCAACTCCACCAGCGTGAGCGGCGAAGCCGTCGAACGGATGACCCACACCATCGCCCAGATCAAGGATGCCTCGGACCAGACAGCCCTGATCGTCAAATCCATCGACGAAATCGCGTTCCAGACGAATCTCCTGGCTCTGAACGCCGCGGTCGAAGCGGCTCGCGCCGGTGACGCCGGCAAGGGCTTTGCCGTGGTCGCCGACGAAGTCCGGGCTCTGGCGCAACGCAGCGCCCAAGCTGCTCACGACACCACCCAGATTATCCGACGCAGCCAGGAGTATGCCGATCAGGGTGTCGCCGTCTCGGATGAGGTACGGCAGACACTGATCCAGATCAGCGGCTCCATCCTCGAAGTCACCAACGAAATCGGTGACGTCGCCGAAGCTTCTCAAAGCCAGGCCGGCGACTTTCAGCAGGTCAATACGGCCATCACTTTGATGGAACGTGCCAGCCAGACCTCGGTCGCCAGCGCTCACGAGTGGGAAGCTACGAGTGCGGAACTCACCCATCAGGTGCGCAGGGTGGATAAGGCAGTCCAGACCCTGGAAAAAGTCCTTTCCGGCCAATAGCACCTCGATCTCCCTGTTTTGAGCCGTCGTATCCCCAGTGATGCGTCTGCTCACTCCATGTGCCTATTGCTTTATTGTTAGATATTTTGATATAATCAATATTGATTCCTCCAAGACCTGTTCTGAAAGGTGGCCCGTGAAGGTTCGTTCTCGCCAACAGGCGTTTCTGCTCTTTCTGACCATCGCTGCACTGACGGCCGTTGACGCCAGGTTCACACTGGCGCAGACGATCGTGGAGGCCCTTCCGATTCCAACGATGCTGCATCAAGCATCGTCAGAATCAGAGCGCCTGCCGGCAGCGGTTGCCGAAATACCCGCCCTCGGGCAACGAGCGACCTGGACGACGAAGGCTGCGGTGTCATCACGACGGCCCATGTTGCAGGATCTTGATCTCGAGGGTCCCGATTCCATGCCGGCTCCTGTCCGATCGGCTGTCTCAAGCCTCGCCCCGACCTCCCCGATCACCGGACTGCTCTCCAACAGGCAGCCCAGGAATCCCACCAAGGCCGATGCCGCCCGGGAAGCACCCTGGTCGCCCGATCGCCTTCTCGCCGACGCCACCCACATGAACGACGCCTACGTCTCCCTGGCCATGAACCCCGTCACCGGCGATCTCTACGCCGTCTTCGAAGCAACCGACCTCGGGGGCACCGACCGCGACATCCACATCGCCCGCAGCCAGGACGACGGCCAGACCTGGACGCTCTGGGACATGCCGTCGTTCACCCAGGACGAGTCCATGCCCGACATCGCCATCGACGCGGCGGGATTCCTGCACGTGGTCTGGGTGCGTGACGACGGCTACATCGTGCGCACGCGCAGCCAGAATGCCGGCGACCCGACAAGCTGGGCCTGGATCAAGGGCCTGTTCACCGACTCGATCAACGCCACGCCCTCGGTCGCAGTGACAGGGTCGGGTGACTTCGCCACCCTGTTCATCGCCGCGAGCTACCAGGAGATCAACTGGGATCTCATGAGCTGGGAGTGGACCCTGATCTGGATGTGGTCCACCAACGCCGGCAACACCATCAGCTTCGACGCCCTGGTGCCCGACGGCTTTCCCGACCTCTGGCCCGATGTTGCCATGAGCGGCGGGCTTGTCCACCTGATCAACGGCGAGGCGAGCGTTTGGGGCGATCCGACCAACATTCTGCTGGCGAGCGATGCGATCAGCGGCGGCTTCGCCAACGTCACCAACCTGACTGACTGGACCGACTTCAGCACGGGCTTCCCCCGGGTGGCCTGCGAGGGCGACGCCGTCTACACCGTGTTCCAGCACGACTGGGACGACGGGCTGGGCAACATCGACGGCGACATCGTCTATCACCTGTCCTACGACGCCGGGCAGACCGTCTTCGGCCCCTACGAAATGATCGGCGACGAGTACGAGAGCGTCGGTCCGACCATCGCCGTCTCCGGCGGCGTGGTGTCCTGCCAGTGGATCGAAGCGGCGCCCAACGACGATCAGTTCCACGTCGCGGCTAGGCAAGCCGGCGGCGCAGGCCATCCCGACCTCTGGCCCGATGTCGTCGAGGTCGTCACCGACCAGGACAACGTCGAACCTCAGTACCATTTTCTGGATGCTGCTGTGGGCGCCAGGATCCACTCTGTCTGGATCGATCGACGCGACACCCCGACCCAGGGCCACAACGTCTACACGAGTGAGCGTTCGCTCCGACCCGACCTGGCCGCCACGACCCCTGTCGGCTGGGGCGGCTCCCTGATCGCCTCGAGCACCATCGGCGAACGCAGCCAGGGCTGGCTGCGGGCCGATGCACCTGCCTATCTGAGCTTCGCCCTGGCCAACACCGGCCTCGCCGACGCGACCCGGGACATCCGGGTCACCCTGGCGATCGACGGCGCTCCGGCCGGAGCCTGGACCTTGACCGGCGGCCTGGCTGTCAACACGTCCGTCGTCGTCGAGGACTTCGAAGTCACGCTCGGTGGCGGCCCCCACGTCATCGAAGTCGTGCTCGACTCCCTCGACGCGATCAACGAGGAAGACGAGACCAACAACCTGATGATCGCCCAGTGGATCTGGCTGGATGGCGACCCCTGCCTGCGATTCTCCGTCGATCATGTCGCCCACTTCGAAACGGCGCCCCTGAAGCACCAGGCCGATGCCCTTGCCGCTCGACCACCGGTGCTGATGCAGCGCCACATCCCGGTCCTGTCGCCCAGGCTCCAGGCGGAATTGCTTGTCGCCGCCGTTGATCAGCGTTGGCCGGTGATCGTGGTCCCGTCCCGGCGGCTCGATCACAACGCCCTCGCCCCACGACTCCATGGACTGGATGCGGACCTGCGACGTGCCACGGTCGTCGCCGCGGCCCGCATCGTCCTGACCGAAACCGCCGCCGAATTGGGCGTCGACAAGTCGAACCCCGAGATGAGGGAGCTCTGGCTTCCCGGCATGCTCGCCCTGCAACTGACCGCGGCCGAGATCCTGGCCCTGGCCGACGATCCCGGCGTGGGAAGGCTCTGGCTCGACGATCGGGCCAACCGCACGTTCACGGCCGATGGCCGCGCCGCCACGCCCACCGGCATCAATGGATGGCACCTGGGAGCCGTCGGCGCCGACGAAGCCTGGAACCGCGGCTTCGACGGTGGCGGCGTGCTGGTCGGCCATATCGATTCCGGTGCTGCCTACGATCATCCCGATCTCGCCGGTCATCTGTGGAACGGCGGCCTTGACTGGCCTCATCACGGCTGGGACGCCATCGACCAGGACAACGACCCCTACGAAGGTGATGCCACCTTCGGCCACGGCACCCACACAGCCGGGTTGGTGGTCGGCGACGGCGACGCAGGTCAAGCCACCGGCGCGGCGCCTGGCGCCGAGTTGATGATCCTGCGCGCCGTGCCCGGATACTTTTCCGACATGGTCGAGGTCATGCAGTTCGCCCTGGACCACGGCCCTGTCGATCTGTTCACCATGAGCGCCGGCTGGGACGCCCCGAGCTCCGACCTGAAGGCGGCCAACCGAGACAACGCCGAGATCCTTCTGATCGCAGGCATTCCGTGGGTCTGCGCCGCCGGCAACGGCGACAACCTCGGCGGGCACCATCCCGTCCCGAGCGACATCGCCTCACCCGGCGACTGTCCGAATCCAGGTTACGGCGACGCAGGCCGCTCGGCGGTCATCACCGTGGGCGCCATCGACGCCACCGACACACTCTGGCCCAGTTCGAGCCTCGGCCCCACATCCTGGAACATCTCCGAGACGGCCTATACGGACTACCTCTATCCTCCCGGCCTGATCAAACCCGACCTGGCCGCACCGGGGGTGGGGGTCACGAGTCTGACCCCCACCGGCGGATACGTGACCTATTCGGGAACCAGCATGGCGGCACCCCTGGTGGCCGGGGCCGTCGCCATCCTGAAGCAGGCCTCTCCCGGTGCTAATCCGGCCGAGATCGCCGAGGCTCTCGAAGTCGGCGCAGCCGATCTCGGAACCGTCGGGCGGGACCCTCAGACCGGAGCCGGCCGCCTCGACATTCCCGGCTCCCTCGACGCGCTGGTCAGCGTCGCCCGGGAAACCGTGGTGCTGTACAACGACGGCCCGCTTCCCCTTCATCTGGGCCCGATCTCCTGGCAGGCGTCATGGCTGAGCGTCAGCATCCAGTCGATGACCGTGCTGCCGGGTGATTCTACTCGGGTGCTGTTGGATTTCGACGTCACCGGTCTGCCGTCGGGCCTTGACCACGACACGGTTTCCCTGGAGTCCGACGACCCATCCGGGCCCCATCATCTGACCATCACCCTCGCCATCGGGGACGTCACTGGCGTCGACGGACCTCCCGCGAACACAGCCGACCTGGCGGGCGTCCCCAATCCGTTCAACCCGCGCACGGAACTCCGCTTCAACATGGTCGAAGCAGGCAAGGCCACGTTGGTGATCATGGATCTGCGAGGGCGCAAGGTACGCACCTTGATCGATGGCAGAATCGAATCGGGGGTCGTCGAGGTGAGATGGGACGGATCAACCGACGATGGCCGAGCGCTCCCAGGCGGCGTGTACCTGGCCCGGCTGACGACACCCGGCGACGTCCTGACGACCAAGCTGACGCTTCTGCGCTGAGCTAGAACACCCGGCGGCTGAGGAACACCCAGCCGTCGGCGCGAACGGCGACGTCCTTGATGCTGCGCACATCGACGATCCGATCCCGGGCATCGACCAGCTCGATTTCCAGATCGTAGGTGCCCGGCGGCAGATCAAGACGCGCCATGGAGATTCCGTGGGGCAAAGTCAGCCAGTTGCGCGTATCGGCACGCTCGGTGGCCGCCCCGAAGACATTGGCCAGCAAACCTGCCAGTTGGCTCTTGTCCTCGATCGCTTCCTTGGCGAGATACTTGGACAGGGCGCGGCCGATCGTCTTGAGCAGGATTCCATCCTTGGACGACTCGAAATCCAGCCGGGACCGGCTTGCCACCGATTCCACGGGCTCCGTTCTGGCGTGACCCCCGAGCGTGCCGGTCGACACCCTTGCACCGACGATGACGGGCGCTTCGCCGATCAAATCCGGCAAGGCGAAGCGGAGCCAGTAGCTGATTTTCACATCGCGGCCCCAGCCATAGACATAACGGCTTTGCAAGCTCGAAGCCCAGAGATCCATGTCGCCACGCCGGTCGCTCTCGAAGATCGGGATGTCGGCCTCGATCGACGTGCGGCGAGGCACCCAGCCTGTCTCCAGGAACAAGACAACCCGTCCGACTCTTCCCTGTGGCAGATCCGGTTCGATGAACAGGTTCGGCAGCACGGTCTGGATCTCGGCGAGTTCATCAGAGAAACCCAGTCGTCCCGCAGTGCGAACCAGATCCGATCCCAGGCAGGACGGCGCCTTCACGCCCAGCACACCTCCGGTGGCCCCATACGCCAGGGCGGCGCGACGATAGGCCAGGAAGGCGTCATTGATCTCCCCGCCCCACTCGTGGAGCATGCCTCGCAAGATATGCACGAAGGCGTGGTCGTCCAGCGACACAGCCGACTCCTGGTCGTTCTGATCCAGGGCGCGCTCCACTTCGGCAAGATCCCGCAGCCGCAGTTCAGCCTTGCGAGCCTCGACCAAGGCTCCATCCCGATCGCCCATGGCGACATAGTTCAAGCTGCGGAAGTACGGCACCATGGCCATCTCGAACGGCGCGGCGCGGTAGTCGATCGTGCCGTCGTTGGTGAGTAGGGACACAACCGCCTGGCTTACCGATTTCGTATAGAGATCGTCGGCGAGTTCCTCTGCTTCCTGAAAGACGGCGTTGGATTCCGTCCAGCGATCGGCATAGTGCAGGACAAGCCCCTTCTCCAGCAGATTGAGCAGACGGTCACTGCCTCGCTCGGCCTCGGCGATACCTTCCAAAGCCTTGTCAAAGTCATGTCGCGCCACATCGTCACGCAGTCGGGCGTTGCGTTCGGCATACGTGGAGCAGCCGGTCAACGCCAGGGCCATCATGATCAGAATCAGGCCCGCGCCGACACGGCGACGGGCCCCCATCCGCTGACCGAATCCCTGGGTCACGGCCGATACCCGTCACGGCTGACGTACTTCTTGATCTTCTGGTACCCGGCCCAAGCCTTGACGTTGGTTTCGAGGTTCACTAGGTAGACGTCGACCTGATAGAACTTCACTTCGTCGCCCTGTTCACGGTCGATGATCGTGTTGATCTCGCCGAGGAGCATGAAGTCGGCGCCCATCTCGCGGCCCCAGGCCGACATGGTCGCAACCGACGAATACTCCTGCTGATCGGCACGCTCGCCCCGCAGCGCCTCGCGCTCTTCGGACGAAGCGACCATCGTCACCTTGCCTGAATTGATCAGCGCCCGCTCGAGGTCGGCCACGAAGGTCTTGACCGGGATGTGCTCGGCGGACTTGTTGCGGATCGGTCCGACGATGACCACGGGGTTGGCCCCCGCTTGATAACGGTATTCGCCGTACCAGCCGCTGCCGAGGGACTGGGAAATCAGCGTCTCGGCGGTCAGGCGGCTGTCGGTGTCGTTCCAGTTTCCGGAAAGATCGACGACAGAGTCGGTCTCCATCCGTGTCACGGTCTTGCCGCCGCTGCAACCACTGACCATGGCTGCGACGGCCAGCACCAGAGCCAGGGCCAGGGCCAGCCTGCAATCGATTCGGGTCGACATGATCGGTCTCCTTCGCTCGTTGATGATCGGCGCGTGACGCCGAGGGGTCCTCTTGGGTGGTGATCCCCGTGCCCTCCGGAAAGGACATTCGGTCCTCGCTTCTCGGGAGAACAAGGACCTCATCCACGAACCGTGCCAGATTCCGGCGAATCAGGAAAGCAAAACCCATCAGAAAGATGGGAGGATCTCAGCCCCTCTTACAAGCACGCGATCCAGTCGGAGCATCCGACAGGATCGCGTGTGCAGGAGAACTGATCTGTAGCCAAAACTCACAGGTGTCCCGAAGACAGGTCGGTTCTTCGAGACGAAGAGTCTAGCGGCCGTACATCGTCTTGACGGCCGTCCAGCTCAGAGTCTCGTTGGTCACCGGGTTGCACGGCAAACCCGGGAATTGCCCTTCAAGAGTGCCGTAGCTGGTCAGGGTCGAGAATTTCTGGACCAGGAACAGGTTGTCGGCGGCGATGTCGGCCGGCGGATAAGGCGAACTGAAATTGAAACGGGCCGAACCCTGGGCGCCTGGCTCACACTCGTTGTCAGAACGCGGTTCGTACTTGAGCACCACAGCCAGCAGATCGATGGACGGATCCGCGTTCTCCACCGTGGCAACATACTCGACATGGCATTGGAACGGTTCCCCGAGCCCGGTTCCGGCCGGGCTTGCGAAGTTCAAACCGTCCAGCATGTTCTGAGCCGTGCAGTTGCCCGAGTCATCCAGAATAACATCCACATGGCTCAAGCCGTGCTTGCCTGTGTCCCAGCTCAGGCTGAGGCGATAATGCCACTGTCCATCAGAATCCTCGCCCAGGCTGATGCAATGACCGTAGAGATACGGCTCCATCGTATCGGCCATGGCCACCGTCGCCCCGAGCAATCCCGTCAATACGAGTGCGTGCATGATCCATCGTTTCATGATGCTTCCTCCTGCTTTGCGCATCGTCCCGCCTGCTCGTTGCGAGCCGGCATGTTCCTCATCGTTTCGCGTTGGGGAGGAAGCGACCTCATGACATCCTCGCCCCTGTTCGCCTGAGCGGAGCGATGCAATTCCGACGCCTGGAGGCACGAGAAACACCGCCCGACCAGGCTGTCGCCTGGCTGAGCGGTGTCTGCAAATCAAGGGAGTTCGGTCGGATCAGCTTCCGTAGTGTGCCTTGAGGGCGCCGAACGTCCGGATCTCACTGGAAACCGGCGAGCAGGGAAGACCCGGAAAGACTCCGGTCACGGTGCCACGGCAATTGTTGTTGGCGTGCTTCTCGACCAGAAAGAGATTTTCTTCCATGATCGGATGGGGCGCGTATTCCGAATAGAAAACAAGAACTGCGGTTCCGGTCGACCCGAGCTCACAGGAATCATCGGAGTATTCGAACTTGATGAGGGGCTCGGTCACTCCCGGAATAGACGGATCGCCGTTGACCTCGATCATCGCGTAGAAGTCGACGACGCAGTCAGGCTCGCCATCGGCATGACCGGCGACCGGTGCGAAGTTCAGCCCACTCACCAGATCGGCTTCGGAGCAGTTCTCACCATCGTCGACAATCATATTGATGTGGCTGACACCGTTGCCGCCGGTGTCCCAGTGAACCGTCAGTTCGTAGCGCCAGGCACCAAGTCCCAGATCATCGCTGGGACCAGCGAGGATGGTTCCATGAAACAGAGGGCAATCGAGAGTCGTCCCGCCAGCCGCCATGGCCGTCAGGGCCAGGACAAGAATCAGAAACGTGAGCATGAAATATCGCATGATGACCCCATTGGCAGAGTGAATTAAGGTGCGATTAGTCCGAATTATACATTACTCACCTGCCCCTGTCAATTATTGATGTGCATTTTCATTACCATAAGACAATAAGGAGTTCTTTTTGGACCTTGACAGATATCTTGTGCCGAAGGAAAACAAGGAGACTTGAAATCCCACCCCAAGGAGACCCCATTCGTGCCGAACGATCTGCAAACACCAGAGCCCAAACGACTTTCGTTTCTCGACCGCTTCCTGACCGTCTGGATCTTTCTGGCCATGGCGATCGGGGTGGGAATCGGCTGGGCTTGGTCAGGCTCCGCCGAATGGCTCGGACAGTTCGAACGGGGCACCACGAACATTCCGATCGCCGTGGGTCTGATCCTGATGATGTACCCTCCCCTGGCCAAGGTTCGCTACGAGCGCCTGGGCGAAGCCTTTCGCGACAAGAAAGTCCTGATGCTCTCCTTGTTGCAGAACTGGCTGGTCGGACCGGTCCTGATGTTCCTGCTGGCGATCCTCTTCCTGGCCGACAAACCCGAGTACATGACCGGCCTGATTCTCATCGGGCTGGCCCGCTGTATCGCCATGGTGATCGTGTGGAACGACCTCGCCGGTGGCGACAGTGAATACTGCGCCGGGTTGGTGGCCTTTAACTCGGTTTTTCAGATCCTGTTCTTTCCCTTCTACGCCTGGATCTTCATCACCAAGCTGCCGCCCCTGTTCGGGCTGGATGGTCTCGAGGTCGACATCACGATTCTCGAGATCGCCAAGAGCGTCGCCCTCTATCTCGGTGTGCCTTTTCTGGCCGGATTCCTGACACGCACCGTGCTTCGCAGCCGGAAGGGTGATCATTGGTATCAGTCGATCTTCGTGCCGAGGATCTCGCCGCTCACCCTGCTGGCCCTGCTGTTCACCATCGTGGTGATGTTTTCGATGCAGGGAAAAGCCATCGTCACCCTGCCATTCGACGTGCTGCGCATCGCCCTGCCCCTGCTCATCTACTTCGTGCTCATGTTCCTTGTCTCGTTCTGGATGAGTCACCGGGCAGGCGCCGGCTACGAACGGTCGGCCACGCTGAGCTTCACGGCGGCGAGCAACAATTTCGAGCTGGCCATCGCCGTCGCCGTCGCCACCTTCGGCATTCATCATGGAGCTGCTTTGGCAGCGGTTATCGGGCCTCTGGTCGAGGTTCCCGTGCTGATCGGGCTTGTCCATGTCGCGCTGTGGTTCCGGCGACGGTTTTATGCCGCCGATGCCAGTGCTTGACCCAGTCGGAGGCTCACTTGCTCAACGAAACGATTCGAAATCTCCTGGAAGAGCGGTACAGAATCCCTGTGGAACGACTCGGCCTTCTGTCCGGTTTCGCCCGTTGCATCGCCGAGCGATCGAATGCCGACCAGCCGACGGCCCTCCTGTTCCTCTGCACGCACAACTCGCGTCGGAGTCATATGGCCCAACTCTGGACCCGCGCCGCCGTGGACCATTTCGGACTCAAGGGAATCACAGCGTACTCAGGAGGCACCGAAGCCACGTCATTTCACCCCAGCGCCGTCCGTGCCCTCACAGAGCAGGGATTCCGGATCACGAAGCTAGAAGATTCGGCCAACTCCGTCCACGGAGTCGCGGTTTCCGAGGGCGGTGCCGTCGAACGGTCGTTTTCCAAGATCCACGATCATCCTGTCAACCCGACTCATGATTTCATCGCAGTGATGACCTGCTCCTCGGCTGACCAGGCCTGTCCAGTGGTCGCGGGCAGCGCCGCACGGTTCGCACTGCTCTATGACGATCCGAAGGTATTCGACGGCACGGCTGCCGAAGCCGCCGCCTATCAGGAGCGGAGTCGCCAGATCGGACGAGAGATGCTGTCGGTGTTCCAGGACGTTGCGGAGGCGACGAGCTAGCTGGACGAAATCGTCGCCGAGGTTACCACCGTTGGGGGATGTCCGCGGAAGACAGGCTGGAATCAACAGGAGGATTGGGCATGCGATTCCGGTTTCTGATTCCCGTTTTTTTCTGGCTCGGTTTCGGTTGCCTCGCCTCTGCCGCGGAAACCGACCCGCTGGAATCGCTGCGGAGAATCCAGACCCGTCCCATGAGCGAGCGTCTGACCTTGATCGACGATCTGCTCGTACGGTTCGATACGCCTTGGCGCGCCGCCGGGCACGACACCCTGACGTTCGTCTACCGGGGCCCCGGCCGTGAGGTAGCCGTCGCCGGTGACTGGACATCCTGGAACGCCGAAGCCCCCATGACCCACCTCCGCGGCACCGATCTGTGGTTCCAGACCGTCCGGTTCCCGCCTCGGACACGCCTCGACTACAAGCTCGTCATCGATGGTCGCTGGCAACTCGACCAGCGCAACCCCCAGACGATGATGAGCGGCTTCGGGCCGAATTCGGAATTGCGCCATGCCTACACCCCACCACGCTGGACGACTGCGATCGAGACCACGGCCGCTTGCCGACTCGACACCCTGATCGTGCCGGCACCGGGACTCGGCGGTCACCGGACGGTCGTGGTGGTCGTCCCGCCGCGTGCGATCGAACAGCCGCGCCCCTTCCTGCTCGTGCACGACGGCCTCGAGTTCCTGTCCATCGCCCGTCTCGCGACGTTCCTGGCTCGAGCCGACGAGGTCGCCTCCGGCAATCCCGCCCCGATCTGCGTCTGCGTTCCCCCCGGGCAACGCACCGAGGAATACGCAGGGACGCTCCAGGACGACTTCTCGCGCTGGATCGTCGAGGATCTCATGCCGCTGATCGTTGAGCGCTATGCCCGGTACGGATCCCAGGATCAGCCCTGGGGAAGCCTCGGCGCCAGTTACGGTGGACGCATCACTCTGGATCTGGCACGGAGGTTCCCAGGCCGGTTCGATCGACTCGCGCCCCTGAGCCCGTCGATCGCCGCGGCCCAGCATGATGGGATCGCCGGCCTCGACCCCTCGTCGATTCGCATCTATCTCAACTGGGGAATCTATGACATCCCCGATCTGATCCCGGGGTGCGAACGGTTCGCGGCCATGCTTGAAAAAAACGGGTTCATAGCGCAGACCGAGGTGCTGCCCCAGGGACACAGCTGGGGATTGTGGCGGGATACCCTCGACGACGCCTTCGACTTCCTCTACGGAATCAAGGTCGACTAGGTGGGAATGGCGGGCCTGACGACGAAGGTCCGCTCCTTGCGGATGACCACGGTGCCGGGCTTGGAACCGCGCGGCTTGCTCACATGGCGCGCCTGGGTGCCGACCACGGCGGTCATGTTGGCGTCGCGAACCTTGGAGTGAAACGCGGCGACGGCCGCCGCTTCCTCGAGCACGGCCTTGCTCGGTTCCTCTCCTGTCGGCACCTGGAGGATGGCATGACTGCCCGGCCTCCCCTTGACATGAAACCACCAGTCGTTGGGTTTGGCGATCTTGAGCGAAAGACGGTCGTTGTCCCGATCGGTGCGACCGACCCGGACGGTCCAGCCGTTGGTCAGCACATAGTCGTAGGATTGGACTGGCGGCGGCGTGTGATCGTCGGGCCTCATGGCATCCTCCTGCCCGGTACTCTATCCCACCATCCGGACATTCGCCACGAAAGAGGGTGGAACCTCCGGGGGTTCTTCCTGTATATTGGGCGGCCGTCCACTATTGTTGGTGGCGCATGGGTCGGCTCGTCCGGTCCCTGATCAATATCGTAACTAACCAGAACACCTTTTCCGGAGGAACCTTGAGCATGATCGAGGTACGCGGTGTCACCAAGAGATTCGGTCCGACCGTCGCGCTCGACGACGTGTCCTTCCGTCTCGACCAGGGTAAGATTCTCGGCTTCCTGGGGCCCAATGGTGCCGGCAAGAGCACGGCGATGAAGATCATCACGACTTTCCTGGCCCCTGACACAGGCAGCGTCAGCGTGGATGGAATCGACGTGATGGAGCGGCCCCTGGACATCCGGCGCAGAATCGGCTACTTGCCCGAAAACAACCCCTTGTACGTGGACATGCTGGTTCACGAGTATCTGGATTTCGTGGGCCGGGCCCGCGGCCTCGACGGCGCCCGTCTTGGTGAGCGCATCGATTGGGTCATCGACGCCTGCGGCCTCGACGGCGTGTACGGCAAGGTGATCCACGAGCTCTCCAAGGGGTACAGACAGCGAACCGGCCTGGCCCAGGCGTTGATCCACGATCCGGACATCCTGATCCTGGACGAGCCCACCAGCGGCCTCGACCCGCTGCAGATCATCGGCATCCGCGACCTGATCATCGGCTTGGCCAACACCAAGACGATCATCTTCTCCACCCACATCCTGCAGGAAGTGGCTCCGGTCACCGACCGGGTCGTGATCATCAACAACGGACGAATCATCGCCGACGGCCATATCGGCGAGCTCGAGAAGGAGGCGATGGAGATGAACCGTCTCTTCGTGGGTGTCCGCGCCGCAGCCGCCGAGGTCGAGGCCGCTCTCGCCGCCGTCCCCGGCGTCGAAGGCTTGTCCCTGGTGTCGGACGTGGACGGTACGAGCCGTTTCGAGATTCGCGCCGACTTCGCCAACGACGTGCGCGTTCCCCTCGGCCAGGTCATCCTCGAGCGCGGTTGGGATCTGCTCGAACTCCACGAGTCCCGCTACAGTCTCGAGGGCACCTTCATCGCTCTCACACGCAAGTCGCGCACCGCCCGGGAGGTGAGCCATGGGTAACACGACCACGATCTTCCGACGCGAGTTCTCGGCCTACTTCAACAGTCCGATCGCTTACATCTTCATCATCGTATTTCTGGTGCTGAACTGCGGCCTCTTCATGACGTCGTTCTTCCTCCAGGGCAATGCTGACATGCGGGACTTCTTCGGGAACCTGCCTCTGTTCCTGATCTTCTTCATCCCCGCAGTCACCATGCGGCTCTGGGCCGAGGACAAGCGCAGCGGGACCTTCGAACTGCTGATGACCCTGCCGATGACCTCACGCGAGGTCATGCTCGGCAAGTACTTCGCCGCGATGGCCTTCTACATGATCGCCTTGCTCGGCACGCTGCCCATCCCGATCATGCTGTCGCTCCTCGGCAACCCCGACATCGGCGCCATGTTCAGCGGGTACCTCGGAGCCCTGCTGCTCGGCGGCCTCTACATGAGCGTGGGCATCTTCGCCAGCGGCCTGCTGCGCGATCAGATATCCGCGTTCATTCTGGGGATGATCGCTTGCTTTCTGCTGTTCCTGCTTGGGATTCCGGGGATCAGCGCTACGATCGACGGCTGGGTCGGCGGCTTCGGCACATTCCTGCAGACCACGCTGGGGCTCATGCCCCACTACCAGTCCCTGCAACGTGGCGTGCTCCAGGTGGGCGACCTCGTCTACTTCCTGGGTCTGACCGCTGTCTTCCTGTCCCTCAACGCCCTCTGGCTGGAAGGGAGGAAGTTCTAATGAGCGACAAAAGACGCAATTTCCGGATCACGTTCACCGTCGCAGCTCTCCTGCTGCTGCTCGCATCGTTCCTGTTGACCGACGTGACCGGCGACATGACAGGCGCCCGGGTGGACCTGACCACTGACAGGCTCTACACCATGAGCCCTTCGGCCAAGACGATTCTCGGCAACCTCAAGGTTCCCGTTCAGGTGAAGTTCTACGTCACTGGCGAGGGCCAGATGCCGTCCGAACTCAAGACCCTCGAGCGCGACGTCACCGACAAGCTGAGCGACTACAGTTCGGCTTCGGGCGGCATGCTCGAGTTTTCGGTCCACGACCCCCAGGATGACGACCTGATGCAGGAAAGCCTGACCCAGCGCGGCATCCGGCCCTTCCAGGTGCAGTCGATCGAAAAGGACGAGATCGGCGTCAAGCTGGTCTGGAGCGCCATGACGATCGCCTACAAGGACCTGCCCGAAGAAGTGATGCCGCAGGTGCTGCCCCAGTCGATCGCCACCCTCGAATACGAACTCGTTTCGCAGGTCTTCCGCCTGACGAGGGATACGACGCCGGTCGTGGCTCTGGTGGCACCGGTGCAGGAAGTCGACCAGCAGACCGCGATGATGTACCTGCAGCAGGGCATGCAGCCACCCGAGCCTGTCGACATGTTCGGAGGCGTGGCCCAGCTCCTGCAGCAGCAACACTTCGAAGTCAAACGCGTCGACCTGACCCGGGACTCGCGGATTCCCGAGGACGCCGACGTGCTGGTCGTTCTGAATCCGAACGGATTCAACGCGCGGCAGGCGTTCGAGATCAACCGCGCGATCAGCAACGGGCTCAACACCGTAATCGCCGTGCAAAATCATGGGTACGACTACCAGCCCGGCCAACGGGGCGGTTTCACGATCAGCGCCGGCAGCCAGACCTCTGGCCTCGAGTCGATGCTCGCCGGTTTCGGCGTCACGGTCGACACACGGCACTTGTGCGACGAGAGCCATCAGGTGCTGAGCGTGCCGCGCACCCAGAACGTCGGCGGGCTGCGGTTCCAGACCAATGAGCCGGTGCGCTTGCCCATCCAGGTGTGGGTGACCGAACCCCAGATGAACCAGGATGCACCGATTTCCGGTCGCATCGCCAACCTGTTGTATCTCTGGGGCACCGCCGTCGACCTCGACAACGCCACTCTCGCGACCCACAGCCTCGCTTCAGAGGTCCTGTTCTCGTCGAGCGCCCGTTCCTGGCGCAGCGACTTCAGCGACGGGATCGTGCCCGGCAGCGTATTCAATCCAGGCGGCAAGACCATCGAATCCGGCCTGCCGCTGGCTGTCAAACTGACCGGCCTGTTCCCCGACACCTTCGGCGACCGCGACGTGCCCGACTGGCCGACTCCGGCCGATGAACAGAGCGACCAGGCAGGCGACACCATCACTCCCCTGGCCGATGCCGAGGCTCAACTCGTGGTGGTCGGCTGCGCGAAGATGTTCGACGACATGGCCCTGCAGGCAGGACAGAATCCGCTGCTGCTGCTCAACGCCGTGGACGCTTTGGCTCACGGCAGCGACCTGATCTCGATCCGGTCCAAGATCCTGACCCAGAGGGTCATCCGGCCTGTCAGCGACAAGGAGAAGCTGGGCTTCCGGGTCATGGTGATGGTCTTCGTGCCGGCGCTTCTCGCGGCCTTCGGCCTGTTCCGATCCGCTTCTCGCCGCAAGGAGGTGAAGCGATGAAATCCCGCCATCTGATGCTGCTGGCTGTCGCGGTCGTCGCTCTGCTGGCAGTCAGCGTCTTCCAGAAGACGAGTCATCGGCGGACCGTCTCCAAGTCAGACACCGCGCCGGTGCTCGATGTGAACGTGAACGTCGAGAACATCAACCGCGTGACTGTTTCCCAGGGTGCGGACAGCACCCGGGTCGTGATCGAGCGGTTGCCCGACCGCTGGGTCGCCCGATCGGCCTGGGGCCACGACGCCGACGAGCGCAAAGTCACTGAACTGATCGAGGCCCTCAACGCCCTTCGCGGGGAGTTCCGATCCAATGAGGCTTCGGTGCTGTCCGATTATGGCCTGGGCCCCGACGCCCCGATCACTCCGGTCACCGTGACGATCTACGGTCTGGAGTGGGAGGAAATCGCCAGCCTGGAAATCGGGACTCAGTCCCCGTCCGGCGGTGTCTTCGTGCGGGAGCCGGGGACCGACGCAGCCTTCCTGTCGCGCACGAACATTCTAGGCAAGCTCGGCATGTGGAGCGGTCCAGCCCGACCAGAAAACCGGGTGTTCCTGAACCTCGACGTCTTCGAATGCGACCGGCAGGACATCCGGACCATCAGCCTCTTCACCGACAGCACGACGCTGGTCATGGAAAAGTCCTTCGCCGAACCCGACAGCCTCGGCACGGTGGACCATTCGACCTGGGAATGGGTGCTGACGGCTCCTGAGCGCCGGGCACTGGCCAAGACCAAGGTGGACGGCATCATGAACGCCCTGACCAAGGTGCAGGCCGTCGACATCGACGACCCCAAGGCCAACTGGGAAGAGTACGGGCTCTGGAAAGCGCCACGCCGCGTGGAAGTCGGACTGGCCGACGGCTCGACCTTCGAGTTGCGTTGGGGTCACGCCCGCGTACCGATCGATGGTCAGCAGGACGGCATCTACGTCATGTCGTCGATCGATCAGAAGATCTGGGTGATCCGCGGCTTCAAGGCGGATCAGGTCTTCAAGTCGCTCAAGGACCTGCTGCCCGAGGCCTGAGCCACCAAAACTCCTGCAACTCGGCGCCCGAAGCTTCGGCTCCGGGCGCTTTTCCCTTGATTGAAGACGGCTGCAGGAGTGATGCTTCAGTCTGGCATCCCGACTGCTACCCTGGAGGAACGACCTTGAGCGAGACCATGACCGGCGCCGTATTGCTGAAGGACGCCCTCGTCCTGGACTATCTCCCGGTGCAGATGAACGCCGAGCCCGATCCTCGTGTGGAGCGTTGCGATCTTCTGATCAAGGGCGGACGCGTTGTCGAGCGCGGCATCGGTCTGGCCGTGCCTCCCGGCGCTGGCGTCAAGGAACTGAACGGTCGCGTCGTCATGCCCGGGTTCATCAACGCCCACCAACATCTCTACATGACCCTCGCTCCCGGCATGCCCGCTCCCGACAACACGCCCCGCTCGTTCCAGGACGTTCTGACGGAAATCTGGTGGAAGCTCGACCGAGCCCTCGATCAGCAGGTCGTGTACCAAAGCGCCATGGCCGGCGCCTGGGACGCCCTGCGCTGTGGAACCACGATGCTCTTCGACCACCACTCCAGCCTCAGGTCGGTCGGAGGCTCGCTCGACACCATAGCCCGCGGCCTGCGTCAGGTCGGTGTGCGCGGCTGCCTCTCCTACGAAGTGACCGACCGGGGCGGCCCGGGCAGCCGGGACACCACGCTCGAAGAAAACCGACGATGGCTGACGAGGATGCGTGAAGACCAGGGCGATGGCGTGGGCTGGTTCAGCGGCGTCATCGGCGCCCACGCCAGCTTTACACTCGAGGATCGGACGCTGGTTCGTCTCCGGGAACTCTGCGACGAATTCGATGTGGGCATCCACATCCACCTCGGAGAAGGCCAGACCGACCGCACGCTCTGCGACGAACGCGGTTGGCCGGCGCCCCTCGAACGGCTTGATCGCTACGGCCTGCTGCGACGAACCACCTTGCTGGCCCACGGCGTCGACCTCACCGCCGGCGAGTTGAAAGTGATCGGAGAGCGTGGTTGCTGGCTCGTCCACAACGGTCGTTCGAACATGAACAACGCCGTCGGCCGGGCTCCGGTCGATCGGTTCCCTTCACGATCCTGCTTCGGCACCGACGGTATCGACTCGAACATGCTCGGAGAGATGCGCACCTCGTTCTACCGTGGCAACGAGACAGGGCGTGGAACCCTGGGCTTCAGCGGCGCCCGCAAGCTCTGGATCGGCGGCTACAGCCTGGCACGCGAAATCTTCGGCGAACCCTTCGGGTCGCTGGATGTCGGCGCTCCCGCCGATTTCGTCATTTGCAACGAGGGGCACAAGAGCCCACTGACCGCTGACAACTGGCTCAGCCTGCTGCTCTTCGGATTTCATCCGTGGGATGTCCGCGAGGTGTGGGTCGATGGCGTGAGTCGTTACGTTTACGGCGACACGACTCCCTACGACGGCGTGGCGTGTCGGGCGGCGGCCAAGAAACTCTGGGACGGCCTGAACGCGATCTAGCCTGGCCCTGTCCTGTATGTTCCGCCGAGAGCGGCCATGATGAAGGTGCACACGCCGTCACCGCGCGCCGACAACCGGGAGTTGTCGTCTGCCAGAATCCAGTCGGTCACTGCCTGATCGAGGACTCCGAACACCATCTTGGCTGCTTCCATGGGCTCCAGGGTCGTCCGAAAGACACCACTGGCACGGCCATGTTCGATGAGGCTGGCGAGAATCCCCAGATAGATACGCAATCGGTTGCGTGAAAACATGTCCATGAAGTGCAGGCTGTGCCGCAGCTCCACCTGGAGAATCACAGCCAGGTCGTGATCCTGTCCGACGAGCTCGAGATGCAGCCGCACGATCTCCTCGAGCCGCACGCAAGCGTCTTCCCCGGGTGAGATTTCCAGAATCCCCTCGGCAATGAAGTGATCCATCGCCCGATCGAAAACGGCGGCCAGGATCGCTTCCTTGTTCTCGAAATAGAGATAAATCGTCCCGTCAGCCACACCAGCGCGCCTTGCGATGCGGGCGACCGTCGTGTTTTGATAGCCCGAACGGGCGATTTCGATCACGGCGGCGTCAAGGATACGTCCCCTTTTGTCTTCGCGGCGACGGCCCTTCGGCGACATGAATGGCGATTCAGAATACTCCACTAATTTCACCTCCACCCACTCCTGATACCACAGGGATTCACGGGATTGAAGGAAAATAACGACGTTTTTCTGCATTGACAACGCTCAGCCGCTCCCCTAGAATACTGAATGGTCATTCATTTTTCAAGCCATTCTTTCAGGGGAGCGATCATGAATCCTCGGATCCGCAAGGTGGCGGTGCTCGGCTCCGGCGTCATGGGGAGTGCCATCGCGGCCCATTTCGCCAACGCCGGCATCCCATCGCTCGTGCTCGACATCGTGCCCCCCGGACTGCCCGACACGGCCGGACGCAGCGAGCGCAACGCCATCGTCGACGGCGCCGTCAAGGCCCTGCTCAAGCAAAAGCCCTCCCCTTTGTTCAAGACCGACCTTCTGGGCATGATCGAGACCGGCAACTTCGACGACGATCTGCCGCGCATCGCCGACGCCGACTGGATCATCGAGGTCGTCAAGGAAGACCCGGTCATCAAGCAGAAGGTGCTGACCGCTGCCGCCCCCCACATTGCCGACCACGCCTGGTTGACGAGCAACACCTCGGGACTGTCTCTGGCCGGCATGGCCGAGCATCTGCCTGAAGCGCTCCGCCCCCGCTTCTTCGGTTCCCACTTCTTCAATCCTCCCCGTTACATGACCCTGCTTGAGATGATCCCGACCGCCGACACGGACCTTGCCGTGCTTGAAATGGCGTCGGAGTTCTCTCGGGCCGTCCTGGGCAAGGGCATCGTCCTGGGCAAGGACACCCCCAACTTCGTGGCCAACCGCATCGGTGTGCACGCCATGATGGTCACCATGAAGGTCATGGAGGAGATGAGCCTCACCGTCGAGGAAATCGACGCCCTGACAGGACCTGCTCTGGGACGCCCCAAGACCGCCACGTTCAAGTTGGCCGACCTCGTCGGTCTGGACACCTTCGTCCACGTTGCCGACAATGTTTTCGAGGCTGCGGCCGACGACGAGGCCCGCGAAGTGTTCGATTCGCCGGCCTTCCTGCGCCGCATGGTCGAAAAGGGACTGCTGGGTCGCAAGAGCGGCAGCGGCTTCTACAAGATGACCAAGACCCCCGAGGGCAAACGCGAGTTCTTCACCCTCGACCTCACCACGCTCGAGTACCGCGAGAACCAGAAAGCCAAATTCCCCGAACTCGAAGCAGCCAAAGCGACCGAAGACCTGGGCGACCGACTGAAGTTGCTCGCCTTCGGTCGGGGACGAGCGTCGGAGATCGTCTGGCGCCTGCTCGCCCCCACCTTCAGCTATTGCGCCATGCGGATCGGTGAAATCTGCGACGACATCAGCGCCGTCGACCTGGCCGTGCGCTGGGGCTTCAACTGGGATCTGGGCCCCTTCGAGGCCTGGGAGGCTCTGGGTTTCCGGCGCGTCGTCGAAAAACTGCGCGAGGATGGCGCGCTGCTTCCCGCCTGGGTCGACGCTCTCTACGACTCGGGAGCCGAAACCATCTACCGCGACGGCGAAGCCCCGACGGCGGCTCCCGGGATCTTCGCGACCCTGCCGATCGATCCGCGTGCCTTCGACTTCGAGGTCCTGCGTCGCACCGGTGCCGAGATCAAGCGCAATCCCGGCGCTTCGCTGCTCGACCTGGGCGACGGTGTGCTGGGTCTCGAATTCCACAGCAAGATGAACGTGCTGGGCCAGGATCAGATCTCCATGCTGATGACCGGCTGCGACATGGTCGAGCAGGACTGGCGCGGCATGGTGGTGGCGAACCAGGCCGAGAACTTCTCCGCCGGCGCCAACCTGATGATGTTGATGATGGAAGCCATGGAAGGCAACTGGGAGGACATCGACATGATCGTCCAGGCCTTCCAGCGCGCCACCGACCGGCTTCAGTTCTGCAACGCCCCTGTCGTGACCGCTCCCCACGGGCTGACTCTGGGCGGCGGCTGCGAAGTCACCATGGGTGGCGATGAAGTCCGGGCGGCGGCCGAAACGTACATCGGCCTGGTCGAGTTCGGCGCGGGCGTGGTTCCCGCCGGCGGCGGCTGTCTGCGCGTGTATCAGCACAACCTGGCTCTCCTGTCCGACCGCAAGGACCTGTATCCGGCCCTGAAGTCGACGTTCGAGACCATCGGGATGGCCAAGGTCGCCACGAGCGCCGCCGAGGCCGTCGATCTGGGCTACCTGCAGCAGAGCGACAGCTGGTCCATGGGCCGCGCCCGCCACGTCGCCGACGCCAAGGACCGCGTCCTGGTGCTCGCCAATGCGGGTTACGTCCCACCGATCCCTGACCGCGCCATTCCGGTCATGGGCCGGGCGGGCATCGGGCTCTGCGAGTCGGTGCTGTTCAACATGGAGCAGGCAGGCTACATCAGCGCCCACGACCGCAAGATCGGCGGCTACCTGGCGACGATCCTTTCGGGCGGCGACGTGGCCGGCCCGACGACGATCTCCCATCAGCACATGCTCGATCTCGAGCGGGAGTCCTTTCTCAAGCTCTGCGGCGAGCGCAAGACCCTTGAGCGCATGCAGAGCATCCTGAAATCCGGCAAGCCTTTGCGTAACTGATGTCCGCATACCAACTGGAGGCATGAACATGAGAGACGTCGTCGTCGCCCTCGCGTTGCGGACACCCGTCGGCAAGGCCATGAAGGGCTCCTTCGCCCAGACCCGCCCTGACACCTTGGGCGCCGCGGTCATCCGCGGCATCCTCGAACAAGCTCCTGCTCTCGACCCCGAAAGGATTGGCGACGTGATCATGGGCTGCGCCATGCCCGAGGGAGAGCAGGGCATGAACGTGGGCCGCAACATCGCCCTGCTCGCCGGCCTTCCCGACACGGTGCCCGGCATGACCATCAACCGCTTCTGTTCCTCGGGCCTGGAGACCATCGCCATCGGTGCCCTGAAGATCGCCCACGGCTGGACCGACGCCGTCATCGCCGGCGGCGTTGAAAGCATGACCCTCATTCCCATGGGCGGCCTGCGCTACATGCCCAACCCCGAGTTGGTGGCCCGCGATCCCGACACCTACTTGAACATGGGGCTGACGGCCGAGAAGCTGGCGGTCGAGGACGAACTGAGCCGTGAGGCCCAGGACGCCTTCGCCCTGGCCAGCAATCACAAGGCCGCCCGCGCCATCGCCTCAGGCAGGTTCGTCGACGAGATCGTGCCGGTCACCACCACGGTCAGCCGACCCGACGAAAAGGGTGTCCCGCGCGAGACCGAACTCGTCGTCGACACCGACGAAGGCCCGCGCGCCGACACGACACTCGAGGCCCTGGCCAAGCTGCGCCCGGCCTTCCAGCTCGGGGGCACCGTGACCGCCGGCAACGCCAGTCAGATGAGCGACGGCGGCGCCGCGGTCCTGCTGACGACGCCAGAACTGGCGGCCGAGTGGGGTCTGCAACCCATCGCACGCTTCGTGACCTACGCCGTGGCCGGTGTGGCTCCCGAAATCATGGGCATCGGCCCGGTCAAGGCGGTGCCCATGGCGCTGGCCCAGGCCGGCCTGAGCCTGTCCGACATGAATGTCATCGAACTGAACGAGGCTTTCGCCGCCCAGAGCCTGAGCGTGCTCAAGCGCCTGGGTCTGGACGCCGATGACGACAGGATCAACGCCAATGGCGGCGCCATCGCCCTGGGTCATCCCCTCGGCTGTACCGGTGCCAAGCTCACGGCCACGGCCCTGCACGAATTGAAGCGACGCGGCGGACGCTACGCCATGGTCACGATGTGTGTCGGCACCGGAATGGGCGCCGCGGGAATCTTCGAAGCACTCTAGAGGAGATGATCATGAGCGAATCGAGAACCTATCCCACGGGCGGCCAGTTCCTGCTGAACGACACCGCCCCCGCCGATGTCTTCACACCCGAGGACTTCGACGAGAATCAGCGCATGATCGCCCAGGCGGCGCGCGACTTCATCAGCCAGAAGATCGACCCGATCATCGACCAGCTCGAGTACCAGGGCGACACGTCCCTGGGCGAAGGCCTGCTCAAGGAAGCGGGTCAGATGGGCCTGCTGATGATCGACGTACCCGAGCAGTTCGGCGGCATGGGGGCGAACAAGGCCACGGTGATGATCGTCAGCGAGATCGTGGCCTGGGCCGGCAGCTTCGCGGTCTCCCACGGAGCCCAGAGCGGCATCGGCACCCTGCCCATCGTCTACTTCGGCACGCTTGAGCAGAAGCAGCAGTACCTTCCACGCATCGCCACCGGCGAGATGCTGTCGTGCTACTGCTTGACCGAACCCGGAAGCGGCAGCGACGCCCTGGCCGCCAGCACCACCGCGGTGCTCGACGCCGCCGGCACCCACTACGTGCTCAACGGCGCCAAGCAGTACATCACCAACGCCGCCTACGCCGACCTGTTCATCGTCTTCGCCAAGATCGACGGCGAGCACTTCAGCGCGTTCCTTGTGGAGAAGGATTTCGGCGGATTGACGATCGGCCCCGAGGAAAAGAAGATGGGCATCAAGGGCAGCAGCACCTGCGCCGTCTTCCTGGAAGACTGCCGGGTGCCGAAGGAGAATCTGCTCGGCGAGGCCGGCAAGGGCCATCTCATCGCTTTCAACATCTTGAACGTGGGACGCTTCAAGCTAGGTGCCAGCACCCTCGGGGGCTGCAAGATGGTGCTCGAGAACGCCGTACCCTACACCTCGGTACGGCACCAGTTCGGACAGCCTCTCAACTCGTTCGGTCTGATCCGCTCCAAGATCGCCGACGTGACTTCGCGCACCTTCCTGACCGAAAGCATGGTCTACCGGACCGCCGGCCTGCTCGACACGGCCATCGCCAGCCTGGACAAGTCGGCACCCGACTACGACCTCCAATCGATCCTGAAGGTCGAGGAGTTCAGCATCGAGTGCTCGATGATCAAGGTCTTCGCCTCCGAAGCCCTGGCCCTGGCCGCGGACGAGGGCGTGCAGATGCTCGGTGGCTACGGCTACTGCTCCGAGTATCCGCTCGAACGGTTCTTCCGCGACGAGAAGATCAACCGGATCTTCGAGGGCACCAACGAGATCAACCGCATGCTCGTGCCCGGCATGCTCCTCAAGAAGGCCATGAAGGGCGAACTCCCTCTGCTTCAGGCCGCCAAACAGGTGGCCGGCGAGTTGCTCGAGATTCCTTCTTTCGGCGACGTGGGCGAGCCGACGTTCCTCGAGGACGAGGCCAAGATCATCCTCAACATGAAGAAGACGGTGCTCGCCACCCTTGGCATCGCCGCCCAGAAGTTCGGGGCCGGCCTGAAGGACCACCAGGAAGTGCTGGCCGACATCGCCGACATCATCATGGAGGCCTACGCCTGCGAGAGCGCCTGGCTCCGCACGCTGAAGAAGGCCGAAAAGGACGGCGAGGAATCGGCCGGGTTCATGGCCGACATGCTGACGCTCTCGGTGCACGACTCGATCGAACATATCGGGACCAAGGCGCGCCAGGTGCTGGCCAACACGCTCGAAGGCGACGAACTGCGCACGATGAGCGCCGGCCTGCGCCGCCTGGTGAAGCACGACGCCGTGGGACGTGAGCGCCTGCACAGTCAGATCGCAGAGCGGGTGATCGAGGCAGGAAAATACCCGCTGGGGTAATTCCACGGAGCTGAATAGACCCTCGGCTGTCGATACACGAAAGAGCCCGGAGCTGATGCTTCGGGCTCTTTGATGTCCATCATGGATCGGACAACCTCAAGCCGATCGGGTCAACACCCAGGCGTACTGGAGAAACCCCATCTCCCGAAACGCCCCGAGAGTCATCAGATTGAACAGCTTGAATTTCAGCGACCCCAGGGGGCGAAGCCCCTCGGCATGCACGATATCGTACCCACAGAGGACGAACATTCCGGCCATTGTGCTGCGGGTGAAAAAGCGGAGATGGGTGCGGTCGAGGATGCCTTCGTCGGCGTAGTCCCAGCGGCCCCGGAAGAACAGATCCCAGGCCGTCCAGAAATGGCGGACGTTCGGCACGGAGGTCACGAGCCTTCCGCCCGGAGCGAGCTTTGTCGCCAGCAGGGCCAGCAACTGCTCCGGGTGAACGAGATGCTCGAGGATGTCGTTGCAGAAGATGCAGTCGAAACCGCCGTCCGGCAGTTCGCCTGCTCTTTCGATCGCATCGCCGATCAAGACCTTGTCCAGGCGGGTCGCAGCCACCGAAGCGGCAGTCTCGTCGATCTCGATGCCCCAGATCTCCAGCTCACCGATCGTCTTGAGACCGCTCGCGAACGCGCCCTGGCCGCACCCCACGTCCAACACCACGCGGGCGTGAGGCGGCAGATGACGGACGAGTTCCGGTCGTGGGTGGTTGTAGTAGCCTGTCTCGGACAACGCGGAACCTACCTCGGGAGGTGAATCGAAGCGGGGTTTTTCGACGACGACCTGAAGACTGACATTCTTTGTCGGCTGCGTCAATCGCCGCGCAACCCGTCGTTCCGTCAGGCCAGGGCTTCGTCGATTCCGCCGTGAAACGGCCGTCCGCTATTTGAGCAGCACGGCCTTGGCCGTTTCATCCACGCCAGCCGCCCGCATCCGGACGAAGTACAGTCCGCTGGCGGTCGTCGAACCATGGCGATCGCGACCGTCCCAGACGATGCTCTGCTCACCGGCACCGACAAAACCATCGACCAGGGTGCGGACCAGACGCCCGCTCACGTCGTACACATCGACTCTTGCCTGTCCTGACCGGGCCAGTTCGAACATGACGTTCGTGGACGGGTTGAACGGGTTCGGGTAGATCCCCGCAAGACGGGCCGGCACTGCGGGCGTGTCGTCGACTTGGGTGATCACTGAGCCCAGCCCGGCGATGACGAACTCGTCGAACGTAAAGCCGTCTCGGGTGACCGAACTGTCGGTCGTCAGGACGAAACGGAAGCGGACGTCGGTCTGGTCGAGCCAGGAGGCGAGATCGATCGTCTCGGTGATCCAACCGGCCTGGCTGCCTTCATAATACTCTTCGCCGGAATTCTGGGCTCCCTGACCGCTACCGGGCTGGGTTGAAGCCGTGCTGATGGTCGCCCAGGGGCCGCCGCCGACCGAGATCTGGACACGGCATCCATCCCAGTTGCTTTCGATATCCCACTTGGCGGCATACGTCAGCGTGCCCTCTTCGATCTGGGTGAGATCGACGCCGGTAGTCATGGTGCAGGCGCTGGTCAGGTTGTTGGCGTAGCTGCCCGACGGGCTGTCGGTCATGGCATAGGCCGTCCCGGCGGCACCGCCGGCGATGGTTCCCCAGATGCCATCAAGGGTCCAGCCGTCGCTGGTTGGCCCCTCGAAGTCGGTGCTGAAGACCATCACTTCGATGGCCACGGCCAGGGCCATCGGCAGCGCCGTGACACTCGGCGCGTCGAGAGTGACAAACTGCTCGGCGGTCACGTGACCCACGGCTGTGTAGACCAGGCGGTAGTCGCCGTAGACGAGACTCGGGAACGTGAACGATCCATCGCCCGCGCTGCTGACCGTAGTGGCCTGGAGCACGTTCAGGGGATGGGAGTAGGCGTCGATCTGGGCAGCCAGGAACGGGCCGCCCATTTCCGACACCGTGCCGGCGATGGAGCCGTGGGCGATCGGATCAAGCACCGCATCGAGCACTGTCGGGGTTCCCCAGGAGGTCGCCACGCCGGTGAAGGTGCGGTCGATGTAACCCGGCGCCGAGAACGTGATCTCGTAGGTGCCCGTGGCGAGCAGCTTGTAGTAGTCGCCGTGGGCAGCGTCGGTCGAGACCGTCTTGGTGTTGCCGGTCACCGTGACCGTGGCGGCCAGAGGCAAGCCGGTGTCCGAGCCGGTGACGATCCCGTTGACGCCATAGCGGGCAGCCTTGGTGTAGTGCATCAGGCTCTCGCGATTGTCGTTCCAGAAGCCCACCAGGGTGCTCGCCGAAGGCCATTTGGTGGTCGAGAGCTCCATGGTCGTATCGATGCAACCGGTCTGGTCGTAGCTCCAGTCCTGGAGCGTCCCGGTGGCGACATACCAGGCGGCGCCGTTGGTGATGCCCTGATCAAAGATGCTGCTGTTGTACATCGGGAGGTTGTAGGTCGAGTACTCCAGACTCAACTTGATGAGAGCCGCGTCGTCAGGCGCGAGGGTGTAGATGTAGTCCCAGAGGTAGTTCGCGACCAGGGCCCCCCCGTGTGCGTTCTGACTGATCGCGAAATCGTGGGAGTTCGCGTAGTTCATGAAGTGACTGGTCTCGACTTGTTGGGTCGGGTGCGTGCCTCCCGGCAAGGGGTAGTTGCGGTTCAGATCGATGCCGTTCGCATTGTAGCGCTGACCCAGAACATAGCCGTCGGAGTTGTGCAAAGGCATGATGTGGATCTCGTAGTTGTCCACGAGATTCGTCACGTCATCGTAGCCGATCTGGCCGTAGCGGGTGGTCAGGTACTCGGCCAGGTCGAGCAGCATGATCATGCCCACGACCTCGTCGCCGTGCATGGTCGAGCTCAATCGCACTTCTGGCTCGGCGCTCTCGTTGTTCACGTCGCTGCTGATGACGATTCCCCACAACGCCCGACCCTGCACCGAAGTGCCCCATTGGAAGGTGCGGGCGATGGCGGGATGGGCCGTCTCGATATCATCGAGGATCGTGCCGATCTCGGCGTGGGTGGGATACGTGCTCAAGGGGAAAGTGAAGACCTGGGCGTCCTTGTCCTGGGATCGGATGTCCCATACCTGTTCTGTGGCGACACGGTTCTCGCGGAATAGATCGCGGATCGGCAGAGCCTCGTACCCGGCACGTTGCAGCGACTGCAATTCAGCAGCAGTGACGCGCGGCTCGATCACGATGCGCTCGATCTTGTCGCCGTTCCGGATCGGCGTCAGCACCTCACGGTCGAACCGAGACAGCGGCACTGCGGCGAGCAACCGGGCCAACTCGTCGTAGCTCCCGAGCTCGATGCGAACAAGGGTGTCGTCCCACTCCCGGACAGCCCAATCAGGCAGCACGTCGGCGGCGAGCAGGGTCGAAAAGCCGAGGCTCAGGAGAACGATTACAAGGGCAGTAACGCCGGCGCGGCGAACGAAGGACATGACGGTCCATCCTTATGGGTTTGGTGCGAGCTGCGTTGTCGTCGTTCCGGCGGGAAGAACGGGAGCCTCATTAGGCCACGGAACACTTTATTATACAACAAATCGCCCGGCATGCACAATGATTCGCACAAGATAAGGCGGCCGCTCAGGTGAACGGCCGCCTTTTTGAATTCATCGAAGTGATGAGTTCTTACTTCAAGAGCATCATCTTATGAACGGCTTCGTACTCGTTCGCCTGCATCCGCAGGTAGTACGAGCCGCTCGCTACCCGAGCGCCGCTGCTGTTGGTGCCGTCCCAACGCACGGAATGAATCGCCGCGGTCAGGACCTCGTTCTTCAGCACCTTCACCAGACGACCCTGCAGGTCGTAGACCGAGAGCACGGCCTTGCCGGGCTTCGGCAGTTCGAACGTAATGGTCGTCGTCGGATTGAAGGGATTCGGATAGTTCGGATGGAGGGCATAACGCAGAGGCATGTCGCTGCCCTCTTCGTCCCCGATCGCGACGACGCCCGAGTAGGTGATCTTCAGGCACCACTGGTTCAAGGTGCCGAGATCGGCGCCTGCATTGTCGCTGACCGAGAGTCTCCAGTCACCGTCGGTGGCCTCGCCCACGAACAGGTCGAGATCGCCCGCGGGGACCAGGTCGCCCGGATACCAGCCGTAGATGTTGTCGGTGCTGCTACCGGTGCGGTTGTGCAGCACGACCGAGATTCCGCTCGGCGACGTCAACGTCACAAGCAGATCGCCCTGCCAGGTATGGGTTACGTCGATGAACACCTCGACCGCCGAAACCGTCGGCGGATCAGTGGGGTGCAGGGCCACCGCGATGACGTCACTGATGCCGACCGGGTTGTTGTCGGGGATGGCCAGGCCTGGTGCGCTGCAGAGTTCAACCTGGAACACGGGGGTCAGGACCATGTCCACACCCGCCAAGTTCTCGCCCGAGGTCAGAGTGACATCCACCACTCTGGTACCCCATCCGTTCTTGGAGGCGCGGATCACATACTCGCCGGCGTAGAGACCGGGCAGGGTGTAGGAGCCGTCGGCCGCGGTGAAGGTCTGCCCACCAGCTGGAACGGCTTCGACCAGGATGCCCGAGTGATTGGTCTCTCCCAGCAGCAGCACCTGACCAGAAACGCTGCTCGACCCGAATTCAGGCGTCAGCAGCCAATGCACCGCGTTCTCCAATAGGGCGTTGCCGCAACCGGTGGCCAGCGACGCGAAGTTGAAGCAGAAGTACACGATCTGACCGCCCTCGGGAGCCGGGTTCGGATCGTAGGCGATGACGCTCGCGTCCTCGGGGTAGGTGCCCCAGTGACCGATCTTCTCGGCGTCGGGCAGGACCGCCATGGCGTCCTGGTCACCGTATCCGTTGTAGGTGATCGAAGCGTTGTCCTCGACCGCATTCGGCACGCTCATCACGTGATGAGTGGGATCGGTGATCTGGAAAAGGCCACTGGCGTCGTGATTCCAATCGGTCGAGTGCAGGACGCGCTCGGCGAAGGCGCCACTGCTGTAGTGGTCGTACCCGACCTCGCCACCCTCGAGCAGCAGTTTATAGCCTGCATCGACATGGGCGAGCATGGCGTTGCGGATGCCGATATCGGCGAGGGTCGCCGTGTTGTCTCCGCAGGCCATGATCACGACGTCGTACATGCTCCACGAACCGGGATCGGTCGTGGCCACGTCCTCGATCGCCACACTGAAGCCCATCAACTCCAGCGCCGCGCCCATGAACACGGCCGACTTGCCGCCATCGGAAGCATAGCCTCCAGCCAGCAGGTTGGCTTTCTCGTCGTACTTGTCCTGATGGACCTTGGCGGCGCCGCCGTCGTCCACGATGAGCAGATCGCCGTTGGTCGGTTCGAGCACAAAGCTCTTCAGCACCGACGGCTGGTCGATTTCGACCATGATGGTCACCGGCACGTGCTGATACGCGCGGACGTTCACCCGGTACTCGAAGTAGGGCAACGGCGCTGACGTGTAGGCACCCAGGACGTCGGTCGCTGTCTCGCTGATGAGCGAGTTGTTGTCGGAACGGAACACGCGCACGATGCCGCCCTCGATGGGGTCACCGCTGACCGAGTCGTGCAGGTAACCGTTGAGCACGCCGCTTGGGGCAGGAGTCATGACGGCGTCGCGGATGTTGGGGCCATAGTTCAGGAAGAACGGATCCTCGAAATGCAGGTAGCCGAAGATGTCGACCGTCAACACGTAGTCGTCCACGAGGATGTCACCGCCGAAGTCGTAGGCTCCGGAGGCGTCACACGTCGCTGTGGCCACCTCGACACCACCGGTATCGAACAGCCTCACGACGGCACCCGCTTCATCGCCGGCGGCAACGACATGACCGGTCAACTGGCCATAGGCTTCGACCACGTCGAAGATCTCGATGTGCTGATCGTAGCCGCTGACCGCGATGACGCCGGTCACCGAACCCAGTTCGGTCGGGTAGATCACCAGTTCTGAGGCACTGGTGCTGAACCACTGCCCTGCATGATAACCGTAGAGCTGGGCTCCAAGTTCAGTGACGGTCATGTGCAGGGTACCCGAAAGGTTCAAGGGGAACATGTCGATCATGCCGATGTCGGTGGACACCGTCAGATCCGCCATCGTCAGCGGGAGCGCGTTCACCGTGAGCGGCTGCCGGAAGAGTTCGTAGCCTTCGCCAGGACGGGAGCCGGCGATGGCGATCGCCGGACCGTAAGGGTAGTCGATCGTCAGGACGGCCTGGCCGTTGACGTCTGTCTCGACAGCCGTGGGGAGGTAGTCGAGGCCTTCAGCCCAGACCATCACACCGACCTCGGGCGTCACGCCGTCGGCACCCACGATCGTGATCGTGACCGGAGTGGCGACGTTCGCGTCGACCGCCGTCGGATCGAAGGTGATCGTCGCCGGCACGATGACCGGAACGTTCTCGATGAAGGGCTCGTGGTTCTGGGCGGTGACGACAAGCTTGGCGCTGCCGGGGGTCAGAGCACCGTCGATGGTCAGGACCACGCCCCCCGAAGCCGCGATCGTGCCGCTGGCGAACACGACACCGCCCTGGGTCAGACCGACGTAACTGCCGGGCGCACCGATGATATTCAGCGTCGTCGCATTGGAGAACAGAGGCAGCACGCTGACGGGGTTGACCGCCGGCACGCCCATGTACGTCGACAGGGACGGGTCGCCGAGCAGGTTGTAGATGTTCCAGTAGTACAGCTCGCGCGAGGAGCCGGATTCGGTCACGGCCAGGTTTCCGCAGAAAATGATGGCGTCGTTGGTCACGTACCACTGGTCTTCGGCTTCGCCGTTGTCGTGGAAGACGCCGTCGTACACGCCGACACCTGTGCTGGCCACCGGCCAGGCCGTGCCGTCGATCTGCGACGCCGCGTGGTAGCCCACGCCCCACCAGTAATCCTCGTCCCAATAGGTCGAGTTCGAGCCTCCGATATAGCCCACGGCGCCCTTGTTGGCGGCGCGCAGCCACGTCTCACCGAAGCACTCGGCATAGTCGTAGGAGGAGGTGAGGCAGCAGTTGCCCACGGCCAGGAAATACTTGCCGGCGTTGGTCAGCCCGTTGATGTCGGACTGGGTGAAGCTCGGGTCAGACCAGCTGGTCTGGCTGCCATGGGCCGTGTAGTTGATGTACCCGATGCCGTCGTTGCAGGTCTGGACGATTTCGGCAGGGGCGCCGGCGGCATCCGAGGCGGGATACAGGTACGTGTTGCTGGTGATGCCGTGGGAGGCGTTGAAGTAGTGCTCGGTACCGTAGTTGATCTGGCCGTTGCCGTGGGTCGGAGCCCAGCTCGCATCGACGCCGGCAATCATCGTCACATTGCCCAGATAGCTCGGATCGGGCATCGTGAACTGGTCGTACATCATGGTCTTGTCCAGCTGCGCCTGCAGCTGGGAGGCGTTGGTCGCCGAGAAGCGCCCGTAGTACATGTCCGGGAACATGTCGCCGTCGACGTCGCAGTACGGACGGTCGGTGGCGTCTCCGGCCTCGGTGAAGGTCGGGCACTGGGCCACGTCACCAACGAACAGCACGAAGCTCGGGGCGGGGTTCGCCGGTGTGGCGGAATTGTACAGATCGTACAGGTACGTGCGGATGGAGGCCGAGGTCGAGCCCACTTCGGGCGTTCCCATGACCGCCAGGATGGTGTTGAAGCCGCGCTCGGTCTTCCAGTTGACGAAGTTCGTCAGGTTGTACTGGAACTCGGGGGGAGTCACCACGACCATCGTTACCTTGTTCTGCACCAGGTCGGGATAGTCGAAGTGGTTGGTTCGTGAGCCGTCGATCCGGGCGAAAACCGGCTCGAAGAAGGGGCTCCACACCCGGGCGAGTTCTTCGGCTTCGGCTTTGCGGTCGGAACCCTCGAAGGTCACACGAAATTCAATGTCCTCGTGAACGACGATCTCGCCGCTGCGAGGCAGATATTCGATCGGTGACACCTCGACTCGGGCCACTCCGCGCGAACGCAGATTCCCCAGTTCGACGACGCGTACGAGTTCCTGGCCGACCTTGTCGACATCGTAGGCGGCGCGGTCGTAGACGAACGCCACGTTCGCGGCGTCGACGCTCTTGGAGAGGCTCGGCTGATGAGGCATCAGCGGCTGGGTCACACCGAAGTCGGCCAGGCTCATGACCCGGCTTTTCGAGGACAGAATCTCGACACGGGCCCGGGCGCCGCGAGGCATCTCGATCAACCTGTTCATCATCGGAAGTTCAGGGGCACCGTCCCGCATGGAATTGTGAAATCCAGGAATGACGAGTCGGGTGAATCCCCCCGCCGTGGTCTCGACGTCGAGCGCCTGGAGTTCACCGATGTTCACGCGGTATTGGTAGGTGTCGTTGCGGGTCTCGACGAGGTCGAGGGCAGTGCGATCTGCCTGGAGCGGAACTGTTGTCACTGCGGCTGAAGCTTGAATGACGAACATGGAGGTCAGCACCAGGCCGACCCACAGGATTTTCCCCCTCATGAGTGTTCCTTTCAGACCAGAGTTCCTCCGTCGGGCAGGAACGGATCGATATCTCCGGTTTTCGATGGGTTCCCGCGAGAAACCCCTTCCCAGCGAGAAACGTTGCAGCAATTGAATGCATTGCATCATAGTGGCTTTTCTTTTGAAATGATAATTTCAACGTAAGGCCTTCTCTCCACTCGCGTGGGATCGAAGTCCGGATTCTGGCAGTTAAGCGAGGGATCGAGCTGCTTTCACTCCATCGTCAGGCAAATCCCCTCCAGGAGTGTCCTGTTGACGATGGGCCGCCGTTGACATAAAATGAGAGGACGAACGAACCCCCGCTCAACCTGACTCCTAAGGCCCAGGTCCGCTCCATGAAGACGACCGCTCTGTTCGCCATCGGCGGAATCGCGCTGACGTGCCTGCTGCTGATTTCCTGCGGCCGCGAAGCTCCGGTCGGCACTCTTGAGATCGATTCCGATCCGCCTGGCTTGAGGATCACGGTGAATCCGCTCCAGGATGAGGCCAAGAACGCACCAGGCCTGGCGCCTGTCACGCCTCATCGGGCCTTGCTTCCCACTGGAAGCTATGTTGTGACACCCCTTTACGAGCCGAACGAAATGCAGGTCACGCCTTCCTCGCGGATTGTCGAAGTGACGGCGTCCCAACTGGTGAGGACGGCATTCACCACCGCACGTCTGGGTCGGGTCGAGGTGAGGTCCACTCCGGCTGGCGCATCCATCCGGATCGACGGCGAAGACTCCGGCAGGATCACACCCGCCGACTTGACCCTGACAGAAGGCGAACACACCATCGACGTCCATCTCGATGGCTACGTGCTCGACGGTTCCTCGTCGACCGTCACCATCGATCCGGACGAACCCGCGAGCGTGATCCTGAACCTGCTTCCAGCCGGTTTCCTGTCCGTGACTTCGGACCCCGAGGGAGCCGCGATCCAGGTCGACGGCGTCGACAGCGGCGCAACCACTCCGTCGGTCCTCACCGTCGCCGCCGGTCGTCACATCGTTCGCCTCACCCGGCCCGGCTGGATCGTGCTCCAGGACTCCCTGGTGGTCGACGTGCCAGTGGGTGACACCGCCGAAGCCGCCTTCACCCTGGTGGCCGAAGGCACGACCGGCGAGGTGGTCGTCACCTCCCTGCCCGCTGGCGCCGCGATCCTGATCGACGGAGTCCCGACCGGCGAGGTCACGCCGTTCACTTTCGCCCTGACGCCCGTTGTTCACACGGTGGAGTTGAGTCGAGCCGGATTCCATGCTCCCGAAGCCATTTCCGTCACACCGATCCCCGGTGGTTCGCTGCCTGTCGAGGCCACCTTGGCCGCGCGCAAGATCGTCTTGATCGAAACGGTTTCCGGCGTCCACTGCGTGGGTTGTCCCGCGATGAACCTCATGCTCGCCAACGTGGAGAACTCCGGATTCGGGTACGACACCATGCTCGGCATCAAGTACAGCGGGCCTTTCGGCAGCACGACAGAACAACACTTCGAAGTGAACCCGATCGTCCTGCAGAACCGCATGACGTACTACGCCGACAACACGATCTGGAGCTGGGCCGCCCCCACGCTCTTCTTCGACGGCGCCCTGGCCGTCGCGCCCCAGAACAGCGGCTACCCCGGCTTCGGCGACATGACGATCCTGCTGACCGAGGCCGCAACCAGCGACCCGGGCTTCGCCATCGAAGTCCACGTGGACGACTGGAACGCCGACCCGCTCAACGTGACGGTGGACCTGATCCCCACCCGCATCATCGAACGCCCGGGCGCGGTGCTCAACTTCGCCGTGGTCGAGAATCCGATCGTGTACGCCGAACCCCAGAACATCTACGGCGAGGACGAATTCCATTGGGTCTGTCGGGAGTTCACGACGATCGACACCTCTCCGTTGCCCATCTCCCCCGCCGCACCCGGCCACTTCGAAGTCCAGGTCCCCAGGCACGCCAACTGGACCGGATTCGATCTCGCCAATCTCTTTGCCGTCGTCTTCGTGCAGGACGACGTCACCCTCGAGGTGCTGCAAGCCGGCGCCATGATTCCCGATGGCCACCAAGCCGCCGCCGGGGGATCCTCAGCCTTGGTTTCGTTCGGGAACGGCATCGAAAGAGAGCGACCATGACCTTCGTCAACAAATCCATCATCGTCGGCATGCTCGCCGCCGTCCTGCTGTTCGCTCCGGCGCTTCTGCAGGCCGGTATCGCGCCACGCACCGTCCTGGTCGAGACCTTCACCAACGTGAGCTGCGCCGGTTGCTCCGACGCCAATGCGGTGACGAAGCAGTACATGGATGATCACGGCCGCCACGAAGTGGTCAACCTGCAGTATCATCTCAACTGGCCTCATCCTGCCGACCCTTACCACCTGGTCGACAGCGCCAGCAACACGGGCCGCACCATGTACTACATGATCGGGAGCGCTCCGAGCCTGAAAACCGACGGCGACGCCACCGTGACGGCGAATTACGCCCTGCTCGACGCCCATGTGCAGACCCGAAGGGCCACCACGTCTCCCCTTCGGCTTGATGTCGCCCAGCAGAGGAACGGTCTCGACCTGAACATCGAGGTCGACGTGAGCGCCGTCGGAGCCATCAGCGGCGACCTTGTTCTGCGCGTGGCCGTTGTCGAGGAGGCCGATCACCTTTCGCCGCCACCGGGCAGCAACGGAGAAACGGATTTCTATTGGACCATGCGCTCCATGCTGCCCGACCACGCCGGTTCGGCCGTGAGCGTCACCGAAGGCGGATCGCAGTCCTTCTCCTTTTCGACGACCCTCGACGCCGCCTGGGCCGACACGGACCTCTTCGTCATCGCCTGGGTCCAGAACGAGGATGATCGCGACGTCGTGCAGTCCGCCACCACTGCTCCGCGCGCCGACTATGCCGTCGACTTCTACGCCGAGCGCTTCGGCTCGGTGCTCCCGGTCGGCATCCTGTCGCACATCAGCAGCTTCATCGAGAACACCGGGACCCAGGCCGACACCTACGACGTGCATCTGGCCGAGACCATGCCTGGTGACTGGGGTGTGGCGGCCTGCGCCGGCCCGATCTGCTATCCGCCCTGGATCCGCGACTTTTCGGTCACCCTCCAGCCGGGCGAGATCATCGACATCGTCCTGGACGTGACCGCAGGCGTCGGCCCGAGTTCCGCCGTCTTCGACTTGACGGTCACCAGCCAGGCGAGCGGGGCAGTCACGACATCGCTCTCCTTTACCGCTCTGGCTCCCGGCGCCGACGTGCTGTTCGTGGACGCCGACGGGGGCTTCGCCTACGAGACCTATTTCACCGACGCCCTGACGGCCACCGGCACTTCCTGGTCGATATGGGACCGCAACGCCTTCGGCGCCATCACCCCGGACGAAATGGCCTTGTTCCCCGCCGTGTTCTGGAACGCCGAGCTTTCCCTGCCGGCGATCACGGCCGACGACCGAGCCACCCTGGCTGTCTACCTCGCCCAGCAGGGCAGTCTTTTGCTCAGCGGCCAGGACATCGCCTTCGATCTGGCCGATCCCGCCAGCCCCAACCACACGCCTGACACCCAACAGTGGTACGAGGATCACACAGGGGCCGCGTTCGGCGCCGACGACAGTCAGGACATCGGCCTGCTCGGCGTGGCCGGGGATCCGATCGGGGGCGGCCTGATCTTCAACATCGCCGGCGGCAGCGGCGCCAACAACCAGGGCTATCCCGACGTCCTGATCCCCGCGGCCAACGCACGTGCCGTGATGGAATACTCTCCCGGCAACGCCGCAGCGGTCCGCTACCTGCTCAACGGCGCCCACGTGGTAACCCTGGGCTTCGGTTTTGAAGGCATCGACACGGTCGAGCACCGAACCGCCTTCCTGCAGCGCGTTCTCGACTGGTTCGCAGTGACAGATCCGACCGCAGTGGAGGACCCGCCGGAAGCCGCCGTGCTGGTCGGGGACGCCACGGCCTGCCCGAATCCGTTCAATCCCTCGACCCGACTGATCTTCTCGATCGCGGGGCAGGGCCGGGTTGACGTGATCGTCGATCTGTTCGACCTTCGCGGCCAGCGCGTGCGTCGCCTCCTCGACGGGCCCCTCGGCGAAGGACGCCACGCCTTGAGCTGGGACGGCCGACACGACCACGGCGGCCAGGCGGCAAGCGGCACCTATCTCGCCCGCGTGCTTGTCGGCGACGCGGCGCAGACCCTCAAACTCGTGCTGTCCAGGTAAGAGGAGCGACCCGATGACCCGACTCTTCCCGATCGTCGCGGCTATGCTCCTCTGGAGTGCCACCGTGGCCGAAGCCGGCAGCTATCCCGTTCCCGACTGGCGGCTCGAATCGACCGGCGGCGAAACCGTCTCCTTCCATGATGCCCTCGACGACGGGCCCGTGCTCGTGTCGTTCTGGGCCCTCTGGTGTGCCCCCTGCCTGAAGGAGCTGCCCCACCTCCAGGAACTCGCCCAACGCCACGCCGGCGACCTGAAGGTCCTGGCGATCAACGTCGATTCGCCGCGCAGCGTGCACAAGGTGCCCTCGTTCGTGGAGACCAAGGGCTACGACGATCTGACCGTCCTGCTCGACACTTCGGGCGACGTCCAGCGCAAGATGCAGACCGGCGGCACGATGCCGTTTCTTGCCCTCTACGACGGCAACGGCAACGAAATCTATCGCCACACCGGCTACCGGGAAGGTGACGAAGTCGAACTCTTCGAACAGGTCGAGCACCTTTTGCAAACCGACGTCGAACAGACAAGCGGAAGGGCCATCGACGGCATCCAGATCGCCAACCAGTTCGAGTACTCGTACGACACCGTCACAGGCAGGGAGATCGTCGAGAACTGGCTCGACGCCACCATGACCCAGGACGGTCTCACATTCGGTGTCCTGCTCAACTCCCAGCAACCCTCCGAAGAAGGCACTCGAGGTTCGAGCGTGCGTCACAGGTTCGTGGAGTTCTCCTCGGAAGATCTCGAAGTTCGCGCCGGCCACTTCTATGGCATGTTCGGGAGGGGAATGCTCTTCGCCGCCTACGAGGACCGGGTGATCCGGGTGGACACTGCCCTCGAAGGAGTGCTGTTCCGGGGCCGTCGCGGCGCCTGGAGCGGGGCTGCCTTCTCCGGCAGCCCCTCGACCCTGAACGTCGACGTCCGGGGCATGGACCACACCCTGGCGGTGCATGAGGATCTCACAGTGGGAGTCACCGTCATGACCTGGCAGTCGCCCGAGACACCGGTGCGTGACGGAGGCCTGCTGCGCGACTGGGCGACCTCGGCTCGCCTGGATCATCGTCTCCCCTTCGGCAACCTCTACGCCGAGTACGGTCAGCGCACGCATTACGTTTTCGACGGAGCCGGCGGCTACGACGAACGCGAGGGTCACGCCCTCTACGGCGGGCTGAATCTGCACCACGAAGGATTCGGACTGTCGATTGAGGGGAAGGACTACGAGGACTTCACGATCCTCGAAGAAGCCGATGGTCGCCGCGCCTTGAACAACGTGCCGACTCTGACACGCGAGCACTTGTTCACCCTTCTGAGTCGCCATCCCTACCAGCAGAACGCCGACGACGCTCTGGGCTATCAGGCCGAAGCCACCTGGGTCGCGCCGCGAGGCTGGTCGGCGTTGGGCAACATCAGCCGCACCGAGACCCAGCGGCACGACGAGGTCTTTCGGGAGTGGTACCTGCAACTCGAACAGGACGACCTGGCCGGTTCCCACGTGCGCGTCGGCTACGACGACCGCAGCGTCGAGGGTCTTGAGCTCACGACCATCGTCGGAGAGATCACCACACCGGTCACATCCACCAGTTCCCTGGTCCTGAAGGCCGAGCATCAGCACGTCGTTGACATCGGCAGTGAATTCGGCAATCGGGGCGAATTCGACCAGCAGTTCTTCACCCTCGAGTACGCCACGGCCCCGCACTGGAGTTTCACCGGCATCCTCGAAGTGAACAACAAGTACCCCGATCAGCGGGACTTTCTCGAGAGCGATGACCCGTTCGCGGCTCTTCAAGTCAGCTACGTGACCTCCCGCGGCGATCTGATCACCGTCTGGGCCGGCAAGCGCCTCGGCGGATATCTCTGCGCGGGCGGGGTCTGCAAGTGGGAGCCGGCGTTCGAAGGCGTGGAAGTGTTCGGCACGATCCGTTACTGATGCTGGAACCCGTGGTGGGTCGTTGACACGCCACCAATGCGGACTATGATCGACCGATGAAACGACGACTTCCCGTGCTCGAATCGATCCTATCGTGAACCGCCTGGTCGGCATCATCGCCTGGCTTGGTTGCGCCGTCGTCATCGTCGGATGCTTAGGGCCGGTCTTGGGCGACTGGAACGGCTCGGTCATCGGCCCCTTCGGCGCGGTCGACGCAGCCCTCCAGAGTGGCATTCTCGAATGGTCGGCACGGTCTGCAGGCCTGACCACTGCCTGGCGTGACCTGCCCATCTTCTACCCGACTCCGGGCATGATCGGCGCCATGGACTCGTTGCTGGGACAGGCCTGGCTGATCATCCCCTGGCGTCTGGTCGCCGACCTCACCGTCGCCTCCCAGTACAACCTAGCCATGCTGCTCAGCTTGATTCTGGCCGGTCTTGCTACCGGCGGGCTCGTAGTCGCCGGCGGTGGCTCACGCTGGTCGGCCGGGGTTGCGGCCCTGGTGCTCATCGGTTCGCCGTACACGCTCTCCCAGGTGGGACACCTCAACCAGTTGCCGCCACCCCTTGTGATGACGGCCCTCTCCTGCCTGCTGATCGGACTTCGTCGCTGGAGCGAAGACCGCCGTGGTGGGGTCGCCTGGTGGGGCATGGGGCTTTCCCTCGCCCTGCAACCGGCGTGGGGCTGGTACGGATTCGCCTACGCCGTCCTGGGCTGCGGCGTGATCGTCGTGGTCTGGACATGGCGCCACCTCGCCGACCGTTCCCTGCAAATCGGCGGACGGCGGCGATTCCCCTGGACGGCGCTGCCGCCCTTGCTGCTCGCGGTAACCGTGGTCTGGTGGTTCGCCCAGCCGCAGCTCGACATGCAGCAGCGTCATGACAGTTTCACGCGGGGCTTGGATGCGGTTCGCTACTCCAGCGCCGACATCCAGCACTTTGCCGACCAGGGAGCCTATCGAAGCGGTCCGCAGGACTGGTTCGGCCACGGCAAGACCGGAACGGAACGGTACGAGGGACGCGACCGACAGGTGCTGCACCCCGGTTGGGGGGCGCTCGCCTTCACCTTGATCGGTTGGCTCGGCCGACGACGGCTGCCATTGATGCGTCGCCGGGTGGGGTCATCCATGCTCGCGATCGGGTGCGTGGGCCTGATCCTGGCCTTCGGAGATTCGATCGGGTTACCCGGGACCGATCGCCGGCTTCCGCTGCCGTTGTCCTGGCTCCGCGAACTCGTGCCTGCGTTCGAAGCCTACCGCGCCGTGTGGCGGTTCTCGTTCCTGGCTGTGATCGGGATGGCTTGGTGGTCTGCGGTCGGGGCGGACGTGATGATCGACTGGGCCTCGCGTCCTGGTTCACTTGGAAGCCCCAGGCGACTCCGGTCGACGATGCCGATTCTGCTGGTCATCTTGACCGTCGTGCTTTCACTGCCGGCGACCCTGCCCGTCTTGACGATTCCCTTCGACGGACGCGCCCTGACGGACGCGGGCGGTGGCGGGGAACCTGTTCTCTGTCTTCCCTCGGTGATCAACCCCCTGACCAGCGACGTGACCGAAGCGTTCTGGAATCATCGGGCTCTCGAAATCGGGCAACCGGTCAGCGGTGGGGCGACCGGGTGGCGTCCCGACAGCACCGTCGATCTGCACAGAAGTCTCAGGGAATGCGAAGACGGGCGCGGAGACGGCGCCGCGTTGCTCAGGTCACAGCAACATGCCGGATTCATCCTTGCTGAAATCGTGATCCGCGAAGGAGACGACGAGCGGGTGCGATACTGGCGGAACATGTTGCAGGGGATCGGTGCGACACCCATCTCGCCCTGGCCACGGGACGGTTACGAGACTTGGCGTCTTCCCTGAGTCAAAGACCCAGCAGCTCGGCGGCGCCCGGGAATCTTTCAATCGATATCCAAACCTACAAGGGCCGAATTGAGGGCATGGACACTCGCAGCATCGAGGCCTTCCATGTAATACCGCAACACGGCGTCGGTTCCGCTCGCCCGGAGCTCGAACCACTGCCCGTCGAATTCGATCATCGTGCCATCGCCGGCATGGAAGCAGCGTCGAACCGGCGGCAGGTGGATTCCGGCGGGGAGACGACTCGCGAGTTCCGCGCGTACCACGTCGGGCGGACGATCTTCAAGGGAAGCGAAGGACTCCACGGTGGATTTCTTGCGGTGGTTGCCGTCGGCGCGGGCGCGCTCCCGCTCTTCTCCGCGCAGGGATTCGTCGAACAGGGTGATGTCCTGCCGCTCATAGAAACGGTGACGGATATCGTAGCGGTTCAACCGATCCAGATAGAATTCGCCGAAGCTTGAACCCTCGTTGTGCAATCGCGCGGCCAGGCCCAGAGCCATCACGCCGATCTGCATGGCGTCTTTCTCCTTGATGGCCAGGGACGCGCGCTCTTCGTCACGGGAGAGCTCCCAGCCGCTGGACCCGAAGGCGGCGCCGCCGCTCTCCTCGGCCATGATCGCCAGTCGCGGCCGAGGACCGAACACGACCTTCTCCCCGGTCACGTCGATGGCCTCGGTCATCGTCGGCGACTCTTCGCTTCCGGCGAGGACCTGATCTTCGAGACTGCCGACCAACTGCCCGAACCACTTGAATCCGACCGGCACCCGAAAGGTTTTGAGCGAAGTGCCGTGGATGCGATTGAAGGCCTCGGCCAGCTCGCCGATGGAGCGGCTCGTGGGCCAGGTGGTCGCGACGATCCAGTCGTCGTCGCCCAGGCTTCCTTCGGCGTGCAGGGTCTCCAGACGCACAGCGGTGAGCATGAAGTAGATCTGGTTGGGCTTGAAGTACACGAGACAACGACCGTCGTCGAGGGCGTCGACCTCGAGGCCGGCTTCACTCAAGGCATCGGCGGAACCGGACGGCGCGACGGTCACCATATTGAAACGATCGCCGTCGGGATCCCAGATGAAAACGACCGACGCCGATCCGTCCAACAGCCTGTCCTGCGCCCCCACGTGCTTGTAGACCTGCCACTTTCCCGGATCAACGCCGTGGTTCACGCCGTCGAGAATACCGATCCCATGGAAGTCGCTCGCCTCCTCTTCGTGAGTGAACGAAACGGGCCCTTCCTCGTCCATCCCGATCCCCAGCTCCGCGAAGACCCTTCGCGCCGTCACCCCCATCGATCCCCCCTCGGTGCAGATGGAGCATCGGAAGCCGTGACCGCCTGCCAGGGGGATTTCATCGAGCAGGACCTGCGGCACGATCCGGCGCAGGGACGCCGCATAGGGCGCGATCGGGTCGAAATCGTCGACGATGTGTTCGTCGTCGGTGGCCGCCAGGGGGATCGCAAGACCTCCGGCTGCTGCCTGCTCGGCCAGCAGGCGCAACCGTTCGGCGATGCGTCCGGCCATCTCGAGCAACTGCATCCCCGTGTCATCCATGGGTTTCCAGCCGCCCTTGTAACTCTGGCTGTGGGACGCCGTGAAGTTCTCGCCGCCGTCGAGTTCGTCGTGGTTGACGCCGAAACTCGAAAGCCAGATCGGCGTGGTATGCAGCCCGGCCGGGCGGCGGTGCACGGTGATGCCCTGGGCCGCATAGATCCTCGAAGCCAGGTCGATGAACTCGCGGGTGTGAGGCCGCACTTCACCGCCGACGTGGAGATGAGCCAACCCCTCTTCCAGGGCCAGTTGTGCCCGGGCGTACAGCATCAGCGCGACGTTGAGGCCGTTGAACGGCACTTCGGTGGAGAAGAAATGATCCGGGTCGAGCAGATCGCGATACCCGGCCGTGCCGAGTTGGAAATCGGCGGCCCAGGCGACCAGCCCCGTCTCGACGGCCAGCGCAGGAGTCAGGCGTACGGTTTCGGCGGATCCGAAAGGCTGGAACGGGGGTGACGAGGGTGCCATGGCCACATCTCCGGCTGAAGGACGGTCCCAAATGCTACAGGGTGTGACGAGTAGCGAAATGATCGGTCAACTCACCGAAGGCCCCGAGAAGCACATCAGGGTGTTCGGCGGCGATTTCGGCCGCAGGCCTCAGCCCGAACGTGCACCCCACTGCCACGGCCCCGACTGCGCGGGCGGCCCGAATGTCGTTGAGGCTGTCGCCCACGACCGCAACGGACGAAGGCGTCAGATCCATCCCATCGAGGCAGCGCAGGATCATTTCCGGATCGGGTTTCTTGAGGCTGACATCATCGCCGGCCACGACCCTGCGGAAAGCAGCGGTCAGGTGCAAGCCGTCGAGCATCTGTTCGGTGAAGCGACGGGGCTTGTTCGTGGCGACCATCAGCGGAAACCCCGCGAATCGACGCAGCACATCGAGAACGCCGGGAAAAAGCTTGGTGTTGTCGAGGCAGTGGCGTCCATAGTGGTCGTCGAAGGCACTGCGAGCCTCTTCCAGCTGCTCGACCGTGGGATCCGTCGCCTCCGACGTGAGGATGCGCTTCAGGAGCATCGGCACGCCGTCACCGATGAAGTTCATGACCTGGCCGAGAGGCAACTCGGGATACCCGAACCTCACCCGAACATGATTGGCGGCCAGGGCGATATCGAGGCCCGAGTCGATCAGGGTTCCGTCGAGGTCGAAAATGAAGGCGTCCACATGACGTTTGCGGCTGCTCATGTCTCATCTCCCGGTCGTTGTTGCGGAAAGCCTAGTTGTCTCCGGGACACGGCGCAAGGCACGGTTCGAACTTGTCGGGATCCGGCGTCTCGCCTATGCTCTCCAGGCGAAGGATCGCACTGCTCGTTCGAAAGGACCGCATGAGCCCGTTGCTGATCGGTTTCCTGATCTATTTTCTCATCACTGTCGTGGTCGGGTTCGCCGCGCTTCGCCGCAACCGCAGCCTCGACTCGTATCTGTTGGCCGACCGCAAGCTGGGGCCCTGGGTCGCAGCCTTCAGTGAGCGCGCCAGCGGGGAATCGGCCTGGCTGCTGATCGGTCTGCCTGGGGTTGCATTCGTTTCCGGTTTGTCGGCTGTCTGGGTGGCAATCGGCTGCGTGATCGGCATCGCCTTCTCATGGTTGATGATCGCCCGCCGCCTGCGCATCGAGACCGAACGTCTGGACGCCCTCACTCTGGCCGACTATTTCGAAGCCCGCTTCGACGACAGGACCCGCGCCCTGCGCCTCACGGCCACGGCCATCATCCTTTTCTTCTTCACCTTCTATGTGGCGGCCCAGTTTCTCGCCGCGGGCAAGGTGCTGCACGTCTACCTCGGTCTCACACCCCTCCAGGGCATGCTGATCGGGGCTGTCCTGGTGCTGTTCTACACGGCGGCCGGTGGACTCTATGCGGTGGCATGGACCGATCTGGTTCAGGGTATCATCATGCTCTTCACCCTGGCTGTGCTGCCGCTGGCGATCATGAACGAGTTGGGGGGGCCGATTGCGACCGTCGATCGGCTCTCCTCGTTCGGGGGCTCGTTCCTGGCCTGGGCTCCTGGTGAAACGAGATGGGCCGCTGTGAGCGGCGTGTTGGGCAGTCTGGCGATCGGTCTCGGTTACATGGGGCAACCCCACCTGGTGCTACGCTTCATGGCCATCTCCTCGGCTGGCGAAATATCGAAGGGCCGCGTCATCGCGGTGATCTGGGCCGTCATCGCCTTCTCGGGCGCCGTCATGATCGGTCTGGCCGGGCTGGCCCACTTCGGTGCCGACGCCATCGGGCCCGGGATGGCGATTGCCGACCAGGAACAGCTCATGCCGGTCGTGGCGCGCGAGTTCATGCCCGAGTGGCTCGCCGTGGTCATGATCTGCGGCGCCATCGCGGCGATGATGTCGACGGCCGATTCCCAGCTGCTTTCGAGCGCCAGTGCCGTCAGCGAAGACATCTACCGGCGTCTGATCAACCCCGACGCCGACCAGGCGACCCTGCTGCGTCTCAGTCGTCTGGCCACACTCGGCATCGGCGTGGTCGCGTTCCTCCTGGCCTGGAGGGCCGATGCCCTGGTCTACTCCCTGGTGCTGTACGCTTGGGCCGGACTCGGTTCGGCCTTCGGACCGCCGCTTCTTCTGTCGCTGTGGTGGCGCCGCACCAGCCGGGCGGGTGTCCTGTCCGGCTTGATCGCCGGAACGGTGACGGTCCTGGTCTGGTACAACGTCCCGTTCCTGAAGTCTGAACTCTACGAAATGATTCCTGGATTCGTGCTATCCCTGGGGGCCACGGTGATCGGCAGTTTCCTGCTGCCGGACGCGGCCATCGTCGCTGGAGGTTTCGACCATGACTGATGATCAGAGGAAGGATCCGCTGGACGGACGTGACCGGCAGCCCGGCCACGATGACCACGACGACGGGCCCATCGAGTTTCTCAACCGGGAGGACGACCCGAACGTCGATCTCGACGAATGGGGGGATTTCGAGGAGAATTCCGGCCCGGGCGTGTCGGACGGCGACCCGGATCGAGAGCTCTCTGATCATCAAGACACCCTGTTGCCGTACGAGAATTTATCCGATTCCATCGAGAAGACCGAACCCGAGAAGGAGATCCTGATGAACGAAACTCCCGAAACCACGCCGGACCCCCAGGAAGAAATGGCCAAACATCGCAGCAAGACCTTCATCAGGAGCCTGGGAGGTGGAAGAGCCGGCGGTCCGCCGTGGGTCATGATCGGAGCCGCCGTGGTGATCGCCGTGATCGCTGCCTTCATGTTCTGGCCCAGGAACAGTTCGTCCCCCGCCGACGATGACCTCGGTGGTCAGAGATCCTCGATCGTCATGTTCGGGGATTCCCTCGGCGTTGCCGGGATCCCGGTTCCGCGCAGCAGCGATGTCGATCTCGACGACGAGCTCCCCCAGGTCGTGCCGGAACACCCCGAGGGTGCTGGCAGTCGACCTGCAGAGGAAACACGATCCGAGCTCCGGCAGCAGCTCGACACTGCCACCGACAAGGGACAACTGGCCGAGCCTCAAGCCGTCGCGAGCAGCGGCACCGCCCCGGTCACCAAGCGAGAGACCGATGAGCTGACCCCTGCGACTCAAGGTCCGTCCGCCGGAGGTCAATGGGCCATCCAACTCGGCTCGTTCGGCTCCAGGGCCAACGCCGATAAGCTCGCGACACAGTTGCGCGACAAGGGCTACAGAATGGAGATCCAGGACCTGACAGCCAACGGCGGAACGATCCACAGGGTCTGGGTCGGATTCTTCCCCACCCGCACCGCGGCTGCCGCCTATGCCCAGCTTCATCGGAATGATCTGGGCAGCGAGACGTTCATCACCCATCGCTGAGCCACAAGGCCAGCGAACCGAAGGACCAACACAATGCGGAACGTCGCCGTCATCGGCACCGGTCACTACGTCCCCGAAAGAGTCGTGACCAACGATGACCTCACCCAGTGGATGGAGACATCGGACCAGTGGATCCAGGAGCGCAGCGGCATCATCGAGCGGCGGTGGGTGGAGCCGGGCACGACGGTCGACGACCTGGCCCTGGCGGCGTCTCGGATGGCTCTCGAAGCGGCTGGGATCGAAGCCGGGGAAATCGATATCATCATCTTCGCGACCATCAATCCGGATTGTTTCTTCCCCGGAAACGGCGTCCTGCTGCAGAAAAGCCTGGGAGTCGAGACCATCGGCGCCATCGACATCCGCAACCAGTGCACGGGATTCATCTACGGACTGGCCACCGGATCGTCCTACATCAAGTCGGGGCTGGCGCGAACCGTGCTCGTGGTCGGTGCCGAGATTCAATCCTCATCCCTGGACTTGAGCGACACCGGGCGCGACATCGCCGTCCTGTTCGGCGACGGAGCTGGAGCCGCCGTGCTTCAGGCCACCGATGAGCCCAGCGACGTTCTCGCCAACTCCCTCCACTCCCAGGGCGAGTTCGCCCGCGAACTCTGGTGCGAATTGCCCTCCGGCAGTCTGCCGGGACGTATCACTCCCGAAGCGTTGGCTGAAGGACGTCACTTCCCGTACATGAACGGTCGCGCCGTGTTCAAGAACGCGGTGATCCGTTTCTGCCAGGCCATCGACGAGGTTCTCGAACAGGGTGGAGTGACCAAGGAAGACGTGAAGCTCGTCATTCCCCACCAGGCCAATTTGCGCATTACCGAAGCGGTGGCCGCTCGCTTCGAGTTGGGGCCGGAGAAGGTCTACAGCAACATCCAGCGCTACGGCAACACGACGGCCGCTTCGATCCCCATCGCCCTGAGCGAAGCCGTGCGCGAAGGACGGCTCGAACGTGGCGACCTTCTGGTCCTGGTCGCCTTCGGCGCCGGGTTCACCTGGGGAGCCAATCTGATCCGCTGGTAGGCGAATCTGAGTCGGGCGCGATGTCCTGCGGAGTGTTCCTCCGCTTGGTCTTGAAGCTCAGGCACATCAGTCCCACCGCGAGGCGTTCGTTCCGCACGATGATCCCTTCGGGAGCCTTGATGTCCGTCGGCGTGAAATTCCAGAATCCCCTGATGCCGACAGCAACGAGCCGATCGGCCACCGACTGGGCCGAATGGACGGGCAGCGTCAGGATGGCCAGCTGGATGTTTTCACTCCGGACGAAGTCCTCAAGATCATCCAGATGCATGATCGGAACGCCGCGGATCTTGGTCCCCACCAGCTCAGGAGACACGTCGAAGATGCCTCGGGTCGGAAATCCCTGCCGGTCGAAGTTCTCGTAGTTCGCCAGCGCCTTTCCAAGATGCCCCGCGCCGATCATGACGACCGGAACAGGCTCGCTGACACCGATGATCTCCTTGAGGGCTGGCACCAGGAGGTCGACCTGGTACGGACGTCCCGGCTTGCTGAAGCCTCCGAAGTAGTGAAAATCGTGACGAAGTTGACTGGCCTTGATGTCCAGCGAAGTGGCGAGCTGACGCGACGAGACTTCCTTCACGCTGGCCTGCTGAAGCAGCACCAATTTGTCCAGGTACAAGGGCAACCTCATGATGGTCGCGTCCGGTACACGGAAATTCTTGCCTTTGGTGTTGATGATTGTCACGTCGAAGTCCTCCGGCTCGAGCCTGCCCATGATCCCACGATTGTACTAGGAAATGAGGTGGTTGTTGAGTGCTGCCCTTATTGTGTTAATCAATTCACAGAATTAGACTATAACCAATCCAGTATCCTCGTCAACCCCCCAAGACGCCATATATGCGAAACTTGTTGATTTGTTGGGAAAATGGCTATTGGAGTGGCCTGCGCCGCGGTCTATATTTCCGAACGGCTCATCCCCATGACCGATCGACTCCGACGGACGGATCCTTTGATGACCCCAGATGTCAGTTACGACCCGCTCCTGGGTCTCCCCCTTCCTCTCTACGGCACCTGGACCACCGCCGAATACGAAGTGCTCGGCCTGATGTGCGGCCTCGAAGTCCATCAGCAGCTCCTGACCTCGCGAAAGTTGTTCTGTCGCTGCCCGGCCGGGCTGTTTTCCGACCATCACGACGTGGAGATTCTTCGTCACATGCGCCCGACCCTCTCGGAAATGGGCGATTACGACGGAACCGCCCTGATGGAATTCAAGACCAGGAAAGAGATCCACTATCTCCTGAACAACGAATCAGTCTGCACATACGAGATGGACGACGCTCCCCCGTTCGAAATGGACCCGGTGGCGCTCGACCAGGCCGTCCAGATCTCGATGATGCTCAACCTGCAGCTCGTCGACGAAATCCACATCGCGCGCAAGCAGTATCTCGACGGCAGCATTCCCACCGGATTCCAACGCACGGCGATCATCGGCGTGCAGGGGTCGATCCCGTTCGAGGGCGGCGAAATCGGAATCCGGCAGCTCTCCATCGAGGAGGACAGTTGCCGCGAAGTCTCCGACAAGGGCCACCACCGCCATTATCGCGCCGACCGCCTGGGCATGCCGTTGATCGAAACGGTCACCGAGCCTGACATGAAGACCCCCGAGGCCGCCGCCCGAGTCTGCGAGACCTTGCGACGTCTGGCCCGCGCCTCGGGCCTGGTCAGGACCGGCTCTGGCGCCGGCCGCGAGGATGTCAACGTGAGCATCCGCGGCGGCAGCCGGGTCGAGATCAAGGGCGTATCGAGCATTCAGTCCATTCCCCGCCTGGTGCACAACGAAGGTCTGAGACAGCGCAGCCTGCTGGCTATCCGCGACGTCTTGCTGGCCCGCGGGGTCACCCATGAGTCCATCGTGGACTGCTCGAAGGACGTCACCCAGATCGTTCAGGGCACCGAATGGCGCTATATCCAGAAGCACATCAGCCAGGGTGCCCGGGCCGCTGCGGTGCCCCTGCCGGGATTCGAAGGCCTGATCAAGACGCCGACCCAGCCCCACACCAGGTTCCTGAAGGAATTCTCCGACCGGGTGCGCGTCGTAGCCTGCATCGACACCCTGCCGAACATCATCTGCTCGACGAGCGAGACCGAGACGCTTTCGGGCGCCGAGTGGGATCGGATCGAGAAGGTCTGCGGCGTCGATCACAGCACGCCGGTCATGGTCGTTTGGGGTGATCAGCGGGACGTCACAACCGCCGTGGCTGAAATCCTGCTGCGAGCCCGCGAGGCCACCGTGGGCGTCCCCGAGGAGACCCGGCAGTCGTTGCCTGACGGCACCACGGCCTTCGAGCGTATTCTGCCCGGTCCGAGCCGAATGTACCCGGACACGGACCTGCCACCGATCGTGCTGGACCAGAACCGGGTCTCCGGTCTGCGCGACGGAATGCCGCTACGGCCTTGGGAGCGTCTGGCCTTGGCCAGGGACCTCGGCGTCGGTGAGGATCTGGCCCGACGCCTGGTCCGCCATCAAGGCTGGAACCTGTTCACCCGTCTCTTGCCACGCATCGAGGGCACCAGCCTCACTCCGACCGCCCTGGCTTCGCTGCTGCTCGATCGCGACCTTCCAAGGCCGGTCAACGATCGGGCCGCCGGCGAATGGTGGGACGACGTCGTGGAACGCATCGCTGCCGGTGATCTCCTGGCCGAGTCCACCTGGCATCTCGAGGAAGCGTGGCCCGTGCCACTGACCGACGCCATGGCAAGAGTCCGGTTCGAAGACGCCTGGGCGGGACTGGCCGATGATCTGCCCGTTGATCCGGAAGTCCGCGCCCACGCGATCACCGGCGCCCTGATGACCGAGTTGCGCGGGTTCGTACCCGGCGCCCTGGTGAACCGCTGGATCAAGGAGGCCCTGGCTTGAGCAACGAGGACTACAAGGGCTACCGCGGCGCATCCCTGGAAACTCTGCAGCGTTTCGAGGCGCTGGTCTGGTCGGACGTCACAGTCAAGACGACCAAGGGCGACTTCGCCGGCCTGATCCTGCCCCGCAACGAGATGGCCGATCCCGATCACATCGTGCTCAAGATGATCACCGGCTACAACGTCGGCCTGCACGTGGGCGGCATCGAGTCCATCGAGATCCACGGCCGACGGGTCGCCAACTACAAGATCCCCGAGAAGGCGTTCCCCTACGAGCAGGGCAAGCCACGGGTCAAGCTCTTCGGAACCGGAGGCACGATCGCCTCGCGGCTCGACTACCGCACCGGCGCGGTGATCCCCGCTTTTTCCCCGGGCGAACTGTACGGATCGGTCCCCGAGCTGGCGGACATCTGCAACCTCGAAACCGAAAAGCTGTACGGCGTGTTCAGCGAGAACATGGGCCCCGAGCAGTGGATCGGCCTGGCCAGCGCCATCGGCGAGGAGATCGCCAAGGGCGTCGACGGCATCGTCGTGGGCCACGGCACCGACACGATGCACCACACCGCGGCGGTCCTGTCCTACATGGTCCAGGACTCGCCGGTACCCATCGTCATGGTCGGCAGCCAGCGATCGAGCGACCGCCCATCGTCGGATGCGGCGATCAACCTGATCAACGCCACGACAACCGCCGCCACGAGCGACATGGCCGAGGTCATGGTCTGCATGTTCGGCCCCACCAGCGACCAGTACGGCCTGCTGCACCAGGGCACCCGCGTGCGCAAGATGCATTCGTCGTACCGATCCACTTTCCGCACCCTGAGCGACATCCCTCTCGGCAAAGTCGACCCTTCCGGTGTCACTCCGTTCAAGAACGACTACAACCCAAGACGCAGCGACACGTCGGTGAGGATCACGCCGGTCTTCGACGACCGGGTTTCGCTGGTCTACTACTATCCCGGCATGAAAGCCGACATCATCGACTCGCTCGTCGACAACGGCTACAAGGGCATCATCATCGCCGGCACCGGACTGGGTCACGTCAACCGGCCTCTGTACCCGGCCCTGGATCGGGCGCGCAGCGCCGGCGTGTCGATCTTCATGACCGTCCAGACCCTCTTTGGATTCGTGCAGATGTTCGTGTACGAAACCGGTCGTGAAATCATGGAACTGGGCGTGACTCCGGCGGCGAACATGCTCCCCGAGGTGGCCTACATGAAACTGGGCTGGGCACTGGGGCAGACCGCCGACCCGGAGAAGGTTCGGGAGATCATGCTCAAACCCATCTCGCGAGATATCACCGAGCGCGAGCCCCACAACGGTTACTTGATCTACCAGGGTGGCATTCCCGAGGTAGAGGCTTTCATGTCGGCGCACTGGAAGTAGGGGTTCGTCAGTAGCCCAGGGCTTCGAGCCTCTTTCGGGTAGCATCGTCCACGTCCGCGGCGATGGGGACCCGGTTCTCGACGATGGGGCTTTCGGGATTGATCACCCGCCAGAGGCGTCGCTCCATTTGAAGCGTCTTGGCGGCATGCTTTTGCGCCAGGTCGATCGTCTCGCCGGGATCGGCGTTCAGGTTGTACAGCCGCGATTCGGACGTGCCTTCCTTCATCACGACCATCAGCTTCCAGGGCCAGTCGATCAGCGTCTTCATGTAGTCGTCGGGGCTCGCACCCTGCTCGGCGATCATCTTGGTCTGATGGCCTGCCGTCTGACCAGCGATCAGCGGCAGCAGGGAGCGGCCGTCCACGTCCGGGGCTTCCAGCGACAGGATGTTCATGACCGTGGGCATGATGTCGATAGTCGAGACCGGCACATCGATGGTCTGGCCACCGAACACGTTTGTGGGCATTTTCATGATCAACGGGACGTGAATGCATTCCTGCCACGGCTCGCTGTGGGTAAACCAGAGATCGTGCTCGCCGAGATGTTCGCCGTGGTCCGAGACCACGATGATCAGCATGTCCCGGTAGAGATCCTTGGCCTTGAGGAAGGCCACCAACTGGCCGACATGATCGTCCACGTAGCTGACACCGGCGGCGTACTCCTTGATCGGAAAATCACGGTCGGTCACATCACCGAGCCAGTCGTACATCTCGCTGTCGCGGTTCGCGGCCCTGTTTTGCTCAGAGCGGACCATGTCGAGGACCCGGGATCCCGGAGCCAGCTCGTCGCCCTGGTAGTACATGCGGGAGAACGGCAGCGGTGGCTCATACGGCGCATGAACGTCGAAGTAGTGTAGGAACAGGAAAGTCGGGAGGGTCAGATCCTGGGTGCGCAGGGCTTCGAGGCTGAGCCAGGTGATCCGGCTGGCGCGGTCCAAAGATCCGTCCAATCCCGGGGGAGCTTCCTGATTGAATCCCTGGCCCATGCCGAACGGTTGAGACAGGTAGTTGATCGAGACGAATCCCGATGTCCGATATCCCATGACATCGAGATACTCGGTCAGGGTGTGGTGATCGTCGCCGAGTTTCTGATAGGCGCCACCGACAGCGCCGTGACGGTTCGGCAGCAGCCCCGTGAAAATCGAAGCGAAGGAGGGCAGGGTCCAGGGTGCCGTCGAATGGCATCGGGAGAAAACGATTCCGTCGGCGGCCAGGGCATCGAGGTGGGGTGTCCGGATCCAGTCGTTCCCGGTGCACCCGAGGTGATCGCCGCGCCAGGTGTCGATGCCGATCATCAGGATGTGGGGAGGCTGGAACCCGGCCGGTTGGGCGACCGCACCGAAAGCCAGGAGCATCAGGATCACGGACACAAGAACATGTCGGGTCATCGAAAGTCCTATCTCAGGATGGTGAATTGACGCAAGGCGCGATGGTCGGCTCCCTCGAGCCAGAACCAGTAGACGCCCGACATCACCGGGCGGCCATCGCTCCCGCGGCCGTTCCAGAGCCACTCCTGTTCGTCGAGCAGATTGCCTGGCACGACACCCAGATCGTTCCTGTCCACCAGACGACCACGGGCGTCGTACACGTTCAGGAACAACGGCGTATCCTGGTCCAACCGGAAGAGCAATCGCACGACGCCGTTGTACGAAGGGTTCGGCATGGCCGAGGTGATCCGCAGCGTCGATGCCGCCGGCGCGTCCGACCGCAGCCACGCCAACCACAGATCGGGATCGAGTTCGACGCGTTCGACCGCAGTCGGGAAACTGAAGGTCTCAATGGCGACGGATCCATCCAGGGCGATCGATCGCCAGTGCACGCCGTCGGCCGTGGTGACCTTCAAGGGGTAGATGTTGTCGAAATCGATGCCGCCATGATCACGCAGTCGCACCTGGATTCCCGTATCGGGCCCGAACGATCCGTCTGACCTGGTCCATTCGAGACTCAGGTGAGGCACCACGTTCTCACGCAGGTAGGGCCAGAAGAAATCGTTGAGATCCTCACCGGCGAAGACTCCGGCGTGGTCGATGAACTGCTGGGTCGTCACGACGCCTTCGGTGCGGCCGCCGCCGACAGCCCACTCGTTCAGCATGGCGAAAAATTCGTCGTCGTCACCCAGGGTCAGGCGCATCCGCCCACGCAGCTGATGCAGAAGCCAGGCGCCCTTGTCGTAGACGACCCGGTCGAGAATATTGGGGAACGGGTCGTGGACCGGAGTGCCCCCCTCCCAGCGAGAATCCCACAGCACGTTCCAGAACATGTAGTCCCAGTATCCCTCGTTGTCGTCGTCGTCCCAGCCGTACTCCGACTCGTGCCAGAGGGCTTCGGCGTAGGTGGCGAATCCCTCGTTCAGCCAGATGTCCTGCCAACTCGCCGGTGTCACCGAGTTGCCGAACCACTGGTGAGCCAGTTCGTGGACGACGATCCAGTCCTTCGCGGCGTCGGCCCGGATCAGCTTGTTGCCGAAACTGGTGGCGGTCTGATGCTCCATGGCTCCGGTGGGCGTGTTCATGTACTCCACGTGGGCGTACTTCTCGTCGGCGTAGATGTAGGGACCGGCGAGATCCTCGAGGAACTGCATCATGCGGCAGGTGCGTCCGAATCCGATCTCGGCGTCGTCGCGATCGTGGGGAAAGACCCAGTTCCTGATGGTGACGGGTCCCGCGAGATCGGTCTGGCAGGTTTCGACCCAATCCTCGTACTCGCTGACCGCAACCGAAATCAGGTAGGACGCAATGACGTGATCGGTGGCCCATCGCCAGGTTCGTGTGCCGTCATCGTTCAATTCAAGGCTGCGCAGTGAGCCGTTCGACACGGCCGTCAGTTCGGCCGGAACGGTGATGGCCACCTGGGCGGTCGCCTTGTCGGCGGGACGGTCCTTGCACGGCCACCAATCCCGCGCATGCTCGGGCTGGCTCAGGCTTGCGATGCAGAATCCGTCCGCGTCGGGGTGATCGGTATCCTCGCTCCATTCGTGGCGGGCCAGGCCGTGGGAGCCGGTGCCCAGCACATGGGTGAACTCCACCACGACCGAATCCTGGGCGCCGAGCTTGAGAGCCGGCAGGTTCACCACGAGACTGTCCCCCGCCTGGGTCCAGGTCAGCGGCCCTGTCGCATGATGCACCGCCTGCACCGTGGGCCCACGAACATCGAGCACAAGCATCTCGAGATCCAGGACGAGCGGCGCATAGTGGATCTCCACCTCGCCGCCGAAGGTCCCGGCGGCGGGATCGATCGCCAAATCCAATCGGTAGTGGCGCACGTCGTAGTCCAGGGTGCCGGCGGCGACTTTCGCCTCGGCCTTCTCGTGGAGCGCAGGCAACAGTCGGGCCGAGACTCCGCAACCTTCATCCCGAACACGGGTTTGGGCGGCCGCGACAGCGGTCAGAATCGAGAGCGTGAGAAACAAGACTTGGCACAGGCGGGACATCCGGCAACTCCTGGTGATGGAAGCCTCATCTGATCAGGGGATCCGTCCGAGCATACGGGGCCAGCGATCCCGAGACAACCCCTCACCGGCCGACTGGTTCCCTATTCTGCCCCGTTCGCGCCGTGAACACGGGTCGTCAAGCGGGCGCCAGCCGGTACCGAACGCGTGATCCAGCAACCCCCACCGATGACAGCCGAACGACCGATGACCGTTTCACCGCCGAGGATCGTGGCGTTGGCATAAATCGTCACCCTGTCCTCGATGGTCGGATGACGCTGGCCGGACTTCACCAGGGAACCGTCCGGCCGCCGGGGGAAACTCAAGGCTCCGAGCGTCACTCCCTGGTAAAGCTTGACGTCCCGGCCGATCACGGTCGTCTCCCCCACGACCACGCCGGTGGCATGGTCGATGAAGAATCCCGACCCGATCGTCGCTCCGGGATGAATGTCGGACCCGGTGCGGGCGTGAGCCCACTCGCTCATGATCCGCGGCAGGAAGGGAACACCCATCCGGTAGAGCGGCGACGCCAGACGGTGGATCGTCGTGGCGAGCAGGCCGGGATAGCAGAGGATGATCTCGTCGGGGCAGGTGGCAGCCGGATCGCCGTCGAAGGCGGCCACGACATCGGTCTTCACTAATTCACGGATTCCCGGCAGGTCGTCGAGGTAACGAAAGGTGACAGCGGCGGCGGCCGCGGCTGGATCGTCGGCAGCGCCGTCGGGCAGATCGACTGGGCTCTCATATCGCTCGTGCGAGACGAAACGGAGGGTCCTCTCAATCAACTCGCTCAGCTCGACGAACAAATCGTCGATCCGGGACGCGACGAAGGTTTCCATGCAAGTCAACCCGCTGATGCGGCCGCCGAAGTAGCCGGGAAACACCAGCGTCAAAAGCCGCTGGACCAGCCCCTCGATCCTCGCCTGGGACGGTAGTTCCGTGTCGCCGATCCGGTTGATGCCGCCGATCTCGGTGTAGGATTCAGCTAGTCGGAGGGATAGGTCCCGTAGGCGTTCACGTTCGAACATGATGTTTTCCTCAATCTTTCAGGCCGGCGAACAGGGCCGATGACAAGTAGCGTTCGCCAAAACTCGGCAGGATGACGACGATCCGTCGGCCACGCATGGACTCCCTCCGGGCAATCCCACGGGCCGCATGCAGAGCCGCACCGCTTGAGATACCCACGAACAGGCCATGCCCTGAAGCGGCCGCCCTGGCGGAGGCCAGGGCTTCCTCGCTTTTGACGGTCACGACCTCGTCGATCAGCGACACATCGAGAATCGATGGCACGAACCCGGCACCGATCCCCTGGATCCCGTGCGGTCCAGGCTCCCCACCCGAGAGCACCGGAGACTCGGCCGGTTCCACGGCGATGATTCGGCACTCCGGGAGGCGCTCCTTCAGGACAGATCCCACACCGGTGATCGTTCCGCCGGTCCCGACGCCTGCCACGAAGGCGTCCACGTGCCCCTCGGTGTCCCGCCAGATCTCCTCGGCTGTCGTCCGGCGGTGAACCTCGGGATTGGCCGGATTGTCGAACTGTCGGGGAATGAATGCATGGCTGTTCGCTTCGCAGAGTTCTTCCGCCGCATGGATGGCTCCCTTCATCCCGGCAGCGGCGGGCGTCAAGACCAGTTCAGCGCCGAGGGCCCGGAGAACGACGCGACGCTCCATGGACATGCTGTCCGGCATGGTCAAGGTCAAGGGATACCCCTTGGCGGCACAGACGAAGGCGAGTCCGATTCCCGTATTCCCGCTCGTGGCCTCGATCACCCGGGTACCGGGCTGCAGACGTCCATCAGCCTCCGCCGCCTCGATCATCGCCTTGGCGATGCGATCCTTCACGCTGGACAAGGGATTGGCGAACTCGATCTTCGCCAGGATCTCCACATCCTCGACGAACGGCAGCCGCAGCAGTGGCGTGCCGCCGACCAGGTCCAGAATGTTGCCATAGATTTTTCCGGTCATGACGCTCCTTGTTCAAATCGGCGAGGTCGACGACGGGGTGGGCCCTTCGCTGCAACCTAAACCGATTCCAGGGAGTCGCCAGCCGATTCGGTCAGCCGGAATCATGAACCCAGTCCTTTCTTGCCAACCCCCCTAGAAGTGTGAAATCATGGTTTCGCCTTGTCGCGGAACCCGGACGAGGTTTTCTTGTACCAGTTCCGCATTCGACGGAAAACCCTGACCCGAGACCGCAACCGGAGAAGATCCCATGCACCGCAACGCATTTGCCATCCAGAAATCCACCATCGTCGTGAGCCTCCTGCTCATGCTGGTGATGGCCTCGGCAGTCGCAGCCCAGGATCGCCCTGGATTCCCGGCCATCGTCGTCGAGCCGGACTCCCTCGATTTCGGCCGCATGGACCAGCAGGAGGTCCGCACCAAGTCGGTGATCATCCGCAACGTGGGCGGCGCACCTCTGGAAATCCTGGATGTGGGAACGACCTGCGGCTGCACGGTGGCCAAACCCGATGTCGACGTGCTAGCCCCTGGGGAATCCACCGAAATGCTGGTCACCTTCGACAGCAAGACCTTCACCGGCCCCCAGACCAAATCGGTGAAGATCACCAGCAATGATCCCGCCGAACCGGAGCTCACGTTCAAGGTGACGTCCTACGTGTTCGCGCCCCTGGTCTTCATCCCCCAGTGGAAGGTCGTGGGATTCGGCAGGGAACGTGCGTCGGAAATGAAGTCCCAGGTCGTCAAGGTCGTCGCTTCCGAAGAGGACTTCCTCAACCTGGAAATTTCCCGACTCAACGAGAATCTGCTCGACGTTCGGTTTGAGCAGAAGCCGGATCGCCCCAACGAGCAGAACATCACCTTCACCGTGAAGGAATCCGCCCCGCCAGGCGTGTTTCGTGAGATCGTCAGCTTCAAGACCAACGTCGTCGATGCCCCGACCTTCGACATCGAGGCCACTGGCGACATCTTCTCTGAAGTGACGCTCAACCCCGAACGGTACAACTTCCGCTACGTGACTCGGGACGAATCCATGACCCAGACCTTCTATCTGCAAAAGCCCCGTCACATGCCCTTGAAGATCTCGCGCGCCGAGATCGATCTGCCGGGATTCGAGGTTTCAGAGGTCAAGTTGAGCGATCATACAGGTCACTTCGAGATCACCTTGACCGGGACTCCCCTGCCAACATCGGACCCACGCGCCCAGGCCGCCAATGGTCGCATGAGCGGAACCCTGAAAGTCACCACGAGCGATCCCGAGCTGCCCGTTTTCGAGTCGACCGTCATGTACATGCTCAAGCTCTGAGACCCAGGAGAACCGCATCATGGCCTCGGTCCACAAGGAGAAGCTCTACTCTTCCACATCCGCATGGAGGGAGGGGCTGCTGCTGCTTGGCCTGACGCTCGTCCTCGCGGCAGGTGCCTGGATCGTTCGCACCCCGAGGCTGCCCCTGACCGCCGACCTGTCACTTTATGAGCTCGAGCTCGGTGCGCCGGTCATGCAACCGGCGGAGGCGATCCTGGCCTACGTCGGCAACACGCATATGTTTGTCGATACCCGAACCACCGCGATCGACCGACGCTCGATCCCCGGCTCCCTGAACCTGCGCCCTGAATCGTTCGACGACGATCTGAGGGAAATCTACGACTTCATTGTTCCCGAGGATCCGCTCATCCTGTACGGCGACGGGAACCTGATCCTCATTTCGAACGTGGCCGTCAAGCTCCAGGAACGCGGCTTCTTCAATGTCACCATCCTGGTCGGGGACCTCAACGCCTGGCAGGACGCAGGCGGGGATCTGACGCCGCTGACCGAGGTGTCGCCATGATCAGGACCCCTGACAACCCCGGTGTCGTTCTTCCCGACTGGCTTGAATTGATCGTCCGCTTCCTTGTGGGCGGAACCTTCGTCTATGCCTCTTTCGACAAGATTCTGCACCCTGCCGATTTCGCTCAGAACATCTTTCATTACCGATTGCTGAACGAGTTCCTGCTCCACCCCTTCGCCCTGCTGATCCCCTGGCTGGAGCTGACGACCGGTCTGGCCATGATTCTGGGCTTCGCCCGCCGCGGTGCCGCCCTGCTGATCGGCCTCATGCTGGTGATGTTCATGGCGGCGATCACTTCCGCACTGATCCGGGACCTGGATATTTCCTGCGGATGCTTCAGCACCGAGGGCGGCGATGCAGTCGGATTGTCCCTGCTTTTCCGGGACGTCGCCCTTCTGGTCGGAGCGGCCGTCCTGTGGTTCGCTCGCGGAACCAGGCGCACGTTCTGAGTCGAGCTCGTTGATGATCCGGAGTCTCAGTATCGAATGCACGAATTCAAGAATTGACAACGATCAGGAGAGACTCCACTTTCCCCTCATCCGGTCGTCAAGAGGCGCTCAACAGACACTTCAAGGAGACAGTCATGCCTGCTTTCGTAAACAGCGACGAGTGCACCGCCTGTGAAGCCTGTATCGAGGCTTGCCCCACCGAGGCAATCGTCATGGACGGAGACGTTGCTCTGGTGAACGTGGACGAATGCACCGACTGCGAAGCCTGCGTGGAGTCTTGTCCGACCGAGGCCATCTCGATGGTTGACTAGTCGGGGCTTCGGCGAGATACGAACGGACCTCCCCTCAGGGGCGGTCCGTTTTCTTTTGATGGGTCTGCAGGAAATCAGCGGGACAGTCTCATGATTCGGAAGGCAGCCAGGGCACGTCCTGTCCACCGGCTGTGGCATTCGCCCAGCGGGCGGCGGTGAACAGCCAGTCACTCAGGCGATTCACCCAGACGATCGCCACGACAGGGACCGCCACGATCTCGGCGGCACCGACGAGATCCCGTTCGAGACGACGGCATACCGTCCTGGTCACGTGCAGCGATGCGGCGGCGGCCGTCCCGCCCGGAAGCACGAAGTTCCGCAGGGGTTGCAGGTCTTCTTCGAGTCGATCGATATCCGCTTCAAGGGTCGCAGGCTCGAAGCCGGCAATCGCCTCGCCCGATCTCGTCAGGTTCTCGCAGCGTTCCGGGTCGGCGAGCAGGGCACCGAGGTCGAAAAGACGACTCTGGAGTTGAGTCAGGCTAGCCCGCAGGCGTGTCGCCGCGGCTCCGGCCGTCGTGTCACCGCCATGATCGGCAAGAGCCGCCACCACGACGCCGATCAGGGCGTTCAATTCGTCGACAGTGCCATACAAACCGACCCTGAGATCGGATTTTGGCACACGAGCACCACCGATCAGACCTGTTTCGCCAGCATCACCGGTGCGGGTGTAGATTCGTGCCATGACTGGACCTCCGATTCCTCTGGAAACGACAAGTTGATCAACGCACCAGGGATATGGATCGCGACGTCCTCACCCCATCTCCCGACAGACCCACAGTGTAGACGCCCGACGGCAGAAAAGCTCCGCTTTGGTCGCGCCCATCGAAAACCCAGAACCCATGGCCATCCTCACCAGCCACGATATGATCGGTCCGTTGCCGTCGCCCGCGCAGATCCATGATGTCGATCCGGAGCCGCTCCGCTGGGCGAGCCAAAAACTCGATCCGAGTCGTCGGGTTGGCCGGATTGGGAAACGGCGCCTTCAGCACCAGCGGCGAGGGCGGCGTTCCAGTCACCGCCGTCAAAGCGGGATCCACCGGCAACACGATCAGGAACGGGGGGCGCCCTACACCAAGGGGCGTCGTCGTCAGCTCGACACCAGAGAAAGCACCGAAGACACGCACACCTGCGCCGCCGATCGAGCGGTCGCAGAGATACACGTTGGCGACGCCGTCGAAAGCCACGTCCACAAGATCGTACCCTGTCGTGGAAACGACCGTGGCAACGCCCGAACCGTCCCGCGGATCAAAGGCCACCAGGCTCGTGTGGAACGCAGCGTCGCTGATCACCGCATACCCCCTGTCCGGGGCGACAACCGTAAAGTCGAGCAGATCGCCGCCAAGCTGCAGCTCGGTCACCTGGAGGCCCGACGAGGTCCGCGCAACCAGGTCGACGGTTTCGATCCCACCGTCGAGGACGCCGTACTGTCCGGCGGAACCGATGCGCACCCTGCGCCCATCCCCGACCGGCTCCGGTTGCGATGAGGGATTGGTCGCCGACAGGATCACGCCCTGGAGTCCAGGCGCCGCGTCGCCATCGATCCAGTTCCGGACAGCGAGATCGAAAATCAGCAGCTGCGATCCGCCCGCCGGCTGCCACCAGTCGTTGCGATCCAGACGCTGACAGGTGATCGCCAGCAGGTCGCCCTGGCGGACGGAGAGGGAGGTCTCGGGCAGGCCGTCGGCATCGGCGAAGGCCGCAGTGGAATACGTGGCGATGATCGAGCCGTCGACGGGGTTCACTTCGAGCAACAGCGCTTCATCGTAGCAGGGAATCCAGGCCGTGCCGTCGGCGGCGAAAACGATGTCCTGGGGATTGCGGCCGACACCCAGGCCGACCTGGTACGCGGTGGCGTACCCCTGCCCCGGATCGAGAACCTGCAGGTTCGACGCCCCGCGATTCACGACGTAGACAAGCCCGTCATGCCAACGGGCCACGGCATCGGCGCTGATCACTGCGACATCGACATCCACCGTCCAGGGATCGTTCCGCTCCATCGTCGAAGCGCCCCCGTAGGTGGCGTAGTCGGTGGTGAGCACGAGCATTTCGTCCCAGGCCCCGACCGGCGCGGCGAGCAGGAGCATTCCCAAGAAAAGCCGTCGAATCATGTCGTTCTCCTCATCGGATGGTCAGTGTGGCGCGATAGGAGCGACCGGGCAGCGGGTATCCATCCACGTCCCGGGCCAGGTTGTCGGTCAGGTTGAGACCTTCGAGATTCAAGGTGATGCCGTGATTCCAGGCGATCCCACTCAAATCACGGGACACGGCCGCCGAGACGAGCGTGCGCGGCGGCACACGCGCTCCGGGGCCGTTGTAGCGATCGTTCCAGTTGCCCGCCTCGGTCAGGACCCGGCCTCGCAGGGACCAATCTCCCCAGCGACGCTGCCCGCCCAGCACGACGGTCCAGGCGGGCTGATGCAGGAGTTCCTTGCCGGCGTAGACCGGATCGAGGCCTCGGTCGACAGTCTTCTGCTGGGTCAGGCTGATCCAGGTGCTTGTCGAGGCACTCAGGTCCAGGCTGAGCTCGAGTTCGTGCCCGGTCACGCGGGTTCGGCCGATGTTCTCGGCCTTGCTCGTGAGCTGGGAATTGACCCGCCAGACGATGGCGTCTTCGACATCCATCCGGAACAAGGCCCATCGGATGCGCACGCCGTCGTCACGCAGACGCAGGGCCAGCTCCCTTCCGTCGACGAGTTCCGGCGTCAACTCCCTGTTGCCGTCGGCGCCGCCGAGTTGCCCGAACAACTCGATCCAGGTCGGAATGCGGCGAGACCGGAATCGTCGGGCCTCCAGAAAGAGCCGACCAGGATGCGCCTCCCAGACGACGGCCAGCGATGGAGCCCAGTCCTCATGCACATGGGGCCCCTCCAGGGGCGGTGGCGGAAGATGGGGCAGAATCGGCAGACCCGGGAAGTCATCCTCGTACCTTTGCTGGCGCAACGACGGCCACACCGTCAGGCGCCTGTCCGCCAGCATCCACTGCAGGTCCATCCCCCCGAGCACACCGGTCCGCTCCCGCACAGGATCCGAGCGATCGACCTGGTCGAAGTGAAAGCGCTGGCGCTGGAGATCGCAGACGGCGAGCGCCGTGGCCTCTCCCCAGTTTCCCGGCAGCCGCCGATCCAATCGACCGTGGAGCCGGACCAGCAGGTGATCACTGCGACTCCGGGTCGTGCCGGGTGGATCCCAACCGACGTCGCCGGTCGGATCGTCCAGGCTTTCCTGGTCGTGCCGTGCGGAAACTTCGACCCCGTAACGGTTCATGGCATCGGCGAGCCCCAGATGAAGATCGTAACGATCCACGTGCGCCGTGGCTTCGGGGCTGGCAGCGCCGCCATAGGGTCCGGGACGTCCGGCTTCCCGGGCATACATGCCCACCGCCACTCGCAGACGCGGGCCCATGGAGCTGGAATTCCTGAGTGCGACCAAAGCGCCGCGTTCCCGGAACCAGGCGTTGGAGCGAGTCGAAAGGATGTCGTCATCGGGATTGAAGGGGGTCCAGTTGTCATCGAGATATCGGAACTGGCCGTCCGAGCGACGGGCATGAGCCAGGACCAGGGCATTCATCCCGGCTCCACGGGCCTGGGCCGCCAGACGTCCTCCCGCTTCGCCGAAGGAACCGGCACTGAACTGGAGCTCCGAACGTCCCTGCCCCGCGTCACGGGTCACAAGGTTGATCGCCCCCACGCCTCCCGCGGCGCCGAATCGGGCCGGTAATCCGCCTCGAAAGACTTCCGCCCTCACGAAACGGTCGAGAGGCAGGGTCGAGAGATCGAGGTATCCGTTCTGGGCGTCGCTCATGGGGAGGCCATCGATCAGAATCGAAACCTGGGTCGCGGTGGAGCCTCGGATGGACGGCAGGGTCGGCGCGCCGAGTCCGCCGTAGCGTCGGATCTGAACACCGGCGATTTCCTCGAGCAGTTCGGCCAGATCGCTTCGGGAGCCGTCCAGTTCGACGACGGTGACGGTGGCCACACCGCCAAGTTGACGTTCCGCCCTGGGCGCTGTCACCGTCAGGGTATCCTGGACGACGGTTCCGACCGGAACCGAAGCACACACCGCGGCGGCGACCAGCAGGACGCCGATCACAGTCGCCGGTCGACTCTGAGCAGGGGATGGGAATGTGAAACCGAACGGCACGCCGATAACCCTCCCGCGAAGGTGTGGCAGCGGGACGGGATCGGTCTCCTGGCTCGCGGGTCGTCCTCCTCCCGCGCCTTCCCGGTCCGCTGACCAGTGGCTTCAATTGCGGGATTCGTCGCCGCTCACAGTGGCGGGGCCGCGCCGGATTTGCACCGGCTTCCGGTAGATCTTCGTCCACGGGGAATGATGTCGATGCGCATTGAAGCGCAGTCGTGTTCCAGCAGGCTAGACGCCGGGGTGATCCTTGTCAAGCAGGCGCGTCCAGATCGCCTGATGATCCACTTGGTCATCGCTGGCCAACAAAAGAGCTTCGGGATCGTCGTCGGGCCAGGCGAGGCGCTGTTGGATCATCGAATTCGGTTGCGCCTCGCTCCAGCTCGCCTGGTCGCAGGGACGGTACCGACACCAGAACCCCTGGTGCCACATGAAGAAGCGCTCGACACGCTCGAGACCTTTTTCATCCTCGCCGAAATGCTCGCAGGCCAAATCGAACCACCGCCGCAGCACAATCCAGCGCTCGGCAATCGTCGGGAACCAGGGCTTATCGTCGTGCAATTCGCGGAATATCCAGGGTTTGATCAGAGCCCCCCGGGCAGCCACAACACCAGCCACTCCCGTCTCCGAGCGTCGCAATCGGTGATCCCAAACCGTCAGGATGTCGCCGTTGCCCAACACCGGAATCGTCGCCGCACGGGCCACCTGGTCGATCACATCCCAATCCGCATCACGTCGGTAGCGCTGCTCGCGGGTCCGGCCGTGAATGGACAAGGCATCGGCACCTTCGTCTTCGGCGATCCTGGCTGTCTCGAGCGCGTTGACTTTCTGCTCCGACCACCCGATGCGCAGCTTGACCAGCATCGGCAGTTCGGTCACCGCTCGCACGGCTGCGACCATGGCCGCCAAGCGTCCGGTTCGCTTCAGCGCCGCGGCACCGATCCCCTTGCGCACCATGAGGTCGATGGGACAACCGAAGTTGAGATCGATATAGTCGGCGCCCTGGTCTTCGACCATCCGGGCCGCGTCCGCCATCACATCCGGCTTGCTGCCGGCGATCTGGATGCCGAACGGCGTCTCGGACGGGTGCCGACGAAGCAGGGGTTGCTCCCGTCGGCTCCCTTTGACCAATTTGTGGGCAAGAATCATTTCACTGCAGGTCAGGTCGGCGCCGAACTCCTTGCAGAGTCGGCGGTAGGGCAGATTGCCCCCCATGGCCATCGGGGCCATGGCGATCACGTCCCGGAACATTGCCTGGGCTTCTGTGCGGGACATCGTGGCTCCGTCGAGTTCAAGGTCGTTGACGGAGCCTAGGCTCCGTCCAACATGCCGCCTTCTTCATACTCGTGCCAGCCCGCGGGGTCCTTGATGTAGTCGTAGGTGTTCTTGAGCAGGTCGTAGTGGCTCAGTTCCTCGGTCGCGAGCTGCGTGAAGAGGCTCTTGGCCTCAGGCGACGTCATCTCGGCGGCTGCCTGGGAATACATGTGGTATCCCTTGCGCTCGACCTCCATGGCACCCTCGAGAATTTCCAGGTCTTCCTGCTTGTACTGGTAGGGATCCTTGACCCCTTCGAGGGCCGTCTCGAAGATCTGTTTCGCGGTGCGATGCTCATGATCCGGCTTGCCGAGGGGTGCGAGGTCGTGGGTCCGGATCAGGTCGTCACGGAGCTCGATCAGATGGGCCCGATGTCCCTGCTCGTCCTTGGCCAGGGACAGGAAGATCGTCTTCTCCATATCGGAGGTCGTCGAGTCGGCTTTGGTGGAAAAAAAGCTGATGCCTTCCTCTTCGAAAGCGATCGCGTCGCTGAGAATTTCGATGCATCTGGTCACATCGTTCGTCATGATGACCTCCCGGGAGCGCTGAAGACCGGCCGTCGTGGCATGAGACAACCCCATGGTAATGCCTTGTCATGCGTTTTCCAAACGATCGAGGTTGAAAAAGACGCCAGCATTTGACATCTTCTATTCATCGAAAAGATGGACCCGATTCCGGGATCCCATACTGGGGAAGTGTGCTATTTCCTGTGATTTGCACTGACAAGTGCCCTGGAGGAGGAGCAATGGCGAAGCTTCAGAACAAACTGGCCAAGCTGATCCCTGAGTGGAGATCCGAGACCAGCGCTCTGGTCAAGGCCCACGGCGACAAGAAAATCAGCGATGTGACCGTCCTGCAGGCCTATGGCGGCATGCGCGGCGTCAAGGCGATGATCTGCGACACGTCGGAAGTTCCGCCCGATGTCGGGTTGCTGATCCGCGGTACCCCCATCGGACAACTCGCAGACAAGACCCCCGAAGACATCTTCTACCTGCTCTGCACCGGCGAGCTTCCCAACGCCCGCGATCGCAATGCCTTGAGCGAAGAGTTCGCAGCCCGCGCCAAGGTCCCGAGCTACGTGTGGAAGGTCCTCGAGGCCATGCCCAAGGACTCGCACCCGATGTGCATGCTCGACACAGCTGTCCTGGCCATGGAGCGCGAATCGAAGTTCCGCGCAGCCTACGACGAGGGCATGCACAAGCAGGACTACTGGAAACCCATGCTCGAGGACTCCCTCGATCTGCTGGCTCGGATGCCGGCCATCGCTGCAGGCATCTACCGGATGCGCTTCAAGAAGGGCAAGCGCATCAGCCCGAAGAAGGGCCTGACCTGGGCGGAGAACTACGCCCATATGCTCGGGATCAAGGATCCGAGCGGCGAGTTCGCCGACTGCATGCGCCTGTACCTTGTGCTCCACTGCGACCACGAGGGCGGCAACGTCTCGGCTCATACCTGCCACCTGGTCGGCTCCGCGTTGAGCGACGCCTACTACAGCGTATCGGCCGGCCTGAACGGTCTCGCCGGGCCGCTGCACGGACTCGCCAATCAGGAGTGCCTGAGTTGGATCATCGATCTCAACAAGAAGTTCAAGGGCAGGCCCTCGCGCGATGACGTCCGTCAGGCTGCCTGGGACACGCTCAACTCCGGCAAGGTCATTCCAGGCTACGGCCATGCGGTGCTGCGCGTCAGCGATCCGCGTTTCGTCGAGTTCAGGGCCTTCGGCATGAAGCATTTCCCGAACGATCCGATCATGAAGACCGTCAACAACGTCTTCGAGATCGTGCCCGAGGTGCTCAAGGAGCAGGGCAAGGCCAAGAACCCCTGGCCCAATGTGGACGCGGGCTCCGGCGCCCTGCTCTACCACTACGGCATGAAGGAGTTCAGCTACTACACGGTGCTGTTCTCCGTTTCCCGTGCGATGGGCATGCTGTCGCAACTGGTCGTGAACCGGGCTCTGGGCTCTCCGATCGAGCGCCCCAAGTCCGTGACCACCGAGTGGATCAAAAAGAACGTGAAGTAGCGCAGCGTACCTTCACTGCCTACGCGATGCTGTTCTGGCGATGGCGGAGCAAGCCTGGACGCGGTAGGGAGTGGGTCCGAAGACCGATCCTGATCGCCCACAACGAACGAGAGGAGGGTCTCCACGACCCTCCTCTCTCCGGTTCCCATTCGAGACAGGCTCTAGCGGAACAGAGCCTTCATGCTGCCCCAGGTCATGTCCTCGTTGGCCACCGTGCCGAGATCCTCGAACATGATGTTCGCGAAATCGAACTCCATGTAGCCATCAGGATCGCCGTCCAGCAGGAAGTGCAGCATGTCGGCACCGATCTGGGCGTCGTCCAGCATGCCCCACACTCCGTACGGCTCGGCAGGATTGCCCTCGTCGAAGGGCAGAGCGCCGCTCGTGTAGCTGGAACCCTCCAGCTCGAGGGAGTACTCGATCGTGGCCGGGGCGTGGGGAGCCAACGCGTTGGGCAAGTACGCGATCGTCACATGGGCGGTCAAACCCTTCGTGTAGGTCACGCCTTGGCTACCGGTGAAGGAATAGAAAGGCAAACGGCCACCGAAACAGGCGATCTCGCCGTCGGTGGTACGCAGGTTGAAGACGCCGCCCACGGCAGACGACCACCAGGGAGCGATCGCCAGGCCGCCTTCACCCTCGCCGGTACCCGAGAAGGTCAGGTCACAGCTCACACGAAAACCGTCTGCGTTGGCGAACTGCTGGGCGACGGCGCCATCACTGAAGCGCCAGTTATGACGGCTACCCCAGCCGGCACCGCAGAACTGCTTCTGCTCCACCAAGTTCACGCTGGAACTGGCCACCGTGGTGGTGATCATGCTTGTCGGGCAATCGTTCCAGACGCGTTCGGTCACCTCGATCCCCGCCGGGGAAACGGTGGCCAGCGCGACACCTGCAAGCAGCAGAGTCGCCAGAACAATCATCAGAGTAATCTTCGGTCTCATGGTTGTGTTCCTTTCATTGCGTTCGTTGTTCGTGACCGAATGATCCAATTACTTGTGCCCCGCTCCACCTCCTCCTAGCCTGCGTCCGGCCGGGCTCATTTCACCAGGACGCAACGCTTCCAAACAGTGCCGCTGTCCGAATTCAGCCGATAGAAATAGAGTCCGCTGGCCAAATCCGAACCATTCACCACGATGGTCCCTACATCCCTGTCTCCTGCCTGGTCCTCGTAACTCCTCACCAGTCGACCCCTCGCGTCGTAGAGGTCGAGCGTGACGGGACCAGCTCTCCCGAGCCTATAGGACACCGTCGTGCTCCCCGTGAAGGGGTTGGGCGAGGTCCAAGCCTCGACGGTCGCCGTTTCGAATGGCGTCAACGATGTGGCGGTCACGAACCCTGCGCGCTGAAGACCGCGTACGATATCTGGATTGTCGTTGAAGCGTTGCCAGACACCTTCGTTCAGATAGTTCTCGATCATCAGGATGAACGGGCCCTGGTCGATGCCAAGATAATCGGGCGCCCACCAGAACAGCGTCAGGTTGAAGGCGTCCTTGAAGCCGTACTCGCCCCACAGGGCCGTACCCAGGTTGTCGTACATGGCGTGCAGGGTGGGGATCACCTCGTCGGGGGCGAAGACGATGGATCCGGCCGCCGCCGTCGGGCTGATGGTGCCGTTGTCGCTCTGGGCCGGCGGAGCACCGTGGGCTGCATAGCCGTTGGGATCGTCCGAAGCCGTCAGGCCCCAATATTCGGCGCCGTAGCCGGACCAGCCGCCCGGATTCGCGATGCAATATGCTCGGTTGGCCAGGGTGGCGCGACGCGAGTTCTCGAAGTAGTCGATGCCGCGCTGGCTCATCCACGGGTCCTGGATGCCGCGGAAGTCGATCCAGCAGTGGGAATACTGGTGCGTGAACAGGGGCGGGCAGGTCACGAACTCGTAACCGTAATGGCTGGACCACGAGTAGCCGCTCGTCCAGTAGGTCCAGTCGATCGCCGGCACCGGATGGGTCGGTGAGCCCAGCGCCAGGATGTAGAGGATCATGGCTTCGTTGTAGCCGTACCACTTGCCGTAGCCTGAAAAACCGGTGACCGGTTTCCAGCCCATGCGGATCCCGTAGGAGCCGTCGCGCATGAACTCCCAGTCCACACGGTGGTAGAGGGCGTCGCAGAGGTCGCGGAGCTCCGCATCGACGGGATCGGCCGTGTCGAAATACTGACGCGCGTCCAGCACGCCGGCCATCAGCAACGCCGTGTCGATGGTGGAGAGTTCGCTGTCCCAAACCCGCACGCCGGTGTTGAGGTCCAGGAAGTGGTAGAACAAGCCTTTGTAGCCGTTCCTATTGGACGGTTCAGGACCCTGGGCACCGTTCCAGAGGGTCTCCAGACCCAGGAGAATGCGAGCGCGGCCGACTTCGCGGGTGACCCATCCGTGATCGATGGCGATGCAGATGGCCGAAATGCCGAACCCCTGGGCCGCGATGCTGCACGGCGACCAGCTGGTGCTGCGGTCCTTGATCAGGCCGCTGATCGGGCTGACCTCCTGCCAGAAGTACAAAAATGCAGTGTGCTGCAGACTGTCCAAAAGCGCCGGCGTAGTCAGGCTGGCACCGACGGGTGCGCCGGGCAGCGTCACCGGCCGCGCCGAGGTCGAAACGCTCAATGCAGCCAAGCCGAGCCAGATCAGAACGATGGTCAGCTTCATGGTGTGATTCCTCCGCTGTTGGCATGGCCAAAGCCCAGAACCAGACTGATCCGGTGGGTGGCCTGCAGGTAGTCGTGGCTTGACCAGGCGTAGTCCAGCCGGTAGCTGCGACCTGAAGCCTCGCCAGCCACGCCGAAGCCGAAGGTCAGATCCTGGTACGAGTCGGTGCGGAAGAGGGTCTGATAACCGGCCCGCAGGAACAACACGTCGCGATAACTGCACTCGGCACCCAGATTGACGCTTTCACTGTTGTCGTTGGGGTGCAGAGCGTCGGCCAGGAATGTCATCCGGCTCCACTCTCCCAGTACGACGGGATAGCTCATGCCGATGCGGAAGAGGATCGGTACCGGGTACATGTCGGTCTGGTGGTAGGCGGGCAGGGAACTGTTGTCGCCGTGGACGTCGGGATCCTCGTCGTACTGGATCGCCAGGTCGCGGCCGGTGAACTGGCCCCGGGTGCCGATGTTGGACAGGCAGAAGCCGAAGGCCGCTCCCCCGTCGTTCAGCCGATAGATGCCGCCGGTGTCGAAGGTGAGCATAGTGGCCGTGGTATGCCAGATGCGCTCGTTGATGTAGTTGGCGCGGAAGCCGGCCGCGAAACGATCCGAAAGGCGGCGGCCGTAACCCACACCCACCGCCACGTCGCCTACCGTGTAGCGTTCACCCGTGCCCAGAGGCTGGCTGACGGTGCGCACGTCGATGTCGCCCGAGTTCAGGGCCGTGACCGAAAACATCATGTTGCCGTCGCCGACGGGCAGAGAGGCCGCCGCATAGTCGAAGGCGATGTCTTCGAACCAGAAGCCGTGGGTGATCATCACCGCCGGCCCGTCGAGAAGACCCAGGACGCCGGTGTTGTAGTACACGGCCTCGATGCCGACGCCCGACGCGGCACCGGCGTTGCCGGTCCCCGCACTGCGGGCGCTGGGCTCGATCTTGAGGAACTGCGCCAGGGACGTGCCCACGTTGGACTGGGCGAAGGCCGTTCCACAGAAGAGCGTCGCGGTGGTCAGAATCGTCAGGATTCGTCTGGTCAAGTCTGCCGCCCTCCTTATTTGATGATCGCGAACTTGCCGGTCCGCGAGCCCAGTTCGCCGCCGTCCACGTGGAAGATGTAGAGCCCGGGCGCTGCATCGAGATTGTCCTTGGTGCGTAGGTTCCAGGGCATGTACCCGTCCAAAGTGTTGTCGTGGTGCAGGGCCTGCACCAGTTCGCCCGAGACGGTGAAGATGCGAACCACGCAGGCCTGCGGCAGGCCGCGGAACTCGAGTCTCCGTTCTCCGCGACCGGAAATGGCGTAGCGTTCCGGCTCGAAGGATGACGCGCCGACGTAGGGATTCGGCACCACATAGGGATCGAAGCCTGCTGCGGATACAGTGCCCTCGGCATGAGAACGGAAGATGAAGACGTCGTCGGCACTCAGGGGGCGCAAGAGGACCATGTCGTAAACATCGCCGGCCGCGGGCGGCGTGTCGGGTTCCGGTGCGCCGTCGGCCAGTTCGAAACGCCAGGTGACCTGGGGCTGCTCGGGTGATTCAGGCAGGTAGGTGACGACATCGATCACCTCGTTGGCTAGGCTCAACGTGCCGTCACCGTCCAGGTCGCGGAAACGGAAATTCATGGCGGTTTCACCTTCGCGGCGCAGAGCCGTGATCGTGAACTTGGCCGACGTCGCCCCGAACGGGTACATGTCCAGCGACATGCTCTGAACCGTGTCGAAAAACTCCAAGACCATATCGTCCGGGAAACCGGGACGGATCCGGTTGTTGGGAAGAACCGTCAGATAGGATACAGCGACCACGGCGTCGGTCGAAGCGCCCTCGCGGAATACCGAAGCCGCCATGTCCACGCTCACCATCGCCGGCGAGACGATCACCGGTAACAGTCCGGCCCCGGTGGTGCCCGTTCCCTGGCCCTCCAGGTCGCGACCTTCCTCGAAGATCAGTTCGCCGGTGGTGCTGTCGGTCAGCGAGTAGAACACGGCCCGAAGGCTGTCCGGATGCGGTGTCGCGAAGGCGATCTTGAACAGGTGTTCGTCGGGTACCAGCGCCGAGTTCACGATCTGCACACCCACTTGGCCGGCGCCGCGCCCCTGGACCAACGTCGCCTCCTCCACGCGGGCCGGCACATAGCCCACGACCCTGACGTTGGGCCGGACCACAGCGACGTTGGGCGGCATGATCAGGCCGCCTCGCAACGAACGCGAGGTGGAGATGCTGTTCTCCGAAGGAAAGAAGTCGAATTCGATCGACCCGAAATCGTAGGCCGCGATGCCGTAGTAGTAGAGCTGGCCGTTGGTGACACTGTGGTCGGTCCAGATGTGGGTCAGGCC
>Ga0180007_10000229_pt1 | contig 103189 bp, 97 predicted proteins | sample MM_PC_MetaG_FD_121122 | JGI IMG/M metagenome (GOLD analysis project Ga0180007, IMG submission 121122) | Groundwater microbial communities from the Aspo Hard Rock Laboratory (HRL) deep subsurface site, Sweden - MM_PC_MetaG | ecosystem: Environmental > Aquatic > Deep subsurface > Groundwater... | reverse complement strand
GCAAAGGCTCCGGTAAATACGCCAACTTTTCCGGCGCTTTCTTCTCTTTCGTGGAGGGTTTCGTGTTTTACTTTTTCTTTAAAGGCTTGAACTGCTTTTTCGTGCGGAGTGCCTTTGGTTAATTCATCAACCATCGGATGTTCCGGAGCTAAAACCATGTAAGTAACACCAAAAAGCGTATCCGGCCGCGTGGTATAGATCAATAGTTCTTGATTCTTATCTTTCAATTTAAATTTTATCTCTACGCCGCGTGATTTACCGATCCAGTTTTTCTGCATAGTGCGCACATTTTCCGGCCAACCGGTAAGTTTTTCGAGATCCTGAAGGAGCCTTTCCGAATAATCGGTGATTTTGAGAAACCATTGTTCCAAATCTTTTTCTTCCACTGCGGAAGAACATCTCCAGCAAGCTCCGTTTTCAACCTGTTCGTTGGCCAATACCGTTTCACAACTGGGGCACCAGTTAACTTTAGCCTTTTTGCGGTAGGCCAATCCTTTTTCAAAGAATTTTAAGAACAGCCATTGGGTCCATTTGTAGTAATCGGGTTTACAGGTGGTTACTTCACGGTCCCAATTGTAAGAAAAACCCAATCTTTTCAATTGTACGGTCATGTTGGCAATACATTGATCGGTCCATTGGGAGGGGTGGGTATTGTGTTTTATTGCAGCGTTTTCGGCGGGTAGTCCAAAGGCATCCCAGCCGATGGGGTGGAGGACATTTAATCCCTGCATGGTTTTATAACGGGCAATGACGTCGCCGATTGAGTAGTTTCGGACATGTCCCATGTGGATTTTCCCGGAAGGATAGGGGAACATAACTAGATCATAGTATTTTTGTTTGGAGGAATCTTCTTTAGAATTGTAAATTCCGTCCTTTTCCCAGGTTTTACACCATTTTTCTTCGATTTGCGTGAAGTTATATATCGCGGCCATAGTGAAGAAAATCTTAGCAGATACGGTTGGCCTTTACAAGTAGGCTCAAAGTCAGCAAAATCAAGGCTTTCCTAATAATAATGTATGCAAAAAAGTGAAATTTTTAGCCATATTTTCAGATATATTACTGGTGATTACATGAAAATTAGTATTGGTCGAGAATATCGAACTTTAACCGCGCAACCAACCTTGCGTTGGTATCCGCTGGTGCAGCGGATTCGCGCTGCAATGCCTCAATTTGCCCGATTTGCTCCGGAAAGAGTGGAACGGCAACTGGAATGGACATTAATTTTTGAATCTAGAAGAACCCGAAGGGTAAATACGTACGGAAAAATAAAATTAATGCCGCTTAATCCGCGGGTCGACTTTAAAAATATGAACGGCGTACGGTCAGTGAGGCAGTTACTTAATCCATTTGATCAATTTCTGGCGAATTATGACATGTATATACCGGATATCGTTACTCGATCGGTTATGTCGGTTGCCCGGCAGCTTGGAATAGGAACCGCGCTGTCCCGTAATGAAGTTATCTCAAATTTGATTAATGCCGGGATATTCGGAGCACCGACTGAAAATGATAAAGAGCAAGCTGAAACTGTATTTGGTCAGGATCCCTTGTTAACGCGGGCGGTTTCAGTTGTAAGCAAAGAGCTGGGAGTGAAACCATTGGGCGGATGGCTGACCGGTTGGTACGAAGGACAAGGATATCCATGTCCAACCCGGGATCACATGGTTTCTTTTATTGACCGTAAGCTGGGAGCAGGAGGGTTTGAAGTATGGGCCGTGCCCCGCGCAGAGGGAAGAACTGTAATTGACCGTGAATGGCACAAAATGTCGGATATTGATACTGCTTTCGAGAGAATTTTAACTTCAATTATTGCTTCGGTACTGGCTAATAAATCCGAAATGATGTTAATTAACGAACTTACGCGTTGGTATCAGGATTATTTGACTTTGCTGGCAGAAACGGTAGGTCAAAAGGGACAAGCATTTAGCGCGGATGCTTTGAGCCAGCTAAACGGGGGAGTTTTATCTTTATACGAAAGGTTGAGAGTTTTAGAAAAAGCGGTCACCCAGGAAAGAAAACTAAAACGCAAAGATATTGCTTTGCCGGAATCATTTAGGCTATTAGATCGGGATGTAGTTGAAGAAATTTTAAATGATTTATTGAAAAATGCTTGCGGCTGTAAAAGTTTAAGTTATATGGCATTACCGGAAATATTAATTGTTAATAAAAGAAATTGTCCCAAAGGAATCGTTAATATTAATGGCGTAAATTATGATTTATCTCGATACGGAGATTGTCTGGTATTGCCGTTTTATGATTTTGCCAGAGTATATAACTTCCACTCTGGAGAAAGACGCGGAGATTTTACTTATGCCGGTGCGACTGCTAGTAGAGTGGTTACCCCAACCTTGCAAGAGGAAGCGCTGGATCACGTTTTTGTTGCGTCAGATAAACGCTATGCCATTAGCGTCGGAGTCAGTACCCGCGTATATTTTTATCGAAGTCGCGAATATGCCGGAAGTCAGAAAATTATGTTGGCGGATAAGATTGTTAGATTTCATGGACTATTTAACGTTTATGATCAGGGAGGTAACTTTATTGGAGCGGTTCCGGTTGACGCGCTAAATAGCGGATCGTCTCGGGGCGAACACGTCCCCGATATTTCAACCTTATTGCACGGAGCGGCACTAAGGGTGGCCAGTACCTTTTTTACCCATCGACGCATAAGATACAATTTGGTGTTTGGCGAAGGCCGATCAGATTTTGTATTTGAAGATTTTGCGGTGGATCCGGTTGATATCTGGAATTTAGGCTACGTGTACGCCAGGAAGAAAAACGCAAGAAAACGAGAATTATTAGGTGCGGTTCGTTTAAGGGATAAGCTGCCAGCAAAGGGAGCACCGCCAAAGGCAATTTTACTTAATGTACCACTTACGGAAATTGAGGCAGAGGTTCCATTGCTGGGGGCCAGAGCGCTGCGCGTTTATGAAAAGCCGGGCAATAGCACCCGATATATTCAATTAAGAAGTATGCGCATACACCTTGGTCCCTGGGCACAACCGGGAACCTGGGCATATTTATCTCCGGATCGGCGTCAGGTACATATTATTCATCCGCGCGGCAAAGCCAGCGTGATTCCGGTTGAGCCGGATCAAGCTACGGTCCCGATTTATGCAACCCGCAGATACTCGAGCGGATTAATTCCGCGTAGTTTTATTAAGGAACCGGATACCGGAGGAGTTATTTCTCTGGAAGGTACGCGTTACGGAACCGGAAACGTTGGGCCGGTTGAATTTGTATTGATGCCGGAAGAAGGCGGATTGCCTTTTGGCAGAACCGTTGCCGGAAGATTTATTTTAGAGGGTAGCCCTTTTAGGTTTTACGGAGATGGTAACGGTGAAGTAGCGGCGTCTAGAGCGGGAAGAAAAACTAAAAGAAGAGGCGTATTCGTTGGTGATTTACTTCAGCCTTTTCAGCAATTGAAACCATCCGGTCGGCTTTTAATTGGTGGCGTGCATTACCGGGTTCCAGGTGCTTTGCAATATTTTAGAGCCTTACATGATTATGCATTATTTACCGATCGTGCCGGAAGCATTATTCAATGTGTTGATTATCGTTTGTTAGCCGAACATGGTTTGGCAAACGCTTTAGAAATTAACGCCGGAATCGAAAAATTAGAAGATATTCAAAGTTTTTCGATATACCAGATTAATCATTTGTACGAATTATTGCATCGTGCTGGCGTCAGGTTGGTGGATGTTAAGGAAGGCAACCAATTATCTTTTAGTCAGTGCTTAGCGCTTTTATCTTTTATGCGTTCTTATGAACCGCGGGAAAGATCCCGTGCGATTGAAACGCAGCTGCGCTTTGCCGGCCGCTCATTTATTTTAAATTTAGGGTGGGGAGGAAATTAATCTATGCCTTTAACCTTACACCCAACTTCAAATATTGCTCGTCGCTTAAGGCAAACCCCGGTGGAGCGCTGGGGTTTTGTAGCCCATGCCATGGCCAGCCGGATTCCCACCCTTAAGGGAAGAGAAAGAGCCTTAATGAGTATGATCGTGGACCGGGTCAATGATGCCAAACTAGCGCGTCAATTAGATGGACCAGATAGAAGATTTCTTTTGCACGAAAGTACGGGAGTCAGAGAGATGTTAGAGCGGGGAGAAGTAAAGGTTGAAAGAATTGTGGCTCCGAATGGAATTGTGCTGCAACGCGCGGAAAGGATTATTCCTCACGTATTAATCTCGAGTGCCATGAAAGTTGTGGAAAGCGAAGGGCAGCCGATCAATGCCGGCCAAATTGTTGAAGGCTTAAAAGCATCAGACATTTTACAGGAAACTACGAATGGGGTGAATAACGGCACCCGGAGAATACTAACCCATGGCCAGCAAAAAGAAGAAGATCCATTTGTTGGGCATGCACAAAGACTGATGCAAAGATGGGAAAACTATGAGGTTGAAAGACATCCCGCATTACAAGAAATGAAAGTAAGTAGGTTATTGGATCTGGTAGGGGTGGTGGAAGGTCGAATTGCCCGCGGTGTCGAAAGAGGGCGATGGGAAATTTTATTCCCAAATATTTTACGTGAATTGCAGGTTGATCAAAGAAAAGAATTGCAGAAACTTACTAAGGTACATCGATTTTTGATGCAGTATTTTAATGCGGTTATATTGCAGGTGATTTCCGGTAAAGCGGAAATCGAAGTAGTTAACGAGACTATCCGCTGCTTTAGGGATTATATCGATTTAATGGTAGCGGCCCGGCAGCAAAAAACCCTGGATCGCGAGTTTTGGGGGGAGTTTGAAGCACGCTTGTTACACTTGTATAGAAGATTATCGTTGCTGTTCATTGCGGCAAAGCGTGGCCAAAGACTGGGCAGATCACATATCGTTTTTCCTTTTGCTTATCCGTCGCTGCCTGATATTCGTACTCGTATATTAGATGATACGTTTGCTCTGGATCGGTTTGGAAGTGAAACTTTTGGCCGCTATATTGTTTTTCCGGAAAAAGTGTTTACGGTAGATAGAGGGGGGCTGGTTTATGACGGCGAAGCTGGAAAAATCAGACGGGATGGTCTGATTAAAATTAGGGGGGTAAATTACGATGTATCAGCTTTGCCAGACTGTATCATTATTCCCTGGAAAAGATTTGCCCGCGTTTATGATATTAATACCGGAGAAAGAATTGCAGAAATAAAATATCTGGGGACGGGGCCGAAAGTTCCGCCAGCTACGCCGGTCAAAGTTTATTCTAATGATGATTTTACTCCGCTTCCATTTAATGTTGAGGGCAGCCAAAAAATTACGGTTAGCATAGATAAAAGAATTAGTTTTTTACGCAAAGAACATTCTGATCGTAATACGTTTCCTTCGCCGGCGGCTTATATAGTCTTATCTTTCGGGATTTGTAATGTTTATGATCGCGAGGGTAAATTTTTAGGAGCGGTGCCGGAAAGAGATATCGTGGTCCAACCCGGAGCAAATACCACCAATATTTCAGAGCTTTTGTGTGGAATGAACTGGAGGCAATTGAATGGGGTGGGTTTGGTTTTTCTGGACAAGGTGCAATACCGCTTAGTTAGGCAAAGAGATGTAAAGATGAAGAAAGGCAAATTGCGTTATGCGGATGATTTAGTCTGGAAAGATTTATTAGTAACACCAATTTATCCTTTTGGAGAAGTTTTGGTTTGCTCTGGAGAAAAGCGTACTTTAATTGGATCATTTCAAATGAGAGATGCTTCTGCCGCAACCAGTGAAGCTGGCGTATTATACGTAAAATTTGATGACATGGCGGATGAAATTCCGGCTTTACGTTCCCGGGCAGTACCTGAAGTTACAATTGGCGGAAGAAACAATTTGAATCTTTTCGGACAAACATTGTGTTTTGGCCCGTATCCTCCGGAAGGGATTACTGCTCAAGTTTTGGCGGGTGGTGAAATAAATCTTTCAACTGGCAGGACATGGTTGGGAAGAGCTACGGTAAATCCAGCTAAAAATCGTTTTGCTTATTGGGATTTAGTCCGACAGGTTCCCGGAGTAATTAGAGGAGAAATGGAGCTTTATCCACAAGCTAACGACGGGCTAGTCGGGATTTTTGCTGCCGAATACCGTACCCTGCAGAATCAACCGATTAGAGTTAAGTTAAATCCGGGAAGAGGACGCATTCCTTACGGGTACCTTGAAGAGAGAAGGTTTTTATTAGATCGGGATCCTTTTGAACCCGGCAAACGGCGTAAATCGATATACGTTGCAGACTTACTAGCTCCTTTTGATGAAGTACAACCGGTTGATCGTTATCAATATTATCCACCAGGATTTACCGATCCAGTTACTTTAACGGTCCCTCAAATATATGTTAACCAAGGATGGCAATTGGCGGTGGGAACCAGAGATCATTTTCTTTTTGTTGAGCGACGTACCAAAACAGTGTTGGGGCTAGCCGAGCGTGCGCTGGCGCAAAAAACGCTAAAAAGAAAAATCTTTCCAATATCTGATTACGATGGAGTTTTACCGCAGATTATGGATTTGAATGCGATTAATGATATTCTGAGGCTCATGCATCAGGTTGGCGTAAGACCGGGCAGTACTGCCAGAGAAAAACTTCCCACTTTAAATCAACTTTCTAGATTGATGCTTTTTTCACTTGAATATGGAAATGAGGAATTAACTTACCAGCTAGCTACCAGAGGCACTCCATTTATTCATACTTTAGAGATGGGATTTCCTTTTTAGCCGATTATCTGGTCTTTTTTCTATCGCTGGGTTTCATTTTGCCTGCCGATTCCGGTTTTTCGTCTTTAACTTCTTTAATGCGGTGGCCTTTACCCCTTTTTTCTTTGAGCGGAGTAGTTTCTCTTGGTTTTATTTTAGTTTTTTCGAATATAACTTTTCCGTCAATGCCTTTAGCGAGCACTCCTTCTCCTTCTTTAAATTTACCTTCCAGGATCTGATTGGAGAGGGGGTTTTCGATTAACTGCTGGATGGCGCGGCGCAGGGGACGGGCGCCAAATTTTGGATCGTAGCCGGTGGTTACAATAATATCTTTGGCCGCGGCATCAATTTCCAGGGACATATTTTTTTCTTCAATCTGTAATTTAACGTCTTTTAGCAAGATATCTACAATTTGGGTTAATTGTTCTTTGGTCAGCGGATGGAAAACAATAATTTCATCAATCCGGTTTAAAAACTCAGGTCGAAAAACATGTTTGGCCTCGTCTAAAACATGCTCTTTCATTTTAGTATAGGAGGCTTCTTCGTCTTTAGCGGTAATAAAGCCTACCGGGCCTTCGCCGTGGATCATTTTTTGACCAATATTAGTGGTCATAATGATGACCGTGTTTTTAAAATCAACCACCCGGCCTTTACTATCAGTTAAGCGCCCGTCATCTAAAATTTGCAGTAGTACATTAAAGATGTCGGGGTGCGCTTTTTCAATTTCATCAAATAAAATTACCGAATAAGGTTTTCTCCGCACCGCTTCGGTTAAGCGGCCGCCTTCTTCGTAGCCCACGTATCCGGGAGGGGCGCCAATTAAACGCGAAACCGTGTGTTTTTCCATAAATTCTGACATATCTAGTCGAATTAATGCTTCCTGGGTGCCAAACAAAAATTCCGCCAGGCGCCGTGCCACTTCGGTTTTACCTACTCCGGTAGGACCGGCAAAAATAAATGAACCAATTGGTTTTGCGGGAGGCTTTAGGCCCGCGCGTCCTCGTCGGATTGCTTGGGAAATAGCCGTAATCGCATCGTCTTGCCCGATTACTCTTTTGTGGAGCGTGTCTTCCATGTGAACCAGCTTTTCGGTTTCAGCTTCGGTAAGTTTTACTACCGGAATTCCGGTCCAGTCTGAAACCACTTCGGCAATATCGTCTTCGGTGACGGCCGCAATCCCGCCGCCTTTTTCCAATTGCCACTGGGATTCCATTTCGTTAAGCTGTCGGGATATTTCTTTGATTTTGTCTCTGAGCTCGGCGGCTTTTTCGTAATGTTGCGAGCTGAGTGCGGCTTCTTTTTCCTTGCGGGCCTTAACTAATTCTTTTTGGATGGTCCGGATTTCTTTATTTGGGGAAATTAACCGCAATCTTACTTTTGCCGCGGCTTCATCCATCAGGTCGATAGCTTTATCCGGTAAAAACCGATCAGAAATATAGCGATCGGAAAGGGTAGCGGCGGCAATGACGGCGGCATCGGGTATTTTTACCCGGTGGTGATCTTCGTATTTGTCTTTTACCCCTTTAAGAATTTGGATAGTTTCGTCTACGGTGGGTTCAACTACGTGCACCGGTTGAAATCTGCGCTCGAGAGCCGCATCTTTTTCAACATATTTGCGGTATTCATCCACGGTTGTGGCGCCGATAACCTGTAATTCGCCGCGGGCCAGAGAAGGCTTTAAAATATTGGCGGCATCAATGGCGCCTTCGGCGCCGCCGGCACCTACTAAAGTATGTAATTCATCGATAAATAAAATAATTTGCCTGGATTTTGAAACTATTTCTTCGAGCATCTTCTTTACTCGGGCTTCAAATTCGCCGCGGTATTTAGTGCCGGCAACCATGCCCGCTAAATCCAGGGCAATTACTTGTTTGTCTTTAATGCTATCCGGAACTTCTCCTTTAATAATCTTATCGGCTAATCCTTCCACGATGGCGGTTTTACCAACGCCGGGGTCACCGATCAGCGCCGGATTGTTTTTAGTGCGGCGGGAAAGAATGCGGATTACGCGATCAATTTCTTTTTGGCGGCCGATGACCGGATCTAATTTATTTTCTTTTGCCAGGGCCGTTAAGTCTCTGCCAAAAGAGGCCAGCGCCGGTTTTTTAGCTTTGGGAGGTGCGGCCATTCCCGGAAAAGCAAAAAATCCTCCACCGCCGGGTATCCCTTCGATTGGGAATTCATCTTCACTAAATTCTTCGGGGCCAACTTCTTCCGGACCGCGGGCTTTTTCAATTTCGTTTAATATTTCTCTGACCGCTTTATCAAAACTGACTTTTCTTTTGTGCAGAGCCTGAGAGGCAATTGATTCTCCTTCTCTGATAATTCCAAGTAAAAGATGTTCGGGCCCCACGTAGTTAAAACCTAATTCGCGGGCGACGTTATAAGCAATCTCCAGTACTTTTTTTGCCCGGGGAGAAAGCGTGATTTCTTTTGGGGTTTTTGCGCCGTGGCCGATTAAGGCTTCGACATCCGAAAAAAGATTAACTAAATCTACGCCTAGGGTTTTAAGTACGTTGGCAGCTAATCCGTCTTGTTTGATTAGACCTAATAAAATATGTTCGGTTCGTAAATGATCGTGCGATAGTCTTTTAGCTTCTTCACTGGCCAGGGTAATGACGCGTGAAGCATCTTCTGAAAAGTAATCAAAAATTCGATCTGCCGGACGGCGCTTGAAAAGTGAAGCAAAGATATCCGGAAAGTCAAAAAATCCCGGAAAGTTTAAGTCTTCGGGTGGAATAAACCCTAACTTGGCCGCACACTGCGTACACAGATGTTTTACCACCTTTTTTCCGTTAATTATTTTAGTGATGTGGATCGAAGCCGGATTTTTATTGCATTCTTGGCAAAGCATAATTTCCCTCCCAGATAACCTATATAGTATAAAAGCTGTAGCCGGATTTATCAAGGCAGGGTCTGAAATTTAGCCCCTAAAATGTGAAATTTTACTCTTAAAATGCCGAAATATATTAGGTGAATTATAAAATGGCAAAAGTAAGGCAAAGGGTTCAATTTACGCAAAGAAGTAATCTAGCCCCCGGAGTACAGAGGGAGCTACAGGGGTTTTTGCATGGCGCGTCTCATGGTGTGCAAGCGCTGCAGCCTGTAAATAGACGAACATATTTAGCGCAAAGATTGGCTGGCGCACCTCCTGCTCAACAAGATATTTTACGTCGGATTTTATACGCTGACGATACTAATCATTTTAATGGATTAGTCAGGGCGGTTAGGGATCTGGAAATGTCATGTACCAAAAAAGCATTGCGCCGAAGAGAAGCGATTGTGATTTCTAACGAGGTTTTCGGGGAATTGTATGAACTGGTTGGCCGGCAGGGAATAAAGGCCAAACAATATGTAGAGGCAGTTGAATTTGGGGTAAAGATTTTTACGGTTAGAGCTACCCGCAACTTTGAAAGTGCTTTCGCGATTCTTTCAATTATATTAAAAGAATACGAAAGACTTGGTGGGGAAACCCAAAGCCGCATTAATCGTCACCTTCTTCCCTTAGTGACCAGAGATTTAGCGAGGGTTATTCCGCGCCTGGATATATACGAATTGCAGCTGCGCTTTGCTTATCTGCAGCAGGTATATCCGCATCGATATTTAAGAGAAAAAATTGATATGGCGGAAAGGCTTTTTGAGTTGTATGCCGAACCGCATGGTAAAAGGTTAGCAGCGGTAGCGTACCTGGACAATGCCTGGAAAGCACAAAGATTTATGGGTAAAGAAGGTCTGGACGCGGCAAGAGTTAGAAAAATGGCAGAGTATATACTTGATAATCATGCCGGGGCTTTGCAGCGGGCATTCATGACCGATACAGAGGAATTAGCGGCTTTAGAAGCAGGGCAGGCGATGGTTGGGCTGGAGGGTGGATTTGAAACCTTTGTGGTATTTTTAGGCGCGTTTGGATTTGTCGATTTGCAAAAAAGAGCTTTGCTGATCCGTATGCCGCTGTTGGATGAGCCGGTTTTAGTTTATGCCCGATTATGTGAACTGGAAACGGTTCCGCTCCGGCAGACTGAAAGCGCTTATCGTGAAGCGTGTCGTCTATACAGCAAGGGAGGCATAACGTTAGACACTGAAAAAGAGATATCAGAGACGATAGCTGATCAAATAGGTGCGCAGATAACCAAAATTTCCCGCCGATATTTCGAATCATTATTTCAGCAAAGAGGATTAAGATCGGTTGGCGCGCTTAACCAGCATGCGCCCCAATTAGAATATGCAGTTCAGTATAAACCGGCGCAGGAGTTTCCGCGTATTATGGAATTGATCAGCCGGATGAAGAAAAAAATCCTTACTTATGCGCACCGCAGTATTGCGGACGGCAATCAATTTGCATGTATTACTAATGTGGTGACCCTGTCTGCTTCTCCCGCAGTTGATGCCAGGGTAGTTTTTATCAATATTCCTCACTCGGAAGCGGTGGAAGTTTATGTTTGCTTAGAAGTTGACGGCATTCAGGATGCGCACGTAATAAAATTTAAGTTTAGGAAAACGACTAAGGGCTTGGGCAGTTATCCTGAGTTTGCGGATGAAACCATTATTGAAGGGATAAATTTTAAACATCGCAGTAGCATCCCCCTTTGGGTTGAAGTTTATGCCCTGCGCGCATTGGAATATACTTTACTTGCTAAATTGTCTGATAACTTGGATGTTTACTGTACTGAATTAGCAGAAACGGATCGCCAAATTATTGGTCAAATTGCCACCGCTGATTTTATTGAACAAAACCGTTCCGCATTAGAAAGTATGCAGGCTGGTTTTGAACAAGGACCATTACCCCGGGCATTTGAGGATGTGGGGGCCCAAGTGGATTTAAGCAGCCGGCTAAGAACGGCCAGAGATATTGTTAGAAATACCATCCCGGAAGTAGTTAGTGGAAATGCTCCGGTAGATGAATTAGATATTTTATATGAACTGGGAGATTCGGTGGATATTATTGAAACCGGCGAACTCAGAAGAATTATGGCTACACTTTCTCCTTCGGATGCCGCATTATTTCCAAGGCCCAATGGATCCAATCGGCTGCCGATGGGAGTAATTTATCGTCCACGAAAAGGAAATGATGTATTTGGAGTTTTTGACACCTTTGATCGGGTAAGTATTTTAGGGGCATCCAGGAACGGACATATTTTTGACCGCTTGTTGACCGAGCTGGCTCTACAATCGGTAGTAAAAGTTGCCATGCCGGGTGTTTCGCGAAGAGCTCGCAGCTATTCTCGTTCAAGAACCGATGGTTTTGCTGGACACGGATTTGAAGCCAATGTTACTGAGGTTCTTCAACCAGGATTAAGATATTTAGATGAAATTTATGCGACCCGGTTTTATGAAGAAGTTAGAGAGGATGGGCTTTGGGGTCGACCTTGGTTTATGCAAGATGTGGAAGGTTATTTTATGCCCGTTATTGATCCGATTGCTAGTTTAGCGGAAAGAGAAATTGACGCGGCTAAAGAAAGGGCTTTAATTCAGTACGGCCGTTCCGGAATTTTTGTGGCGGTGGGGAGAGGGCGGGGTAGTCTTCGACGTTTGCGTCTTAGAGGAAGAAAAACCCGCCACGGAAGAGAATGGAATCCGGAAAGTCCTACCAGCCGACAATTAGAGCAACAAAATTTAATGGGCGATAATCAAGCGTTGCCTACTCACTGGGGATTGTTTGTAATTACTTCTCTTTCGGACGGGAGAGCAATTGCCGCAAAAGTTACTTCAAGACCTACCGAAAACGAAGTATGGGGTTTAATTGATGAAGAAACTGCACGCTTAGACAATGGCGAATTTAGAAATGAAGAGTGGTTGTTGGCGCAAGTACCGGATGACGGCCGCCGAGACGCCCTGCGCGATGATTTTAGAAGCGGAAAAGTTAGCATCAGCGCTCAAACCATGGATGTAAATGAAATTAATCATACTTATGTTCTTCCCCGATTAGTTCCTATTTCTGAATTACTGGAAAGAGAAGATTTAGGAATTCAATTAAGAAAAGAACCGTAAAACCATTACCTAATTCCATTGAGCTACTCATATTCTCCTGTTATAATACCCACTCGTCTGCATAAATAAACTAGGAGAGTGATTTTATGATAGCTTTATGGATTATTTTAGCGATTATCGTACTGGTGATATTATTTGTAATTGCGGTGTATAACGGATTGATCAAGCTTAGAACCCGCTGCGAAGAAGCCTGGTCGGATATCGATATCCAACTCAAAAGAAGATATAACTTAATCCCCAATTTAATGGAAACGGTAAAAGGTTATGCCGCTCACGAAAAAGGTGTTTTCCAAAGCGTAACCGAAGCGCGTACCAAAGCGATGGGAGCCAGCGGGGTGGCGGATAAAGCCAAAGCCGAAAATATGCTTTCCCAAACTTTAAAGTCTTTATTTGCGGTAGCCGAAGCTTATCCAGATTTAAAAGCTAACCAAAACTTTTTAGAACTACAAAGAGAACTGCGCGACACCGAAGACAAAATTACTTATTCACGCCGATTCTATAACACCAATGTCAGAGATCTAAATATTAAGGTTCAAACTTTCCCATCTAACATGATTGCTAATATGTTTGGGTTTACCAAGAAAGATATGTTTGAATTAACTGAAGAAGCCGCCCGGGAAGTTCCTAAAGTTAAGTTTTAACCAATGCCCAAGGCCTATAGCAAAATAAATATCTACGACCAAATCGCTTCTAATAAGCGCAAAACCTGGATTTTCTTAATTCTATTTGTCCTCTTTATTGTTTTAGTCGGTTATGTGTTTGGTATGGCCATGAGTGATGATGCGCTGGGGCCAATGGGAGTGTTTGGTGTCATCGCCATTTTCTTTGGGATTATGGGCTACTTTTTTAGCGGCAATATGGTGATGGCGGTTTCGCGGGCCAAACAAATTAAAAAAGAAGATAATCCTGAGTTGTTTCGCGTAGTCGAAAACATGTCGATTGCCGCCGGCATTCCTCAACCTAAAGTTTATATTATTGATGATTCGGCTCCTAATGCTTTTGCGGCGGGGCGCGATCCTAAACACGCCATGGTGGCGGTTACCACAGGTCTTTTGGATAAACTGGAACGTACTGAACTTGAGGGTGTCATTGCCCACGAAATTTCACATATCCGAAACTATGATGTTAAGTTAATGTCACTGGTGGCAATTTTAGCCGGCACGGTTGCGCTGTTATCGGATATATTTCTGCGTTGGACTTTTTGGGGTGGGGGAAGACGTCGCTCAAAAAGTGATGGCGGTGGCCAACTACAATTAATCATGTTTGTGGTAGCTATTGCGCTGGCACTTTTGGCTCCGTTGATTGCAGTGATAATCAAAATGGAAATTTCCCGCAAAAGAGAATATTTAGCCGATGCATCGGGAGCCATGTTAACCCGCTATCCGGAAGGATTGGCCCGCGCCTTAGAAAAAATTTCACTGGATAAAGAACCTTTAGAAGCAGCTAATAAGGCCACGGCGCATATGTACATCATTAATCCGCTTAAAGAATTCAAGGGATCTCCCCGTGGTTGGTTTTCGGGAATGTTTCAGACTCATCCTCCGGTTGAAGAACGCATTGCAGCACTTAGGGCGATGTAAGGTTAATTTCTGAGAAAATAAACCAAATAATAAAGATTAGCATCTGTAACTGACATGAGTGATAGTATTGGTAGATTGATATTAATTACTCCAGCATGTTTTTCTGCACTTTGTAAAGCGGCAGTTTGACCCGCACGATCAAAAGTTACCAGATCATGGGGAAAAGGCGCAAAAACCCTCAGATAAGAATCCGGGGTCTCGGCTAAATATAATCCACAAGGTAAAATATCAACTTCTTGGTTACATTCGATCAGCGAAAAGGTAGCAACTCTGGTGTCGGGGCCTAAGCTTTTTTTAGATAACTGAGCTACTACATTATTTTGCCCTAAGCTGGCAAAGAAATCTTCATTTGGAACCCTTGCTAAAGTTATTGAGGCATCCCATAAAAAGTCTGGCGGTTGACCTTCCGCATTAAACCTTGCTTGCGGAAATTTTCCGGCCTTGACGTCAAAGGATTGGACAGGGTGGCCAGCAGGAGGGGACGAAATTTTTCGGTAAAATCCGATTGCGCCTTCTTGGATTGAGGTAGCCAAAAATTCAAAATCATTCTGGAGAAATTGCGGGCTTCTTTGCGTCGGATGAGACGGTACCAAAATTCTGGTATTTTCCCATGGCTTAGCTACCAGAATATGTGATTTACTTCTTGAGCTGCCTTTCCCAATTAAATGTACATATAATAGCGTGCGTCCGACTGTGGGCATCGTTTATCTCCTTTTTATATCGCTACCGGAAACACCCATCCGTGTCTATCTTCAGCTTGCTGGGTTTGAATGGCGGTTAAAGCTTCATAAAGTATTCGTACTGTTGGATCAACCTCGCCATTATTGAAAATTTTCTTTATATCGCCATGAGTAATTGAACCGATGGGGCTGATTACGGCTGCGGTACCGGTGCAAAAAGCCGCGGTTGCATTTTGCATTACAAAATCAATTGGGACCCTCTCATGTTCTATTACTTCATATCCTAAATCTCTGGCAATTTGGATTACGCTGGCTCGGGTAATTCCCGGTAATATTGTGCCGGTAAGTTTGGGAGTATGGATTGTATTGCCGCAAATACAGAAAAAGTTTGCCGCACCTACTTCTTCTACGTATTTATGTTCTTGGGCATCCAGGTAAATTACTTCAGCAAATCCAGCTGCTTTGGCTTCTTTTGCAGGCATCATACCGGGGGCGTAATTTCCACCGGCCTTTACACTACCTGATCCTCCGGGGGCGGCACGGTGATTTTTTTCACTTACAATTAAATCGATAGCAGTTAATCCACCTTTAAAATATGGTCCTACCGGTGTAACAAAAACCATAAAAGTATTTTCAGGTGCGGGCGCTACGCCAACGATTGGTCCGGATCCAATTAATAACGGACGGATATATAAAGCACCTTTACCATGCGGTGGTATCCAACGTCGGTTGGCTCTTACCACTCGGGTTACCGCGTTTAAAAAATAATCAACCGGAACCGAAGTAAGGCCTAACCTTTTTGCGCCATCAATCGCTCTCTTTGCGTTTTCTTTTGGTCGAAACAGAACTACATTTCCTTCGGGAGTATTTAGTGCTTTCATGCCTTCGAATAGTTGTTGTCCATAGTTTAGTGCTCCGGCGGCAGGACTAATTTCAATGTGATCAAAAGGAACAAGGGCTGAAGCAGGCCAGACGTCGCCGTTTGGAATAGTTACCTTAAACATCGCATCCGTAGGAGTAATTGAAAAAGACAAACCATCAAAGTTTATAGCTCCTTTTTGAACCAACTGTAATCGTCCTCTTACTTGAGGAACTTGTTCTAAAACTTCTTGAGCTCTTCTAAGTACCGGGCCATCAACAAAGGTTTGATTTACTGCATTGGGGTGGAGGGAGGGTTCAAGTGAAATGTGTCTAAAATCATCTAGTCTGCCTTGGGCTATGAAATGATTTGTTCCATCGGTAACGTGGTATTGTATTCCTAACCCTTCACGTTTCATTTCTCTTACTGCCGGACTTTTTGACCCTGCCTTATAACCCATTCTGGTACGACATCCAATACGAGTGGTTCCTCTTACTTCAACTCTTTTAACTACTAATTTACCCATTTTAATTCCCCTTTCATTTGTGTGGCCCTTGAGATTTGCGAGGCTCTAATGTAGAAATATGTTTGACAGTTTTTTATCGGTGTTTCTGCTGGAAAATTTCACTTTTTTAGTAAGATATTTTGGCGGTTTGGCGATTTTTAATTGAATGAATCTATGGAATAGAATATAATCACTTTATTATGAATAATTTACCCGATAAATCAGGACATTTTGGAGATTTTGGCGGGCGTTTTGTTCCGGAAACGCTGATCGAACCTTTGCGTCAACTGGAAGAAGCCTACGCACGTCTGCAGGACAATGCCGATTTTAAACGCGACCTCGAATATTATTTAGATGATTACGCCGGTCGTCCCACCCCGCTATTTTATGCCGAACGCCTTTCTAAACATTTAGGCAAAGGTAAAATCTATCTTAAAAGAGAAGATCTTTGCCACACCGGCGCGCATAAAATAAATAATACTATTGGCCAAACTCTGTTGGCCAAGTACATGGGAAAAACCCGCATTATTGCCGAAACCGGGGCGGGGCAGCACGGCGTGGCTACGGCAACTACCGCAGCACTATTTGGAATTAAATGTGTAGTTTACATGGGCGCTGAAGACGTAAAACGACAGGCCTTAAATGTTTATAAGATGAAATTACTAGGAGCAGAAGTCGTTCCGGTAAATTCCGGCAGTAAAACTTTAAAGGATGCCACCAACGAAGCTTTACGAGACTGGATGGCAAATGTAAACGATACCTTTTATGTTTTAGGTTCCTGTGTCGGACCGCATCCGTATCCGATGATTGTCCGTGATTTTCAGTCGGTTATTGGGTTGGAGGCGAGGGGGCAAATTTTAAACCAGGCCGGCAAGCTTCCCGACTATTTAGTGGCCTGCGTTGGCGGCGGTAGTAATTCGATTGGTCTTTTTCATCCATTTATCGGCGATCACGCGGTAAAAATGGTTGGGGTTGAAGCTGGCGGACTTGGAATTAACACCAAAGAACACGCCGCTTCCATTGTTAAAGGATCCAAAGGGATTTTACACGGAGCACTAAGTTACCTCTTGCAAAATGAAGATGGGCAAGTTGAACCAACGCACTCAATTTCGGCGGGGTTGGATTATCCAGGAGTTGGCCCCGAACATAGTTATTTAAAAGACTCTGGTAGAGCAGACTACGTTTCGGTAACTGATAAAGAAGCTTTAGAAGGATTTAAACTTTTATCCAAAACCGAAGGGATTATTCCTGCGCTCGAATCGGCGCATGCGCTGGCTTATCTAAAAACCTTAACCAAAAAAATTAACAAAGATGATATTGTCATCGTTTGTCTTTCCGGCCGCGGCGACAAGGATATGGATATCGTAAGGGGGGCTAAGTAATGGAATTTCCTAAACGTAAAGCCCTCATACCATATATAACCGCCGGGGATCCCGATCTTGCGACTACCGAAAAGTTAATTTATGAACTGGAGAAGGCTGGGGCAGATGTAATTGAGCTGGGTATTCCATTTTCCGATCCGTTAGCCGATGGTCCGGTGATTCAAGAATCACATTTCCGGGCGCTCAAGAAAAAAACTTCACTGGCGGACGTCTTTCGGTTAGTGGCTAAAGTTCGCAGGAAATCAAAAATCCCCATTATTTTCATGCTCAGTGTCAATCTGGTTTATAAATACGGGGTTAATAAGTTTATCGAACGGGCAGGGGAAGATGGTGTGCACGGAGTAGTGATTCCTGATCTTCCACCGGAAGAAGAAGCTTCAGAAAAGTTTAAAATCTTAAAAGAATCCGACTTAGACACAATTTTATTAGTAGCCCCCAATACTCCCGAGGAAAGAGTAGAAAAAATCTGCGAGCAATCATCGGGATTTATTTATTTAGTATCTTTAACTGGGGTTACCGGAGTTAGAAAAGCACTTTCTGATACGATTTCCGCATCAGTCAAGAAAATTAAAAAACATACCGGCCTGCCGGTTTACGTGGGCTTTGGAATATCGACTCCGGCCCAGGCTAAACAAGCTGCCACGGTCAGTGACGGCGTAATTGTTGGTTCCGCCATCGTTAAAATTCTTGCCGAAGAAAAATCAAAATCTGCCGCCGTGAGCAAAGTTGCCAAGTTTGTTAAAAGTTTAAGGAAAGCCATCGATGCCGCATGAAAGTTTAAAGCAACGACTTCCTTACCGGGCCAAACAACTTAAATTTGCCCTGTTTACCAGTTATAAAAAAGAACACATCGAATTTGCCCGTAAGTATTTGAGTATTAAAGAGCTGGCTTTATTTGATCAGCTTCCCCGCTACGAAAAAAAGCACGCGGTGCAGGTTGCCAAACATCTTTTAGCGGATGCCCACGGCAAATTTAATATTGATGAGCGAAAATTAGCTAAACTTGCGCTTTTACATGATATTGGTAAAGCCGCCACTAAACTTTCGGTGGTGGATAAAGTACTTTTAGTAATTTTAAACCGCTATTTTCCTAAACTTACTGCCAGCTGGCCGAAAAAGGACAGCGTGAAAAGGCCCGTTCGATCTATCGCAAAGTATACGTCCATAAATATCATAATCAGATTGGCGCCGAAATGTTAAAACGGGCCGGAGCCGGTCCGGACATCGTTTACGCGGTCGAACATCATACCCGTGAAGAAGATCCGAATGATCCGATTGAATTAAGGCTCCTGAGAAAAGCGGATTCAACCTATTAAATTATGAAAAGAAAAATCGGCATTACTACAACAATTCCTTCCGAAGTTATTTTTGCCTCGGGTGCGGTCCCGGTTGATTTAAACAATGTCTTTGTAAATTTTAAAGGGAAGGGAGACGTAAAAACTCCGGCCGATCTGATCCGCATTGCGGAAGAGGATGGTCTGCCCCGTAATATTTGCAGTTGGATTAAAGGAATTTACGGGGCTTTAAAAGTTAACCCGGATATTCAGGAGGTCGTGGTGGTGGTGAGAGGAGATTGCAGCAATTCGGTAGCGCTGGCGGATGTGTTAAGGTCAAAAAAATATAAAGTTATCCCGTTTGCTTATCCGGATAGTAAGGACGGGGCTTCATTCACTCAGGAATTAAACCGCTTCATGAAGCACTTTGGCGTATCCCGTAAAGAAGTTGATAAAAAGAAAGCCGAACTGGATAAAATTCGCGAAAAAATATTTATTCTGGATGAGATGACCTGGCGGGAAAATAAAGTTACCGGATTGGAAAATCATCTTTATCTGGTTTCTACTTCTGATTTTGAATCCGATCCTCCGGCCTTTTCGGAAAAGGTGGATCATTTTTTAAAAAAGGCCAGCTACCGCAAGCCCTATACCGAAAAAGTGCGCTTGGCCTACGTCGGAGTGCCGCCCATCGTTTCGGATCTTTATGCATACGTGGAAGAGCTGGAAGGCCGGGTAGTTTACAACGAAGTTCAGTTCCAATTTTCCATGTGTGAGCTAACCGACGACATTGTGGAACAATATTTAATGTACACTTATCCTTACGATGTATTTGGCAGGGTAGTGGATATTAAAGAAGAAATTGAAGAAAGACAGATTGACGGCGTTATTCATTATTTACAAAGCTTCTGCCATCATCAGATTGAAGATATGATTTTACAGAAAGAACTTCCGGTGCCGGTGTTGGCTTTAGAATGTGACCAGCCGGGACACCTTGAACTCCGCAACAAACTCCGCCTCGAGGCTTTTGTGAACATGCTGAAAGAAAAGAAGTAGCCGCTAATTTCCCCCGAACCGGTAACTATTAATTTCATCTTTTAAGGCTTTAGCTTTTTCCCGGGCAGCCTTGGCAAAATTTTCGGTTGAATCCGCGTAGATAATCCCTCTGGATGAATTAATGATTGCCCGCCCGCCGTTTTTGTCGGTTCCCACCGTTGCGCATTCTTTAACTGATCCGCCTTGCGCCCCAACCCCCGGAATTAATATGGGCATGTCTTTAACCATGCCTCTAATTTCTTTTAGTTCCTGCGGTTTAGTGGCGCCCACCACCAGCCCAATGTTTTTGTATTGTTGCTGCCAAATCAATGCGTATTTAACTACTTTTTTGTACAAAGGAATATCGCCGCGCTCTATTCCGTGGATTTGTAGAACCCGTGCTCCTTGATTAGAAGTTAAACAGAGCACAAAAATTCCTTTATCGCGATATTCCGCAAAAGGTAAAACCGATTCGGGTCCTAAATATGGGTTTACGGTAGTGGCATCCGCTTTATAAAGTTCAAAAATTGCCTTGGCGTAGGCGGCCGCCGTATGTCCGATGTCTCCCCGTTTAGCATCCAGAATGACCGGAATGCTTTTAGGGATATATTCGATGGTGCGTTTTAAGGATTCCATCCCGTAGGTGCCGTGCATTTCGTAAAATGCGATATTGGGCTTATAAGCACAGACTAAATCGCGGGTTTGATCGATGATGGCTTTATTAAAAAGAAAGATCGGATCTTCCTGGTTTAGTAAAAATTTGGGAATTTTACTCATGTCGATGTCTAATCCGATGCAAAGTAAACTGTTGTTAGCGGCGCTGGCGTGATCTAGTTTTTGGTTGAAATTCATTTGGATGTTATTTTAACACAATTTGTTATAATAGTCCTATGATGAGAATCGGCATCGATCTGGGCTCCAGATCAGTCAAAGTAATCAAAAAAGAAGGGGATCAAATCGTCGCTAAAGAGGTATTTGATTCTTTTCAATTTTATACTAATTTTCTGAAGGATAGTACCGGTAAGCACATCCTAAAAAATGTCGGCAGTGGCGAAGTTGTGATTACCGGCTACGGAAAATTCAGCTCCAAGGTTGAGGGAGCCAATAAAATTTCGGAAGTAGAAGCCCACGTTAGAGGGGCCAAGCACCAAACCGGACTAACCGATTTCACTTTATTGGATATCGGCGGACAGGATACCAAAGTGATTAAAGTTGAGGGCGGCCAAGCCATCAATTTTACCATGAATGATAAATGTGCCGCCGGATCGGGCCGCTTTTTAGAAAACATGTGTAAAATTTTGGATGTCTCGATGGAAGAATTATCTAAACATGCGGGGGAGGGGCCGACCTTAAGCTCCACCTGTGCCATTTTTGCCGAATCCGAACTGATTGCTAAAATTATTGATGGTTATTCGCTGGATGAATTATGTGCCGGAGTAAATCGCACCTTAATTTTAAGAACCCTTCCCATGATTAAGCGCCATCTTGAGGAAAAACTGGTTTTTGTGGGGGGAGGGGCCAAAAGCCCAGCTATCAAACAGATGCTTGAACAAGAGCTTAAAATCCCGGTGATTATTCCGCGTGAGCCGCAGTTTAACGGGGCGCTGGGTTGTGTGTTAAGTTAGCCTTCGGTTTTATTTTCTGCCGGCGCAATTTCAATATCAGTTTGCACACTCATGGATTCTTCGGTTTTTTCTTCTTTTTCTGCTTTGCGTTCGGCCTTTTCAACTTCTTTTTGCTTCATCATGTCGCCGATGGTTACTTTGGTTTCTTCTTCTTTTTTGGCTTGGGTTTCTTTTAGCTTAGCTTTTTCCCGATCCTGGATAACCCGCTTGATCGATAATCCAATTTTTTGTTCATCAGGAAGAACTCTAAGTATTTTAACGTCAACTTCGTCTCCGGGCTTAACGACATCCTGCGGATGCGCGATCTTTTCGTTTGAAATTTCAGATATGTGACAGAGACCTTCCAGATCATGCCCCAGCTCAATGAAAGCTCCAAAGTTAGTTAGTCGAGCTATTTTTCCTTTAACTATTTGTCCGGGTTTATAATGAGAGGTCGCTGCTTCCCACGGATCGGGCTGTAGTTCTTTAAGCCCCAGCGCAACTTTTTTGTTTACTTTGTCTACGCCCAGTACAAATACATCCAATTCCTGGCCAACTTTTACTACTACCGATGGATGTTTTACTCTTTTCCAGGAAAGTTCGGTGATATGGATTAATCCTTCGATGCCGCCCAGGTCAACAAAGGCGCCAAAATTTTTAACGCTGCTGACGGTGCCGTGTTTTACTTGTCCAACTTCGATTTCGTTTAATATTTTTTCTTTTTCGTGGTTTTTCTTTTCGCCGGCCGCTAATTTATGGGAAAGAACTACTTTGCCGGCTCTGCGATCAATTTGAATGACTTTAATCGGAATAACCGTTCCGACAAAATCTTCTAATTTGGCATTTTGCGCCTTTTTTACTTGTGACGCGGGGATAAATCCGCGAATGCCGCTGTAGTCAACTACTAATCCGCCTTTAACGGCAGAAGTTACTTTGGCATCCAGGACACTTCTTTCTTTATAAGCTTGGTAGGCTTGATTCCAACTTACTTCATAGTCTGCTTTTTCTTTTGAAAGCTCAACGTAACCCTCGCGGTTTTCGAGTTTCTCAATTAAAACGTTGATTTTATCGCCAACTTTTAAGCCTGCTTTTTGATCTTTGGAAGATAAATCCTTAATTGCCAAAATCCCTTCGGCTTTATAACCGATATCTACTAAAAGCGAATTATTATCAACCTTGACTACCGTTCCGGGAACGATATCGCCGCTTTTGTATTCCTTAAAGGTGGCGGCATAGGAGTCTTTGGGTTCTTCCGGCTTTGCTTTTGGTGCTTTGGTTTCCGGTTTTGGTGCGGTGGCTTGGGGCTGGGGGGCTTCTTTTTTAGGGGTGGGTGATAAGGGAGTTCCCTTAAATGATTTTTCTTCTTTTATTTCGGTAGCGGCCTTGGGGGGTTCTTTCCTTTCGGCCTGAGTGGCGGCTAATGTTTCCTTAATCAGTGCCTCTACGTCGGTGTCACCCATGGAGCCTTTTCCTTGACTGAGATTGGTACCTTGTAAATTTTCTGATTCTGCCATAACGAGTTTACCTTCCTTTGCGATATTTAGAAACTCCGATTGAAAAATGTAAGCAGATAGCGGCTTTGATTTATGCTCTATGCTTTAGTTATGAACCGGAGCAAACAAGGGGAAAGAATAGCATATTTTAGAGGAAAGGGCAATGATCTTGCGCCCCCAAACTAATTTAGATATAATAAGGTCTCTTCAATAGATGTTCGACCTTAGAAGGAGTAAAAAATATGGGAAAAGTGTACTTAATTGACGTTACTAACCGGGACGGAGTGCAGACTTCGCGCATTGGTTTGGCCAAGCTCGAAAAAACCATCGTGAATATGTACCTCAATGATTTAGGTGTTTATCAATCTGAGTTTGGGTTTCCTTTTACTACGCACGAAGTCAACTATTTAAATGCCAACCTCGAATTAGTGGAAATGGGCGTCATTAAGCCCATGAAGCTGGAGGGCTGGATTCGGGCCATTACTAAAGATGTGGAAACGGCTTTTAAATTTGTTCCAAAGATCAAGCATTTCAACATGTCCATTTCTACCTCAGATTTAATGCTGGAAGCTAAATTTGGCGGTAAGTTTTCTCGAAAAGACATCATCAAAAACATGCAGGACGCCGTTAAATTAGGATACGAAAAGGGCGCCGAAACCATCGGGGTTAATGCCGAAGATGCTTCCCGCACCGACTTAAATTACTTAATTGAATTTGCGCAGGCCGCCAAGGAAATTGGCGCCAAACGGGTCCGCTATTGTGATACCTTGGGCGCGGATGATCCGCAAACCATTTATGAGCGCCTAAAAACCATTGCCCAAAAAACAAAAATCGATTTAGAAATGCATTGTCATAACGATTTAGGGATGGCGGTGGCTTGTTCGGTGATGGGAGCTAAGGGAGCAATTGATGGTGGAGTAGATGCCTATATCAATACCACGATTAATGGTATTGGTGAGCGTGCCGGTAACGCCGATTTATTGGGTGTTCTTTTGGCATTAAAGTATTCCAGCGGCTTAAAAGATAAAAAGATGTTTCCCGAAAATATTACGTTAAGCAAAATTTGGGAATTTGCAAAGTATGCTTCTTATGCTTTTGGGATTCCGATTCCGGTTAATCAGGTTGGGGTAGGTGATAATGCCTTTGCCCACGAGTCGGGGATTCACGCGGACGGAGCACTAAAAAATCGCAGAAACTATGAACTTTATGATTATGAAGAACTAGGTCGCGGCGAAACCGAACTGGTTGAATCCGGCCGCATGATCACCGTGGGTGAATACAGCGGCATTAAAGGATTTGCTAATGTTTACGGAAAGCTCGAAATCGAATTTAAAAACGATAAAGAAGCAGCCGAAATTTTAGAATTGGTAAGATATGCCAATGTGCATACCCAGAAACCGCTGACTAAAAACGAGCTGTTCTTTATTGCCAGATATCCTAAGCAAGCTCGACAGATTATGACGGTATCACCCTAAGGGAGAGTAAAATGGCAAAACCAAATATACTAATTATTATGGGTTCCTCTTCGGATATGCCTAAGCTGGAACCCGCTAAACAAATCCTACAAGAATTTGGGATTGGATTTAAAGTAGTAGTGGCTTCCGCGCACCGTAATCCTAAAAAAGTGATGGCGGTGGTTAAATCTGCAGATAAAAATTGCGATTTAATTATTGCCGCTGCTGGTATGGCCGCCCACCTGCCGGGCGTAGTAGCCTCACACACTACACTGCCGGTCATCGGCGTGCCGATCATGAGCAAATCTTTATCCGGGTTTGATGCCCTTTATTCAATTGTACAGATGCCTTCCGGTATTCCGGTCGCTTGTGTGGCAATTGACGGGGCTAAAAACGCAGCGATCCTGGCCGCCGAGATTTTAAGTTTAAAATATACGGCGCTTAAAACTAAATTGAAAACTTTTAGGACCAAATTAGCAAAAAGGTAGGTGAGGTAAATCCTTGCCAAATTGGATCGATACCGTCTTTATGGTTTTTCTGGCGGCGGTAGCTATTACCTCCTTCCGTAACGGAACCTTCCGTTCATTGATCGAAATCCTGATGATTTTTATCAGTATTTATATCTCCGAAAAAATCTGTCAGGCCCTTATTTTTCAGGCCGGTCTTTTTGAAGCTTCCAATGCTTTGGCTTATGCCGTATTTTTTGTGCTATTTTTCGTGATTGCCTATGCCATCCTGAAAGTAGCGTTATGGTTTGTTTCTAAAGTGATAAAAATTGCTAACCTGGGGATTTTTGATAAAGCCCTGGCGGCCTTAACCGGAGTGTTAATCGCTCTTTTGTTTGCCGGACTTTTTATCGACGTGGCGCTGATGGTTCCGCTTTCTCCGGAAGCCAAAAATTATATCGAATCTTCTCAAACCCAGCGTTTTGCTACTCCGGTATTTAACAAAATGTACGACTGGGCTTTTCAGTTTGCGCCCGAAATGGATAAATTAATCGGCAAAAATATTGATGAAAAAGTTAATCAGTTTAAAGCAGAAAAAACCATCGATAATATAACTCAAGAAGCCGCCTCGAAAATTGAAGCCGCTAAAGAAACGGTCATTAATTTAAAGCTGCCTAAGTTAGAGTCTTCAGAGCTGCCTAAATTATCTATAGAAAAAGAACTTAAATGATAAAGTATCGGCCGCTGCCGCGCCATTTTTATGATCGTTCCACCCTTACGGTTGCCAAAAATCTTTTGGGGAAACTTTTGGTGCATAAAGTTGGCAAAAGTATATTATCGGGAGTGATTGTTGAGACCGAAGCTTACACCGCCAATGATCCGGCTTGTCATGCTTCCAGAGGTAAAACCAAAAGAAATGCAGTGATGTATGGCAGACCCGGGCACGCTTACGTCTATTTTATTTACGGAAACCATTTTTGTATTAATGCGGTAACCGAATCACACGGAATAGCCGGCGCAGTTTTAATCCGAGCGCTGGCGCCGGTAGACGGCGTGCGCTCGATGCAGAGACGCCGCCGCAAAAGCGAAGTAACCCACTTAGCCAATGGTCCCGGAAAACTATGCCAGGCGCTGGGGATTGCCCGGGCAGAGAATGGTTGCGACTTAACTCTCGGAAGCCTTATAATAGCAGCGTACGATTTCGGTAAATTTAGTATGGTTAAAGCACCCCGGATCGGGATCAGCCAGGCGACAGACTGGCCTTGGCGGTTTTATGTGAAGGGGAACAAATTTGTTTCGAGGTTATAGTAAATGAAATACGTGGTTTTAATCGGTGACGGCATGACGGATGAACCGTTAAGTGAACTAAACGGAAAAACTCCGCTGGAAGTTGCCAATATTCCTAATATGGATTTTATCGCCAAAAGCGGCATCGGCGGGTACGTGCGCACTGTGCCGCAAGGATTTATTCCGGGATCCGATGTCGCCAACATGAGTGTCTTTGGCTACGACCCCAAAAAGTATTACACCGGACGTGGACCACTGGAAGCGACATCTTTAGGGGTTGAGTTGAAAAAAGATGAAGTGGCATTTAGGTGTAATCTGGTAACGGTTAAAGATGGGGTGATGGATGATTTTACTGCCGGCCACATTTCTACCGATGAAGCCAAGGTCATCATTGAAGATTTAAACGCAAACTTTGGCAATAACGATATTCGTTTCATTCCGGGATTAAGTTATCGTCATTTAGTGGTGATAAAAAACGGACCGGAAAAAGCCGAATGCACGGCGCCGCATGATATTACCGGTAAAAAAATTAATCTTTATCTGTCGCGGGGAAAAGGCGAAGAGCTTTTAAATAATTTGATGAAAGAAAGTGTAATTTTCCTGGCCCGGCATCCGGTCAATAAAAAGCGGGTGGCGGAAGGCAAGAAACCGGCCACCATGATTTGGTTGTGGGGGCAGGGCAGGCGACCGGCTTTTCCTCTATTTCAAAAAGTTTACAAAAAAACGGGCGCGGTAATTACCGCCGTGCATCTCTTAAAAGGGATCGGAAAAAATGTGGGGTTTGAAGTGATTAATGTTCCGGGCGCCACCGGTTTTATTGATACTAATTATGAAGGCAAAGCCAGCGCGGCTATCGAGGCGTTGAAAAATGTGGACGTCGTGTTTTTACACGTCGAATCTCCGGACGAATGCGGTCACATGGGAAATCTCAAGCTAAAAATTAAAGCTATTGAAGATTTTGATCAGCGCGTAGTTGGTAATGTGCTGCAAGGGTTAAAACAATTTGGAGAGTTTGGAGTCATGGTTTTACCTGATCATCCGACCCCGATCGCTAAAAAAACCCATACCGCGGATCCGGTTCCTTTTGCAATTTATAAGAGCAAACTGGAAGGAAAACGACCCCTTCCGGTTGAATCCGAAGTTTCCGCATACAATGAAAAAGCGGTTTCCGCATCTGAATTATTTGTGAATAAAGGCGAAGACCTGCTCAGGTTGTTTTTTGAGATATAAGGAGCACTTTTTTGGTTAACAAAGTAGCAATTATCGGAATGGGACTGATCGGCGGATCTCTCGGATTAGCTCTCCAGCAAAAAAAACTGGCCGAAATGGTCATTGGCATCCCCCGCCGTCCCGAAACCATTGACGAAGCCTTAAATATCAAAGCGATAATCAAGGGAACGCTGAATGTTGCCGAAGGAGTACGCGAGGCCGATCTGATTTTTATCTGTACTCCGATTTCACTGATCATTCCAAAACTTAAAGAAATTATTCCGCACGTTAAAAAAGGAGCCATTATTACCGATGTCGGCAGCACTAAGGAACAAATTGTAGCCGAAGCCGAAAAAATTGTTCCGTCTGGCATTTATTTTATCGGCGGACATCCGATGGCCGGCAAAGAAAAATCCGGCGTGGCTCAGTCCGAAGCTTCACTTTTTTATAAAAAACCCTACGTTTTAATCAAAACTAAAAAAACTAACGGCAAAGCTTTTAATACGTTGAAAAAGATAATTTCTAATATAGGGGGGAACGTTATGGAAATGGATGCAAAATCACATGATTTAGCGGTAGCTTCGATTAGCCACCTGCCGATTGTGGTGGCGGCTTCGTTGGTCAATGCGGTCGTGGATATGGGAGACGTAAAAGAAAAAGCCAAAAAGCTGGCTTCCACCGGTTTTGGTGATACCACCCGCATTGCTTCGGGTGATCCAAAGTTGGGCTTAGATATTTTCAGGACCAATGCCGAATCGGTTTTATCGGTTTTAGAAAAATTTAAAAAAGAAATTGATATCTTTCAAAAAGCCCTGCAGGAACAAGACGAAGTTCAAATTGTAAATAAATTGTCGGACGCCAAAAAGTTTCGAGATTCAATTTATTCATAAATTATATGAGCAAAAATGAAATTGTAGTTAAATCCGGTCCCTTAAAAGGCGAAATTCACATTCCGGGAGATAAATCCATTTCTCACCGGGCGCTGCTGCTTTCTGCTTTGGCGGATGGGCCGGTCGAAATTAATGGTTTTCTCAAAGGAGCCGATCCTTTAGAGACCATGGCCTGTTTGCGTGCATTAGGAGTTAAGATCGATGCGCTGTCAGGAGATAAATTAATAGTGCACGGCATCTCCGGCAAATTTACTAAACCAAAAAAGCCGCTTTACGTTGGTAATTCGGGTACGACCATTCGAATATTATCCGGAATATTAGCTGCACAAGATTTTGAATGTGAAATTGCGGGCGATGCTTCGATTAATCAGCGTCCCATGAAAAGAATTGTTGAGCCCCTCAGTCAGATGGGCGCCCAGCTTTCCGGTAAAGTTGAAAAGGGCCAGGTTTTTCCGCCCCTTAAGATAAAAGGCGCAAAACTAAAAGGAATAAAATATAAATTACCCATTGCTTCGGCTCAGGTTAAATCCTCAATCTTGCTGGCGGGTTTGTTTGCCAATGGAGTCACTGAAGTGGTTGAACCGGATCAGTCGCGTGATCATACCGAAAGGATGCTGAAACACTTCGGCGTAAAAATTGAACAGACCGAACGTCAAATCAAACTGGCCGGCGGCCAAAAACTAAAAGGGAAAACCGATATTTTAGTGCCCGGCGACATTTCTTCTGCAGCGTATTTAATTGCGGCGGCGATTTTAGTGCCGGGCTCAGCGCTGATCCTCAGAAATGTAGGGCTCAATCCAACCCGGATTGGGATTTTAGAAGTTTTGCGCCGGATGGGCGGGGGGGTTGAAGTATTGGATGAGGAATTGCTGTCTGAAGAGCCGCGCGGAACGTTGAAAGTTACTAATCGTAAGCTTAAAGGAATTGAAATTCAGGGAAGTTTAATCCCGCGCTTGATTGACGAAATCCCGGTCATTGCCGTTTTAGCTACCCAAGCCCAGGGTGATACCGTGATCAAAGATGCCCGGGAGCTGCGCGTAAAAGAAAGCGACCGCATTGCCACGGTTTCGGGTGAGTTAAAGAAGATGGGCGTAAATATTACTCCAACCGAGGACGGCATGATCATTACCGGCGGAACAAAACTTAAAGGGACCAAAGTAAAATCACATGGCGATCACCGTTTAGCGATGTCGCTTTCGATTGCGGGATTAATTGCCGAAGGCAAAACCGAAATTGAAGATACTGCTTGTGTCGAAACCTCCTTCCCGGGATTTTTTAAGGTGCTAAATAGTGTCAAATCGTAAGCTTAAAGTCCTTCCTGAAAATTTAATTAACAAAATTGCCGCCGGAGAAGTAGTCGAGCGTCCGGCCTCGGTAGTTAAAGAGTTAGTCGAAAACTCAATTGATGCCGGCGCTAAAAAAATTACGGTTGAAATCAAAAAAGCCGGCAAAATTTTGATCCGGGTTTCAGATGACGGCGCCGGGATGAATAAGGAAGAGCTGGCGTTAAGTTTAGAGCGTCATTCTACTTCTAAAATCAGCCAGCTGGACGATCTTTTCGCGATTAACACGTTGGGCTTTCGCGGGGAAGCACTGCCTTCGATTGCTTCAATTTCACGGATCAATATTTTCTCTCATAAAAAAGGCGAAAATTCAGGCGCCAAAATCGTACTCGAAGGCGGTAAACAAGTAATTTTTGAAGACTTTGGCTGTCCCCAGGGTACCACGGTTGAAGTGAAAGACCTTTTTTATAATACTCCGGCCCGCAAAAAGTTTTTAAAAGCCGAGCAGACCGAGCTTTTTCACATTACTTCGTTTTTTACTAATATAATTTTGTCCCATCCCGAAATTGCTTTTAAATTGGTAGCGGAAGGCAAAATTATTTTAGCTTCTACCGGCTCGGGAGACTTGAAGGACTGTTTAGTTTCGGTTTTTGGGGCGCATATCGCTTCAAATTTTATCCCCATCGGCCTTGACGGGGTTGCGGGGTACGTGAGTAAGCCCAGTGTTTCCAGAATGGATAAAAAATACCAAAGCTTTTTTGTGAACGGGCGTTACGTAAAGAATTTTTTATTGTCACGCGCTCTGCAGGATGCGCTGGTCAATGTAATTCCTAAGGGGCGCTATCCGATGGCGGTTATGTTTATTGAAGTGGATCCCAAAAACGTAGATGTAAACGTTCATCCCACTAAACGAGAAGTAAAATTTGCCAATCAGGGAGAAGTTTTAGCCAGGATCAAAGCTGCGGTGGAAAAAATTGCCGGTAAATCAGAGCGTGCCTTTGCCTCTAATGAATGGAGCCCGGCAGCTGCCGAAGTATGGCAGAGAGAAATTGCGGAGCCGGCCTTTGACTTTAAGTTGGGGCAGGAGCCACCGGACGAAACTTTACCCTATATTCCACTCTATCAAGTTGATAATACTTATATCATTGCGGTAGGCCAAAAAGAATTTATATTAATCGATCAACACGCAGCTCACGAGCGGATTTTATTCGATCGCCTGCAGATCGCCAGGGCAAAAAAGGAAACATTTTCACAAAAATTGCTGATTCCAGAAAATATTAATCTTTCTAAAGCGGATAGCGCGGTGCTAGAAGCAAATCTAAACTATCTTAATGCCCTGGGCTTTGAGATCGAGCCTTTTGGAAAGGATACTTTTGCGCTGCGTTCGGTTCCGGCAGTTTTGGCCGGTGCGGTGGCGCAGGAAGTAATTCAAGATATTATTTCCGAGTACGCTGCAATGGGTAAATCCGGCAGCGTCGCCGAACGTGAAGACCGCATTTTAAAAATGCTGGCCTGTAAAGGTGCCATTAAAGCCGGACAAAAGCTTTCCGCAGAAGAAATGCGAACTTTAATTAAAGATTTGTTTAGTTCCAAACAGCCGCATACCTGTCCCCACGGCCGCCCCACGCTGATAAAATACGGTATCGATGATCTGGAAAAGATGTTTAAACGCCGCGGGTTTTAATTGTTGTTATCTTCATCACCTGTCCCCAATTTCGTCACTTTCAAGCGTGATCTGGCTGGCAAAAAAATTGCTTTACTATCCTTTAGGTTTACAAAATTATAAAAGAAAGGTACACTGGTTCAATTATAATATAATAATTAGGAGTTTAACTTGTCAAAAAAGAAGAAAAATTTAGTAATCGTTGAGTCACCGGCAAAAGCCAGGACCCTCGAAAAGTTTTTAGGAAAGGACTTCGAGGTTAAGGCTTGCGGCGGGCACGTCCGGGATTTGCCTCCCCAGCGTTTAGGCGTGGATCTTAAGGATAAATTTGAACCCACCTACATCACGGTTAAAGGAAAATCCGATACTATCAAAAACCTTAAAGCGGCGGCCCAAAAAGCCAATATTGTTTATCTAGCTCCCGACCCGGACCGTGAAGGAGAGGCCATTGCCTGGCACCTGCAAAATGCTTTGGGCAAAGGCTTAACCATAAAGCGTATTGAGTTCAACGAAATTACTAAAAGCGCAGTACAGGCAGCGGTGGCTCATCCGCGCGATATCGATCAAGACCGGGTTGATGCACAACAAGCGCGCCGGGTCCTGGACCGTTTGGTAGGGTACAAGATTAGTCCGATTTTATGGAAAAAAATTCGCAAAGGTTTATCGGCAGGCAGAGTACAATCGGTGGCTTTGCGATTGATTTGTGATCGCGATGCAATCATCAAAGCCTTTAAACCCGAAGAATACTGGAAAATTACCGCAAAGGTAAATAAATCCGAACAGGAAAATACTTTTGAAGCCCGCTTTATCGGCCAGGGCGAAGAAAAAATAAAAGTTACTAAGGATAAGCAAGCCAATAAAATTGTAGATGCGGTTAAGGCGGCTCCCTTTAATATAACCAACGTAGTTCGTAAAGAACAAAAACGCCATCCGGCCCCGCCGTTTATTACCAGCTCCCTGCAGCAGGAAGCGTCCCGAAAACTTGGCTACAATGCCCGCCGAACGATGAGTATTGCGCAGCGCCTCTACGAAGGTATGGAGGTTAAGGGAGAGGAGAGGGTCGGGTTGATCACGTATATGCGTACCGATTCATTTAGGGTAGCAGACCAGGCTTTAGACGAAGTGCGTCGTTTTATTGGTGATAAGTATGGCAAAAAATATCTGCCGCCTAAACCCATAGTTTATAAAAAGAAAAAACAAGCGCAGGACGCGCACGAAGCCATTCGTCCGACCTCAGTTTTCAGAGATCCGGAAAAATTGAAGGATAGTTTGACCCCCGAACAATACAAGTTATACCTTTTAATCTGGAATCGATTTATCGCCTGTCAGATGGAGTCTGCGCGCATCGACCAAACCGCAGTCGATATTGATGCGGCGGGTTATACTTTTAGAGCTAATGGATCAATTATTACTTTTGATGGATTCATTGCCGTATATACCGAAGGAAAAGATGAGGAAGAAGAAGAACAACCAGAAGGTGTTTTACCAGAATTAGCCGAAGGCGAAACCCTAAATCTGCAGGAAATTATTCCTACCCAGCATTTTACCCAGCCGCCGGCCCGTTATTCGGAGGCCAGTCTGGTTAAAGAACTAGAACAAAAAGGAATTGGCCGGCCGTCAACCTACGCGCCCATTATGGGAACCATTACCAGTAGAGGATACGTTGAAAAAGAAGGTAAGTTTTTACAACCCACTAAACTGGGCGATACCATTAATTTTGCCATGGTTAAACATTTTCCTAACATCGTTAACGTTTCCTTTACCGCTCACATGGAAGATGATTTGGATGACATTGTAGAAGGAAAGGTAAAATGGCGCAAAATGATTGCCGATTTTTACACACCATTTGAAAAAACCTTAAAAAAAGCCGACAAAGAAATGAAAAAAATAAAAAAAGAAAAAATGCTCGACGAAAAATGTCCTAAATGCGGTAAAAACTTAATGATCAGAGATGGACGCTACGGTGAGTTTATTGCTTGTTCGGGATTTCCAAAATGCAGATTTACCCGCGCCATCGAAGAAAAAAAGCCGGAAGGCGAAGCCGCTAAGGGTCAGCCGGCAGAAGAAAAACCAAAAGAAATCTGCGATAAATGCGGAAAACCAATGGTCATGAAACGCAGCCGCTATGGGGCTTTTTGGGCCTGCTCGGGATATCCGGATTGTAAAAATATTAAGTCCATTGTTAAAGAAATTGGTATCGATTGTCCAGACTGCGGCGGAAAATTAATCGTGCGCCGATCCCGCCGTGGAAAAATATTTTACGGCTGCAGTAATTATCCAAAATGCAAATTTGGCCTCTGGAGTAGACCTACCGGAGAAAAATGCCCCCAATGTGGTTCGTTATTAGTTGATAAAATCAGTAAAGGGGTAGTGGTGGGCCATAAATGCAGCAGTAAAACCTGCGATTACGTAAAAAAGCTAGACGAAAAGCCAGCTGAAGGAGAATCCAATGTTTAAAGCGTTTTTTACCCGGAATATTGGATATAAAATATTAGCCATTATTTTAGCGATTGTACTCTGGCTTTTAGCCCGGTACTGGTTTATCAGCTAAAATATTCATTGGGATATGAGGGCCTCGAATGCGTCTGATTAAATCCATTCCTCAGATGATAAAATATGCCAAAGCTGTCCAAAAGAAGGGAAAAGTTATTGGCTTGGTTCCGACTATGGGATTTTTGCATGCCGGCCATCTTTCTCTGATCGATATTGCGAAAAGAAGTTGCGATATAGTAGTAGTTAGCATTTTTGTTAATCCAACTCAGTTTGGTCCCAAAGAAGATTTTAAGAAATACCCCCGCAATCTTGCTCGCGACCTAAAACTTTTGCGGCGCATGGGAGTAGATATCGTTTTTTGCCCTTCCGCCCAGGAAATGTATCCCAAAGGTTTTCAAACTAAAATCACGGTACCTAAGCTCGCGAAAAAGTTGTGCGGAATTTCGCGCCCCCATCATTTTGCCGGAGTAGTTACGGTAGTTTTAAAACTTTTTAATATAGTTTTACCGGATATTGCAGTTTTTGGTGAAAAAGATTATCAACAGCAGTTAATCATTAAACAAATGGCAGTTGATTTAAATTTAGACGTAAAAATCCTAACCGGAAAAATTGTCCGCGAAAGAAACGGCTTAGCGATGAGTTCGCGTAATAAATATTTAAGCAATCTTAATCAGGAACGGGCAGCCCGATTGTATGCGGCTCTTTCCTTTGGTAAAAAGTTAGCTGAGCAAGGCGAGAAAAGCCCAGAACACCTGAGGCGCAGTATTTTAGCCCATCTCAAAGGTAAACAGATTAACATTGAATATTGTGAAGTGTTAAACGCAGATACTTTAGAATCACTCCCACGCCTAAAAGGTAAGGTTTTAATTGCTCTGGCGGCGCGCATCGATGGGGTACGCCTCATTGATAATATTGTTGTTAGTTTAGGGAGGACGTGAGGAGGGGGCACAGGGGGGCAGGTTTTACTTTAGTTGAGATTTGCGTTTGTCTTTCGATCCTGGCTTTATTGTTCACGTTGTCTTCATCGGCATTATCTTCGTTTTTAGAAATGTATTACCTCAATATGTACCGGCGCCAGATTGTTTCGGACCTGCGCGAAGCTAAACATGCGGCGGTAAAGGGCGGCAATTACGTAGCCTGTCAATTTTACAAAAAAGACGGGTCCACCAGTGCATACTACACCATCTCTTCCATTTTACCGGACACTAAAGAGAAACTTTTATCACAAGCTACACTTAATCCGTGGCTGGATTTTGTGGAAGATCAGGAAATCAGGTTTTCAAATTCTTCGTTTTGCTTGCCGGGCTACCTGGGATCAATTTATATCCAAGGACGCAGCGGTAGATTGGTAGGGGTGGTGGTTTCTTCGATGGGGAGAGTGAGATAAAACATGAAAAAGAAGAACGGTTTTACATTACTTGAGGTTTTATTCGCCATAGTTTTACTGCTTTTGATCACCGGTTTTTTATTACCTAGTTTAGGGTTGGTTTCCAGAATAAAAGGAAGGGCCGAAGGTAAATTTAAGCGCATTCAGGAAAGCGCCAATGTGATGGAGGGGGTTTTAACCGCTTCGTTTGAAGGTTTAAGCGTATTCGATGGTTACTCTTTTTTTGAGGGAGCAGGAAAAGTAAAGATTTCGGATGTCTCATCTACTTTAAAGAAAATTGTGGTGGTGATCGGGGAGGGAGGGGCCGCCGAAACCAAACTTGAAACGCTGGCGGTAAAGCAATGAACAAAAAAGGATTTACGCTTATCGAAATTCTGGTTTCGTTAACCTTATTTTCTCTAATATTATCTTCAACCTTTTTGATTTTAAAAACTCCTTCCATGTTTTGGAATAGATTTGTGAATAAAATGGCTGCATTTGAGGTTGTTTCAAGCGTTTCCGGGGTGATTATGCGTGATATTTGGGAAGCCATTAATATTTCTGTTGAAGAAGGCGGTTTGCGATTAATCTTAATTGATAGCGGATATAGTCAAATTCAATATGAACTGGTGGGTGGAAAAATCAGAAGAAAAAAAGGAGGCAGTAGTTCATATTTAACCTATGACGAGCAGGTTGACCTGCTTGAGTTTGAGGATTTAGGCGATGGGCTGGTTGGATTTAAATTGGGCGTAAGCACTGCAGAGGTATTTTCATTTTTAATGCGAAGCAGGAATCTATGAATAAAGGGTATATCAGTATTTTTTTGATGATGGTGATGGTGGTAATTTTAGCGGCAGTTGCTACCGCAGGGTCGGTCATGATTTCAAATATGAAAAGTAACGTTGCGGTTGAAGAAACGTATAAGCTTTTCTATCTAGCCGAAGCGGGGATTGCTTATGGAATTGATAAAATTAAAACATCTCCCGGTTTTTATACTGATCCTCCGGCGGGAGCCCCCTTAAAAAATTGGTTGGTGGCAGAAAGTTTGGGCAATACTTATCCGATGGCCGCGGGCGGATTTAAAATTATCTGTCCCAGCAGCGGGGGAGTATTTTATTCAGTTGGATTTTTAGGGGGAGATATTGCGGCGTCCGAAGGATATGGTTTCATTAAAATTGAGTTTGTAGCCGATCCGTTTAAAGTGCTAAAATGGGAAAGATTTTAAGGAGGCAACTCATGATTAATTATATTTTACTTTTTATTTCAATTGGCATGGCGGTCATTGGTCAGCTGCTGATGAAGCACGGGATGCGCATGATCGGTTTTTTTCCGCTTTCGCAGCTCTTTTCCCGGTTTTTTTCGATAATCTTTAACCCGTTTGTGTTTAGCGGGATTTCTATGTTTGCGCTTTCGGCGATTGTTTGGTTAGTGGTTCTTTCCCGTTTCGAGTTATCGTTTGTTTATCCGATGGTATCGGTGGGATATGTTATTGTTGCGCTCGCTTCCATGTTTTTCTTTCATGAATCGATTACGTTAGTTCGTTGGCTGGGAATTGGCACCATTATTTTAGGAGTTTTCTTGATTTCGAGGTCGTAATTAGTCTTTCTTGTAATACTTGGTGAAGTCTTCGGGTTTCATGTTGTTGATAAAGTCTTTAAACTTTTTGGTTTCTTCTTCGTCTTTTTCGGCGTTTACCAGTTTAGCCTGCATCATTACTATTTCGGCTACATTGATCGGGCATTTAGTGCGTACCGCTAAAGCAATCGCATCACTGGGGCGGGAATCGAGTTCAATTATTTTGCCGGCTTTGTCTTTTATCTCAATGATTGCGTAGAAAGTACCCTCTTTTACGTCACTGATCACAACCCTCTCGATCTTGGCGTCAAAAGCTTTGATCGTTTCTTTAATGAGGTCGTGGGTCATGGGGCGGGGAGGCGTAACGTTTTGCAGCTCCATCGCAATGGCGGCCGCTTCAAAAATACCAATCCAAATAGGCAGGAAGTTTAATTCTTCTTGATCTTTTAAGAGGACCAGTGGAGATAGATTTTTAGGATCAAAACCCAGTCCCCCGATTTGCATCTGAATCATGTTTTTTCTCCCGGTTTACTTAGGCGGCTACTTTTACTTTTTCTACCAGTTTAGCAAAAGTAGGCATATCGGTAGCGGCGATATCCGCTAAAATCTTGCGGTCGAGGCGGATATTTGCCTTTTTTAGCTTACCGATCAGCTGGCTGTATGAGATGCCTTGCATTTTGGCGGCCGCGGAGATGCGCGCAATCCATAATCCGCGGAAAGTGCGCTTTTTTTCTTTGCGGTGGCGGGTGGCATGCGTTTTGGCTTTCGTGTCTGCTTGTTTAGCTGCGCGAAATACGTTTTTCAGCGTTCCCCTGTAACCTTTGTTGCTTTTAAATAATTTTTTCTTTCTTTTACGGGCTACATTTCCTCTTTTTACTCTAACCACTTTTTGTTCCTCCTAATTAAAACCCGGGGAGCATCTTTTTTACTCTTTTGACGTCAGACGGGCTGATCACAACATCCCGGCGTCCCTGCCGCTTATTTTTCTTAGATTTACTTTCTAGGATATGACGGCGATTGGTGTTGCCTCTTTTAATCTTTCCGGTTCCGGTTTTTTTAAATCTTTTAGCAGCGGCCTTTCTGGTTTTTAACTTTGGCATAATTTTCTCCTAATTTGGTGCTACGATCAGGTTCATATTTCGACCTTCTTGTTTGGGAGGAGCTTCGGGCTGCCCTTTTTCCTTAATACTCTCGATTACGGTTTTTAATAGATCCCGGCCTAAATTGCGGTGGGACATCTCCCGTCCCCTAAAAAACAAATTAAACTTTACTTTGTAGCCTTTTTCTAAAAATTTTATGCAATGTTTTACTTTTACGTCTAAATCGTGCTGTCCAATTTTTAGTGACAGTTTAATTTCTTTTAAAACCCCGGTTTTGCGAGATTTTCTAGCTTCTTTTTCCTTTTTGGCGGCTTCGTACTTGAGTTTGCCGATGTCCCCAATTTTACATACCGGAGGTTTTGCTTGCGGTGCAATGAGGATTAAGTCTAACTCATTTTCGGCGGCTTTCTCGCGTGCTGACTCTAAACTTACGATTCCAAATTGCTCTCCTGTTTCGCCGATTAACCGGACCTCGGTTCCCCTGATCTGCTCGTTAATAATGTACCTTTTTGCTATGAGATCTCACCACCTAATATACGTGAAATTTGTGTAACGAAGGGTAATTTTATAGTAAAAAACGCGCTAAGTCAAGGTTGAAGGGGCATAGGAGCTTCCCCAAAATTATAAAAATCAATGGCCCGCGCAAACACGCCTCGAAAATCCCACCGAGATTTTCGAGGCTAACATTTCGACCTCGCTCCCCCTCTCCGCCTTTGGCGGATCGGGGACCATGGCCGCTCGGTCTCATGATTGTTTGCTTTGGGCCATTGCTTCTAATCTTTGGGGAAGCTCAATTACATTATGACGATAAAATCAGGTAGAAAAATACATAAAATTGAAATTTCAACCTAGTTTTAACGATATATATATGGAATGATAATTTAGTATGTTTTCGGAACAAGGAGATGCTGGAATGCCTGGAAGATTAGGTTTCTCATTAAGGAAGCCAGTTGAATGGTTAAAAAAGAGGGTGGATTGCCTTAAACGCAATTCTGTGCAGCTTCAGCCCAATCAAATTAATGACCTTTTACCGGGTTTTTTGGGACGATGTGGATGGCAACCAGGCATGCAAATCATAATTTCACGGGGTCGGCATGATTTTACGCTTACGGACCTTTCACAAATTAAAAATGGGCAAAGAATGCAGCTTTGGGATGGAGAGCCGGTGGCGATCATGAGAAGAGGAAATACTTTAACCATTGATTATTTTGAACTTCCTTCAACCTTAGCGCGTAGGACGTTCCCCTTAGATATTTCGGTAATTGTTCCAGAAGGGTTATCCGAACGAGAAATATTTGATAGGAATCTCGAATTTGTACTTTCTCCTGAATATTCTAAAGCTCGGTTACGTGAAAGCCAGGGAGGGAATACAAGGGTAGGTGTATTAGCGGTGAATATCTTGACTACTCCTGAGGGTAGATTTGTGGAAGTGTCCAATAGTGCTAAGCTAGGATTTGAAACGGTTACTTATGCTCACCATGAATTTGAGTTTGATGCTGTCGGACAAATCCGTATCCTTGGGGGAAAGATAGTTGATATCAAGGTGTCTTCGGAAAAAATTTGGCCGATGGCACGTGAAGTAGCAAAAACATATAATAACTGCGTAAAAGTAGCTCCAGACGGGGTAAGACTATAGTTCTTTAACGAAGGAGGCCGTAATTTCTTTCACCGACTTCTGTCCCAAATCGCCCTTGCCGTGCTTGCGAACTGAGACTTTTTTAGCTTCCATTTCTTTATCGCCGATGATTAACATGTAGGGGATCTTTTCAACTTCGGCATTGCGGATTTTATTGCCGATTTTTTCGCTACGGGTATCAATGGTTACACGAAAATCTTGTTTTTGAAGTTCTTCCGCTACATTATTTGCATATTCGTTATGACGATCGGCTAAGGGCAGGATGGCAACCTGAGTGGGTGCCAGCCAAAGCGGGAAATTTCCGCCGTAATGTTCAATTAAACCACCAATAAATCGCTCTAGACTACCTAAAATTGCGCGGTGAATCATGACCGGACGATGTTTTTTGCCGTCTTCACCGGTATAGGTAAGGTCAAAACGTTCCGGCAGATTAAAATCAACTTGAATGGTAGGTCCTTGCCACAGTCTTCCCAGCGCATCTTTAAGTTTTATGTCGATTTTAGGACCGTAAAATACGCCGCCACCGGGTTCGGGTTCATAATCAATCTTATTTTTCTTTAAGACTTCTTCTAATATTTCTTCGGCGTGATCCCAGGATTCGGGGCTGCCCACAAATTTTTCGGGGCGCAGCGCCAAAATAACTTTATATTCATACCCGAATTTTTTCATCACAAAGTCCACAAATTCAATTACTTTGTGAATTTCATCCATTAATTGATCTGGACGACAGAAAATATGGGCGTCGTCCTGGGTAAATCCGCGAACGCGGAGTAAGCCGTGCAATACTCCGGATTTTTCGTAACGATAGACGGTGCCAAACTCAAAATATCTGATTGGCAAGTCTCGATAACTGATGAGTTTGCGTTTAAAAATTGTGATGTGACCGGGACAGTTCATGGGTTTAATTACATAATCTTGTTTGTCGATTTCCATGAAATACATATTTTCTTTGTAATAACCGGTGTGTCCGGAGGTTTGGAAAAGATCAATTTTCGCGATATGGGGAATGGCGACAAACTCGTAGCCTCTTTTTAGGTTTTCTTTTTTGAGAAATTCTTCAATGATACTGCGCAGCATCGCTCCCTTAGGATGCCAGTAAACAAATCCAGCGCCGCATTCTTCGTGGATGCTGAATAAGTCTAATTCTTTACCTAAGCGGCGGTGGTCTCTTTTGTGAGCTTCTTCTAGATTATTAAGATATTTTTCAAGTTCTTCTTTAGTAGGGAAGGCGGTGCCGTAAATGCGCTGCAGCATCTTGTTTTTTTCACTGCCCAGCCAGTAGGCTCCGGCAATGGAAAGAAGTTTAAACGCTTTAATTTTTTTAGAGAAGTTTACGTGAGGGCCTTTGCATAAATCTACAAAATCGCCGTGCTGATAGATGGTTACGTTGGCATCATCCAGCTTTTTAAGTAGTTCAACTTTGTAGGTTTGGCCTTTTTCTTTGAAAAATTGAATGGCTTCTTTGCGATCCATCTCTCGTTTTTCAAATTTAAGATTTTTCTTGATGATTTCCTTCATTTTTGCTTCGATTTTGGGAAGGTCTTCGGGTTTTAAGACGTGTTCCATATCAAAATCGTAGTAAAAACCATTCTCGATGGCGGGGCCAATCCCTAATTTTACGTTGGGAAAAAGCTGCATGACGGCGTCAGCCATAATATGGGTGGTGGAGTGACGAAGCATTTCTAAATCTTGAGTACCTTTTGTCATGATGAGGGATTATAGCATGCAGGAAAAAGCGTTGGAAGGCCCGGGAGGGCCCATGAAGTGATAGGGGGCTTAGGGCTAGCAAAGGCATAGAAGGGTAAAGTGATAGAAGAGCTTGCTGGTATAAACATCTAGATACCCTTAAGCCTTCTTTGCCTTCAAACACTTATGCCTTCGTTTTACCTCAAGGGCCTTCATGGGCCCTTATCGCTTTGCTTTTGGGGAATTAGTTCATCGAAACCGGAAAGTTGTTGAACTTCAGGTTACCCGTCATGGGAATGCCTTTTTTAATCGATTGCCCGGGGTTTTTCGGTAAATTTTTAAATATCTGCTTTAAGTCTTTTTTAATCTTCTGAGAAATATTAGCGGAAATCAAATCTGATAATTTATCCAGCGCTTCGTCTAGATTGCCGCCTTCCGTTTCGCAGCCGGGAATGGTAGGGCACTGAACGATGAATTTTCCTTCTTTGGTGGTATGTACTTTAATTTCGAGATGCATGGGGTAATTATAACATAATAGAAGGGTTAAGATGGCGTAAGAGGGCGGCAGGGGTGGAAAGAAGCGAGGGAAGTGGTAAAAGCGGCGGGCCCCATCATATTTTACCTCTTTCACCTCTATCACTTCATCGCCGCTAACCCTTTTCCCTCTTCTTATGCCTTCTATCGCCTTCTATTTTCCTTAAAATAATTGATCCAAAAAGTGAAATTTTTTTTGCAGATGTGAAGATATAGAGGTGAAATAAGCTTAAGGGGGAAAATTATGGGAGCACCATTAATTGCTACGGTTGGAAAAAGAACCTACACTTTGAATCACGATATTATCAAAGAAAAAATAGAACTTTCGGTGGAAGAAGGCAATAATGAAGAAGTGTATATTATCAAACCCCAGTCTGATATGTATTATGCTCATGTAACTAGTCCCCAAGAAACCACGCTGGAAGAACAAGATGCTCAAGAAGAAGGATCCGACCTTCCTAATGACTTTTCCTGGGTTGAATATCAAGCTTGGCAAAACCTTTATTCACTTTTGCAAGCTAATGCCGAAGACGTGAAGTTTGTTGCCGGCAATAGAGAACGACTGCAAATTTTATACACTAACTTTGTTCGTATGGCCTTAAATAATCCGCGTGAGGCAGTGCCTTTTGATCAAGAGCCAATACGTTTTTGTAGTGAACGAGGGGCAATGCAAACAAAGATTTTTGGTTCATACCCAGAAACTCGTCAGGAATGTATAGATGCAATTCTGGCAGAGAATCCGCTGATTGAAGAATAAACTAATTAGCTTCCCTTGCCCACTTATCCGCAGCGAGGATATCTTCGATAGTTGGATTAGCTTTACTCTGATGTTTATCTAGCGCAGCCTTGACTTGTTCCGCAATTTGCATAAATCCAATTTTCTTACCCAAAAACTGTTTAACCGCTACTTCATTAGCCGCATTTAGTACGGCACCGGCAGTTCCACCTTTTTTAGCCGCTTCGTAAGCTAGTTTTAAGCACTGAAACTTATTTAAATCCGGTTTTGCGAAGTTAAGCGTTGATAGTTTAGTAAAATCAATTCGTTTAAAAAAGTTTTGTGCACGTTTTCCGTCTAATAATGCATATTGAATTGGAAGCCGCATGTCAGCCGGTCCTAATTGAGCCATAACCGATCCGTCAACAAATTCAACCATCGAGTGAATAACGCTTTGCGGATGGATGATCACTTCAATATTTTTATAATCAATCCCAAACAAATAATGGGCTTCGATAACTTCTAAACCTTTGTTCATTAAGGTGGCGGAATCAATAGTGATTTTGGGGCCCATTTTCCAGGTGGGATGAGCCAGCGCTTCTTTAGGCGTCATAGCGGCTAATTTTTCAACCGGCGTATTTAAAAATGGACCGCCGGAAGCGGTTAAGATAATTTTTTTAACTTTCTTTTTATCTTCGCCGGCTAAACATTGATAAATGGCACTATGTTCCGAATCGATCGGCATAACTTTAATGCCGGCTTTTTTAATCTCTTCCATCATGAGGTCGCCGCCAGCGACTAAAATTTCTTTAGTGGCCAGGGCTAAATCTTTTTTGGCTTTGATGGCTTCCAGGGTGGGGGTGAGCGAAAGTGAGCCAGGGATGGCAACCACTACCGTGTTTACGGCTGGATCAGTAGCTGCTGCAAGTAAACCTTCGGAATTAGTAAGTATTTTTGTGTTAGTTTTGCCAAGTGCAGCTTCAACTTTGGATTTGGTAGCATCATCCGCAACCGAAACGATTTTTGGAGAGAATTTTTTGATCTGTTCGACAATTAAATCAACTTCGTCTTTAGCGGCTAAGGCAACTACATTAAAACTGGAGGGGTAGGCTAATACAACTTCTAAGGTTTGTTTGCCGATGGAGCCGGTGGACCCTAAAACTGCTAACTTTTTCATGGCGTAATAATATCACAGAAGATAAATTTGTCAAAAAGTGAGATTTTGGCGAAAATTAAGTAAAGAAATTAATAATCCCCAAACTAGCCAGCGTCATCAAGGTAGTAGCAATAATCGTTCCTAAAATCGCACAGATAAAAGTAGGCAGCCACCTTAGGCCAAAGAGATAAGCCGCGATACACCCAGTCCACACCCCGGTTCCTGGAAAGGGGATCCCGATAAACAAAATTAACCCGATCAGTTCAAATTCCTGGATAATTTTACTTTTGGCACGGGTGCGGGCAAACAGCCAGGTGAAAAATTTATCCCACCAGGGGATTTTTCGAAGTTTTATAGTCAGTGTATTTAAAAACCAGAGAATGGGAATAACTGGAATTACACTTCCAACTACATTCAGGCTGAAGTTTAACTGCCAGGGGAGGCCGAGGTAAAAGCCAAAAGGTACGGCGCCGCGAACTTCAATTACCGGGGTGGCGGCCATAATGAAAACCGCAAGCTCCTTAGGAAGGCTTTGAAAAAATTCCAGCATTATTTCTTTTTAGACTTTTTCTTGCTGACAGTGGCTTTTGTTTCAGCCTTTTTAGGGGCAGGTTTTACTTCCGCTTTTTTAGCTTTAAGCCAGCTCATCATAGAACGCAGCTCAGTGCCAACTTGTTCGATTAAATGTTTGCGGTCTTTACTCATTAGTTTATTAAATACTGGTCGGCCGGCCTGATTTTCTAAAATCCATTCTTTGGCAAAAGAACCATTTTGCACCCGATTTAATACATAGCGCATTTTTTGTTTAACATTTTCATCGATTAACATTGGGCCTACGGTTAAGTCGCCGTATTTTGCGGTGTTTGAAATGGCACAGCGCATTCCGTATATGCCTTGTTGATACATTAAATCAACGATAAGTTTTAACTCATGTAAGCACTCAAAATAAGCCATTTCAGGCTGATAGCCGGCTTCTACTAAAACTTCAAATCCCGCTTTTACTAAAGATGTACATCCGCCGCATAATACCGCTTGTTCACCAAAAAGATCAGTTTCAGTTTCTTCTTTGAAAGTGGTTTCAAATACTCCGGCACGAGTTCCGCCAATGCCTTTAGCATGGGCCAAGGCGATTTTTTTAGCTCGGCCAGTGGCGTCTTGATAAATTGCGATCAGAGAAGGAACCCCCGCGCCATTTAGATAAGTTTCTCTGACCATTGGTCCGGGTCCTTTAGGAGCCACCATGATAACGTCCACGTCTTTGGGAGGGAGGATTTGGTTATAATGAATATTAAAACCATGAGAAAATACTAAACATTTCCCTTTGGTTAAGTACTTTTCAATAGATGATTTGTAGACCTTGGCTTGAAGTTCATCCGGAACTAACATTTGAATAATATCGCCTTTTTTAGCGGCTTCTTCCGCTGACATGACTTTCATGCCGGCTTCTTTGGCGCGGTCCCAGTTTGGTGTTCCTTCTACTTCAGCTACGATAACGTTGGCGCCGCTGTCTTGTAGATTTTGTGATTGAGCACTGCCTTGCGATCCAAAACCAATAATTGCTATGGTTTTTCCTTTCAAAACTCCAAAATCTGCGTCTTTATCGTAATATACTTTTGCCATGATAATCCCTCCATAATTTGAATGAGTGGGTATTATATCACAAATTGACTTGGGTGTTGAAGAGGTGAATTACAATTTAACTGATGAAAGCAAAAAAATTGATTATAAAGTGCAATTTTTACCGGCTTATGACGATAAAGAAATGCAAGTGTGCGGTATATAGGAGATGGTTAATTTGACCAGGATCGGGGAACCCTTATTTAATTATTATAAACTGCAGAATTTTGGTTTTGATTTGAATCAGAATCAAAGCATTGAACCTAATGAGAGGATTGATCTTAATGAAGACCAGACCATTTCTCTGGATGAATATCATAATTTCGTTGAGAGAAATTCAAATCAGCTTAGCCGACAGATAATGAATGATGTTTTGAGCGAAATTTACGATGCGATTCGCTTTTTGGATAATCTTCAATCCCACTATTATGATTTTAGCTCTCTGGATATTTACAATTATTCACTGGAAACGGTTTTATCTCAAAATGTTCTGGCGAGCGCCAGGTATGAAATTGAACGCAGCCATTCCCGCATGGGGCGTGATTCGGAGGAAAATGTTCAAAAAATAAAACAGTATTATGTGAACATGAAAGAAAGACTTAATTCTTTGTATGCTTTGACGCCTACGGAGGAAGAGCTGGATAGGGTCGTATCGGTTATTGAAAATAATTATGCCCACGGCGCGGGGTTTTTAGCCCCGCAGGCGCCGACGATTCAACTTGCGTTTGGCATGCCGGCCGAAAATGATTTGCGCGTACTTGAAAATTTCATCTCTAAATATCCGAACCACGAGTTTGCCTATGTAATTCAGGTAATTTTAGCAAATCTTTACCTCAGAGCGGATGAAGATGAAAAAGCATTGGATTTATGCAGAAATATAAGGGTGCCATTTATATATGCCAGTTCTGCGGACGTGGGGGAGAGAGTTGAAAATGCATCTGAATTTGAAGGGTTTGAAGCTCCTCAAGTAAAAGAAGCTTTTGATAAGGTTGTAGAGAATCTGGGCGCGTATTTGCCGGAAAATTTTGATCGGGTAGTGGTGGGGCACGTGCTTTTAGAGCTGGGGCAGGAAGCGGCGGCCAATCAAGTTTTTGAGGATGCGGGGCAAAAACTTTTCCCGTCCGGCTTGTCAGTTAAGCCGCAGAATATCGATGAAATCTACATCCATGCCCTCCCGGTTTTTTTGCAGACGATTGCCGATGCCAAAGAAAACTTTGCTGCCAATCATGGGTATCCTAAAAATCAATTGGCGGAAATTTTGGATATTTATAATCTGATTCTCGATGAGTTTCCGTTTGGCAGAAATGTAAATGAGGTCAGGTTGAAGTTGGCGGATGTTTATAAAAATACGGGGGATATTTCCAGCGCGGTTCAAATATATAATGCCATTCCTGCCGATTACGAAGGATATGGTGAAGCTCAGCTAAAAATCGGTGAGCTGTATTTAGCGCGCGGGGACACTGATCGTGCAATTGTTCATTTTGAAAATGCAACACAGACTCCTGAAAATCCATTTAATTTTGACCTGGAGCCACGGGCGCTCGCGCTTTCTCACATGGGTGAAATCCACATGCAAAGAGGAAATTATGTTTCTGCGGTGGAAGTATTTGAGGAGTCATCTGAAGTAGAGGGAACGGCCGCGCGTTTATTTAAGGTTGGTTATGCCGCGCTCTTGGCAGCCACGGCAGCTAGAGATGATTACCTCATCGGAATCTGGTTTCAAGCGGAGAAAAATACTACTCCACAAGAATATGCAGCTCAGATATTTAAAAGGATTTTTAATGAATATTCCGATTCACCTCTTACGCAAAGGGCTTTGCTGCTTAAAGATGTGGCTGAATCCGGAGTAGAGTTTGAATTGAGAACTACTTCCAGCGGCAGGGGCATTGCGATTAAAAAATTCAGCGGGATTCAAGGTGTTTCATTGGTTTATATCGGAGACAGTTTTGTGCCGGAAGTGATGCCGGGCAATGCTTATCTAACCGATGAGGGGTCTTTGGTAGTTTCGAAATATTTTGGGGAATTTAATGTAACATTTTATCGGCCCCAAGATACCCTTCCGGGAAATAATGATGCGCTGCTCAAGGCCTGTCGGATTTTGCCTGATGTTTTCTTTCAGGGATTTAAACGGATGTACTTTACCGGCGAGGATGGTGAAGTGGCGGGATCGTATTATGAAGATGAAGATGAAGTTCAAATTTATCAATCTTCGAAGCCGCTGGGAACCATTGTGCATGAACTGGGCCACCACTGGGATTTGAGCGTTTCCCGTGGATTAAGCGGCAGCCAATTGGGCTTTGGGGATTTAAGCAATGTTTTATATGACATCAGCTGGACGCCGGATAAGATCCGGCGCGAAGTTGCCAGCGATGAATGGAGAGAAAATAAACCGGACCGCACCGGATTTGATATTGAAGATTTTGCGGAGGAATACGGACTGTGCAACCGGAAAGAGGATTTAGCAACCATGGTTGAGTATTATGTGATTTATGGCCAGAATTTGCGGGATCGAATTACGGAACAGATGGAGAGGGGTAACTTTGAATTAGCGGTTAAGTATCTCTTTGTTAAATACGTTATGCCTTTCCGCGGCAGAGAATATCCGCAGAACGGAGAATATTTAGGTTTTGCTGAGGTCGAGCAAAAATTGAACGAATGCCTGGAAGCAAATCCGGGCACCGTTGAGGCGTCAACCATTCAGGCTTTAGAGAGAATAAAACAAAAATCAAAGGAAATGACTTATAAATAATTATGAGCGGTATCCAACAAATATTAACTAAATATTATGTACAGATCGACCGGGGGATAGATTTGAACCGGAATAATTCCATCGAGCCTAAAGAAGTGGTTGACGTTAATGGTGATGGGTATTTTGCTGCGGATGAATGCTCAAGTTTTTTGGAAAGAAATTATCCATATTTAAATCAATGTGCTTTATACGACCTGCTGAATGAAGCAAATGCCGGGTTGGAACTGGTGGAACGAATGAAGAATTTTGGTGATAATTTTAATCCATATGATATGACGATGAGTAATTATTTTGTTGCCCAAAACCCGATCGTAAATATCCGGTATCAAATTGAATGTGATAACCCCCAAAATCAGGTAAGAGGAGCGTTGAATTTTGGGAAAATTGTTCAATCCTTAGAAAAATATCTAATTAATTTAAAAGCCATGCTGGTGCAATCTTTTGCGGGCGGCCCGCAGATTGATCAGGAATGTAGGGTTAAAGAACATTCACTGGGCCTCGAAAGAGGCACTATCGAAGAAAAATATGCGGCAATCGATGAGCTGTTGGAGCTTAGATCCGCCGCGCAGGTGGACAAGCGCCCAATAGATGAAGCGTTGAATGATTTTCTGCAGAATTTAATTGATACACTGGAAGAAGAAGCGAAGGTGCTGGCGGAAAAGGCGGTCGTGGCAAAGGTGGCGGATGACCGGGCGGGGTTGCAGCAGGTTTTAACTCAAACGGATGAATTGATCTCCGGTTATTTGATGCCGGCCGGTGAGTTAAGGGAAATAAATGAAGAGCAATATTTGAGACTGGTATATATCTGGTCAAAACTGCATTGTCTGGAAGCAGAGATATGCAGAAATATGGGTAATTTTGCGGAATCAAAAATATCTCTTGAAAACGCTTTATCCAAAATGCGGATATTAATGGACAACGGCAATGCGGAAAATAAAAACCGGGCCCGGCTGCTTTTAATAACTTATATTTTAAGCTCATTTTCTGAGCCAGAGTATTTGGAAATTATTCTGGAGTGTATCCGAGATTCTTCCGAACTTTCGCTTTTGAAATCCTGCCGGGAATACCTGGCAGAGATAGCCGCCGATGATTCTTTCTTTGAACCTGAAGCGCGGTACGCGGCCAGTAAACAGCTGGCTCAAATTTATCTTAACAAAGCGGTGCTGTGCTCGGAAACCCGAAAATATCGCGATGCCGAGGTTTTTGCTAAATATACTTTGGAAAGTTTAGAGACCCTACCTCAATCTGTTGATCTGGAAGTGCTTTCCATGCGGTCTAAGGCCCAGGAGAGTATAGACGAGATTTACTGGAAAAGAACGGCGTGGCTCCGCAAACAGCGGTTTGTAATACAAACCGGATTTTCGCTTGGAGCCGGTCGCCTGCACGAGCGGGTGGATGCCGCCACTGAAACGGCGCCGTCGCTCGGGGTGAACGGTGTGATAATGCCAAAGTTTATTGGCAATACCAATGCGCTCGGATACAGCCCGGCGGTAGAGTTAGTAGGGATTTTGGATGGCGAGTATGAGTATTATTGGAAACCTGACGAGGAAGGCAGCGCAAAAGAAACCCGGCGCTTAAGGATTGGTCCGGGTTTTCATTTTGGTGGGGTGGGCCCCATGGCTCCCGGGATCGGATTAAAATATAACTGGATAAAAAAAGACGAAGCCTGGCCCAATCAGCATTTTTACAGCGGACAAGACCATCAGCTGAATGTGGCTTTTGATGTTGGAGCTAATTTTCCGAATGAGGCTTTCGCAAATATATCGCTCGGATATACGGCCGACTGGATCTCGTGGGACGCAGAAACGCTGGGTACGGATTTAATTGAATTTAAGAGCCGTGATGATACCGCAAGACTCGGACTCGATTTTGGATATGCCGATTTTTCTCAGGGACGCGGGGTGCCTCATTTTAACCTGGGTGGGCATTACCAGTTCGGTACATATCATACCCCGGCATTTCTAATTGCTGGAGACGAAGTGTTATACGATGAAATTGACAGTAATCCCAAACATGGGTGGGGGGTAAACCTGAAATTTGCCTGGCCCAAAGCGGGAAATTTTTACTTTGCACTTGGATATCAAAATGAAAAGAAGGGGACGCTGGAACCAACTTATAGCTTTTGTGCTGATATCGGGGGGGACGGAGCGGCCGGCAAGATCGATCTGGGTTTTGAAGCCGAAAAAGTGGATCCTTATTACGGAACCCGGCATGTTGGGTTTTCGTTTTTATACGGATCGCCGCTTAAGGTTCCGGGCTTAAACACTTTTTTTGTGAATATTAAAATTGACTCATATGCGGCGGAGGTTTTTGACGAAGAGTTTGACTGTGCCCGGTTCAGTTTTATTTTTGGGTTTGATTTTGCTCGAATGTACCAGTGGGCTCGGCTGGATTCCGATAAATAATTTTTTGTCTAATTATTCCTTAACATACACCAACTATTTCCGCAATCTTTACATACGGTTTGGTGTTTGTACCAGAATAATACAGTAGCAACCACGACGTAAAGAATGATAAACAACCAATCCTGATAATATAGTAAGAAGGGGAGAGGAGCTAGTATTAAAACCAGCATGCTAACCACATAAAACTCGTCATCAAACTTCACCGCTTTATTTTCCCGGCGGCGAAAAAACTTTTTGGCAAAGAGTCCCGCGCAGGTATAGCAGACTTTCCCGTATTTTTCACAGCGCGTACAGCAAAAGTAGGAGTTTGAAACATAAATCGCAGCCGCCAGCACCAGATAAAGATAAGGTAAAAGATCATTGTGTAGATATAAAGCAAAAAAACCGATAGCCAGCGTTAAGATTAAAAGCGAAGAATTAATCAGGTTAACTTTCAGTTCTTTTTTCACTTAGTGTCTGATCCTCTAAGCAGGGCAATTTTGCCGGTGCGGACCATTTCTTTGATGCCAAATTTTTCAAGCAGCTTAATGGCCCCTTCAACTTTGGAGGAGTCTCCGGCGAGTTCGATGGTCATGGCGGTTTCGCCCACGTCAGCGATTTTTCCTCTGAAAATATCAACCAGCTCGGTTATTTCTGCACGATTTTTTGCGTTAACCGCCACTTTGACTAAAACTAGTTCGCGGTCTACCGATTTATCCGGCGGCAGATCAAATACTTTGATCACGTTGATTAGTTTATAGAGTTGTTTTTGGATTTGCTCTAGTACTTGATCGTCACCGTGCACTACAATGGTCATGCGCGACAATTGCGGGTCTTCGGTGGTACCCACTGCTAAACTATCAATATTAAAACCACGTCGAGCAAAGAGCCCGGCCACTTTATTGAGGACTCCCGGGTGATTTTCTACTAAAACTGATATGGTATGTTTCATGGTTTTTCCTTTAATCGATTAACATTTCGTTGATGGCTTGCCCGGCCGGAACAAACGGAAATACGTTTTCTTCTTTTTCGCACACAAAATCAATTAAAACCGGCCTGTCTTTTGACTTGAGCGCTTGCTGAATTACTTTTTTAACGTCTTCCGGTTTTTTAGCGCGTAGCCCAATGGCTCCGAAAGCTTCCGCCACCTTTACAAAATCTGGATTATTACAAAGATTAGTTGCAGAATAACGCTTGTTTAATAATACTTCCTGCCATTGACGCACCATACCCAGAAAACTGTTATTTAACACGGCAATGATAATGGGCAATTTATTGTTTACGGCGGTAGTTAGTTCTTGAATATTCATTTGGATACTTCCATCGCCGGCAATGTCAATGACCACTGCCTCAGGTTTAGCAATTTGTGCTCCGATGGCGGCGGGTAGGCCATAGCCCATGGTTCCTAATCCACCGGAAGAGATAAAAGTGCGTGGTTTAGTGTATTTAAAGAACTGGGCTGCCCACATTTGGTTTTGCCCTACTTCGGTAGCAATAATAGCTTTGCCCTTGGTTAGCTCATCGAGCATTTCTACCACGTATTGCGGTTTGATGATTTTGGTTTTTTTATAACTTAAGGGATATTTCTTTTTCCACTCTGCAACTTGAGCCAGCCAAGCTTCATTTTTGGCCTTGGGTTTAACTTTTTCGATGAGTGACTTTAGTACGTTTTTCACGTCTCCTACGATGGGGATATCCACTCTGACATTTTTGCCGATTTCGGCGGGATCAATGTCGATGTGGATGATTTTTGCGTCAGGAGCAAAGCGTTCGATGTGTCCGGTTACGCGGTCATCAAAACGAGCGCCCACTGCAATTAATAAGTCGCAATCAGTAACAGTGAAATTAGCATAAGCGGTGCCGTGCATCCCCAGCATGCCTAACGAAAGGTTATTAGTTTCAGGAAAAGCGCCCTTACCCATCAAGGTAGTAGTTACCGGAATGTTGCATTTTTCGGCTAGCTCGAAAACTTCTTTATTGGCGCCGGAAATTATTACTCCGCCGCCCACGTACAGTACCGGTTTTTTGGCGTTGCTGATTAATTTAGCCGCCGCATTAATTTGTTTAGGGTGACCGGAATAGGTTGGCTTATATCCCGGATGCTCAAATTTTTCGGGATGTTTATATTCCGCTTTTTTCATTTGAGCGTCTTTACAAATATCGATCACCACTGGACCCGGGCGGCCGGTAGAAGCGATGTAAAATGCTTCTTTAACCACCTGTGGAATTTCTTCTGCAGTTTTTATTAAATAGTTGTGTTTAGTAATTGGAGCCGTAATGCCGGTTACATCTGCTTCCTGGAAAGAATCTCTTCCTAAAAGCGCGGTGCCAACCTGGCCGGTGATGGCTACCAGAGGAATCGAATCCATATGTGCAGTAGCAATGCCGGTAATTAAATTAGTTGCTCCTGGGCCGGAAGTTGCGCAGCAAACGCCAACTTTTCCGGAAGCTCTCGCATATCCATCCGCAGCGTGAGCCGCTCCCTGTTCGTGACGAGTCAAAATGTGTTTAATATCTTTGTCGTCATAGAGAACGTCATACAGAGGGATAGTCGTTCCGCCGGGATAGCCGAAAATAACTTTTACGCCTTCTTTTTTTAAACTTTCTACTAATGCTTTGGCGCCGGTATATTCCATGATTTTTCCTCTAAATTAAAGTATGAGGATTTTAACACGGGTTGGCTTTGGCGGTCAAACTTTTAAGACCGCTCCGGTGTTAGCCGAAGTGACTAATTTTGCATAACGTGCCAGCCAGCCGGTTTTAATTTTGGGCTCATGCGATTTTAGCTTTTTCAGCCGCTCTTCAATTTCTGACTGAGCAACTTTTAGTTCAATTTTTCTGCCGTGAATATCGATTTCTATTTCATCCCCGTCTTTTACCGCAGCAATTACGCCACCGCCGGCCGCTTCCGGAGAAATATGTCCGATGCAGGGTCCTTTGGTCCCGCCCGAAAATCTACCGTCGGTGATTAAAGCTACAGAATCCGCTAGTCCCATGGCAGAAATGGCTGAGGTAGGGGCGAGCATTTCTCTCATGCCCGGTCCGCCTTTTGGCCCTTCGTAGCGGGTTACAATAACGGTTCCCGGTTTAATTTTTTTGCCGTGGATGGCTTTGATGGTTTCTTCCTCGCTGTCAAAACAAACCGCTTTGCCGGTAAACTTCATCATTTTTTCGGAAACCGCGGTTTGTTTAACGATGCATCCGTCTTTGGCTATGTTTCCGTAAAGAATCGCGATCCCGCCTTCTTGATGATAAGGATTATTTAACGGGCGGATAATATTTTCGTCATCTACTTCGCCCAGCTTGGCTAACTCTTTAATATTTTTACCGGTTACGGTTTCGGCTGATAAAAGTTTATCTTTCAAACGATTTAAAACGGCAGGAATTCCACCGGCAAATTCAAAGTCTTCCATAAAATGTTCGCCGCCTGGCCGTAAGTTGATAATGTGCGGTGTTTCTTTACTGATATCGTCATAAAGTTTTAGCGGAATTTCAATCCCCGCTTCGTGCGCGATCGCCGAAAGGTGTAAAACGGTATTGGTTGATCCGCCGATGGCATTATCAACACGAATGGCGTTTACAAACGCATTTTTAGTCATGATTTGGCGGGGAGTTACGTTTTGTTTTACTAACTCAACGATTCTTTCGCCGGACTCCCTAGCAATTCTTTTCTTTTTAGAAGAAATGGCTAAAGCGGTGCCGGATTCGTGGAGCGACATGCCTAAAACTTCGGTTAAACAACCCATGGTGTTGGCGGTATAAAGTCCCTGACAGGAGCCGCAGCCGGGACAGGCTTCTAATTCAAGAAAAGCTAATTCTTCTTTGTCTACCCCTTGGCCTTCGGCGACTAATATTTTCTCCCAGGTATCTCTAACGTAAGAACGCCTTTTCATTTTGTGCCGGCCGGAAAGCATGGGGCCTACGGTTACCACAATACAGGGAATATCCAGCCTGGCAGCCGCCATCAGCATTCCCGGAGTAATTTTGTCACAGGCGGTCAACAATACTAAACCGTCCAATTTGTGGGCTTGAGCAATCGATTCAACGCAATCGGCAATCAGTTCGCGCGAAGGAAGACTGTAATGCATGCCGGAATGTCCCATCGCAATTCCATCACAGATGGCCGGGATGCCAAATATAAATGGTTGTCCTCCGCCGGCATAAACTCCGTTTTCAATTGCTCTCTCAAAATCGCGCATAGTGATGTGGCCGGGGACTAAATCCGTAAAACTGGAAGCAATCCCGATAAAAGGCTTGTCTAAACCTTTTTTAGTAACTCCGGTGGCGTGGATTAAGGCGCGGTGGGGGGCTCTTTCGATTCCTTTTTTGGTTTCATCTGAGCGCATAATTTTCTCCTTTTCGTATTTAGCTTTTTTTCTGAATGCATGAATATTATAACATACCAGATCTGAAATTTTTGGTAGATATTCGCGATAATAAATTAGGAAAAACGGAGTAATCAACCATGGGCGACAAAGTTGAATATGCTAATAAGATTTGCCAGGAAAAGGAAATCCATATATTGTCGTTTAAACGAAAGGCAGCGTTAAAAAAAGAGGCCGCGGCCCAGCAGCTGATGGCAGCAGGGGATTTTGCCGGAGCGATCGATGTTTTGGATGAATTAATTTGTGCTTATCCCTGGGAAATTGGCAGTTGGGTATCAAAAGCTAATGCTTTAATCAAATTGGGAGAATTTGAGGCTGCCGAAGAAACTTTTATTACTGGTATTAATGAATATAATAAATGGGGCGGGCCGGGAAGACCACCTCAACAAGAACTGGCCAAAGCCTACTTTTACTATGCGTTCATGTTTTACGATAAAAAATTTACCTGTACCGAATGTAATATTAGCTATGCGGAGCGTATTGATGATCTGGATGATGCCTGGGCCTTGGTGGAAGAAGCAATTTTACTTCACTCCAGTGAGTGTGAGTTTTATCTTTTGCGTGCACTGATTGGTTGGGAATTGAGACATGATCGCGTAGATGTTTTAGCGGATTTTAATCAGGCACTTGAATTATCTAACCTTTCTAATATTTCAAATCGACCAGAAAGACAACGATTAACCAGAGCTCGGCTGCAAACATACCGTAGCCGCGCTGAATATTTTTTAACGTTTGAAGAATACGATAATGCGATGTCAGATGTAGAATCAATGTTGTTAATTGATCCGCAAAATGAGGATGCGCTCAGCTTAAAAATTAAAATATTAGATCAGACAAAAGTACTTAGTGAGCATGATTTGTGATTGTCCGCCTTCTATTTCCTATGCTATAATCCTCACGTTATGTTACGTTATCTCACCGCCGGTGAATCACACGGAAAAGGTTTAATTGCCATCCTCGAAGGGATGCCTTCTAATCTGCCGCTTTCTGCAAAAGATGTCGATGTGGATCTGGCACGACGCCAGGAAGGTCCGGGTCGCGGCGGCCGCATGAAAATCGAAAAAGATAAAGTTGATTTTATTTCGGGCGTGCGTCACGGAAAAACGCTAGGATCACCCATCGGTATTTTTATTCCCAATAAAGATTTTAAAAACTGGACCGAAATTATGTCTGCCGAAAAGGGTAGTGCCGGCGAAAAGGTAACTAAGCTGCGTCCCGGTCATGCCGATTTAGCTGGAATATTGAAATATGGATTTGATGATGTGCGCAACGTTTTAGAAAGAGCTTCAGCCCGGGAAACTGCTGCTCGGGTGGCAGTGGGAGCAGTTTGTAAAAAGTTTCTCTCTGAATTTGGGATTAAAATCAACAGCAAAGTAGTGCACGTGGGCGGCGCTGAAGGCGAAAAGGAAATCAAAGCTTTAATCGAAAAAATTAAGGCCGAAGGTGATACTTTAGGCGGAGTTTTTGAAGTTACCGCTGCTGGAGTGCCTGCCGGCCTTGGTAGTTACGTTCAATGGGACCGCAAATTAGACGGAAGAATTTCCCAGGCTATCATGAGTATCCCGGCAATTAAGGGCGTGGAAATTGGTCTGGGTTTTGAAAATAGCGGCAGAAAAGGTTCTGCGGTTCATGATGAGATCTTTTATGATGAAAAAGGATATGGTCATAAAACTAATAATGCGGGAGGTCTCGAGGGCGGGGTCACCAACGGCGAGGATATTGTAATCCGGGCGGCCATGAAGCCTATTTCTACGTTGTTAAAGCCGCTTAAATCAGTGGATTTAAAAACCAAAAAATCGGCCCAAGCCCACGTGGAGCGTTCGGACGTTGCGGCGGTGGAGGCAGCGGCGGTGGTCGGCGAAGCCGGCCTGGCGTATGAATTAGCCCGCGTAATGCTCGAAAAATTTGGCCACGATTCCCTGCCGGACATTAAGGCTGCTTTTCAGTCTTATTTGAAGCGGATCAGGTAGCCTTATCTCGTTGACTTACCCTATCCCTTATGATAAAATCACCAGGTTCATTTTACTCTAGGAGGAAATACATTGGCAGCAAAGATAAAATTGAGAAGAATTGGAGCAAAAAAGAGGCCCCTGTACCGGTTTGTAGTATTGGATGAATCCGCCCCCACTAAAGCCGTAGCCCTTGATACCCTTGGAACCTATAATCCCCGCCAGGAACCTACTTTAATTGAGTTTGATAAAGAAAAAGTTGAAGCCTGGCTCAAAAAAGGCGCAGAACCTACCGAAAAAGTAAGAATTTTGCTGGGTAAAGCAGGAATTTTACCGCTGGTTAGCTTTGAAGGCAAACCTAAGCGTAAACCTCGCAAAGAAGCCGCGAAAGAAGAAGGCGCTGAAGGCGCAGCTAAGCCAGCTGAAGGTGCAGCTCCTAAAAAAGAGGAAGCTCCTAAAGAAGAAAAGAAAGTCGAAGCGCCAAAAGAAGAACCCAAGCCCGAAGTGCAAAAAGAAGAGCCCAAAACCGAAGAAAAAGCTTCTTAACCTGGTCAATCGGTAAAAGATTTTTCAAAGCAGGTGTGAAAATGAAGGAATTAGTTGAATACATCGTAAAAGCGCTAGTCGATACACCGGATGAAGTAAATGTTGCACAGACCGAAGGCGAAAGTGTTACCATTTTAGAAATCAGAGTGGCGCAGGATGATATTGGTAAAGTAATCGGCAGAGAAGGCCGCATTGCCAACGCCATCCGCACCATCACCAAAGCTGCCGCCGCTAAAAACAAAAGGCGCGTAACCGTGGAAATTCTGACTCAAGGCGAAGAGGCTAGAAAACCAAAAACAGAAGGAGGTTGATTTAAATGGCAGAGAAAAAGAAAGAACTCGAATTAAAAAGAGTAGTCATGGTTAAGGCAATTGTTACCGAAGCATTTAAGCAAAATTTGGTAAAAGAACTGGAAAGAGCAGTTAAAAACCTGGAAATGCAGGCTGAAAAGATCGAAGAGCAAAGCAAATCCTACTTCGAAACTTTAAAGCAAAAAGGAATGATGCAAAGAGCCAGTTCTTTTAAGCAGCAGTTAGAAGACGAAAGATCACGTCAGGTTGCCGCGAAAAGCGATTTGATGTTAAAGATCGAAGATGCGAATAAGCTGCAAATTGATACTGAGTTTGTGCAGGGTCCTTTAGAAGGTCCGGTTAATGTTGCGATTGGCGATAATCTTTACAAAAAAATCGGCGGCGCCGAAATTATTGTAAAAGACGGAGTTATCCAGGAAATTAGAGGCGTTTAACCTTTAATTTATATTTTTATGCGGATTGATATATTAACCCTCTTTCCGGGTGCTTTCGAGTCAGTGTTGCAGTCGAGTTTACTGGGAAAGGCTCTGGAGAGAGGGTTATTAAATGTAAATATTTCCGATATCCGGAAATTTACTACTGACAAACATAAAACGGCCGACGACAGTCCTTACGGGGGCGGGGTGGGAATGGTACTCAAGGCCGAACCGGTCATGCAGGCTCTTGAAAATTTAAAAAATAAAAATTCTAAAGTGATCGTTTTGACTCCGCGGGGCAAAAAGCTCACCGGCAGGATGGCCCGCAAACTAGCTCAGGAAAAACACTTGATCTTGGTATGCGGTCATTACGAGGAAATTGATGATCGCTTTTACCAGGAATCAAAAGCCGAAGAAATTTCGATTGGCGATTATGTTTTAAGCGGCGGAGAAATTCCGGCGCTGGTTTTAATCGATACGGTAGCGCGTTTTATTAAAGGGGTAGTCGGAAAAGAAAAATCAGTCGAGGGTGATTCATTTGAAAATGCATTGCTGGATTTCCCGCACTATACCCGTCCAGCAGACTTTCGCGGGAGAGGGGTTCCCCCAACTTTAATGAATGGAAATCACTCTCAAATCGATAAATTTCGCCGCAAAGAATCTTTGCGTTTAACCTTTTTTAGGCGTCCGGATCTTTTGGGTGAGGCAAATTTAGGCAAAGACGATCGTGCACTTTTACAGGAAATTTTATTGGATTAACTATGGAAGTATATTTAGCCCTGCTGCATCACCCGGTTTACAATAAAAATAAAGATATAATTACTACTTGTATCACGGGCTTTGATTTACACGATATTGCACGCAGTGCGCTGACTTTTGGAGTAAAAAAGTATTTCGTAGTTAATCCGGTCGAATCCCAGCTGGAATTTGCCGGGCGCATTATCAAAACCTGGGCCGAAGAAGAAAGTTATGTACATAACTGGACCCGGGCCGAAGCCCTTTCCAGGGTAGTTTTAAAAAAGGATCTTGCAGAAGTAATCACCCAGATTAAAAATGAGTCGGGAAAAAGTCCGATCATCGTTGCTACTTCTGCCAGACCCAATCAAAGTATCAGTTTCACGGATTTAAAAGCCAAAGCTGAGGGCCCGGTCCTTTTACTTTTTGGAACGGGGTGGGGCATGACGCAGGAAGTATTGGACCAGAGTGATTATATCCTTGAGCCAATTGTCGGTGCCGACCAGAACGGATATAATCACTTATCAGTTCGGTCCGCAGTTGCTATAATACTGAATCGGTTGTTAGGAAGATAGTTATAATATTAATTGAGGAGGATTTATTATGGTTTCCCCAGTAATCAAAGAAATTGAAAATAAATATAAAAAGAAAGAAATCACCGCATTTGCGGTGGGAGATACGATCAGTGTCAGTGTAAAAATTATTGAAGGCACTAAAGAACGTATCCAAAACTTTGAGGGCATCGTGATTGCCCGCAAAGGTGGCGGCATTGGCGAAACCTTTAAGGTTAGAAAATTAGTACAGGGGATCGGGATAGAAAAAACTTTTCCGCTGCATTCGGATAAAATTTCCAAAATTAAGGTTATTAAAACCGGAAAAATTAGAAGAGCTAAGCTTTATTATTTACGGGGACGCGTGGGCAGCCGCGCCACTAAAGTAGCGGAAAAAGCTACGGCTAAAGCCAAGTAATATGTACATTCCTTTTATATCGAGAGGAAAAGACAACAAAAAGCACTGGCTGCAGGATACCATCGAAACCATCGTTATTGCTCTGGTATTAGCCCTCCTGATTCGTACTTTCATCGTGGCGGTTTTTTGGATTCCTTCCGGTTCCATGATCCCTACGCTTGGCATTAAAGACCGCATTGTAGCTAACAAGTTTATTTTCCGCTTTCGTGAACCGCGCCGTCAAGAAATTGTAGTGTTTAAATCCCCGGATGCTTTTAAGAATACCGGCAAAAATGAATTTATTAAAAGATTAATCGGGCTCCCCGGTGATAAGCTTCAAATTATTGACGGAGTAGTTTTTATTAATGATAAGCCCCTCCAGGAATTTTACCCCCTTAACCGCGACCACGATGATTTTGGTCCAGTAACCGTTCCGGCCGATCATTATTTTATGATGGGTGACAACCGGTCCGAATCTGCGGATAGTCGTTACTGGGGATACCTGCCGCGTGAAAAAATGGTGGGACCGGCATTTCTTCGCATCTGGCCGCTAAATAAGTTTGGAGTTATCTGGTAGGAATTAAATCTTTTGCCTTCGAGTTGCGCTTGCTCCTTTACCATTATGAGAATCAGATGATCCATCCTCTGCTTCAGTAGCTTTAGTGCCCGGCGCTGGGCTGCTGGTTACGTTACTAGGTTGTTGAAGAAGTTGTTGAAGACGTTGTTTAAGACAATGAGCCTTAGTTTCAGCTATTGCTTTTTGTCTCTCCGGATCAAGCGCGGTTTCAAAGCGTTTGGCCCAGTTATTGAGGAAAGCAAGTTCATCTTGACCAATTTCTTTTGTGGTGAGAGGGTTTCCTCTTTTCACGCCACCAAGCATAAGATAAGAACCTAAAATTAATGAGATTATGGATACAGTCATAACGCCATATTCACCAAGTGATAACATATCACCGTATCCGCGAGTAATACCTACTGCTACTGTAGCAGTTATCATACTCGCAGCCAGTGTTTGCCCTATTGCCAAATAAACATTATCACCTCTAATAAGACGTAACCTTACATCTTCAAGTATTTCCGCGGCTATGTCTCTTTGAAGCCCTTCCGAAAAATCGTTAAAACTTTTAGTTGTGTGGAGATCGTGTCCATGGGCATAGGCCCAAAAGCTTTCATGAACCATATGTTGAGCTAAAGTGGTTTTTAAGGCATGAAAATAGCGGGCAACAGTTTTATCGCTATCTGAGCCATCTCTTTCAACAGCTTCTAGATCTTGAGATAAAACTGGTAAGAGATCATCGCGTAGTAGACTTCTGCTGCCAGATCGAATTTCTTCAACTAATTGCCGAAATTCGTTACGTGGGCCACCTATTTCTTTTTCAAACATGGTTTCACTAAAATCAGCTGGGAGCAGAGCGTGGAAATTATCTACTACAGAGGATTCAATTCTAGAGGGAGAACTTACTCTGTGACTAGCAGGATCAAGCAGGGTATTAAAATGACGAACAATAAGCGTACTTAACATTCTCTCGGCAATAACTTCTTTATGAGTGCGAACCATGGCGTCAACTTCAGCATTCATTAAGGCGGGATCTCTTCTTAGTGCATCGCGGTTAGGTTGAGAGGTAATGAGTGCCGGGCCTCTTCTTTGATTAACTCTAACTCTTTCAGTATTAACTCTAACTTTTGCTCCCATTTTTTTCCTCCATGGTTTCTTTTGAACCTTTTTGAAAAAGAACTCTTTTAGATCGGCTCTCTTAATGGTTCAAGGTAGGGATTTAGTCCCTGTATATATATCGTCAATTTTGATCAAAAATTTCATTTTCAGCTGCGAGAAATTTAGGCTATAATTTCCTTAATGATTCCTCCAACTTCCTCGATCGAGAAAAAAGTACGTGCCAAAGGATATTCCATGCTGGCTGGAGTGGATGAGGCCGGTAGAGGACCGCTGGCGGGGCCGGTGGTAGCGGCGGCGGTAATCTTACCTAAAGGAGCCAAACTAGCGGGGCTCGACGATTCCAAAAAGCTCTCTCCACAAAAAAGAATGGAAGTTTTCGAAAAAATCCGCGATGTTGCATTAGCCATTGGAGTTGGCATATCTGATATTGACTTGATTGCTAAGGTTAATATTCTTTGGGCCAGTATGTATGCCATGCGAGAAGCCGTCCTTTCGCTTAGTCCTCAACCCGATTATTTATTGGTTGACGGTAACGTTAAAATTCAATGTGAGGTTCCACAAGTTACGGTAGTGCACGGAGATTCTAAATCAAGGAGTATCGCGGCGGCTTCGGTGGTGGCTAAAGTGATCAGGGATCACCTTATGCTTGAGTATCATAAAACTTATCCGGAATATGGATTTGATCGTCATAAGGGCTACGGCACTAAATATCATCAGGATGCCTTAAAGCGCTTGGGTCCGTCTCCGATTCACCGCAAATCTTGGGTATCGGTGATGCAAGCCAAACTGTTTTAAAGCTCGTCTTTTATCTTTTCCTTGAGGTCGATTTTGTTTAATACTAATCCCGAAAGCAGTTTTGGATAAAAATAAGTAGACTTTTGGGGCATTTTTTCGTATTTAGAAGCAATGTAAATAATATCCTTAACTGAAGTCGGGTTTAAGAAAAAGGCAACGCCGTATTTTCCCTGGTTTACCAGATCAACTGCCAGGTCTTCGCTTTTCACATACTTAATATTATTTTCTGCTTCGTGGCTGCCTTTTTTAATGCCCAGCAGCATGTCGATCACAAAGGTATGTAATACGTTTACGTCTAGTTTTTTCCAGGTTTTAGGTTTGTTGTCGGTAATGAATTCGTCAATTAGCTTTTCGTCCTTTAAAGTTAGCCGTAAATACTTATTGCCCCCCATGTATACTCCAAAAGAATGCTGATCGTCCTTATTTTTTTCCAATAATTTGAAGAGTTTAGCCCGCACTCTTTTTTCGTTGGACTTTTTAAAGGGCAGGACTTCAACTTTAAAATGATTGTGTAATGAACCTTCAAATTGAATGGGGTCAAAGTTGTCGAGATTGATTTTTACTACCCGATGGATGGGTAAAACCAAAAGTCCCTTGTCTTCGATCGGAGTAAAATACATCAGAATGTAATTATAAGGTTCTTCTTCGGAAAAACGCTGGGTTTTTTCCTTAACTTCATCTTTAAATTTCAGCGCAGCTTCGTAACGGTGGTGTCCGTCGGCAATAAAAACCCATTTATCTTTCATGTCGCGCATGATTTTTTTAAGAGCGGATTTTTTGTCGATCGCCCAGATTTTATGAATGACTTTATCTTTGTCTTTGGCCTGAATTAAGGGTTTGCGCTTGGTGAATTTTTTTAAATATTTGGTCATTTTTAACTTGGTATCCGAAAAAATTGAAAAAATACTTTCGAAATTGGCGTAGGTGTGATGCAAAAGTGATAAGCGATCGGTTTTGGCTTTAGGAAAAGTTTCTTCGTGCGGAAATACTTTGCCTTTGCCAAAATCTTCGAGCCTCAGCAGTGAAATCAGTCCGATCCGTTTGTGTTTTTTTCGGTTATGGATAAAGGTTTGCTCGTAAACATAGAGACAGGGTTTTTCGCTGCGGGTCATGATTTTGTGGAGTAGAAAGCCTTCAAAGTATTTAGCGGCCCGGATATATTTGTTGTTGTAATTGGTGTCTTCGGCGAATTCTTTGCCCAGAATTAAACGGATCACATTGTAATCATGCAGGTTATATAACTGGTCTTGTTCTTCGGGAGAAATAACGTCGTAGGGTGGAGCCATGACCTTACTGAGGTTTTTAATCATATCCGGGTTATAAGTGATGCCGTTAAAGGGAAAAATTCTTACCATTTTAAACTCCTTTTCGCGTTAATAGGCTTTGTATTATAACATGATTGTCAAAGTCTCTTCTATTAATAGCGGTGGCTTTATGTTAAAATTGCCTGGACTGTTGCGGAAAATTGATACATTGGGGGGGGGATTGGTTAATGGAGCCCCAAAAGAAACTCGAAAAAGACATTGGTAAGTTTTTGGAAGTGTATAAAGTATTAAATACCGAGGCCCGGGCGGCTTTTGAGGCACAAATGGAATCAACCTTAAAAAATGTCGACGAAAAAACCCGCAAGTTATATATTGCACTATTAGATACGGCTAAGGACAATGGCGATTTAGAAGAAGCCATCGATAATCTAAACCGCACTGCCAACGGCCGGCCTTATAAATAAAGGAGCTGCCGATGGAAAACATTTCTTTTAACGATTTTAAAAAACTTGAACTGAAAGTAGGGGAGATTAAAACGGTTGAAGATATCGAAGGCGCTGATAAGATTTATCAGCTGATGGTCGATATCGGTGAAGAGCGTAAATTAGTGGCCGGGATTAAGCCCTGGTATTCAAAAGAAGAACTGGTGGGTAAAAAAGTAGCGGTGGTGGCCAATCTCGAACCCAAAACTATTCGCGGAGTCGAAAGTCACGGGATGGTTTTAGCGGCTTCAACTGCGGATCGCAGCGCACTGACAGTTTTAACCTTAGATAAAGATCTTCCCAACGGCAGTAATATTTCTTAAATTTTATTCTTTGCAGATTTCTTCTACGATTCTTTCTAGATCATCTTGCGAGTAGTAATTAACTTCGATCTTCCCTTTGTCTTTAGTGCCGTAGAGTCTGACCTTGGTGCCCAGTGAGGTGGTTAATTTTTCTTCGGTGTCTTTTAATTCGGTATTTTGAGTAAATTTTTTGCGCTTGGTTGCCTTTTTTTGCTTATTGCCGTTTCCTGAAATTAAAAATTCTACATCTCTGACCGAAAGCGATTTTTCAATAATTTTATTCCACAGCTGTACTTGTTTATGCGCTTGATCTAAGGCCAGTAAAGCCCGGGCATGGCCGGTAGAAATTTGTTCTTCTTTTAAGCTCTTTTTGATTTCGGTTGGCAGGGTCAACAAACGCAGCATGTTAACAATGGTGGTTCGATTTTTACCAACTTTTTCAGAAATTTGGTTGTGGTCTAACTTAAATTCGGTGTACAGGCGCTGATAAGCTTCGGCTTCGTCCATGGGATTTAAGTCTTCTCTTTGGACGTTTTCGATGATGGCGAGTTCCAGTGCCGCTTCGTCACTAAAATCTTTGATGATTGCCGGAACCGAAGCTAAACCGGCTACTTTAACCGCGCGAAATCTTCTTTCTCCGGCTACTAATTCGTATTTTCCGTCGCGCATTCTGACTAAAATGGGCTGCGCTACTCCGGATTGACGAATGGAATTAGCCAGCTCATTAATACTCTCCTGATTAAAAGTGGTGCGGGGCTGACGGGGATTAGGGGCGATGCGGTTAATATCGATATTTACAATCGTTCGGCCTCCGGTAAAAACCGATCCTTTAGGGATGAGTGCTTCCAAACCTTTTCCCAGTGCTTTGCGCTGTGTTGACATTGATTACCACTCCTTTTATTAAATTACACCAGGTATATTTATGCTACTTGCGTTTCGGCCGCAGCAAATTCGCCATCTAACATTTCTTTGGTTAACTTTTCGTAAGCCTTGGCTCCGGTTGATCCCGGATCATAAAAAAGAATCGGCTGGCCAAAGCTGGGGGCCTCAGCTAACCGGATATTTCTAGGGATAATGGTTTCAAAAACTTTACTGCCAAAAAACTTGCGGGCTTCTTCGGCCACTTGTTCGGCTAAAACGGTGCGGGCATTGTACATGGTAAGTATAATTCCTCTAATTTTTAATTCGGGATTCAGGCTGTGTTTAATTAAATTTAAAGTATTGTTTAACTGCCCGATTCCCTCTAAAGCATAATACTCGCACTGGATAGGGATGATCACTTCATCGGCCGCCACCAAAGCATTAATGGTTAAAAGTGAAAGGGAAGGTGGGCAGTCGATAAAAATTAAGTCATATTTATCCTGAACCGAAGTAAGGGCCAGCTTAAGTCGCAATTCCCGGTCGGGTTCGGGTACTAATTCAATATCGGCTCCGGAAAGACGCGGGGTGGAAGGGACCACATCCAGACCGGAAATTTGTGAAGGGACGATGGTTTCATCTAAAGTAGCGTTACCGATAATGACGTCATATAAACATTTTTCCAGGTGGTCTCTGTCGATACCGACGCCCGAGGATGCATTACCCTGGGGATCGCTGTCGATTAAAAGAATTCTTTTGCCGAAAGCGGCTAGATAGGCGGCCAGATTAACTGCTGTGGTAGTTTTTCCGACGCCGCCTTTTTGATTGACCGTAGCAAAGACCGTTGCCAAAGTGTTCACCTCTTGAGATAAGAATATTATATCATATTTAAAAAAGTTTTAATAAGTGAAAAAACAGTGAGTTTATTTCTTGATCAGGACCAAACTTCTCTGATCCCCGTTGGAAAGCGTGAGCTTTTTAATCTCTTTGATTTTTATGCCCAGGTTTTTTTGGGCGTCGGCTATTTCGGCATCAACCCCCGGACCTTTTTGTGCAATAAATATTCCACCCGGTTTTAAAAACGGTAAACAATAGCCAACCAGTTTATCCAGTTTTGCTACGGCGCGGGCCAGGGCCAGATCAAATTTCCCTTTATATTTAGGATCTTGATTTATTTTTTCCGCGCGATCCCAAATAATTTCAATGTCAGTTAGCCCCAATTTCTTTACTAAAGCTTTTAAAAAGTTGATTTTCTTGCAGGTGGCTTCTACCAGGGTGAGTTTTATTTCCGGCCGCTCAATTTTTAGGGGAATTCCGGGAAAACCAGCGCCACTTCCCACATCCACTACTCGTTGATCTTTTAAATCGACTACCTTTAAAATGGTCAGCGAATCTTCGAAGTGTTTAATTTGGATGGCGGCCGGATCAGTGATCGAAGTTAAGTTGAATTTTTGGTTCCATTCGAGCAGTTCGGATAAGTAAATTTGATATAGAGTATTTTTATCCACTTAGAACGCTTGACCGATACTGAAGTGAATAATACCTTCTCCCAAAGTTCTGCCGGAAGGTATTCCATAATCTAAACGAATGGGTCCCAGTGGGGTGGTCAGCCGAACGCCGGGTCCCCAACCGGAAATAAAGTCAGAGGTAACGATAAACCCGTCATTCCAGGCATTTCCCGTGTCAAAAAATAGTACTCCCTGGAATATTTCGTTAAAAGTGTTGCGATATTCAAGATTTAAAATTACTTTTCTTCTCCCGGTTTTAGCTTCGGAAGGATAATAGCCTCGGATGGTATTGGCGCCGCCGGCCCAGTAAAGTTCGCCTTCGGGCACATCGCCAAAGCCGGAACCAACTCCGAGGTGGGTGGCAAAGGTTTGTCCTTCAACAATTGGTATGTATTGGTTTAAATCCATGGTAGCTTTAAAAAATCCGGAAGTGTAGGAGGTATATTTCCAGCCTTCTTTGAGCGCCAGGGTATATAAAGCACCGGAATGTGGATTTAACCAGAAATCGCGGGTATCGTATGAGAAAGATACCCCGATGGTATCCTGCAGATAAGATTCAAAAGTGGTGGTGCCGTAAGGATCAACTTTTTCGCTTCCCAGAGTATAGGTAATGTTGAGGTTTTCTCTTAATGGTTTAGTGATAGACGCGTCCCAGCCGTTTCTGATTTTGTCTTCGTCAGCTAAATAAATGTCGGTTCCAACTGTATACCAGCGGCGGAAGGCAAATCCGGTATGATCCCCTAATTGATCCGGTAAAAACCAGGGATCAGAATATTTAAATTGATAGGTTTGCAGTTCCTGGCCGGATTGGCCGCGAATCAACATGTTGCGGGCGGTTCCAAAGAGATTGTTGACCGAAAAATCAATAAAACCAAACCAGCCTTCGGCTTCGCCGAAACCACCACCAAAGTTGATGGTGCTGGTACGGGTTTCTTTAATTTTTAAAACGATGATGATTTTATCTTTGGTGCTGCCGGGCTCAAAAACCGGGTTGATTTCAGAGAAATAACCCAGGTTAAATACGGTTTTTAAATCTTTCGCCAGAAGCTTTTCGTTAAAAACAGATCCGGGTTTGATGCTTAGTTCTCTTAAAATTACGTAATCCTGGGTGTTTTTATTGCCTTCCAGTACAATCGATTCTACAATCCCTTCAATGATATAAACGTGCAAGGTGTGGTTTTTGGCATCGGTATCTACGTTGGCGACGCGGGCTAAAGCGTACCCTTTTTCTTTATATAGCTGGTTGATGCGATTAATGTCGGATTGCAAAAACTTGAAGTTAATGATTTTGCCGGTTTGCGTCTGCATATTGGATCTTATTTCCCGGGTAGAAATAACCGTGTTGCCGTGAATGGTAATGGTGCGAATGACTGGGTTTTCAAATATTTTGTAGATGACGCGGGTGCCGTCTTTATAATCTTCAAATTCAACCGTGACGTCCGAGAAGTATCCCAGAGAGTAAATGGCTTTAAGATCGGCTTTTATTTTTGGATTAGATACGGTTTCTCCAACCCGCGAAAAAATGGCGTCTTTGATGGTTTTATCGGGCACAAAATAATTACCCTGCAGTTCGATATCGGTGATTTTAGCTTTTACTTTTTCGGTTTCGTCTTCGGCTTTAAAGCGCCGGTAGGTGTCGGCCGGGGCAGGGGTAGCTTTTTTAGGGGTATCCAGCTTAATTTTCTCTAAGCCCAGGTCAATTTCTTGATTTCTTTCTCCAGCCAAAGGATCCGCATCTTTATCGTCCAGCGCAAGTAACGGAGAATGAACCAGAAGTAAGCATCCAAATACTATTAATAATAAGCTTTTTACGCATTTTTTCGGATTAATTTTCATAAACAGCTCCCTATTGTATCACGCAAGCCTGGCTGCCACAATTAAAACTTAAGACCAGCCTGTAGCGTTAATTTGTAATTTCCACTTAACAGTTCGTCAAAACTACTTGGTTCTTCGTAGTACGCAATGGACCAGATATCAGAAAGTTTATAACTTAGTTCATAATTAAAATATTGTTTTTTGATATCGGTTTGGGTTTCGACGGCTTCCGAATAACGGGCCTCGATATAAAATTTATCAAAAAATCCTTTGGCCATTCCAACGCCCCACAGGGTTTCTTCTTCGTCGGTGGGGGAGGTTCCGGCAATATTGCGGCGCAACTCTCGCCCGAAATTATATTCGAGGGTCAGGCTATCGAGCCCCAATTGCTGCTCAAGCTGGCGACCCACCGTGCGCGAAAGATAGGTCTGTGCCCGGGAAGCTAAATAGTCTACTACGATGCCGGATGAGTCCCCTTCGGCTCCGGTTTCAGATAAACCGAGTGCTCCTTTGAGAAAGTCAGGCAGCAGCAGCACCTTAATTTCGTCCTGGGTGAAATTTGCTTTTTGAATATTGGTAAGACCGGCTTCCTCCTTAAAACTATCAAACACGATTTTAATTCCCCGTTGTTCGTCAGTAACGTAGGGCATGCCGGTAATATGCGCCAATACGGTGATTTTTTCTTTGGTTTGTTTTCCGTCCGCATCCTGAATGTAATTATCAACGATGATTTTTCCGGTAACGTCTAAGTCCGGGATCAGGGCTTCTTTGCCGGTGCCGCCTTTAAAGGTAGCTACGTTGTCATGGATCATTTCCCGATTTATGGAGTAATACCGGGCCTGTGCACTCGGTGCCAGCAGCGAGAATTCCCGGTCAAAAATGGCAATGGTTCCTCTTCTAAAGTTAAGTTCGCCAAACAGGGAGGGCTGCCGTGAATTACCTTTTATAATTAAGTTTTCACCCAATACCTCAAGATTGATAATTGGCGCAAAATCCAAGCTGGTGATGTCTCCGCCGATGGCGTAAGTGCCTTTGTCGAGATTGAGTATCAGGTCATAGTCCAGATAAATAATTTTCTTTTCCTTCTTTTCCCCTTTGGGCATGAAGAGCGAACAGTTGGTAGTGGTAACTTTTCCGGAAAGCTTCGGTCCTTTTTTGAAAACTAATTGTTGGGTTAAATAAAATGGCCCCGCGATGCGTACATCTTTTAGTGAGACGTCTCCAGAAATTATGTCAGGAAGATCAACGGTGATATCGGTATCTTCCAATTTTAAATCTACCGAAACCGAAGGAGGATCAGACAGCAGTGTTTTGACATTGATCAGGCCGCTAATTTTTAAGGTGTTGGTTTTATCTTGGGTGCGGGCCCCTTTCCAGGTGGCAGAAAGATTATCTAGCGTTCCAACACTATCTTTAATTTTAAAGCCGGCCCCCACATCTTTTAGCGTGGATTTCAGGGCGCTGACGTAAACCTTAGCCTGGTCAATGTTTAAATTTCCGTTAACATTCAGCGCATTTCTTTGGCCGGTGATTTTAAGTTCGCCATAGGCTTCGCCTTCTTTCCAGATAATTTCTTGGGTAAGCAAGTTAATAATGCCGATGGAGTTTCCTTCAATCGAAGCGGAGAGATTGACCGCGCCTTTGCTTGAAGCAGGAAATATTCCAGAAACATACGATGTTTTACCTTTGCTTTTTAATTCCACTTTATCGATTATAATGGCTTTAGTGGTCATCGCTAAATTAAGGGCTACCTTTTCAAAGTGAATTCCTTCGGCTACCAGATTTTTGGAGCTGGCTTTAATCGTAGCTTCGGGCGTATGTACAGTTCCGAAGATCGATGCGTCTACGTTTATCTTCCCCTCAAATTTTTTGTCACCCGGGAAAATTAGTCGGAGAGAATCGGCGGGGAAATCTTTGCCTGAAACTTTTAAGTTTAGATCAGAGGTATTTAAATTAACTTTTCCGATCAGGCTTACGTCTCCGCCGGATTTATTGATTGAGCAGCGGTCTAATAGAATTTCTTTGTCGTAATAGGTGGCTTCCAGTTTAATCTTGTCAAAATCAAATTCAAACAATCTGCCGCTTTCTACCTCAAGATTATTAGTTTGAATTTTCAGCTTATTAATTGGCCCCTCAATTGAAATGGTGCCTTTGGTGTTGCCGGCTAGATCTTTAGCAAAGGGCACCTCTTCTTTTATTTCTGCAGTGGGCTTTTTGATAGCGATCTTATCGAAAGCTTGCAGGAAACAATTTATGACCTGGCCCTGGTTATTAATTGCATAGAAGTTGATTTGCTCCTGGCCGTTAAAATTGTAAGGGTTGGGAAAATCGGGGGATTCGATTGCGATGGTAACGTCTCCCTGAGGAACCGGAGCGGCGAGCTGCAGGATGCGGTTAATCTCATCTAATATTTTATGGGTGATGATGGTGATGGCGCTGAGATCTACGTTATCTATGGCAATTTTCACATTCGTATTATCAGGCAGGATGAATCCTTTTTGGTCTTTTTTAAAGTCAACTTTACCGGAAAGGGTGTAGCGGTCGTCATTAATGTTAAACACTGCCGGATTAGCAGCTTTTAGCGTAAAGTCTTTCCAGATAAAGGCACCCTGGATGTGATCAAAATTGATTGAATTGTACCGGAAATCTTTGGCATTAAATCTAGCCTGCATGTGAGGATTTTTAAATTCGCCCTGCGCCTGAATACTATAATCAATTAAGCCTTCGAACCGTCCCCAGGGGGAAAGTAATAGTTCAAATTCTTCCAGGTCAATTTTTCCGCTGGAGCGGAGCTCGAGTTGTTCGTAATCACCGTAAGAGATTTCAAAAGCTGATTTTTTAGTCTTAATGCCGCCTTTTAAATACTGTAAATATTTATTTTTCCAGGCCAGGGAATAATTAAGCATATATATATTAGTTTGGTCAATTTGGGCATCGATTAAGTTTCCGTAAATTTCATAATTAAGATCGAGGAGGGGAGCCAGGGAATCAAGCTTGAGGTGGGGAGGGAGCGCGCCCGAAATTATTATGTTTAAGTTTGCCAGTCCGGTAGGGTTTTGATGCTCTTCGGGCAGTAGGATGTTTAGAATTTTTAAGTCGGATAAATGCGCATTTTTAGTCTTAATGACCAGGGAAGAATCGATATTCCCAATTTCACCATCGGCATGCACTACGGTTTTGCCTGAAGTGGCGATCAAATTCTCCACCTTAATGATTCCTTCGTTGAGGACTAAGCCGCCTCCTACCGTTTCGATTATTTGATCTCCCAGGATGCAGTTTTTTAGTAAAATTGTTCCGGAGGCGTTAAGATTTTTGATGGGATTTTGCAGGAATGCGGAATTAAGCTGCCAGGCAATCTGACCGTTGAAATTCTCAACTTCCGCTTCCATTTTTCCGAGCAAACCTTCGCCCTTAAGTTTTAGTCCGCTGCATTTGGTGGCTAAATCAAAATACATATTTTTAGAGATGCTGCCTTTGGCAAAAAAGGATGCTTTTTCGGACGAAAGGTCAATGTTCTTTAACGCCACGCCTTCCTCGGTAACGGCAAAGTTGGCATAAAGTGATTCAACTGGTTGTCCAAAAGTTTCGGCATTTACTAAATCGGCGATCAGTTCGCCGTTTAGGTGGGCGGGGCTCCCGCTTAAAATCAGTTTCCCGTTGGCGGTCCCGGTAATGCCGGGGGCGTTGTTTGATAATCTGGCTATATCAATCTTTTTGAAATCGAGTAATCCTTTAATTCGCGCCCCGTTAGATAAAAAGCTATAAGATACCGGACCGGTGATAGTTCCTCCGTAAATGTTTAAAGCCGAAACGTTAAAATTAAAAGCTTGATCCTGATAGGTGATTAAGAGTTTCCCGCTAAAAGGTTGACCGTAAAATCTGCCGTTTTGACTTTGCAGGTAGCCCGCAACCTTAGGATTAACCGCTTTTTCTTTTATGTTGATCGCAAAACTTCCGGGGCCGCTTAGATTTAATTTGCTCATGAATTCAAGCGAAGGGGGCAGCTTACTTAAATTAAAATCTTTTTGCGAAGCAATATTAAGATCCAGCTTTAAATCGGCAAAGTTATAAATTTTTCCGCTAATCAGCGCCGGCACCTGTTGATAGGTTAGATTTAAATTATTAAAGGCCACGCTGTCATGCGTGAGATCAATCCGGCCGTTAATATTTTTGAAATAATAATCAAAAAGATAGGCGCTGCTGTTTTTAAAAGTGGCGGTGCCGTGCATGGCGACCGGGGTGTCTTGGCCTTTTATTGGGGTGGTGATAGTTAAATCCAGGTTGGCGGTGCCGTCATTTAAGCGAAAATTGTCAATTGGTAAAACATACCAGCCCCATTTTTTCAAATCTAAGTTACGGGCCGAGGTTTCAAATTCATATTTGGCGTTATAAAGGTTTACTCCGCCCTTGATGGAACAGTCGGCAACCGTATCTCCGGTTTTTGCCCGGCCGCTGGCTCCCAAGAAGAGGCGTCCTTTTACTTGAAAATTAAGTTCGGCGGCTATATTTTGGATATCAGTTTTAAATGGAGCGGCGAGCGGTTTTCCGCCGTAGCCGGCATAGTCAATAAAAGTTATTTCTCCGCTTTTGACACTGATGTGGGCATAAAAGGGGAGAAGTGCTTGCGGTTCGGAGCTTTCTTCCTGCGGCAGGAGTTTAGCAACATTTATTTCGCCATTAGGTTCCCGGATGACGCTGGCTTTTAGACCATAAATATCGATTTTTGAAATGGCCGGAATAATATCGGCGCGATTAATTAAAAACTTAAGGGGATTGTAGCTAATGACGGCTTTGTCAATTTGCGCCACGGTCCCGCTGGAAAGTTTTTTGTCTTTAGCGATTTTTATATCATAAAGCTCAACTTGATAAGCTAAAATACCTTTTACCGACCCGATTGAAACTTCGCGGTTTAGGTTGAGGGCTAGTTGTTTAGCTACTTCTTCTTTTAAGGCTTGGTAAATATTTTCAACCGAAAAGGCACAAAGCATTAAGCTTAATGCCGCTAGTATGGCAACCAGTATTATATTTTTAAACCGTTTCATGCAATTAAACCCTTGATGATTAGTCCAACCATAATGGCCAGGGCGGGGCTCCCGATAAATTCGATTCCCATTTCTTGTTTAGTCTTGATTTTCTGCAAAGAAGTTCCAATGTTTTCTTGGCCGGATATCGCCATTAAGTTTTCCCATAGTGCTTTAGTTGTTGAGTAATAGATTAACTTAAAAGAAACGATGAGCGGGACAAAATATATGCCCCGCGGTTCCCAGAAGATTAAAAGGACGATGGCTAATCTTTCAATAAATCCGGGTAAAGCTAGCGGATGAAATTCCTGGTCATAAGATATGATTTTTTTAGCATAGGCAATGACGTAGCCTCCCGGATAAGTTGCGGCAATAATTCCGATTAAATATAAAATATAGTTAGAATTGTTATATATTCCTGAAAAATAAGGCAAATTAAGTTTCAGCGCCGGGTAGTTGTAAGACAGCGGAATTACTAAGGCGATAAAAGCGAAATGCAATAATTGATCAATAATTCCAGTCCACAGAGATTCGGCATGAATAATTTTATGGCGGAAATAATCAATTAGTACGTGTGAGATAGATAAAAGAATCAGATAAACCGCAAAAGCAGGAATAGTTAAAAACGGCAGACAAATTAAAATGCATAAAGCCAGAAAAATCAACCCGTGAAAAACTACGCCCCAAAAACTTAAGGTTTTAAGCTTTTCTACTTGTTTGGTTTGTAGGACAAAATCGGCTATTAAATGGGCCAGTAATAACCGATAAAATAAATACATAATTAATTAAAGCCCGAAGCCAATGCCTCCCTTTACGCTAAAGCCCGACAAATTATGCGGTAGAGGGAGAGTTCCGGTGGTCACCGTCATGTTAATCACTTCGTAGCCAGCTTGAATAAAGGCACTGACTAGCGGAGCCAGATTATGTCGATATCCGGCGTGAACGTTATAAATAATTGGAGTAGGAATGGTAACTCCGGTGGCATTAAAGAGGGCGGTTCCTACGCCACCACCGAGATAAAATGAAGTCATCGGAATTCCGAATTCAGCGTTGAGCGTGATGGGCATGAATGAATAATTTACTCCTCCGCTGGTGCCTGGGCACATGATCGCTTCAACATTAGTATCTAATAAAGGGATGATCGGGAGGCTAACCTGTAGTCCGTATCCGGTTAATGATCCACCATTGTAAGAATAATAGGCACCCAAAGCAGAAACTTTTAACAAAGCGGAAGCACCGGTACAAGTAAACGCAACCAGCAGCAGAGCAATCAGTAAAATCGACAGTTTTTTCATGCGAAGTCCTCCTTCATAAGTTTGAGTCGATTTTAGCAGGTTGAAGGTGGTTCTGCAATAGTTATATTTTCCTTGCTAAATCAACAGATTTACGCTAAAATAATAGCTCTCTTTTTGGAAAAACTTACAGAGTTCTTATGGCCAAAAAACCTAAAACCGGTAAAGGTCTCCTGGTGGTTATTTCCGGCCCGTCGGGGGTCGGGAAAAGCACCATAGTTGCAAGGTTGCTTAAAATTGCACCCCGGGCCCGGCTTTCGGTTTCGACTACAACCCGTAAACCACGACCGGGAGAAAAACACGGAAAAGATTATTTCTTTGTCAGCGGTGAAAGATTTACCGAAATGGTAAACGGTGATGAGCTTTTGGAGTGGGCCGAAGTACACGGCTCTTATTACGGAACTCCAAAATCCTATATCGAAGAACAACTGGGTAAAAACCGAGTAGTAGTTTTAGAAGTAGATGTGCAAGGAGCACAAAGTATTAGGGAGGTGCTGAGAAAAAAGAAGCTCAAGGCGCACTGTGTATTTGTTTTTCTGATTCCGCCTTCGGTTGATATTTTAGCCTTTCGCTTGAAAAAACGCCGAACCGAGGAAGAAGAAATGATGAATTATAGGTTGCGTGCCGCGATTGCCGAGCTTCAGGTAATGGAAAAATACGATTACATTGTCGTCAACGACAAAGTTGATTCGGCCGCCGAAAAAATCAGGGCCATAATTCATGTTGAAAAAGAGAGGACGTTTTTAAACTAATGAATACACCAAATAAAAAATTTAAATCCATGTCAATTGATAATTTGTTAACCAAGACCGACAATAAGTTTATGCTTTCCAATGCCGTGGCGGGTAGAGCACGCCAGATCCTTTCCGGATCACTGCCGTACGTTAATGATTTTGATCCTACTAATCCAATTGTTACCGCGCTTAAAGAAATCTCCAGAAATAAAATTGGCATTAAGGTCTTAAAGGGTTCGGCTTTAGTGAAAGCCCAGGAACAAGAAAAAGAAGACGTGGCCGAAGCGAAAAAAGCTAAAAAAGACTCTTTTTCGCGAGGTACATCGATATTAGATGCATTGGCAAAAGGTTCCAAGCAAAAGCTCAAAAAGAAATAAACACCAGGTTAAATGCAATCCATGCTGAAGGACAAAACCATTATCGTGGGGGTTTGTGGCGGGATCGCGGCCTACAAGGCTTGTGATGTAGTATCCAAGTTAACTCAGGCGGGGGCCGAAGTTTGGGTTACCGTGACCAAAGAAGCCGCCCAACTAGTAACTCCTTTAACTTTTCGCACTCTTTCTAGAAATCCGGTTATCCTCGATCTTTTTGCTGATGAGCTTGCTCAAATTCCGGTGCCGCATATTTCGATAACTGATCGTGCGGATTTATTTATGATTATTCCGGCTACTGCCAATATTATCGGCAAAATTGCGCAGGGCATTGCTGATGATCCTTTAACTACTATGCTGATGGCGGCTACCTGTCCTAAAGTACTTTGTCCGGCCATGAATAATAATATGTGGAATAATCCGCTGGTTCAGGAAAACGTCAATAAACTTAATAAATTAGGTTATAAATTTTTAGGACCCGAAGTGGGTCATTTAGCTTGTGAAAAAGATGATATTGGACGCATGGTTGAACCCCAAACCATAATTGATGCAGCAATAAAAATGTTGTCACAGGCTAAAGATTTGGACGGCCAGCGTATTTTAGTAACGGCCGGTCCAACTTACGAAGATTTGGATCCGGTCAGGTTTATTGGAAACCGGTCTTCCGGAAAGATGGGTTATGCCTTGGCGCAGGCGGCGGCGGAGAGGGGAGCCGAGGTTACTTTGATTTCGGGGCCTACTAAACTTACTCCTCCCGAAAATGTAAAGTTAATCCAGGTTAAAAGTGCTTTAGATATGCAAAAGGCGGTGCTGGCTAATTTTAAGCAGACCGACTCCTTAATTATGGCGGCCGCCGTTTCGGATTTTGCTCCGGAAAAGATGCAAACCCAAAAAATTAAAAAAGGAAAAAGCAAATCCAGGCTGGTTAAACTTAGTAAAACACCCGATATTTTAGCGGATTTAAGAAAAATAAAAGGAAAAAAGAAAATTATTGGCTTTGCCGCCGAAACCGAAAATTTGATGGCGGGTGCCAAACAAAAATTAAAAGACAAGGGCTTGGATTTTATTGTAGCCAACGATGTTTCCAGGACGGATATTGGATTTGATTCGGATTATAATGAAGTAAAAATTATCTCTCGACAAGGCCAGGTTTTTCCTTCGCAAAAACTCCCCAAACTTGATGTGGCTAATATTATTTTAGATCATGTACGCTGAAGTTATCCTCGCTAATCCGGTTAAGGGAATTGATAAGCCTTTTCACTACGCTATCCCTAAGGATTTACAGCTTGAAGTAGGTTCGCAAGTATTAGTTTCGTTCGGGAGACGTAAAGACATTGGTTACGTGATTGGCTTTGTGGAAAAACCAGAAGTAAAAAAAGTAAAACCCATCCTTGAACTTTTAAATCCTGCCCGATTTTTCGACGAAGATTCGGTTGCATTAGCGCGCTTTGTCGCCGACCGTTATTTATCATTTTTTATCCGGGCACTGCGGCTGACCATGCCGCCGGGGACGAAAAGCAGGGAGAAGGTTAAGCGAAGAAAGAAGAAAGACCAGAGACCAGAGACTGGAGACCAGAGACCAGAGACTGGAGACCAGAGACCTGAAGAAATTAAAATCGGAAAGCATTTTAAACCTACCATTTATCAACAGGAAGCGTTAGATTTAATTTTTTCTGCGTTGAAAAATAAAAAGGCGCAAACGATTTTACTGCATGGCGTAACTGGTTCGGGTAAAACCGAAGTTTATTTGCAGGCGGTGGCGGAGGTTTTAAAGCAGGGGGAGGGGGCTATCATTTTAGTTCCCGAAATTATCTTAACCCCGCAGCTGGTGGAGCGATTTACCGAGCGTTTTTCGGACAGTATGGTGCTTTTGCATAGCGGTGAAACCATGAAAAATCGCCAGATAGCCTGGGAAAAAGTGGTATCCGGTGAAGCCCGGGTGGTTTTAGGCACCCGCACCGCACTTTTCGCTCCGGTTAAAAATCTAGGCCTGATCGTGATGGATGAAGAGTACGAAAATACCTATAAGGCGGATCAAAGTCCCCGCTATAGTGCTAAAACGGTTGCCGAATTTATTTCCAGGCAAAAAAATATCCCTTTAGTGTTAGGTTCGGCTACTCCATCGCTCGAAAGTTTTTATCAGGCTCAAAATGGGGACTACGCTGCAGTTGAACTTCCTAAGCGCATTGATGATCGGCCGCTGCCCCCGGTAAAAGTAGTGGATATGCGGGAAGAAATTAAAACCCGCAACTTTTCGGTTTTATCCCGCTTTCTGCGCAGTGCGATTCAGGGAGCACTGTCCCGTAAAGAACAAATTATTTTGTTTATGAATCGATTAGGCTACTTTACTTTTGTCATGTGCCGGGATTGCGGGAAAATTGTGGAGTGCCCGCGTTGTTCGGTTTCACTGAGTTATTATAAAAATCAGGAAAAGCTAGTTTGTAACCGTTGTGGTTTTCAGGCTAAGGCTCCATTGGTTTGTCCAAACTGTCAGAGCGCCAATATTAAATTTTTTGGCAGCGGCACCAGCCGCATCGAAAAGGAAGTTTCTGATATTTTCCCCAAAGCCAGGATTTTACGGGTGGATAGTCAAACCGTAAAGAGAAGCGGAGCGCATAATGCGATTTATGGAGCATTTAAGGAAGGCAAAGCCGATGTATTAATCGGGACCCAGCTGGTAACCAAGGGTTTAGATGTTGCTAATGTTACTTTGGTTGGCGTGGTGGCGGCGGATACTTCTTTAAATTTACCTGATTTTCGTGCGGCGGAAAGAACTTTTCAACAGTTGACGCAAGTGGCCGGTCGGGCGGGCCGCCACCGACTTCCCGGCAAGGTTATTATTCAAACGTATATGCCGGAACACTATGCCATTATCGCTGCCGCGAAACACGATTACTTTAGTTTTTATCAAGAAGAAGAAAAAAATCGTAAAGAAGCCGATTTTCCGCCTTTTTGCCAGCTGGTCCGTATTGTACTTTCATCTGAGATTGAAAAAGAGGCTGAGGAAGCAGCAAAAAGTTTAAGTCAAAACCTTTGTGAAGTGATGAAAAAGGAGCAGGTGTTAGGACCCGCCAAAGCTCCGATTGCGAGGCTGAGGGGCAGATTTAGGTACCACATACTGGTTAAATCACAAAATATTGACGAAGCTAACCAGTCGATTAAAAAAGCTTTTCAAAACACCTCTCTTAAAGATACGGTTAATGTGATTTTCGATGTCGATCCGCAAAATATGATGTAATTATTTTACTCTATTTTTTGAAATTTATTCTGCTTTTTAACGATATATATAAGATGAAAGCAGAAAGCAAAAAACACCTTCCACCTTCTGTAATGGAATATCAGCAAAATCGGTTTCTTCGCATGAGAAACCGGAGCGGGCGCCTTGAGGCTAATCGTAGATTAGATCATTTGCGGCAAGATATAATTCAGCGTGGACCTTTAGCTACCGGGCGGCCCCAAGAATTTGTACAAAGACTACTAACACTTGAAGATGAAATTGGCACCCGGCATGCAGTTTTGGCCGGACTTTTGGCTATTCCTAGATCTGCCGGTATGGATATAATAGCTGAAGGGATTGAGATTTTTGATAGAATTGATCGTGACCATATTCCTACTCCTGATGCAGACGCAACGCCTACCCGAAATGTTGAGGATTTCTTTGCGTTGATGAACTCAAGAATCGCATATGATCCTCAATTTGAATTTTTGCCGGCATTAAGAAATCTTGAAGCAGCTTTTAAGTTAGGGCGTCCAATGGGAATCGGAAACTGTATAGTTAGCGCCGGTGTTTTAAGCGTATTAGCAATGGCCAAGGGTTTTCCGGCTGGTGAAGCTCGAGCGGTCTATTCTTATCATGGTTATGCATATCTACAAGCTGATATTGGACGTACTTATCACGTTACGGCTAATGCCCGGCCCGAGATAAACTTTTTTACCAGCCACGGGGAAACACGTGGAAAGATGATAATCAGCAGTAGTTTTTCGTTTGTTGCTTCACTACTGGTATATAGCGCTGAACATACGCTGCTTAATGCTTCCGCGGCGGCATTACCTTCTGCTGCTAGAGGACCGTTGCTTGGACAACTAGAATGTGCAGAATTAATTAATCCTTTTAATTCGCGCCTATTTGAACAACGCTCGAAAATTCATTTTCAGTCGGGCGAAATTGAATTGTATCGAAAAAACGTAAGGCAATTTCTAGCCGTTAAAGAAGTAGAATGTGACGGGCACGGAAATCCAACTCGCCTTTAAACTACCGGAACTTATTGCTATAATCCCCTTGTCATGTCTATCCTAAAAGTAATAATTTATCCCAACCCAATTTTGCGCAAAAAATGTAAATCGATCAGCAAGGTTACCACGGAAATAACTAAGCTGATTAACGATATGTTTGAAACTATGTACGTTGCGCCGGGAGTGGGTTTAGCGGCGCCGCAAGTCGGGAAAAACATTCGATTAATTGTAATTGATATTGGACAAGGACCGATTGTGTTAATTAACCCTAAAATTGTTAAAAAAAGCGGTCAGCAAACCTTTACCGAAGGCTGTTTATGTTTGCCGGGAGTGGAAGCGCCGGTGGATCGAGCCTCTTATGTTGAAGTAAAAGGCTTAGATAAAGCCGGAAAACCGGTCGACTACATTGCCGAAGGATTTTTAGCTACTGTATTACAGCATGAGATTGATCATTTAGATGGAAAAGTTTTTATCGACAGAGTAAAAGATACTTCTTTGATTAAGGAAGTTAGGTTTGAGTCGGAACCAAAAGAAGAGAGGATTTAAGATGCGCATCATCTTCATGGGCACCCCCGAACCAGCCAGAAAAGTCCTGCAGGCGTTAATTGACGCTAAAAACGAAATTGTGTGTGTGGTAACTCAACCGGATCGGCCCAAGGGTAGAGGGCAAAAATTAACCAGCTCTCCGGTTTGCGAATTAGCCAATCAAGCCGGTCTTCCACTTGAAAAACCAGAATCGGTTAAAGATAAAGTTTTCATTTCACTGCTCAAATCATTATCTCCTGACATTATTATCGTAGTAGCCTACGGAAAAATTCTACCTAAAGAAATATTAGGAATTGCCAAGCTTGGTTGTATCAACATTCATGCTTCACTGCTTCCCCGATACCGCGGAGCGGCTCCCGTGCAATGGGCACTGCTGAAGGGCGAAAAAGAAACCGGCATTACTATTATGCAAATCGATGAAACCCTGGATACCGGAAATATTTGGGCTCAGGAAAAAGTTGTAATTTCTAAAAATGATACCACGATCAGCTTATCCAAAAAGCTTTTTGAGGTTGGGCCGCAGCTTCTGACTAAAACACTTAAACAAATTAAATCCGGAAAACTAAAATCGATTCCTCAAAATAATGCGCAGGCTTCTTACGCTCCTAAATTGCGTAAAGAGGAAGGCGTTTTAGATTTTAAAAAGGAAGCCGCAGCGGTTAGGAATCGTATCCGGGCTTTTGATCCCTGGCCGGGAGCTTATACTTTTTTTAAGGAAAAAATATTGAAAATCTGGAAAGTAAATGCTAAATTTATCGATCTGCAAAAATCATTTGCAGCCGGCGAAGTGATTGATATAATTAAAGGACGCGGATTTGTGGTGGCGGCACTGGATAAAGGATTGTTAATCGAAGAAGTGCAGCTGGAAGGTAAAAAAAGAATGTCCGCTTATGATTTTGTCTTAGGTCATCAGTTAAAAGTTGGCGAAAATTTACCATCATAATCTAGGAGGTGAAAAAATGGCTTTCGAAATTACTGACGAATGCATTGCTTGCGGAGTTTGCGAACCGGAATGTCCAACTCAGGCCATTTCGACCGGAGATCCAAAGTATATAATCGATCCGGAAAAATGTAATGACTGTGGAAATTGTGCCGGTGTTTGTCCAACCGGAGCTTGCGTTCCAAAGCTGTAAAATAAAGGGATTGCTTGGTTTTACGTTGAAAGATGACGTGAAGCTAGCGAATTACCTGGATTTGCTGGTACCAAAAAAATTGCTTGACAACCCTATATGTAGCGCCTAAAATTGCCCAGTACACTAAATATAGGGTTGTTTTTTTATTATGAAATGTCCGTTTTGTGGTTTTGAAGAAGATAAGGTACTTGAATCCCGGGAGACTGAGGAGGGGAAAGTTATCAGGAGGAGGCGGGAATGTCAGGATTGTGAAGGCCGATTTACCTCTTACGAACGCATCGAAGAAGCCCCGCTGATGGTTATCAAACGCGAAGGAACCCGTGAACAGTTTGATATTAACAAAGTATTAAAAGGGGTCACCCGCGCCTGTGAAAAAAGACCGGTTTCTTCTGCTGCCATTCAAAATTTAGTTGAAGAAATCGAAAAGATAGTGCGCCGGGAAGGAAAACGAGAGATCCCGGCCGCCTGGATTGGCGACTTAGTCATGGAGCGTCTGCAAAAGATCGATCAAATTGCTTATGTCAGATATGCTTCGGTTTATCGCAACTTTAGCGATGTTACTCAATTTCTAAAAGAAATCAGAAATCTTTCATCAAAAAATTCTGACCGGAATTAAAAAAATAAAAAGGAGAAATTATTATGAATGCTAGTAGTATGCTCAAAAAAATGAGCAAACGTGCTGACTCAACTGACTTAGCACTTTTTGTTCGAACTTCAGGAGAGGATATTGTAGGGTGGGATGGTAAAAAAATTGTAGAAGCCCTAATGCGTGAAACCGGATTAGATCAGGTTACTGCCGATCAAATCGGGGTCGAGGTTGAAGAACAGATTCGCTCTTTAAATCTCGAAACCATTACTTCTCCGCTCATCCGAGAATTAGTAGACGTTAAACTATTAGAACACGGCTTAGAAGAAGCCCGCCGCCGCCACACCCGACTGGGTACTCCACTATATGATGTAAAGCAAATTATCTTAAGTCCCAACAAAGAAAATGCCAACGTGCCCCACGGCCCCGAAGCAACCAACTTAACTTTATCCGAAGGCATTAAAAAAGAATTTGCCCTGCTGCATGTTTTTACTCAGGATATTGCCGATGCCCACATGCGCGGAGATTTGCATTTACATGACTTAGGTTTTATCGATCGCCCGTACTGCAGTGGTCAATCTGTAGAATACGTCAAAAAGTTTGGATTGGATCTTCCTAATGCACTTTCAATTGCTAAACCGGCTAAACATCCCGAAGTACTGTTAGCCCAAATGGTGAAGTTTTCGGCGGCGCTGCAGGGAGTATTTGCGGGAGCCATTGGTTGGGATGCGGTTAATATTTTCTTTGCACCCTTTTTGGTAGGGCTTTCAAAGGCGCAAATGAAACAAATTGCCCAGATGATGATTTACGAATACAGTCAGCAGGCGGTCGCTCGCGGTGGGCAAGCAATATTCTCGGATATCAATATTTATTGGGAAGTTCCAAAACATTTTGAAAATGTTCCGGCCATCGGACCGGGCGGAAAATATACCGGTAAAACTTATTCCGAATATATCAAGGAATCTCAGGATTTTGCCTGGGCGCTTTTTGATGTTTATAAAGAAGGGGATGGATCGGGACGGCCTTTCTTTTTCCCGAAACCGCTGGTGCACATGACCGAAAAATTCTTTAAAACCGAAGGTCACGAAAAGTTTTTACGTCACATTGCCGAAGTATCTACTGAAATGGGTAATACCTATTATGTATTTGACCGCGGTGAAACCGCTAAAATTTCGGAATGCTGCCGTCTTTCCTTTAAGTTAGAGCAGTCGGACTTTGAAGATGCCCGGGAACCATGGAGAATGCGCTATTCAGCGATTCAAAATGTAACGGTTAATCTTCCGCGGCTGGCTTTTCGGGCTAAGCAAGATGACGAAAAATTGTTTAAAGAACTGAGCGAATCTCTTGATCTGGTGGCTAAAGCCCACATCCAAAAGAAAGAATTTATTGAAACGTTGTTAGCTAAAGGGCAGACCGGTCCGCTTTCGATGCTGGCCATGAAACGTGACGGATCGCCGTATCTTCGGATGTGGCGCGTTAGCTATTTAGTAGGAATTTTAGGACTGAACGAACTGGTCCAGTTCCATACCGGAAAAGAATTGCACGAAGGGAAAGCCGCACTTAAATTTGGACTAAAAGTAATATCTTACATGAAGCTAAAGTGTGAGGAGCTTACTAAAAAGCATGGCATTCACTTTGTACTGGAGCAAACTCCGGCCGAATCAACGGCGTATCGTTTTGCTAAGTTGGATTGTGAGCATTTCCCCCAGGAAGCAGACCAAGTGGTTAAGGGAAGTAAAGAGATGGGAGAGCTTTATTACACCAACTCAACCTACTTTAACGTTGCGCATCCGATGAATCCGGTCGATCGGGTCCGGGATGAAGGGCTTTTCCATCCTTTAATTGAAGCGGGTGCTTTGACCCACGTGTGGTTAGGCGAATCTAAGCCCGATCCGGAATCAGTGGCTAATTTTGTGATCAAAACCTTTAAGCATACCGAAAACGCACAAATTGCTTTTTCTCCTGAATTTACATCCTGTAACGATTGCGGAAAAATTGTGCGTGGGTTGCGTGATACCTGTGCTAATTGTGGATCCGAAAATATTGAAGGAATTACTAGAATTACCGGATATTTTTCTCGGATTTCGGGTTGGAATAAAGGTAAAATCGCCGAATTAAGAGATCGATACAAAAACGACAAATATTTTGGGGAGTAGAAAGTGGCAATTTTAGAACAAACTCAATTTAATACTAAACCCATCATCGAAGAATCAACCGATCTTTCGGTTTTTGTCCGAACCTCAACCGATGACATCTTAAAATGGGATCGCGAGCGGATTGTCGATGCTTTAATTAAAGAAACCGGACTAGACCGCAATATTGCCGGCATTATCGGGATCGAGGTCGAAAAACAAATTCGCGCCATGGCAATCAAAAATATTACCGCGCCCCTGATCCGGGAATTAGTAGACGTAAAACTTTTGGAATACGGGCAGGAAGAAGCCCGTCGTCGCCATACTCGTTTAGGAGTTCCGGTGTACGATGTAAATAAAATTATTCATCGCAAAAACCGCGAAAATGCCAATACTCCGCATTCTCCGGAAGCTACGAACTTAACTTTAGCCGAAAATATTAAAAAAGAGTATGCTTTACTGGCGGTTTTTTCTTTAGACGTAGCCGATGCCCATATGCGCGGCGATATTCACCTGCATGATTTGGGTTTTATCGATCGTCCATACTGCTCGGGCCAGTCAGTTGAATATATTAAGAAATTTGGATTAGACCTTCCGGATGCTCCGGTCATGGCGGCTCCTCCGCAAGATACCGAAGAACTACTTTCGCAATTAGTTAAATTTTCGATTGCACTCCACGGCCACTTTGCGGGAGCCATTGGTTGGGATGCGGTCAATATGTTTGTGGCGCCCTTTATTGTGGGATATTCACCCGAGCGCATCAAACGCTTAGCGCGGCAGTTGATCGTTGATTTTGCTACGGCGGCCGTATCCCGGGGCGGGCAGGGACTTTTTTCGGATTTAAATATTTATTATGAGGTTCCTAAACATTTTGAAGCAGTCAAGGCCATTGGTCCGGGCGGGCAATATACCGGTAAAACGTATGCCGACTATATTAAGGAGGCGCAGGCTTTTGCCAAAGCCATGTTTGAAGTTTATTCCGAGGGGGATGGGGCGGGGCGGCCTTTCTTCTTTCCTAAACCGTTAGTCCATATTACCGACAAGTTTTTTGATACTCCCGGCCACGAAGAATTTTTAGAAATGATTTGTGATGTGGCGGCCGATAAAGGAAACACCTATTTTGTTTTCGATCGCGGTGAAACCGCTAAAATTTCGGAATGTTGCCGTCTTTCTTTTAAATTAGAGTACAGTGATCTGCAGGATGCTAAAGAACCATGGCGCATGCGTTACTCGGCCCTGCAAAACGTTACGTTAAACCTTCCGCGGATTGCCTATTTAGCCGGGAAAGAGGATGCCCAGCTTTATCAACAGATTGAACGCCTTTTAGAAATTGCCGCGCAAGCCCACCTTCAAAAGAAAAAATTTATCGTAAGTCTTTTGAACGAGGGCAGCCATGGTCCGCTTTCGCTTTTGACCATGAATCGTGACGGCGAATCCTATCTGCGCATGCGCCGGGTAAGCTATTTGATCGGGATGCTGGGCTTAAATGAAATGATTCAATATCATTGCGGCCAGGAGCTGCACCAAAGCAAAGAAACCATGAAATTCGGCTTAAAAATAATTGCTTTTATGAAATTAAAATGCGAAGAGCTTTCGGAAAAATATGATATGCATTTTGTGCTCGAGCAAACTCCGGCCGAATCAACCGCGTATCGTTTTGCTAAGCTGGATATGGAACATTATCCCGAACCGGCCCAGACCGTAGTTAAAGGGTTGCAGGCTAACGGCGAAATTTATTATTCCAACTCTACTTATTTTAATGTTGCGGAGCGCATGAATCCCATTGACCGCGTGCGCGACGAAGGTTTATTCCATCCTTTAATTGATGCGGGTGCTTTAACGCACGTTTGGTTGGGAGAGTCGCGCCCCAGTGCTAAATCAATTGCTAATTTTGTGGAGAAAACCTTTAAACAAACACAAAATGCGCAAATCGCATTTTCTCCCGAGTTTACCGCTTGTGCCGATTGCGGAAAAACGGCCCGCGGACTGCATGATCGTTGTACCTATTGCGGTTCAGAAGCGATTGAAGGGATTACGCGCATTACCGGATATTTTTCTCGGATTCCCGGCTGGAATAAAGGTAAAATTGCAGAACTTAGAGATCGACATCGCAGCAAATTTGAATAAAGAAAAGGGGAAATAAAATGGAAAATCAAACTGGAACCATGGAAATTAAGGTATTTGGCAAGCCGGACTGTAAATATTGCAAGACCACCATGCAAAAATTTGAAACTTTTTTAGGCCGGTGGGAAGCCCGCGATAAAGTGGCCCTTACTTTTCATGATATGGAAACCGTAGATGGTTTAGCCGAAGGCGCATTTTACGGAGTTACCAAAATTCCTTCGACGGTCATTGAACAAAAAGAAGATTTATTAGCCCGCTGGGACGGAAAAGTTCCTCTCTCGAGAGAATTTGAAAAGTTTTTCTTGGATTTAACGCCGCCCCAGGATTCGCGCCAGATCAATTAAGCTATTTGGGTTTTACGATCAGCGCATTACTGACGTAGCGTTCCGATCCGCCGGAAGGATGATTAATTACCTGATCATTGACCACCAGCGTTGAAGAGCCTCCCCCGTCCAGGTTCATGGCATCAATGGCTCCCAAAAAGATCATGAGATTAGCTAACTCCTCCAGATTGGCTCCCACACTTTGGGTAGAACGTTTTATTTGGTCAACCGTAACCAGGAGCAGTTTTTGATCCTTAGTTATTCCAACGGCAGACCGGGCCCGGCGTCCGTTAGCAACGTCCTGTTTGAATTTTTCTTCGTGTTTGGAAATATAGCTGGTGCCTTTTTTGACCAAGCGGGGACCACCCCCCAAAAGATGGAGCAGGGGAGATTTTAAGTTTTCGTTATAGGGAACCAGGCGCAGGGTAACGTCAATTTTTTCTCCGACTTTGATGTCGTTGGCTAAATACTCAATCCCGGCCCCGGTGGCCGAAAGTACATAACCGGATTCAGGAATATCCGAGCTGCCTAGTGTAATTCTTTTTACGCGGCCGTCTTCAACCGTAATTTCGAGTCCGTTCTTTTTAGTATTGGTATTTTTACCAAAAACCGGGGTAAAAATAGTAACGCCGTTTTCGGGGCGCTGGGTATTGATGCCGGTAATCTCATAAAGAATTCCCTGCTGAGTATGGAAAAAACTTTTCATCATCAGGTTATCGATGTAGGTTTGGCCGTCGTCAGTAAAGATTAAGGCGGTTCTTTCGTAGACGGGATAGGAGATCAACTCTCCGTTAATCATTAAAATTCCTAAGGGTAAACCGTTGCTCGCAAAAAAGGTGCCGTTAATGGCTGCCTGAGCGTTATGCTTTTTTGCGATCTGACTTACCGTATCTATGTAAAAGGGTTTTTCTTCCCGCTTGCCCCAGGGCATAAAAATATCGGTAAAAGACTCCACAAAAGATTTATTGGGTTTAGGCGGCAGGGCGGGAAATACAATATTATATCTTTGGTCGACGAGTACGGCTTGGGCATTGGCGATTCCGGCGGCGTTTCCAATTTTTATATCCCAAAGTTCCAGGCCTTTCTGGATTTCTCTGGTTTGGACAACTTTTTTAAATTCTCGGCCTAAATCTATCACTAAACGCGGCGGTCCATCCAAGCGGAATAGATAGTTTTCGACCGGATAATAGAGTGGAATGTGAATTTTTAAGTCATCATTTACTTTGGTAATTTCAACGTAAGCCAGGACCGGATCGTTAATTTCTTCGTAAATGTTTACTTTGCTGCTGGCGCCCGAGTTTTTTACAATGATATCAATCGCTTCTTTGGTTTTGCTGACTGTATATTCGGGAGTATACGTAAAATCAAAAACAACCCTTAGATTTTCGGGGGTTGCGCGGGAACGAACCTGCAGTAGATTTTGTGGATCGGATACGGTAGGGGTTGCAGCAAAAAGGGCGGCCGCTGAAAGTAGCGCAATCAACAAGCCCAGTATTAAATATTTATTAATTTTCATGATTAATTTTATCGATAACTTCTTTAATGACCCAATCCGGAGTGGAAGCCCCGGCAGTTACCCCGATTTTTTCTTTGTTGGTGAGCCATTTGGCATTCAGTTCAGTTGCGGTTTGGATTTGATAGGTTTCCGTGCCGGTTTTTTTGCAGAGTTCGGTTAAGCGCTTGGTGTTGGCGCTTCTTTGATCACCAATCACCAGCATTAACTCTACTTTTTTAGCGGTTTCGATGGCGGCATTTTGTCTTTTTGAAGTAGCGCCGCAGATGGTTTTGTGAATTTTAATATCCTTGGCTTTATTTTTTAAGATTTTTACGATATCTTCAAAGTTTTGTTCGGATTGGGTGGTTTGAGAAATAATTCCTAATTTCCCGTGAGGTTTAAAATCGGCCGCTTTTTCGATTGAGCTAATGACCATTGAATTGGGCCCGGCCCAGCCTTTCAGTCCTTTTACTTCGGGATGTCCTTCATCGCCAATGATGACTACAAAGTAGCCGTGGTGTGCGAGTTCGTGAGCTAACTTTTGTGCTTTTTTCACCCAGGAGCAAGTGGTATCCACTACTTTCAACGCCAGCGCCTTAGCTTCTTCAATGATTTGCGGTGACACGCCGTGCGCAGAAATTAATAGTGTTCCGTTGGATTCGGCAGGAATTTCGACGAGCTTTTTAACTACTTTAATGCCGGAGTTTTTTAATTTTTCTACCACCTGAGCGTTGTGGACCAGATTGCCAAGCACGTAGACCGGGGTACCGGGTTTACTTTGTTCCAGCGCGATGCGGTATGCTCTTTCTACCCCTTCACAAAATCCAGCGCATTTAGCAACTAGAATTTGCATTAAAATCTAATCCCTGCCTCTTTCATCCTTTGGATGGCTTCTTTGATGCGTGGAGTTTTTACGGTGATGGCCATGCGGATATAGCCTTCGCCGCATTTGCCGTAACCGGATCCGGGAACGGTAATGATGGCGCATTTTTCCATTAATTCCTCTACAAATTGAGAGGAGGTTTTTCCCCGCGGGGTTTTTACCCAAACGTAGAAGGTGGCTTTCGGTTTGGCAACTTTGGAACCCAGCGAATGTAAGCCTTCTATTAAAACATCTCTTCTTTCCTGAAAAGTTTTAACCGTTTCTTGAATGCAATCTTGCGGGCCGGTTAGAGCAGCCGCAGCTGCGTGCTGAATTGCTTTATAAGCTCCCGAATCAACGTTAGTTTTGATGATGGAAAGTGCGGCTATTGCCTGGGAATTGCCCACTACCATGCCGATTCTCCAGCCGGTTACGTTATATGTTTTGGAAAGCGAATGAAATTCTATTGCCACATCCTTGGCGCCGGGAATTTCTAGAATGCTTTTTAATTTATAGCCATCGAAAGCAATTTCTGAGTAGGCAAAATCCTGACAAATTAAAATATCATGCTTTTTGGCAAAATCTACTGCCTGTTTAAGAAACTTTTCTCCGGCTACGGCACCGGTAGGGTTGTTGGGATAGTTTAAAAACATAAGTTTAGCTTTGTCTGCCACGCTTCTGGGAATATCTTCAAATTTGGGAAGGAAGCCGTGTTCTTTGGTGAGCGGCATAAAACGCGGGGAACCGTCGGCTAAAATACAGGCCACTTTGTAAACGGGGTAGGCGGGGTCCGGAATTAAGGCGATGTCTCCCGAATCAATAAAAGCAAAAAAGACATGCGCAATTCCTTCTTTTGAGCCGATTAAAGCCATTACTTCTTTTTCTGGATCAAGGTCAACATTAAAGCGTTTTTTATACCAGGTCGCAACGGCTTGTCTAAACTCTTTAGTTCCTTCGTAAGGCGGGTATTGTTGGTGTTTAGGATCGTCCAGGGCAGCGTGCAAAACGTCGTTGATATGTTCAGGCGTAGGCAGATCCGGATCTCCGATACCAAAATCAATAATGTCGGCCCCGGTAGCTTTTAGCGCGGCCTTTTTTTTGTCGATTTGCGCAAAAAGGTAGGGTGGGACGTTTTCAATTCGTTTGGCCAGTTTCATATCTGGTACACTCCTTTAAATACTTCTTCGGCGGGGCCGCGCATGCAGACGTGATTATCCTCTGCTTCCCATTCGATTTCTAAATCGCCGCCGGGCAGACGAACTATGGCTTTGCGATCCACTAAACCATTAAGTACCCCGGCTACTACCGTAGCGCAGGCTCCGGTTCCGCAGGCTAAAGTTTCTCCGGCGCCGCGTTCCCATACTTTAACTTCAATTTCACCTTTATTATTCACTTTGGCAAACTCAACGTTAGTATTTCCGGGAAACTTTTCGTGGGTTTCAATTTTAGGGCCGTCATGGTAAAAATCGATTTCGTTGAAATCTTTTATAAAGATTACACAATGGGGATTGCCCATCGAAACACAGGTGGCTTTATATTTTTTGTTCCCCAGTGAAATTTCTTCGTTGATTACTTTATCCTGGTCTTCGCCGACCATCGGTATTTCAGAGCGTTTCAGCCGGGGCTCCCCCATATCGACTTCAATACCGATTAATTTATCTCCGTCTTTGATAACGGCAGGAACCATGATGCCGGCTTTGGTTTCAACTGAGATTACGTCCTTTTTTTCTTTTGAGTTTTCGTAGATATATTTTGCAAAACAGCGGATCCCGTTGCCGCACATTTCGGGTTCTGATCCGTCGGGGTTAAAAATGCGCATTTGAATGTCCGCTTTTTCAGAAGGCAGCACCACTAACAAGCCGTCAGCGCCCACGCCAAAATGGCGGTCGCAGATTGAGACCGCAAGTTCTTTGAGGTCGATACCATCCAGCTTTTCTTTCAGGCCATCGATCAAAACAAAGTCGTTGCCTAATCCGTGCATTTTAATAAAGTTTAAATTAGTCATAACCCTGTTATTTTATCATAAAGCGAGGGGGGTACCAAGGGAGAGGATTTAGCTAAAATAACTAGCACAGCTAGTTGGCGACTCCCAAACCGAGACCTTAACTAAACCGGGTAGCTCTTTTTTGAGTTCTCCATAGATCCACTTAGCTACGTTTTCTGAAGAAGGGTTATCTTTTTGAAATTGCGGCAGATCGTTTAGGTTTTTGTGATCGAGCTGGTCAATTACCTTACCTAAGACGGCTTTAATGTCTTTAAAGTCTGTCATTATCCCGATATTATTTAATTTATCTCCCTGGAGGAATATTTGTACTCTCCAGGTATGACCATGCAGGTTTTCGCATTTACCTTTATAGCCGCGCAGAGCGTGAGCGGAGTCGAAAGCAGATTCAACTTGAAGTTCAAACATTATAATCGCACCTGTTTTGCCCCAATGATGGGTTTGCCCATTAATTTACTACCCAGATCTTGGAATTGTACTACCGATCCGGTAACCAGGAAAGTATATTTTGCCGGTTTACTATTATCTTTCAGTAAGCTTCTTTTGGTGAGCAATTTTTTGGTTTCTTCAACGGCTCGGATGGCGGGATCAACTAAAGTTATGCCGGGTCCCACCACTGCTTTGATCAATTTGGCGAGATGCGGATAGTGAGTACAACCTAAAATGAGAGTATCACATCCTTTTTCGATAATGGGAGCCAGATATTCTTTTAGTACTCGCCTGGTTTCGTCGGCATCGATGAAACCACCCTCAACTAAGGGCACCAGAAGAGGAGTAGCTACAGCGGTAACTTCAGCATCACTGTGTAATTCTACTATTCTTTTTTGATAAGCTTCCGATTCAATCGTTCCAACCGTGGCGATGACGCCAACGTAGCCGTTGCGTGAAGCTTGAATGGCGGCACGTGATCCGGGTCCAATTAAACTGATAATCCCGGTCTTGTATTCATCCTTTACCACCGGATAAGCAATAGCGGATGAAGTTCCACAGGCCATAATAATTAGTTTTACGCCTTGTTTAATTAAGTAGTTAATAATTTGATGATTAATTTTTATAATTTCTTGGGGGGATCTTCCTCCGTAAGGGACTCTGGCGGTATCGGCAATATAAATTATGTCTTCGTTGGGTAATTGGCGCTGTAGTTCTCTAAAAACAGTTAAACCGCCAACCCCTGAATCAAAAATACCAATCGGGGAGCTTGGAGATTGTTTGCCTTCCTTTGATCCCGGACCGATCTTAGTGGCTATTCTTTGGGTGGTTACCCGATCAATGTTGTGTACATCTGCCATAACCCGTATATTCTACTAAAAATTATCTACTAATGCTCTTAAAATATTTATCTAAGCCGTTATATAGGCCTTTGGCGATCATCTTTTGATATTGATTAGATTTCACCAGTCTTTCCTCTTCGGGATTGGTTATATACAATACTTCTACCAGGATAGCCGGCATATCCGTATGATGAACGGTATAAAGCACATCTTTTCTGACCCCGCGATTTCTTCTTTTTAGTTTTTTTACCAGAGCGGAATGAACGTACTGGGCTAACTCAATACTGAAGGGGTTGTAATAAAAAGTTTCGGTGCCGGCGGCCGAAGAATCTTCGAAGTAATTAAAATGGATCCCCACAAAAATGTCGGCTTTCAGTTTATTAGTGCGGTCGGAGATTTTCCTGAAGTCTGTAGTCTGGTCGGTGCGGCGGGTCATGATTACCCGTGCTCCGGCGGCTTTAAGTAATGCTTCAAGTTCCAGGGCCACCGGCAAGGTAAATTTCTTCTCGGGCATTCCCGAACAACTGATGCCTCCGGGATCAATGCCCCCGTGTCCGGCGTCAATCACGATCGTTTTTGATTCGAGATGGGGGACGGCCCCCGGCAACTTTGCCCGGCGAATTGGATTGGAAACTGCAATGTGAAGCGGAAGGGCTACGTCATCTCCAATTTCCACCACCACTTCATTTTTTCCTAGCAGAGAATAGAGGTCGTAGGCAACTTCCTTTTTGAATTCGATTACAATCCGGGCCACGTAAGGTTTAGCTTTAAACTGCCAGGCATGGATTTTGTAGATGAATTTACTGTCGGCATAGTCTTTTTGGAGAGTTTCTTTGATTACCGTGTTTGGAAAATCGATCACCAGGTTATCTTTAAAGAAAGTACTTTGGGGTCTAATGTAATCGCTGAGTCTGATCGCGATTCTTTCAACGTTGTCATCCGTTTTAACGTCGATTCCGAATAATTCTTGTGGTTTAGTCGCGGCGGCTACAGAAAAAGAGGACAAAGTCAAAATTGACAGTGACAAAATAAAAATCAATAGTCTGATAATCGAACTATTAGGTTTTTTCATTTTGTTTTAAATTGATTTAAAAGATCCTTTAACCTTGCTTTCGTGTTTAGTTTTGGATTATCGATAACTTTTTCCAGTAAAGCATTTAAAATCTGGCCAATTTTTGGACCGGGCGGGATTTTTAAGGTTTGGATCAGGTCATTGCCGTTGATCGCCAGGTCGGTAACTTTAAAAGTATGCTCCTGTTTCAGGATTTTATTGATGCGCTTTTTAAGTTTCTTTAAATAGTCGAGGCCAATGGTTTCCTGCATGGCGGCGGTGTCGGCAGCCCGAACCGCAAACAGATCTTCGATGTTTTCCAGTCCCACTCTTTTGATAAATCTTCGAACCGCAGCATCGGTCCACTCGCTTTGGTAGTTAAACATGTGATGCCGCACTAAAGTTTTTATCTTTTTGATGTGAGCGTTGCTGAATTTTAGTCTTTTGAGTAGTTTTTCAACTTTAGCTTCGCCTTTGACGTTGTGATTATAAAAGGTCATGCCTTTTTTGCACTCGGGTTTAGCAATATCGTGTAAAAGTGAAGCTAATCGCAAAATCGGATTGCCTTTTGGGGTGGCATCCATCGAGTAAAGACTGTGCCAGTATACATCGTATAGATGGAAGGGGCGGGGTTGGCGCACTTTTACGCAACCTAAGAGCTCAGGCAGGATAATTTTAAGCAATCCTGTCTTTCTCATCAGCTCGATTGCAATCGAAGGCTGGTCGGTTTCCATGATTTTTAAAAGTTCGTCATGAATTCTTTCCGGTGCCACTTTTTTAGTGATATTTAAGGTTTTAGGGATGGCGGCTAGGGTTTTTGGTTCGATTTTAAAGCTTAATTTAGCCGCAAAACGACAGGCGCGAATGGATCTTAAGCCGTCTTCCTTAAATCTTTGGATGGGACTGCCTACGGCGCGGATAATTTGTTTCTTCAGGTCCTTTTTGCCGCCAAAAATATCAACCAGTTCTTTGCTTTCCGGGTCGTAAGCCATGGCATTGACGGTAAAATCCCGGCGGCCTAAATCTTCTTCGATACTTTTGGTGAATTTTACTTTATCGGGGTGACGGCCGTCGGTATATTTTTCGTCCGAGCGGTAAGTAGTAATTTCGTATTTGCCGTCCGGAAGAATGATGGTTACCGTGCCGTATTTTATGCCGGTAGGCACCGCTTTTTTAAATAATTTGATGACTTGTTTGGGAGTAGCGCTGGTGGTCAGATCCCATTCGGCCACTTTTCTTTTTAACAAGGAATCTCTGACACAGCCGCCTACCAAATAGCATTCAAACCCTTCTTTTTTCAGGGTTTTAATAATTTTTAATGCGCCGCGCGGTGTTTTAGTCATATTAAGAGTATGGTATTATAAAAAAGATGAGAGAGCAAGGCGTAGTATCTAAAATTATAAGTGATAAATTGGCAGAGGTCCAGTTTGAGCCGCAGGCGGTGTGTGCAAAATGTAAAGCCTGCTGCCACCTGGTAGAAACCGGCAAAATGGTGGTGGAAGTATGGAATGACATTGGCGCCAAAGTAGGGGACCCCGTAGAAGTTGAAGTTCCCGAAAAACAGGTAGTGGCTTCCGCCTTTTTAATTTATATTTTCCCTCTGATTTGTTTGATCTTAGGCTATTTTGTCGGCAGTTATTTCTCTCAAGCCATGGGCATCTTTAAAGATTCTGAATTATTGGGAATAATTATTGGATTTATCTTCATGGCTTTGGCGTTTTTAGCCCTGAGAGTCTATGACAATTACCTAAGATTAAGCGGTAAGTTTAAGGGGAAGATTGTCGGTAAATAGTATTAACTCGAACTATCCCCTGCCAATTCCCTCATTTTTACTAATTTTCCAAAACAGGTAAGCCGATCATTTTTCTCAAAGATAAAGTCTCCCTTAGGGGTGGCAATGACATCTCCGGCTCGCTCAATAATTAACACTTGAACACCGTCTTCTTTTAAATGCAGGTGTTTTAAGTCTTTTTTAATTAGTAGATTTCCTGCGCGGAGCTCGAATTGAAATACTCCGTAGCCTTCGGGAGCAACTAATAATTCGGTAAATTTTTCGGGTTTAACGATCTTTTTTTCTACCATACCGCTTTTTATCCTTTTGTTTAAGCGGTCGATAATGCGGGATTTAGTAACAATTTTATAGATTAGATAAATTCCAATCAGGATAATACCGATATTGATATAGGGAGCGTAATGTTTTGAAATCGGCAGGTCAATGTTAAAAATCTTTAAATGGTCCAGTACCTCTACCGGTCGAATGGTATTGGCAAAGGTGGCGATCAGAGTTACGATACCGGCGCTCCCAAAAATCATCAAGTAGCTGGCGATCCTTCTTCTTTGCGGATGGGAAGTAACTAATTCTGCTTCTGATGTGGTAAATCCGGTATTGGTAAAACAGGAAATCGCCTGAAAGGTGGCTTGTTCTTTTGCCATGCCGGTTAATTCAAAGGCAATGGCGCCAATCCGAAAAACGATAAATAATACAATGATCGTTAAGAAAAATAGAAAAAGATTCATAAACTGCCTCCTTAGGTAAACTTAAGGATATTGTAGCAGAAAAAAGATGAAAATTTCCCTTGCTATCGCATTTTGCGATACCATCCAAAAGGATTTCTGCTGATGAATTTTTCTATACTTGTTGTGATTTTCGACAGGATTGATCGTGGATTTGTTTGGCAGAAAAGTTGCTCTTTGGGTATATGGAGGTGCTTTATGAGCAATTTAATCCCAATTGAACGAATCGAGAATAAAATCTATTTAATCCGTGGTCAAAAAGTGATGTTAGATAAGGATTTGTCTGACCTATACCAAGTCCCTACAAAAAGGTTGAATGAGCAGGTTAAGAGGAATATGAAACGCTTCCCAGACGATTTTATGTTCCAATTAAACAAGAAAGAAGTGGAAAACTTGAGGTCGCATTTTGCGACCTCAAGATGGGGAGGGCGTCGTTATCTGCCTCTGGCTTTTACTGAGCAAGGTGTGGCTATGCTTTCAACAGTATTAAGTAGTGAAAGAGCGATTATGGTCAATATTGTGATTATGCGAGCTTTTGTGAAAATAAAGCGAATTTTATCAACGCATGTTGAAGTATCGCGTAAGCTTAGGGAATTAGAAAGTAAGGTAGATAAGCATGATTCAGAAATTCATAAAATTTTTGATGCTATTCGTGAAATGATAAGCTTACCTGATAAGCCAAAAGGGAAAATTGGGTTTGTGTAAAGATACCTGGAAGCTTTATTTTACTCTTCTTCTATAAAAATCTGCTAAAAACATATTATTGCTAAATATTTGAGCAGGGAAACCTACTAAAATGATCCACATCGGAAGATATACTAGCCATAATAGAATAGCTTTTAATATTGCAACAATATAATCCCATAAATTATTAAATACATATTTCAATATGCCAAATTCAAAAAACGATCCCACCGTCATTTTATTAGCAAAATTGATGCCCAATATGGGGAATACAAATATTTCAAGTAAGATTTCAATGAGTTTTCCTAAAGGACCGATCGCATTTAAAATGGCGATGACGATTATGGCGCAAAACATGAAAGGGATCGCTTTAAAGAACATAAAGAAGCCGAGTTGTAAGTCGTCACCAAATTTTAAAACCGGCAGTTTTTCGTATTTGCCTTTACTAAATTCTTGAATAATTCTAATTCCGTATCCGCCTAAGGCAAACCAGCCGATGATCGGGATCAATATCCATAGGATATTTAACATCCCAATGGCTCGGTTAAAAGGATATTTGAATGCAGTTTTAAATTGTAAGGTTTTCATGGGAGGACCTCCTCGAATTTTCTATTTTATTATACCAAATATGATCTATTTTGATCGCAATTTTTCGCCTTTGATACTGAAATTTTTACCTAAAATTGACGATGTATATATAGGAGCATTATAAATGCCACCAATTGAAAGAATAAGTATAAATACATTTTCTTCTCAAGCTGCCGGAAGGCGAGTGCGGCTTGCTACTTATTTTGGTAATCGTCATAGGTTGTCAAGGATAACAGTTGATTTTAGTCGGTGTTCCACTCCGGATGTTAGAAATTTTATCTCCGCAGTCCGTATTCCTAATTCATTCCAAGATCACGTAATAAGTTGTGCTTTGCAAGGGATTGTCCATGCGACAAAAGCTATGCAGGAGATGAGGCATTTATTCCGTCCACTAAGCCAACTTAGAATGGAAGCGTTTGCAAAGGTAAGAGATAATTATCATAGTAAAATGTTTGGGCAAGATGAATATGGAATTAGTGGCGAAAGCTTATTTGATAGAATAGTTACAGGAACCGTAACATCTTGTGCAAAATATGGGCTTGAAGTTCATGTAGAAGATGTCTATAGAGTAATCTTGAGCGTTGAAGGATGGCTGATTAGAAATTTCAATCGAAATGATCTAAGCGCAGCTATGTGTGCTCAGGAAACAAATATACAAAACAAAGCCCTCAGAGGAGAGTATAGAAAGCCCGACGCAAAAACAGATAGGAAACCTTCAGCTGAGCTCCTTGGATTTGCATTGCAAAGTGAACATGTTTCACATGAAAGAAAAGTTGTTCTTGCTTTAATTGCACTAAGCACACCCCATTTTAAAAGGGGAGACCACTTTGCTTATTCCTTGGCGTTAGATGCAAAGCACATTCTTCCTGTGCTAAATAGAGAATTAGAGGCCAAAGGAGCAGATCTGATTCCATCTTATTTTTATGATCCTTTGAAAATAAGAAGTTGCTATCAACGAAATTTAAGAGCAGCAGAATGTGCCAGATTAGATGCGGAAGCGAGACTTGTTGAACTTGCCGCACTAAGATCAAAACAAACCGAATTTGTTGGTCTCCTGCGTGTACAGGAAGCTAATCTAACCGAAAATGCTAGACTTGCCGAAGAAGCTAGCCTTGCAGAGATTGCCAGAAGAAGACCTAAACGGACGGAGTTAGTCAGTCTGCTACGTGTACAAGAAACTAGATTAACCGAAGAAGCTAGGGTTGCCGAAGAAGCGAGGCTTGTTGAAATTGCCATAAGAAGATCAAAACGAACAGAATTAGTTAGTTTCCTGCGTGTACAGGAAGCTAAATTAATTGAAGAAGCTAGATTAGCCGAAGAAACGAGACTTGCTGAACTGGCTAGAGAAAGAGCTGAAGAGCTGGAATTGCAGGCAAGGCTAGAAACTGGAAGAAGTGATCATCGTGTTTATTTAGAAGCTTGCTTGGATAGATCCATTGACTTAGATACGCGCATGGATTTACATATAACCTGGCAAAATAAGCAAGGTCTCAGAGGAGAAGAAGTTACTGCTCATCGCAAAGTAGCAAAAAGTCTTTTTGAAGAAATTATTTCTGATATTTCTGAGGGATTTGATATTGATCCGGATGCAAGGTGGTCACTAAGTAAAACTACCTGGTATTGGAAAATATTTCGTTATCACCGTAGCAAAACGTTAAGGTTTCGTTTGGATATGATTAACGATCTATGTGAAGCCAGATTTTATTCTAGACCAGCTAGTTCGGCAGGAGTTTTAGCTGAACTGGTTAGTCATCCTGATCAAAGAGTTAGGCAAGGTGCAAGGCTGGACCTTAAGAGATACATACAATTTGGTGTTGAATTTTTAAGTCCTGAAGAAAGAACACTTTTTCAAAATAGATTGGTAGCTGCTCAAGTATTACATGAAATAGGAGAAGAAGTCGATGTTGAATTCATTATTCCAGAACTTGGCTTGAAGAAGCGTCCGTCCAGATGGGTCCATGGGAGATATATTAGAGAAGCTGCTATGGGTTTAGGCTTGGATGAAGAAGAAATTGAAACCTTTTCTGCGTATTACCAAAGAGCACAAAGAACAGAATATCCTTTTGGGGAATTTGTTGGCCCCCTTTGGCAATTTACTCAGTCAGCAGGGGTTCACTTTGCAGAAACATTCGAGACTGCCCACGCGCTCATGCAAATTCTTCCAACTAATCAATTCAGAGTAGCTGGTGTTTTTAGGCGAGCATTGGAGGTAACTCCCGCAGGTGCCTCTCTAGTTGGTGTTAGAAGTGCTTACCCGGCTATTCCATTTGATTCGCTTGCATTATGTATTTGTTTTGTTAATGGTATGCCTTTTGACCAAATCATGACAAATTTTAATACGGTATTTGCGTCTAAAAAAATAAGAAGTGGAAGAAACCGGAAATTAGCAATAAGACAAGTGTTATTAAAAATATTGCTTTCAAAATCAAAACCAAACATGCATGCGGTCGTTGACTTGTTAGGTTTTGTCGAAAGAGGTTTTGGTAAGCCACAGCAAAGTGCATTCATTGAAGCTTTGGCTTATATTGAAAGTTTGAGTGAATTTGGAGATTTAATTACAATGGTTGAAGAAACTGCAGGAGGAGAATAGAACATGCCTGAAATGAGATTACAATTAAGAATGCAATTAACGCACGTCCAAGAAAAAGTTTTGGGCAGAGCCAGAAATGCTCGAAGAAGATTAGAGATTCCTTTAAGCGGCGTTGGTGAATTGCGAGATGTAGCTGCTTTTAGAGATCAACTGGCAAGCCGGATGCATTCGGTTGGCTCAGACCTTTTAGGTTTCCCCCTTTCTCAAGAAGCATTTACCCGGCCGCATTTTTCCGATTTAGTTAAAATATTTTTAACTCTCCAGGCTGCTTGGAGAGACGGAAATGATAAAGGGATAGAATTACTAGAAAGAGGATTTCAGCATTATGTAGAAAAAGGAAATATTAAAAATCTAAAGTACGGCGGAACAGATCAAACGGCACGTCAAATTGAAGTGGCTAAGGTGCTAATTGATAAGATCTATCCTGGAAAGGGAGAATCTTACATGGAAGCCTGGCTTTCGGATTTTGAAATTGACTCCTTCTGGACAACCGATGGATTATACGATTGGTTAACCATGGGTAAAGTGTGTGGAGGTTCCTGTCAGGCTTACGATGGTTCACCATATTGGAATCGATCACTGGGTGGACCGGTTTTTTCTTTGGATAAACTTGGTTTTGTCGGAGAAAATAGAAACAAAAGATGTCGAATATTACTGGTCCCGACCCCAATCAAAGTTGGTGAACAATTTGAGTGGGCACTTATTATCCCAAAGATTTATTCTGTTGAAAGTGTTCCCCATGATCAAGATGTAACTGCAGCAATAAAAGGAGCTTTATATGCTGCGGGGATTTGCGGTGCTAAGCGCCTGGTTTCATTAACACAGGGAGGAAAAATTGCCGGGGCGCTTTCCGCAATTGGGCCTCTGGTTGTTGAAATCAAAGATAGAGACGGGAATGTCGTCAGAAGAGAACAAATTGTTGCCAACGGTTTTACCCGTGCGCAGCAACAATGCACAATATATGCTTTAAGAGGACCCAATCGGTATAAATACTGGGACTATGCTGGAGGAGGAATCGATTATGACAAGGCTCAGATGACTACCGTACAAGGTATTGATGTGCCGGTTGTAAAAATTGAAACTACCGCAAATTTCATTGATATTGAAAGAACTATACTTTAATTTCAGTTATCCACGCTCCCAGCTTGCCCTGAGCTTGTCGAAGGGCTTTCCCATTGTAGCCTGATCGTTCACCCCAACAAAAAAGGCGCCTAGTTTAGGCGCCTAAAACTCTCCCGGTTGTTTTGCACATAATTCTATGCAGGCCTGTCTAAATTTTCTACACTTTTAATTTAATTTGTGATCATTCTTAGCGCAAATGCATTGGCAGAAAAATTGCTTATTTAAAAGCAGGTGTTCAAATTGGCTAAAATTAAGCAAAAAGATATCGATTTTATCCTGACGTCTGGCGAAGGATTGAAGGTCGAGTTTAAAGAGTCTCCTAACCACATTGACCGGACCATGGTAGCCTTTGCCAATGCAGAAGGAGGTAAAATTTATATCGGTATAAATGACCATAAAAAGATCGTTGGCTTAAACATAACTAATGATCTTCGATCTCAAATCCAAAATATCGCTCGAAATTGCGATTCTCAAATTAATATATCCATGGAAATTTTTAAGAGGATTTTAATTGTTGAGGTTAAAGAGGGAGTCAACAAACCATACAAGTGCAAAGACGGCTTTTTTATGAGAATCGGCCCGAATTCGCAAAAAATGAGCCGCAATGAGATTATCGACCTGATTATTAAAGAAGGTCGGGTGTTTTTTGATGATCACAGCAATTCCAGGTGTAATATAAAGAAAGAATTTAATCCGGCCGCCCTGAAACGTTTTCTTAATCTGGCCGGAGTCACTACTGATCTTCCTTCCACAGATATTCTCCTCAATCTTGGCGCTGCTGAAAAACAGGGCAATAAAATACATTTTAAAAACGGTGGAATATTGTTCTTTGCCAAAGATCCGCAAAAGTATTTGCGCTACGCTAATATGACTTGTGTAGCTTTTAAGGATAAAGAGGGTGTGGCTGCGCTGGACAGGAAAGATCTCTCCGGAAATTTGTTGGATATTGTTTCTCAAGCAGAAAACTTTGTTGAAAGAAACACCCGTACTGGTTTCAGGATCAAAGGTTTCAAACGGGAAAATTTGCCTGACTACCCAATTGAGGCAATCCGCGAGGGCTTTGTCAACGCCCTCATGCATCGGGATTATTTTGAAAAAGGGGCTAATGTACTATTAAAGATTTTCCCGGATAAGATCGTGATCGATAACCCAGGCGGGTTGGTCAAAGGTATCACGCTTAGAGATCTTGGCAAGAAAAGTCGCACTCGCAACCCCCTGATCGCCGATCTGTTCTATCGGGTCAACCTGGCCGAAAGGATTGGTTCTGGTATAAAGCGCATGAGTGACTTGATGCGTCAACACGGCTTAAGGAAACCCAAAATTGAAGTTAACGATGGTTTCTTTACGATTATTTTCCATGGCCCCAAACAACCGGAAGCGGTAATTCCTGAGATAGCTAAATTGAGTGAAAGACAAAAACATATTATTCGTTATATTCAAAAAAAAGGGCGAATTACAACTTCTAGTTGTTCTGACTTGTTGAAAGTTTCCAATGATACGGCTTTGCGGGAGCTGTTAAAATTAAAAAAGAAAAAGATTATAAAATCTAATGGAATTGGTCGATCCATGCATTACACGCTTGCTTAGCTTGCGGTGCAAATGCGGTGCAAATGCGGTGCAAATTTCTAAAGCTCCTGATCGGCTAATGTTTCAAGAAGAGAGGTGAATGCTTATGAAGAAGTGGATAATAATTGGTTTGGCTGTTTTGTTAGTTTTAGTGCTTGGTTATGCTGGTTTCAATTGTTTTTCGAATCATGAAGAAACGGTGCTTTTAAAAGTAACTGAACCAGAAATAATCGATGGTGCAATACAAACAACAACTATTTCAGGAGAGGTTGTTAAATCGGAGCCGGTGATTCCAGAACAGGTGGATCAAATTGCGAACGTAATGAATATCAATACTGCTAGCCAAGCCGAACCGCAAAGTTTAAATGGTGTTGGGGTTACTATTGCGAAAAGAATTATTGAAGGAAGGCCTTATAATAAAATATCTGATATTCTCCGGGTAAAGGGTATTGGCCCAAAGAAGTTTGAAGGAATAAAGGAAACAATTACGGTGGATTAATCAGAAGCCCGCTCGTCCACCCCAACAAAAAAGGCGCCTAAAAAAGGCACCTTAAAAGTTCGAAGCAAAAAATTGGTGGAGGTGGCGGTCCCTCCTCAAACTATCACCGTCATTATACCAAATTCAATCCATGGAAGTAAAAACCGGCTTCGGAAATAGTGCGGGAT